>WNGJ01005747.1_pt1 | contig 13069 bp, 12 predicted proteins | sample 5400611 | NCBI WGS metagenome assembly WNGJ01 (sample SAMN13153375, study PRJNA577476) | soil metagenome | isolation source: 40 cm soil or saprolite under Garry oak tree replicate 1 | place: USA:California | collected 2016-06-15
GGGAAGGAGTACTTCTTCCACCGCAGCTCGACCGAGGGCAACTTCGACAGGCTGCAGGGTGGCGAGAAGGTTTCCTTCGAAATCGAGACGAGCCCCAAGGGGCCACGCGCGAAGACCGTCCGCATCGTCTAAGAAACGAACCAGCAAGCCCCGGGCGCAAGCCCGGGGCTTTTTGTTTTTTGCGGCCCATGTTCCTCCCCACTTGTGGGGAGGTCAGGTGGGGACGCTACATCCGCCCTTGTCCCTCCCCACTTGTGGGGAGGTCAGGTGGGGACGCTAGATCCGCCACCCGCCCAAGACGGGCTACCCACCCAAGTAGGCCTGCCGCACCGCCGGGTTGTGGAGCAGGTCCTGCCCTCCGCCGGTGAGCTGGATCTGCCCGGTCTCGAGAACGTAGGCGCGATCGGCGATGCCGAGGGCCCGCAGTGCGTTCTGCTCGACCAGCAGGATCGTGGTCCCGTCGCGATGGATCTCCGCGATGGCAGCGAAAACCTCGTCCACCATCTGCGGCGCAAGCCCGAGCGAAGGCTCATCGAGAAGCAGCAGCTTCGGCCGGGCCAGCAGGCCTCGCGCGATCGCCAGCAGCTGGCGCTCGCCGCCGGACAGCGTGCTCGCCCGCAAGGCGCGGCGCTCGCCCAGGATCGGAAAGCGACCCATGATCGCCTCGACCTCCCGACGCGCGGCCACCCGGTCGCGCCGCGACCAGGTCGCAAGCTCGAGGTTCTCGAGCACCGTCTGCCGGCCGAGGATCTCGCGGCCCTCGGGCACCTGCACCAGTCCCCGCGCGACGATCGTCGACGGCTTGGCGTTGGTCAGGTCGAGGTTGCCGAACACCGCCGTCCCTGACGCGATCGGAACCAGCCCCGACAGCGCGTTGAGGATCGTCGACTTGCCGGCGCCGTTGGCGCCGATCAGGGCGACCACCTCGCCGGCGCCGACTCGAAGCGACACCCCGCGCACCGCGTTGATGGCGCCGTAGCTCACCCACATGTCCTGCACGTCGAGCAGCGCTTTCTCCGGCTCCACCACTCGCGACGAGCGGACCTGCGCCGCGCGCTGCAGCTGGTTCACCTCGATCGTGCCGGGCGCGTGCGCAACCTCCTTCTCGCCGCCGGTTCCGAGGTAGGCCTTGATGACCGTCGCGTCCGCCGACACCGCCTCCGGATCTCCGTCCGCGATCTTGCGTCCGAAGTTCAGCACCGCCACTTGCCTGCACACGCCCATCACCAGGCGCATGTCGTGGTCGATCAGCAGAATCGTCAGCCCGTCGCGATTCAGCCGCTCGATCAGCTCGCGCATTCCCTGCTTCTCGGTCGGGTTCATGCCCGCCGCCGGTTCGTCGAGGATGAGCAGCCGCGGGCTCAACGCCAGCGCCCGCGCGATCTCGAGCCGGCGCTGGTCGCCGTATGGCAGCTCGCCGGCCGATCGCTTGCCCACCTCAGAGGCGTCGAGGCCGACCGTTTCCATCAAGCGGTGCGCGTCGTTCACGCGTGCCCGCTGGTCGCGGCGCAAGAAGGGCAGCGTCGCCAGCTGCACGACAGTGTCGTCGCGCAGCCGAGTGTGCATGCCGATCATCACGTTCTCCAGCGCGGAGAGATCGGGAAACAGGCGGATGTTCTGGAACGTGCGCGCGATCCCGAGCCCGGCGATGCGATGAGGCGGCAAGCCCGTCAGATGGTCCTTCTCGAGAAATGCCTGGCCCGACTGGGTGCGCACGTAACCCGTGACGACGTTGACCAGCGTGGTCTTGCCGGCGCCGTTGGGGCCGATGAGGCCGAAGATCGAGCCCTTGTCGATTTCGAGCGACACGCCGTCGACGGCCTTGACGCCGCCGAAATGCCGCTGGAGGCTATCCAGCCTGAGCAGCACTTGATGCTCGGTTTGGCCGCGGCCACCAGCGCGGGCGGATGATCGCGAGGCCGCCGCGGCCGACAATGCCCTGCGGCCTGAAGATGATGACCACGATCAGGATCACGCCGCTGATCACGTCGCGTGGATCGAAGCTGGGGATGCGCACGATCTCCGGCAGCGATGTGAGAAACAGCGCGCCGACCACAGGCCCGAGCACATTGCCCGCGCCGCCGAGCACAGCGAACGTCAGCACCTGCACGGTGCGGGTGACGCCGTATTCGTTGGGATCGACGTAGAAGTTGAGGTGCGACTCGAGGCCGCCGGCGAACCCCGCGAGCAGCGCGCTCAGGACGAACGCGATCATCTTGTAGCGCGCGACGTGGATGCCCTGGCTCAGCGCGGCCAGCTCGTCCTGCCGGATCGCGGCCCAGGCGCGGCCGAGGCGGCCTCTCGTCAGCCGCCAGACGATAAAGATGACCGCGGCCACCGAGATGAGGATGAGGTTGATTCCCGTCAGCGGGTCGGCGCTGGGGTTCTTCAGGCCGAGACCCTCGCCGGTGATGGGCAGGTTGAGGATCACGCCCTCCGTCAGGGCCTCGATGAAGCCGATGGTCGCGATGGCGAGGAACACGCCGCGCAACCGCAGCACCGGAAGCCCGACAAGCAGACCGACTGCGCCGGCCAGCAGCGTGCCCCCCAGGATGTTGACCGCGAGCGGAGTGTTCCAGTAGAGGCCCATCAGCACCGCGGTGTAAGCGCCGATCGCCATGAAGCCCGGGGCCGCCAGCGACAGCTGCCCTGAATAGAGGACGAGGAACATCGAGGAGGCGAGGATGCTGTTGATGCCGACCTGGGCGATCAACACCGTGTGCGTCTGATAGAAGGCGACCGGGTCGGTGACGAGCTGGAGGATGAAATCCATCTACAACCGCTCGTGCAGCTGCGCGCCGAAGATGCCCTGCGGGCGCAGGACCAGCATCAGGAACAGCGCGGCGAATGCGACGCCGGTACGCACGTTGCTGCCGAACAGGACCAGCGCCATCACCTCGATGAGACCAAGCAGGTAGCCGCCGGCGACGGCGCCGGGGATGCTGCCCATACCGCCCAGCACGATGACCGCGAGGCCGCGGATCTCGACGTTGTCGCGCCCGATGTACGGGCTGATGTCGGACAGCGCGAGCCCGAACAGGATGCCCGCGATGCCGCCGAGCGCGGAGGAGAGGACGACGGTCAGCAGGATCATCCTGTCGACGTCAAGGCCCATGAGGCTCGCGGCTCGCGGATTTTCCGCCACCGCGCGCAGGCCCCGTCCGAACTGCGTGAAGCGGATGACATAGCCGAGCACCAGCATCAGCAGAAGCGAAACCGGCACGATCGCGACCTTCACGGCTTCGAGGGTGAGCCCGCCGACGCTCCATGTCGGGTTGGGCACGATGTCCGGCGGGAAGCGGACTGAGTTCGCGCCGTCCGTCCACAGCCAGGCGAACAGGCTGCCCGGGCGGCCCTGCTCGACCGCGGCCACGATGATGAGCGCTAGCCCGATCGTGGAGATGAGAGCGGCGATGGGTGGGGCTCGCCGCCGGCGCAGAGGACGCAGGCAGACGAACTCGATCACCAGACCCATCACCACGCAGGCCAGGATTCCTCCGACGCACGCCACCGCGAAGGACTGGTTGTAGTTGACGACCAGCGAGTACGCGACCGCCGCGCCGAGCATGAAGACCGCGCTGTGCGCGAGGTTGAGGATGTCGAGCACGCCGAAGACGAGCGTGTATCCGACCGCGAACAGGGCGTAGATGGAGCCTATGAAGATCGCGTTCAGGACCTGCTGGCCCATCGCGCGACTATTTTGTCCGGGACGAAACGGCCGGCACTACGTGGTCGGCTTGATCTCGTGCACGAGAGAGAATCCGCCGTTGCCGTCCATCTGAATGACCCACACCGTCTGCTTGACGTCGTGGTTCGATGTGAACTGGAACGGGCCGAGCGGCGTGTCGATGTTCACCGTCTCCATCGCGGCGCGCAGCTTGTCGCGGTCGCCGGGCAGGTCGGAGAACGTGAGCCCGGCGCGCTTCGCGGCGTCCGCGATGATCTTGATGCCGGTGTAGCCCTGCGCCGCGAACTGGTCCGGGTCGCTGCCGTACTTCTGCTTGTAAGCGCTCACGAAATCGGCGTTCGACGCGAACGTGTTGCCGATATACCAGGCGCTGGCGCTGCGAGCGCCCTCGCCGGATTTACCGGCCTGCTTGGAGACGGTCGCCGTGTTGAAGCCGTTGCCGCCGAGGAACTGACCGGTCCAGCCCTGCTTGCGGGCCTCGATCATGATCTTGGCGGGGATACCGCCGAGCGAAGTGATGAAGATCACGTCGGGCTTCAGCTGCACGGCCTGCGTCACATAGGGCGAGAGGTCGGCCTCGGTCTTGCTGAACTTGATGACCTTCAGCAGGTTGATGTTGTACTTGCTGACCGTGTCCTGAACGATCAGGCCCCCGTCGCTCGAGAACTTGTCGTCCTGCGCGACCAGGAGCACGCCAGACGCCGGGTGCTTGTCATCCGAGTACGCCTTGATGTTGTCGGGGATGGCTGTCTGCTCGCCCAGGCTGTCGCGGAAGACGTACTTGCACGGAGCCGATGACGGGAAGTTGCAGTCGGGAACGATGTGGATGCCGGTGGTGCTGACGGCGAGGATCGGCGTCTTCAGGTTCTCGGCCAGGGGGTGCACGCCGACGGCCGAGTTCGAGAGCGTCGGCCCGAGGAGGGCCATGAGCTGGTCCTGCTGGATCATGGTTTGCGCCTGTTGCGCCGACTGGGCCTTATCGGAGGCGTCGTCGCGCACCTCCAGGTCGATCTGAGCCCCGTTGACCCCTCCGGAGCCGTTGATCTGCTCGACCGCGAGCTTCATTCCGTCCCGGCTCTGCGGGCCGTACACACCGCCCGCCCCGGTGATGGACAGCAGCGCGCCCAGCTTGATGGTCTTGCCCTGGTAGGAGCTACCGCCAGAGCTTGCGGTCGTGCCGCATGCGGCCAGGACCAGGGCGACAAGCAATCCAACGATGACGCGTTCCCGCTTCATCTCGATACATCCCCCTAACAGCACCCGGCACGTCAAAACCGAGCTTGCAGTTTTCTTAACGTACCAAAGCGGCGGGCGGCCCGCAGTTCCGCTCTGGCGTTGAGCCTATTTCAGCTCCGCGGGGACGACCTCCAGAGCGACGAGCCTGTCCTCGCGGACGATGCGGATCGACAGCTTCGAGCCGATGCGGGTCTCGACCATCAGCCTCTGCAGGTCGCCGGCTTTGGATACGGCCGCGCCATCCACTTCGACTATCAGGTCGCCGCTGCGCAGCCTCGCCGCGGCGGCGGGGCTGTCGGAGACGATCTCCTGCACCTCGACGCCTGCCTTGAATCCCGTGCGCTGGGCGACCGCCGGCGCCAGCGCTCGCGTGCCGCCCGCGATGCCGAGGAACGCCCGGCGCACGCGTCCGTTGCGCATGAGGGCTGCGAGGATCGCCTGCGTCGTCCCGTTGATCGGCACGGCAAGGCCGAGGCCCATGCCCGCGACCGCCGTGTTCACGCCGACCAGCCGCGCCTGCCAGTCCGCGAGCGCGCCGCCGGAGTTGCCGGGGTTCAGCGCCGCGTCCGTCTGGATCACGTCCTCGACGAACCGCCGGTGCCCGTTGCCGTCGGCGGTCGCCAGTGAGCGGCCTAACCCGCTGACGACCCCCGACGTGACGGATCCGCTGAAGCCCATCGGGTTGCCGATGGCGACCACGAGCTGGCCGACGCGCAGGTTGTCCGCGTCGCCAACCTCGATTGGCTGGAGGGTGGCGGCGCGGGCGCGACCGATTGCCAGGTCGGACAGGGCGTCCGCGCCGACGACGTCGAGCTCGTATTCGGAGCCGTCGATGAAGGCGGCAGTGGCGGTGCGTGACTGGGCGACGACGTGGGCGGAGGTGACGATGTAGCCGTCGGGGGTGATCACCACGCCGGAGCCGGCGCCGCCGTCCCTGACGCCTGCCCGGTGGACACGCAGGCTGGCGACGGTGGGGAGGACGCGCTCGGCGACCGCCACGATGGTGGCCGAGTACGCATCCAGGGCCTCGCGCTCGGTGGCCGGGGTGCCCGCCATAGCGCTTACAACATTACCCAGTAACGGATCCATTAAACATGGCCAGGTCTAACGTCCCCACCTGGCCTCCCCACCTGTGGGGAGGGGACCGCTCGCTTACGAAATTTTCACATTCGGCTGATTCTGGCCAGACCGATAAGGCGCTTACTGGCCTCATGGCGCTGGCAAAACAGGTTCTGACCCGGCGCCAGGCGCTCGTGGCCGCGGTCGCCGCGGGGCTGGGGGTCGGGGCGGTGCGCCTTGTGACTCCGACCCTGACCAACATCTCGACCGGATCGGGCACCGACTGGGCGTCGCCGCTGGGGTCGGAATCGGCGCGCATCATGCAGCTGCTCCGGCGCGCGACCTTCGGCTACACGCCGGCGCAGCTCGAGTCGGCGCTGTCGGCCGGTTTCGGCAAGACGGTCGACCGCCTCATCGAGACGAAGCCTGCCGAGCCGCCGGCCCTTGTTGCCGCCACGACGCCAGGCGGCCGGTTCGCCGTTACGCAGCTGCAGCAGTGGTGGGTCGACCACATGCTCACGACGCCGACACCGTTCGCCGAGCGCATGACTCTTTTCTGGCACGGCCACTTCACGAGCGACTACCGCAAGGCCGGCGACAACACCTTCATGTACTGGCAGAACCTCACCTGGCGGCGCATGGCGATGACCAACCTGGGCTCGATGCTCATGCAGGTCACCACCGACCCGGCGATGCTGCGTTACCTCGACCTCGCGACGTCTGTCGCATCGAACCCCAACGAGAACTACTCGCGCGAGCTCATGGAGCTCTTCGCGATGGGCGCCGACACCTTCTCCGAAGAGGACGTGCGGCAGGGGGCCGTTGCGCTGACCGGCTGGCAGCTGCCGCGCCCGGACTCGACCGCTGCCGCCAACGGCACCGGCCGCATGCTCCCCGTCTACACCAGCCAGAAATCCGGCGTATTCAACCAGAGGCGCGCGTTCAAGGGCTCGGTCACGTACCTCGGCAAGACCGGCGCGCTGGACACCCAGGGCGTCATCGATCGCATCCTGGCCCAGCCGTCCACCGCGCCATTCATCACCACCAGGGTGCTGCAGCACTTTGTGGCGCGGCAGCCTGCGTCGAGCCTGGTGAACCGGCTCGCTGATGCATTTCGTCGCAGCAAGTACGACATGAAGACGCTGATGCGCTCGGTGTTCACGAGCGACGAGTTCCACGGCGCCGGCACGTATCGAGCTCTCGTCAAGTCACCGACGGAGTTCATGGTCCAGGCCGCGCGCGCCCTCGACGCGACGAAACTCTCGAAGCTCATCGTGGCCTCCGGTTCGGGCATGGGCCAGATGCTGTTCGATCCGCCCGACGTCGGCGGATGGCCCAACAACGAGGCGTGGATCTCTTCGAACACAGTGATCGAGCGCGTCAACTTCGTGACCGGCGCGCTCGCCCAGGCCACGTCGCTGCCGCCGTCGTCGGACGCGGTCAAGCATCAGCTCGACGGCATCGTCGGTCCGCAGACGGCGTCGATGCTCAACAGCGCGACCGACGAACGAATCAAGTGGTTCGTGGCGCTTGCCTCACCGGAATTTCAGCTCAAGTAGGTGGACGTGACATGACGAACGAGATCGGCATCAACCAGCTCAAGCGACGCGACTTCCTGCGCGCCGGGCTCGTCTTTGGCGCCGGGGCGGCGGGCCTCGCGGCCGGTTACGCGGCGGTGCCTGACGCGTTCGCTCGCGCCGTCTATGCGGCCAAGCAGGAAGGCATCACCAACGAAAAGGTGCTCGTGATGATCCAGCTCGCCGGTGGCAACGACGGGCTGCGCACGCTCGTGCCGCTCGCTGACCCGACGCTGCACGACCTGCGGCCGAAGCTCGCCGCGCCGATGGTCTCGCAGGCCCTGCCCCTCAACAAGGACTACGGGCTCAACCACAACCTCCCCGGCATCAAGGGCCTGTGGGACAAGGGAAAGGTCGCGATCGTGCAGGGCGTCGGCTACCCCAACCCGACCTTCTCGCACTTCGAGTCGATCCGCATCTGGGAGACGGGTGACCCCACGCGCCGCCAGGTGGATGGATGGCTCGGACGCACGCTGGCGACTTCCTACGACTCGAACGGCCATCCGCTCACCGGCTGCGCGTGCGGCGCCACCGACGTGCCCGGAGCCCTGCGCGACCTGCAGGCCACGATGACCGTCATCCAGGAGCAGAAGACGTTCGGCTTCACCGGCGGGAGCGAGGTGGAGGCGGCGGTCGGCGCGCTGTACAAGGGCACGCCTGGCATCTACGGCGCGCTGTTCGACACCGCCATCGCGACCGCGACCGAGACGGTCGCGACGCTCCGCACCTCTGCCGCGTCGTATCAACCGATGGCCGACTATTCGGACAAGGTCAAGCTCGTCTACTCGTCGAAGAACCAGCTGGCCGCGGCGCTCCAGCTGGCGGCGGAGCTCATCGTCACCGGCACAGGCGTGAAGCTGCTGCACGTCACGCTCGGCGGCTTCGACACTCACTACACGGAGCTGAGCCGCCATGACGACCTCATGGCGTACCTCGACTCGGCGGTCACGGCGTTCTATCAGGACCTCGCCGCTCACGGCAAGGCGGACAACGTGCTCATCGCGACGTGGTCGGAGTTCGGGCGGCGGCCGAAAGAGAACGCGAGCGGCGGCACCGACCACGGCGCGGCCGCCCCGCTGCTGCTCATCGGCGACCCGGCCAAGGGCGGGCTGTACGGCGGCGAGCCGAGCCTCACCGACCTCGACGCCACCGGCAACCTCAAGTACGCGGTCGACTTTCGCTCCGTCTACCAGGAGATCCTCGGTGGTCACCTTGGCGCGGACGCCAGGTCCATCCTCGGATCAACCTTCGACTCGGTCCCGTTCCTGAGGTGAGCGATCGTCGTCCCCTGCTGCTGAAGATCGGCGCCACGGTGCTGAGCCTGCTCGCGACCTTCGCTTCGGCCGCGTACGTGACTGCCCACGTCAAGAACCCGAGCGCACCGCTGCAACCGCCGGTGCTCTCTTCGTCAGTGCGACCTGCGGATGTCCAACCGGTGACCTCGACCTATGCGTCCTGAGCTGCACTTCCGGGCGATGGGCACGACCTGCAGCCTGTTTGGCGATGGCGATTTGGCTGAGGGCGAGCGGTGGGTCCGAAGCATCGCGGCCCGCATCACTCGATTCGACGAATCGAGCGAGCTGTCGCGGCTGAACGCTGCGGCTGCTTGGGTCGACATCTCGCCTGAGCTGGAGCACCTGCTCCGCGCGTCGCTGCTGGCGTTCGAGATGAGCGGCGGCCTCGTCAACGTCGCGGTGCTGCCATCGATGCTTGCGATCGGCTACACGCGCCCCCTTACCCAGGGACCGACTGCCGCACACCTCGACCAGGCGCATACCGCACCTTTTTTGCCAGAGGTTCTGAAAGTTGCCCGTGGAAGGGCACGTTTGGCTCCCAATATGCGCATCGACCTGGGCGGCATCGCCAAGGGCTGGATGGCCGACCGGCTTGCTGAGCGCCTGGGCGATCACGTCCTGGTGAACCTCGGTGGCGACCTGTACGCGCGCGGTGAGTGGCCGGTGGCGATCGCATGCAAGACCTACCTGCTCAGGAACCTCGGCGCGGCCACGAGCAGCACGCGCAAGCGACGGTGGGGCGATCTGCACCACCTCATCGATCCGCGCACCGGCCTCCCCGCGACAACACGTGTCGAAGAGGTGTCTGTGGTCGCCGAGACCGCACTCGACGCCGAGGTTCTCGCGAAGACAATGCTCATCTCGGGCCGCGCCACATGACCACCGATCAGTTCATGTGGTTGCTCGCCCGCGTGTGCGGGCTTGCGTCCTACGCGTCGCTGGCGATCGCGCTTCTCACCGGCATCGCGCTGCGGACCGCGGTGCTCGACTGGCTCGGCAGCAACCGCGCGCTGCGCTCGCTGCACGAGTACACGACGGTGCTCTGGATCCCGCTCGGGGCGCTGCATGTCATCGCGTTGTTGCTCGACCACACCGCGCGCGTCACGCCCATCGACGTGCTCGTTCCCTTCCTCGCGCCGTACGGCACGCTGGCCATCGGCCTGGGCACGCTCTCGCTCGACATCCTGGTGCTCGTCACGGTGACCGCGTGGATGAAGCGGCGCATGAAACAGGCCGCCTGGCAGTGGCTGCATCGCCTGGCGTACGTCGCTTTTGCACTGGTGTTCGCGCATGCGTTGCTGGGAGGCACCGATTTCAGCGACCCGATCGTCTCCGCGATCACCTGGGGCACGGCCGCAGCGCTCATCACGCTGGCGCTGTTTCGACTCAGAACGCGGCCTGCCGGCGCAAGGTAAGGATCTCGTCCCTCAGCTCCTGCTCGGCTTCGAGCGGCGTGTCGATCTCCTGGCGCTCGCGATGCCAGCGCTCCATCGCGAGGTCGAGCTGCGCTGTTTGCAATCGCGCGAGGCGCACGTAAGCGCGGAGTCCAGCCTTGTCCAGCGCGCGCAGCCGCTCGCCAAAGCGTTTCCAGGGGTTGGCGAGTATGTCCACCTCGGCCGGCAGCACCGCGCCTGCGCCGACGGCCGCCTCTTTGCGCAGCTGGTCGTACAGGGCCCGGCTCTCGTTGCGCAGGCCCATCACCAGCAGCACGATCACGCCGGCCGTGAAGGGCCCTGTCATGACGATGGTGCGCAGGTGAACCTCGACCAGGCCGAAGAGCGACGTCTCGATGGGGAAGAAGGTGAGCCACGCGTCCCACGAGAAGTGCGCGGCGATGGCGACCAGGAATCCGCTGAGGATTGCGATCACCTTTTGCCGGCGCGACGGCAGCTGGCGCGCGATGCCGATGCCCGCGCCGATCAGTGCGGTGTAAGTCGCGTGGCCCATGAAGAGTCCCAACACCTGACGCGCGTACCACTGAAATCCGGCCGCGATGCCGCCTGAGCCTTCAGGACTCAAGATCGCGTACAGGTTCGTCATGTACGTGATGGTCTCCATGAAGTTGAACCCGAGTCCGACCGCCGCGCCGTAAACGATGCCGTCGACGACGTCGTCGAACTCGTTGCGCATGACGAGGAACAGCAGCACCACAGCGACGCCCTTGCCGAGCTCTTCGAAGAGGCCGGCCGAGAAGGCGTTGGACGCGTCGAGGCCTGGTCCCGGCACCAACGTGTGGGCGGCGATCTCGTCCCAGAACGTCTCGGCCCAGATGACAAGACTCGTCGCGACCACCGCGCCCCACGCCGCAGCGACCAGCACCAGGCGCCATGGCTCCTTCTCGTTGCGATCGATGCGCCGCACGACCCAGAGCCCGAACGCGGTAGTGGGCACGCACGCCAGCGCACAGACCGCCGCCACGCCCGGCCCCGCCGACTGGGCGAAGAGGAAGAGGTCGCTGATGAGCAGCCAGAGCATCGCCGCGAGCCCGAGCAGGACGCCGGCGCGAATGAGGTGGCGCCGGCGGGTGATCGGGTCGCGGTTGAACGCGCGCGCCTGGATGTAGGTGCCGACGGCGATGAGGGCGACTGCGAGGAGCCCGTACAGCGTCGCGCGCCCAGGGATCGTGTCGATGAAGACGTAGTCGAGCAGCGAGTTGCCGGCGACGACGAGAAGAACGACCGCGCCGATGATGACCGCGAGGATGTAGCGCGCCGGCCGGTTGCGCGGTCGAGGATTGGCCGCGGTGGGGACGTTGAACGCGCTGATCACCGCTCCACGTACACGACGCGGCGTCCGATCACCTCGACCGGCCTGCCGTTGTCGAGCCTTTCGATGGCGAAGATGTACTCGCCGGGGAGGTGGTACTTCAGGCCCTCAGGAACCTCGGCCGGCACGACGGTCTGGCTGCGCAGCTGGCTCGGCACGCCCGGTCCGACCGAGCCGACGACGTTTTCGAAGCTGTCGAACCACACGGCTTCGACGGTGATGTTGTCCGGCAGCCCAGACCAATCCACGACCGCGGCGAACCCTTCGTTGCGCGCGAAGCGCTCGCGGTCAGGGCCTGAAGTCTGTTTGGTCGCCGGGTCGTACGCGTAGACGCCGATGGCTTTCGCGTGCAGACTCGCGCTCGACGTGAAGGGCTCGAAATGGACGTACTCGGCGACGCCGGCGACGAGGATGAGGATCGCGAAGGCGCCGTACGCGAGGAGCGTGCGATAGAGCGTCCTCACGGGATCGCTCACGCCCACCGCCACGCTGGCAGTGTATCCATCGAAGTCCATAGTCCCCTCCCCCGCACACGGGGGAGGGTAGGGTGGGGGCGTTGCGTCCCCGCTTTGCGGTGTCGGCTGCGTTCTTCTGCTTCGGCACCGTCGCCGGCAGCCTCGTGCCGCGCATGCCGGCTTTCAAGGAAAGCCTCCACCTGACCGACGGAGAGGTCGGGCTCGCGTTCGTGGTCTACGCGGCGGGCGCGGTCGCGGGCGCAGTGCTCGCGCGCCCCATCCTTGCGGGTGGCGCGCGCACGTGGGTGCGCGCCCTTACCGCCGTGATGGTCGCAGCGCTGATAACGCCGGCTCTCGCGCCAGGATTTGCCGTCTTCGCGGCGACCTTTCTTGTGCTGGGCATCCTCGCCGGGGTGATCGACGTGCTCGAGAACTCGCAGGCCGCCGAGCTCGAGCGCGAGGCCGGACGGCCGATGATCAACGGCTTTCACGGTTTCTGGAGCCTGGGCTTTGTCGCGGGCGGCGTCGTGGCCGCAGCGGCGGCCGCGCTCGGCCTGGGTCCGCTGCCTCACTTCGCGATAGTGGCCGCGGTGATCGGCGTCGCCTCGGTGCCGCTGCTCGCGGGAGTGCCGAACACGCGTGGGGGTGCGGCCACGCTCCTACCGAGCGGCACGACGCGGCTGCGCATCGGCACCGCCGTCAGCGCGGTGTCAGCGATGGCGTTCTTCGGCATCCTGGTCGAAAGCGCGGGCGGCGACTGGGGGCCGATCTACCTGCGCGACTACGGCAAGACCACGCTCGCGGTCGCCGCGGGCGTCGCCGTCACGTTCTCGATAGCGATGACGGTGGTGCGCTTCACCGCCGATCGCCTGACTGCGCGCACGAGCGCGCCGGTCGTGGCCGCGCTGGGCGGCGTCGTATCGATGATTGGTGTCGCGCTGGCGGTCGCGCTGCCGGAGCCTGTGACGGCGATCGCCGGATTCACGCTCGTCG
>WNGJ01009423.1_pt1 | contig 13066 bp, 10 predicted proteins | sample 5400611 | NCBI WGS metagenome assembly WNGJ01 (sample SAMN13153375, study PRJNA577476) | soil metagenome | isolation source: 40 cm soil or saprolite under Garry oak tree replicate 1 | place: USA:California | collected 2016-06-15
TCTTCCACGAACAGCTAAAGAGCTTCTTTCTCTCGCCAACGGAAATCACGGCCTACCTGGAACAAGCCGACCATACCGTCAAAGAGAAGCAGGAGCTCCTGGAAACCCTGGGGCGGGACGCTGCGGAAACCCGCAAAGCCATGGACAAAATCATGAGGCTCTATCTGGCCGATGAGATCAGCAAGGAAGGCTTCGGCCAAGAGTACCGACCCGTCGAAGGGCGCCTGAAGCAGCTTGAAGAACAGATTCCCCAACTCCAAGGTGAAATCGACTTCCTCAAAATCCAGTACCTCTCAAGCGACGACGTGCTCCATGAAGCGCAAGACCTCTATGGCCGCTGGCAAAAGCTCGAAACTCAAGAAAAGCGCAAAGTCATTGAAAACATTACAGAAAGGATCGTCATCGGCAAAGACGACGTGACCATCAATCTTTGCTACCTGCCATCGTCGTCTGAAATCATGGCAGATAAGCAACGCGACTTCAGGGGTTCATGGCCGCGGCGAGCATGAAGCGCGAAGGAAACGTCACGCTGATAGCCGCGCGGGAGATGGTTACGTTTCCATCTTCGAGCGGTTGGCGCAACACCTCGAGCACGTTGCGCTGAAATTCCGGCAGTTCGTCGAGAAAGAGCACGCCATTGTGCCCGAGCGAGACCTCGCCTGGGCGCGGCACCGCCCCGCCGCCGATCAGACCGGCGTCGCTGATCGTGTGGTGCGGCGAACGGAAGGGCCGCGTGCCGACGAGACCACGCCCGTCCTCGAGCGTGCCCGCCACACTGTGAATGCGCGTCGTTTCGATGGCTTCTTCGAGTGACATCGGCGGGAGGATCGTGGGAATGCGCTTGGCAAGCATCGTCTTTCCCGCGCCAGGTGGACCGATGAACAGGATGTTGTGCCCGCCCGCGCAGGCGACTTCGAGGGCGCGCTTGGCGGCCTGCTGGCCGTGGACGTCGCGTAGATCGACCGAATACTGCGCCGCCTCCGAAAGTAGTTCTCGCGCATCCACTTTCGCCGGTGTGAACGTCTCCGGCGAGTTCACCAGGTCTACCGCCTGCGGCAGAGAACGCAGAGCAAACACCTCCACGCCTTCGACCACGGCTGCTTCGCACGCGTTGGCTTCCGGAACGGCGAGCGCGCGCAGTCCTCGTTCCCGCGCGGCCAGCGCGGCGGAAAGAGCGCCACGCACGGGCCGCACGCTGCCGTCGAGCGACAATTCACCGAGGAACATGCATTCGCCGAGAGGTTTGCCGAAGAACGCACCCAAACAGCCGAGCAACCCCAGCGCCATCGGAAGATCGAACCCGGAGCCTTCCTTGCGCACGTCGGCCGGCGCGAGATTGATGGTCACACCCTGCCCGTGGGGGAATTCGTAGCCGCAGTTTTTCAACGCGGACTTGATTCGTTCGCGGCTTTCCTTGACGGCGTTGTCCGGCAGTCCGACAACATTGAAGTCCTGCATTCGCGCCGAGCCGACGTCTACCTCGACCTCGACGAGATAGGCATCAATCCCGTACACCGCGGCGCTGATCGTCTTAAAGAGCATGCGAGAGGGGAACGCCGCTCGCTCCCAGCGGCGCGGGCGCAGCATAAATCAAACGAGGAAGTAACGCCAGAGCTACTTCCGTCTTTCAGTGGATTCGTGCGCGGAATTTCTTGTTTAGCCCTTCCCGTGGCTCGGTCTGCTTTACAGCCGTCCCGGCCCCACGTATAGTGGCGGCGCTGGCAGAGCGCTTCAATCCATCTCTGTGTGAGGTTGGCCGATGCTTTGGCTCCTTGGAATCTTGATCGTCCTGGGCATCCTGCTTGTTGGCCTGTACAACAGCCTGGTCCGCCTGAAAGTGCAGTGCGACAACGCCTGGGCGGACATTGACGTGCAGCTCAAGCGGCGGTACGACCTGATTCCAAATCTGGTCGAGACCGTGAAGGGCTACGCGGGGCACGAAAAGGGCACGCTGGAGGCCGTCATCACTGCGCGCAACCGCGCCATGACCGCGACCAGCCCCGCGGACAAAGCGCAGGCGGAAAATATGCTCACCGGCGCTTTGAAAAGTCTTTTCGCCTTGGCCGAGGCCTACCCGCAGTTGCGCGCCATTGAGAGCTTCACTTCGCTGCAGAATTCGCTTTCCCAGATTGAAGACACCGTGCAGAATGCGCGGCGCTACTACAACGCTGTGGTGCGCGACTTGAACACCAAAATCCAGCAATTCCCGACGAACATTCTCGCAGGCATGATGGGCTTCAAGCCACGAGAGTTCTTTGAAGTTACCGCCCCTGCCGAACGAGAAGTGCCGAAGGTCAGCTTCAACGCGCCGACCGCGTAATCAGGCCGCGGGTCCATGAGGCGCGACGCTCCGCATCGCACGCACACCCTGCTCCGCAAGAGCATCTTGTTCGCTTTCATAATTGTGCTCGCTCCGCCAGGGCACGCGAAGGAGCTGCGCATCGAACGCTTCGAGGCCGAAATTGTCGTATCTCCGAGAGGTACGATCGACGTCACCGAAACCATACAGGCGCATTTCATCGGCTCGCCCTGGCACGGGCTCTACCGCGAGATCCCCGTCGAATACGACACCCCGCAGGGACTGAACTACACGCTCTTCCTCGACGTCACGCGGGTGAGCGACGAGAGCGGAGCTCCGCTGAAATATGAGAGCAGCCGCGAGCGCCATTATCGCAAACTGAAGATCTACGTTCCGGATGCGGACGATTCGCGCAAGACCATCGTCATTGAATACAGAATCTCGGATGCTTTGCGTTTCTTCGAAGACCACGACGAGCTCTACTGGAACGTCACGGGCGACGCTTGGGACGTGCCCATCCAGTCCGCCAGCGCGAGCATCATTCTTCCCGAAAGTACGACCGGCATTCGCGCCAACCGTTTCACGGGAGGCTTCGATTGACGGTCGCGGTCGCCTGGGACAAGGGCTTTGTGCGCGAGCCGACGGCTGCAGATCACGCGAGTCTTTTCCTCCGCAGCAATTGGCCGCTCTTTCTGCCGATTTTCACGAGTGTCGCGATGTTTTGGGTGTGGTGGACGCGGGGGCGCGACCCGCGACTGCGTCCCATTGCGGCGCAGTACGAGCCGCCCGATAAACTTTCGCCCGGAGAAGCGGGCACTCTGGTGGACAGCTCCGCTGCCCTTCGCGACATCACGGCGTCAATTGTGGACCTCGCCGTGCGCGGCTACCTGACGATCGAAGAGCACAAAAAGGAGCACATGATGGGGCTATGGTCCGACAAGGACTACGACTTCATTCTGCGCAAACCGCGCTCGGAATGGGCCGAGCTCAAACCGCACGAAATCACTTTGCTGAATGGAATCTTTTCCGTGGGCACAGCGGGTGAAAGCGTGTCCATGAGCAGTCTTCACAACCAGTTCTACACGAATTTGCCGGTCATCCGCAGCCAGCTCTTCGGAGCGCTTGTGACCCGCGGCTATTACCGGCGCCGACCAGACACCACGCGGCAGAGCTGGCTGGGCTTCGGGTTGATCACGGGTTTCCTCATCATGTTTGGCGGCGCGAGGCTAGCAGCCTGGATGGGAATGGCGCCGCTGACGTTCATCCTCGCCGGCATCCTCACCGGCGGCGTGATCTGCGTTTTTGGCTGGTTCATGCCGGCGAGAACCGCCCAGGGCGCCGAGGCGCTCGAGCACGTCCTCGGCTTCGAGGATTTTCTCGCGCACGTCGAATCCGACCGCTTCAATCGGATGATCAAGACGCCGGAAATGTTCGAGAAATTTTTGCCCTTCGCCATGGCGCTCGGCGTAGAGAAGAACTGGAGCAAGGCGTTTCAGAATATCTACACGCAACCGCCTGAATGGTATCGCGGCGCGTACCCCGGCCAGTTCTATCCCATCGGATTTGCGAACGACCTGCACCTGATGACCGCGCAGGCCGCCAGCGTGATGGCCTCTGCCCCGCGCAGTTCGGGCGGATCGGGCTTCGGCGGCGGTGGCGGCTTCTCGGGGGGCGGGTTTGGCGGCGGTGGCGGCGGTGGCTTCTGAAGTTGACTTCCGCAGCGGGCATGCGAAGCAGGCGTAGAATCAGTTCGGGTGAATCGCTCTGCAAAATAGCCGCTCGGGAGGTGCCGCAATAAGCAAAAGCGTCCGCCGGCAGATACTCCAGCACGGGCGCGAGCGTCGAGGCCATTTCCTTCCGATTCACTGGCGTTCACGAATCCAGCAGTCGCACCTTTCTTTTCAAATGCCATCGCCAGAAAAACAAGGAGTATCCGGCGTACTTAGGAGAGTTACGATCCTTTTCAGGAACGAATCGCTTCTCAAAATGCTCCCTGTTTTCCGGGATACAGATAAATCCTAACGTGACAGGACGAATCTCCTTCAGCGACAACACAATCGTTCCTTTAGGAACGGTGCAGCGAAAACCTCCGGTGTACGCTCCGTGCCAATATGTTTGCCCCATAACAGTGACTTCTTCCGAGACGACAAACTTCGTTCCCTTTGGAAGCTTCAATTTTTAACTCCGCTCAAAAGAGTGGAAATATGACTGGGGCGCGGGTCCAGAATGGGATACGTAAATACGTGGAGTATTGCGTTCCTCCACCGGACTCCCCGTTGTTAGGAAGGACCGTAGTAGGTCCATCCAACCCGTCTCTGTATTTGAAAACGAACAGGTTGATGCCCAATTGCGACTTTCTCGGCAGCGCCAACTTGGCCTTCGCTGATGGCAAGCGTTCACGAGCTTCTTGTTCTCCGCTTTTGGCGCCCCTCCCGGGTCGGAGAGTGGATCCTGGCAGGTCGCCTGTCACTCGAGCGCTTCAAAATAGCCTCCAGAGCGGCGACCAGCGCAAAGCCGCTCGCCCGCAGGTCATCCAATCGGTGGCGCGCCACCTCTTCCAGAGCGCGCTCGCCGCGCGGAAGCAACGTCACGAGCACGCGGCGGCGATCTTCCCGGCTGCGGCTCCGGCGGATGTAGCCGTGAACCTCCAGGCGGTCGATCAACTCGACGGCGCTGTGGTGCCGCAGGAAGAGCCGGTCGGCAAGCCGCCGGATGGTCGCTTCCTCGCCTCCGTTCAGGCTGCGGATCGCCAGGAGCATTTGATATTGCTGAGGCTCCAGGCCGGCAGCGCGCGCGGACTCGTCGCTGCCGCGCAGAAATTGCCGGATGCGGAAGCGCAGCTCGGCGAGCGCCTGGTATTCCTCGTCGCGGATGCTGTGCGGCATAAGTCAATTCTATCGTATCACGATATAAAAGGACACCGCGGGATGGGATCCCAAACAGATACTTCGCCCGAGCCGTCTTCAGGGCTTCTTGCGAAAAGCCTTTTGGGTTTTGTAATGCTCGTAGCCGTTTCGCAGGTAAAAGCCGTGGGCGCGCTCCCGAATGATGTTGGAGCGCAAGTTTACAGTCTCGCAGCCCTGCGCGCGGGCCCAGCCCTCCGCTTCTTCGAGCAGCCGCTTGCCCGCGCCGAGGCTTCGCCTGGATTCGTCCACCACCAGGCCGTTTATCTCCGCGCGCGTGCCGCTTTCCAGCAGATGATTCGCGCTGACGTGCACCCAGCCGATTACGCTGCCGTCCTCTGCTTCGGCGACATAAACGGCGTCTTTCGGCGAAGGCACAATCTTCCTCAGCCGGTCCCGGATCTGTTCAGGCGTGGCCGGATACCCGAGCTGCCCGGAAAGTCCAGCCAAATCCGCTGCATCGCGCTCCTCGGCCCGGCGGATGCGCACGGCGGCCCTCCGGTGCGCCGTGGTCATTTGCCTCTCGCTTTCCTGCGCAAACGCGCCTGCACGGCGTTACTCCGCAACTCACGCAGCGCGTCCGTGGCAATCCATCGCGCCGCGCGTGATTTCATCTTGTGGATTTGTTCGGCCGCGCGGATCGTGGCGCGATTTAGCCGGCGATTGCGCTTGCCGATGTTCCGCAGCGCCCAGTTCACCGCTTTCTTCACAAAATTCCGCTCGTCCCGCGCTTCGCGGCGGATCGCGGGCAGAAGCCGCAGATACCTCGCGTCAGAAGCGGATTGATCGCGGTACGCCAGATAGGCCATGAGCGCGAACCCCGCGCGCTTCGCAAACTCCTCGCGCCTCTGGCTCCAGGCAATCGCTCTCTTCCATGCGGGCTTGGCAAAGACAAACAGATGGCAGCAGGTACCGTCGCACACGTCCCAGTTGTCGAAGTCTCGCACCCAGCGCTCCATCTGGCGCGGAGTCACGCGATCCGGGTCGTCAATCATGCCCGCCAGGATGCGCGCATCGTGAGCGCCGCTTGCCCACAGCTCGAGCGCCAGCCGGTGATCTCGCCCGATCGTGCGCGCCAGCAAGTCCATCTTGGGTTTGGCCACACCATATACCACCTTGGCGCGGATGCCGAATCGCGCCATCCCTTCAACGTTTCGCTGCTCCCCCAGAGCCCGAAGCGCGCGCAGGACAGAGGCACACGCCCAGCGCTTTGTTTTTTTCTTCGACATGCGTGCTCTCAAAACGTCTTGTCGGAGTCCAGGAGGATGGTGACCGGGCCTTCATTGACAAGCTCGACGGACATCATAGCTTGAAATATTCCGGTCGCTACGGTGATTCCAAGCTTGCGAAGCCTTTCGGCGAATTCTTCATAGAGCGCTTTCGCCTGGTCAGGTGGAGCGGCAGCGATGAAGCTCGGCCTGCGCTGCCCTCGCGCGTCGCCGTAGAGCGTGAATTGCGAGACAACCAGCGCGCTGCCGTTCGCGTCGAGCAGCGATCGGTTCATTTTTCCTTGCTCGTCTTCGAGGATTCGCAAATTGGCAATTTTTTCGGCGAATGCGCCGGCGGCTGCGGGCGTGTCCTCCCGCCCAACGCCCAGGAGGATCACCAGCCCCGCTCCAATCTCGCCAACGACTTGCTCTTCGATTGTGACACGCGCCCGGCTTACGCGCTGGACCACTGCTCGCATCGCCGCGCTGTCAGCGCTGCTCCTGCTTTTGCGGCGCTGGTTTGCGCGGAAGCATGTCCGGCAGCTGCGCCGTGTTGTACGCCCACGCGGCGAGCACCTGCGCGCCTTGCATCAGGTCGTCGAAACGCACGCGGTCAAAAGTGTCGGCCTGAGAATGGTGCGTGCGGTCGTAATCCACATTGTCCTGGACACACCAAAATGCGGGCACACCCGCCTCATCGAAGGGCACATGGTCGCTCCCGCCCTCGGTTCGCAGACTTGGCTCGACGAGTCCTGCGCTGCGCGCCATGGGGTACAAGACGCGGTCCATCGTCTCCTTGGCTGCGTAGTTGTGCATCAGCCCGATCGTGAGGACGCGCCCGGTGCCCGTGTCGTGCACCAAGACGCCTGAAACCTTGTTGAGTTCATCTTTATGCGCCTTTACATACGCCCTTGAACCGTTCAGCCCTTGCTCTTCGCCGGGAAACAGGATGAAACGAATGGTGCGTTTTGGCTGGGCGCCGCTCTTCACCAGCGAGCGCGCTGCTTCCAGCACAGCGATCGTGCCCGTGCCGTTGTCGGTAGCGCCCGTGCCGAGATCCCAGGAATCGATATGCGCGCCGACGATGACCACCTCGTCGGGCTTCTCCGTGCCGCGAATCTCAGCAACGGTGTTTGACACCTCGACCGGAACTCCACTGAAGGAATTCTGCATGTTCAACTCCACCTCGACGGGTCCCTGTTCGAGGAGCCTCCACAGCAGGTGGTGACCCTCGTAAGTGGTGAATGCCATCGGAAACTTGCCGGGCCGGTACTCGCCACGCGTCATCGCGAACATGTTGATCAGGCCGTACGCCTTGTCCGAGGGCATGATTGCGCCCGCCACATCCTCTTCGTTGAACATCTTGATTTCAGCAAGAAACATTTTAATGAAGCCCGCCAGAGTGAAAGGTTCGCCCACAACGCGAGGGTGCGCCAGCGGAAGCGACGTCTCGCTGAATGGTGTCAAGATCGGATTTTCGGCCGGGTCCAGCTCGAAGGCAGGACCAACCAGCACAATCGCGCCCTTCAGCTTGCCCTTGTACTGTTCCAAGTCTTCCGGCTTCTGGCTCTTGATCCCGATCACTTTGGCGCGGACCGGGCCGTTTGTGCTGGGCGACCATCCGGCGGCTGCGATGGTGAGTCTCTGCTCCGTCGGCGCCACAATCTTTGCGCTCGCGGCGCCGCGCGTCCAACCGGTCGCGATCGGCCACTTTTCCTGATGCACATTCACCAGCCCGTACTCGCGGAATTTGCCCTCGGCCCAGCGGCTTGCTTTGAGCTGCTTCGGCGAGCCGGTGAGACGCGGACCGATGTGGTCGGCCAGATACTCCATGTTCGCGCGGAGTTCCGCGCTATCGGCCTTGAGCTGACTCAGAATTTTTTCATCCATTTCCGCGATGGGGTCGGGCTTGGGCGCCTCCGTCTTTGCCGATGAGCTCGCAGCCGGCCGGTAGGGAAGCGGCCGCCGCGGCAGCATCACCGGCAGTTCGGCGGTGTTGTACGCCCAAGCGGCCAGCACTTGCGCGCCCTGAATCAGACCGTCCTTCCATGCTTTGTCGAATGTGTCCGATTGGCTGTGGTGCGTCAGCGAGTATTCCCCTCCGTCCTGGATGCAGAAGAAACCCGGCACGCCGACTTCATCGAACGAGGCATGATCGGTTCCAAAGGTTCGCACCATGCGCGGCTCGAGCAATTGGAGTTCACCGAGTGGAGCGAGAACCTTGTCAACAAGCTCGCGGTCCTGGTAGTTGTCGTGGAGGCCGAGAGTCATTACGCGGCCCGTTCCGGAATCGTGCACCAGCACCGCCGAAATCTTCTCCAGCTCATTCTTGTGCGCTTCGACGTACCTTTCCGAACCGACGAGGCCCTCTTCTTCCCCGCTGAAGAGGACGAAGCGAATCGTTCGTTTGGGCCGGAGATTCAGCTTGGCAAGCGCGCGCGCCGCCTCCAGCACCACCATCGAGCCCGTGCCGTTGTCCGTGGCGCCCGTGCCCAGGTCCCAAGAATCGAGATGCGCGCCCAGGATCACGACTTCATCAGGCTTTTCACTCCCGCGAATTTCTGCTACGGAGTTGAACACCTCCATCGGTTTTTCGCTGAACAAATTGGTCATTTCGATCTCGATTTGGACGGGACCCTGCTTCAGCAATCGGAAAATCATCCGGTAGTCTTCCCCGGTCAGGAACGCCGTCGGAATTGCCCCTTTCTCGAACGGCACGCCGCTGATGTCCGTCATGTTCAGGAGTCCGTGCGGCTTCCCCGAATCCCGCAATACCGCAGCGACCCCCTCTTCGACAAGAAATTTCGTCCGCGTGCGGGCCACTTCTTCAATGGCGGCGAACGGCGAGGGTTGTGCCGGTTGACCCGGGCGCGGCGGCGGCTCCTGCATGGGCCGTAGAAGCGGCGAGGGCCGGTCCTTCGGTGGCGGCGAAAGACTCTGTGGTTCCTGGTAGATAACCATCGCTCCCTTCAGCTTCCCGCGAAACTTCTCGAAATCCGCCGGAGTCTTGGCATCGAAATACACAACCGGCCCGCGCACCACGCCGTTCGTTCCCGGCGACCACGCCGCCGACGCGAGCGTGATGGTGTGAATGACCGGCGCAACGATTCGCGCGCTGGCGTTGCCTCTGGTCCAGGCATGCTCGATGCTCCACGGCTCGAGCTTCACGTTCGTCAGCCCGTACTTCCGGAACATTTCGGTCGTCCAGTCATTCGCCTGTTTCAGTTGCGGCGTGCCGGTCATGCGCGGTCCGATATGATCGGCCAGATACTCCAGATTCTCCATCACTTCGCTGTGGTCGTGGATTTCGGCCAGGATTTTCGCATCCGCCGCAGAGAATGGATCGCCCGAATCCGGCGAGGGACGCGCCGCAACCCGATGAACAGCAAGAGATACCAACAGCACGCCACAGAAGATCCCGGCATCGCGGCGCAGCTTCATCGTTCCTCCTTCAGCGGACCGATAACCTTTCTTCTCAGAAGAAGTGATGCTCCGAGCCGAGAGAGGCGGTTCCCCGCAAGTTCAAATGTTCCCTTCCACTTTGTCCCTTTAGACGCAATCACTTCCGATTTGCGTTTCGAGAGTTCTTATCGTTTTGCCCACCAACACGCGGCCGCGGCGCTGGCTGGCAGCGCGGACAATAATAGCTGCTTCTCCCGGCCACCTGAATCCGCCGGATTGGAGTCCGGCACCGATAACAGGGCTTGCCTTCACGCGCGTAAGCGCGATGCCGCCGTTGATATTCGCCCGGCTCTCCCGCCGCGTCCACAAAGTCCGATATCGAGGAACCTCGCAGCAGAATCGCGCGTTCCAGGATTTCCCGCAACGCGCAGCGCAGGCTTTCCGTTTGACGACGCGTGAGTTGCGCGCCATGCCGCGACGGGTGAATCTTTGCCCGCCACAAACTTTCATCGGCATAGATGTTTCCTACTCCGCGCAGAACGTGCTGATCGAGCAACAAAGCTTTGATCCGCGCGCGCCGCGTCCTGATTCGTTGCGCGAACTCCTCTTCGGACACTTCGAGTGGATCGGCGCCAAGCGGCCGCAATTGTTCCCTCAGCGATCCTTCCTCGAAGAAAGCCATCCGGCCGAAGCGCCGCGCATCCGTGTAGCGCAGTTCGCGTCCGTCATCGAGCGCGAAGCAGGCATGGGTGTGTTTTTCGCAGGGTAGCGCCGAAGGACTCGGCGCGAGGCGGCCCGTCATCCCGAGATGCACGAGAAGCGAAGCTCGCGCGGCGTTTCCGTTGCCCGCGCCGTGCATGGGCGAAAGCCGCAGCAGCAGGAATTTTCCATACCGCTCGACGCTGTCAATTCGCCGGCCCGGCGCTCCCCGCTCGATGGCAGCGGGATCGTCCATGAAATCCGTCTTGCCCAGACGGACAGAGACAATTCTGCGTCCCGGTAAAGTTTCGCGGAGTCCGCGGACAAGGGTTTCGACTTCAGGAAGTTCGGGCATCTAGTCGCCAACCTCTAAGAAGTTACCACACGCCGTTCGTGCTGTAGGAAGAACTCCCTCTTCCCGGAGGGGATGCATTTCATCGAATCCTTGCCGCGGCACGCTCGCTACCATTACAGGGAATCCGTGCTAGATTGGGCCTCCGGAGGTGCCGCGTGCGTCATCGCACTCGATTGCTCTTCGCGTTTGTATTCGCCGCGTTTTTTAGCGTTCAGCCGCTCCACGCAAAAAAGCCGGTAACCGGCTTTCTCGACCGGACACTGACGATTCAGGGCAACGAATACAAGTACCAGGTTTTTGTCCCCGCGGACTGGACCACGAAGAATAAATGGCCGGTCATCCTTTTTCTTCACGGCGCCGGCGAGCGCGGCGATGACGGCTTGATCCAAACCGAAGTCGGAATCGGAACGGCCATTCGCCGTTACCGCAGCCGCTTTCCCGCCGTCATCGTCATGCCTCAATGCCGGAAAGACGTTTGGTGGACGGACCCCGCGATGGCCGACATGGCCATGAAGGCGCTCGAACTCTCGCAAAAAGAGTTTCGTGGCGATCCGCAGCGAACCTACTTGACCGGCCTCTCCATGGGCGGATACGGCACGTGGTATCTCGCCGCGAATCATCCGGGCAAATTTGCGGCCATCGCGCCGATTTGCGGCGGCATTCTTCGGCCGGATGACTCCCGCAAACAGCCTGCAGAGGATACGAGGCCCTACACGGAAGCCGCGCAGAAGGTGGGCAAAACGCCTGTGTGGATTTTTCATGGCGGAGACGATCCCGTCGTTCCCGTGGCCGAATCGCAGCGCATGGCCGAGGCGATCAAGGCAGTCGGTGCCGAAGTGCACTACACGGAGTATCCCGGCGTTGGCCACAATTCCTGGGAAAAAGCTTACGCCGAGCCAGACTTCACGACCTGGCTGCTGTCCCAGTCCCTAAACAGTCCGGGCTCAAAATTAAGATTGCACCTCGCCGACCTGCTGCGTTGCGAGGGAACGATGTGTTGTGCCCCGACGGAGCGGAACGTCGGCTATTTCTTGTGGTAATTCGGATACGCCGGATGATCCGGAATGACCACGGGGTTTTTCTTGAGCGCTTCGAGCGTCGCCTGAACCGCCCTTTCAAGTTGCGGATCGTGTCCCGCGGCGACCGACGCCGGATCGTTTTCCACTTCGATGTCCGGAGGGATTCCGCGATTCTCCACTTCCCACTCGCCGTGCAGGCCGTAGATCGCCACGCGCGGCGCCGTCACGAACCCGCCGTCCAGCAACGGCGGATAATTGTAGATGCCCACCAGGCCGCCCCATGTCCGCGTGCCCACCAGCGGACCGATTTTGTCTTGCCGGAACATCCACGGCAGCGCATCCCCGCCCGACCCGGACATTTCGTTGATGATCATCGTCTTCGGCCCATAGATCTGCGCCAGCGGAGAGCAAAACTTTTCGCCTTCGCGCGATATCGCGCAGTTGCGCAGCGGCCGCTTCAGGAAATCGATGATGTAGTCCGCCACTTCCCCGCCGTGGTTATATCGCTCATCGATGACCGCGGCCTCCTTGCCCACCTGCGCAAAATAGAATCGGTTGAAGTTCAGGTAGCCGCCCACGGCCGTGTCCGGCACGTGAACATAGGCGACTTTCCCCCCGCTCAGTTCGTCCACCTTCCGCCGGTTGTCCTCTTCCCAGGCGCGATTGCGCAGCGCAAATTCGCTCTCCAGCGGCACGACCGTCACCTCCCGCGAGTCCTTCCCGTCCGGATTCGGCCCCACTTTGATCTTGATCTGCTTGCTCGCCGTATTTTCAAAGAAGCTGTACACATCCGCCGGCGGCCGCACGTCCACGCCGTTGACTTCCAGCAGATACTCGCCCGCCTTTACGTCCACTCCCGGTTGGGTCAGCGGCGCGCGCAGCTCGGGGTTCCAGTTCTCACCGTTGTAAACCCGCGCGAAACGGTAACGCCCGTTTTCGATCTTGTAGTCCGCGCCGAGCAGCCCGCCCTTCACTTTCTTCGCTTCCGGAATGTCGCCGCCAAAGATGAACATGTGGCCGATGGTGATTTCCCCGAGCATTTCGTCAAAGAGATAGTTCAAATCCGCGCGGCCGCCCACGCCCTTCAAGTAGGGCGCGTATTTTCTTTCCGCGGCGGCAAGGTCCAGGCCATGATGGTTCGGGTCGTAGAGAAAGTCGCGTTGGATGCGCCACACCTCGTG
>WNGJ01023990.1_pt1 | contig 13064 bp, 11 predicted proteins | sample 5400611 | NCBI WGS metagenome assembly WNGJ01 (sample SAMN13153375, study PRJNA577476) | soil metagenome | isolation source: 40 cm soil or saprolite under Garry oak tree replicate 1 | place: USA:California | collected 2016-06-15
CATCCGATGCTGGCGTGATGGACTGCGGTGCGTTTGCCGAAGAAGGAGGGCCTGAGATATTTTTCAACGGGCACGCGATGGAAGGGGTGCCAGGGGAACTCGTCTGGACCCTTCATGGGGCGTTCGGCGTTATTGCGGGGGAGGCCGAAGATGTCCTTATAGGAGAGACCAAGGATCGACTCGAACGAACGGGTACCGCGGATCGCGTCCAGGAGTTCGAGGATCGTGTCTTCGCCCTGTCCGCGAACGATATAGTCGACGTATTTGGCGTTGAGCGCGGAGTCGGGATAGACGGAAGGGAAGTAGCCGCCCCAGACGATCTTGATGTGGGGATGCAGGCGGCGGATCTCGCGGGAGGCCTCCATTGCTGCAACCATCTGTGGGCCGGGCATGACGGAGACGCCGAGCAGTTCGACATCGTGAGTCGCGATGAGCTTAAGAATGATGTCGATCGGGTTGTCGTCGAGGTTGCCGTCGACGATCTCATACTCTTCGCGCCCTTCGAGCACGGCGGCGATGGCCAGTATCGCAAGCGGAAGGCGGCGGTTGCGTGGTCTGGTCGCGCGTGGATTGAAGAGGATGATCATAGCTGCACTCGTTCGAAGTGGAGGAGGACGTGGTCGCCGAGCACACGGAAGCCGGGGTAGCTGGAGATGGTCTTGTCTATTGTGCGGAACATGCTTAGTAACTTCGGATGGTTGCGAATCCAGGCTTCAACATAGGACGGTGGAACGGTGACGCCAACGCCTGCGCAGGAACGCAGGACGAAGGAAGGAGAGAATGATGTTTGCAGTTTGCGGACGGTGGGGTAGTACACATCGACGGCGAACTCGCCTACTTTGGCGGTGGCGTGGCCGGAGCATCTTCGAAAGGCTTTGCGGAAGTTTCCGTGTAGAGCGAACCAAAGCATCTCCCATATGCAGAAGCGGGTTGAGAGACAGACGAGAAGTGGAGTGCCGGGGGATAGTAGGGTCGCGAGATCTTCTGCGGTCTGTTTGAGATTCGGAACGCAGTTCAGACCGGAGAAATTGGAAAAGATACCGTCAAATTGAGTTGAGGGTTGGAGTTCGTGTATACGCTCGGTCGGAAGAAGATTGAACTGTACGGGGGCTCCAGGAGCTTCCTTGCGCAGGCGGCCGGAGGCGATCTGGATCATCTGCTCCGATGCATCGCAGGCGGTGACGGAGATGCCATTTTGTGCAAGGAAGAGCGCGTCTTCGCCGGTACCACAGTTGAGTTCAAGGACACGGTCGCCGCGTTCAAAGACTCGGGTCAGGACGCTCCACACGGCATCGCGTTGAGCGCGTCCGATCATGGAGTTCGTAAAGACGTCGTCATATTCCCTGGCCATCTGGTCGAAGACGAGAGCTGCCGGCGGTTGCGCCATGGCAAGCGGGGTCACGCTTCCACCTCCGTCATGGTGGAGTGCAGACCTTCGCGGGAGAGCTGAATCTGGTTTCGGAGAGTTGCCGCCAAGTCGGAGTCGGCCGCTGGTGTTCCTGCCAGGCGCGCGAGTTGGACCTCGTCTTTGAGCAGTTTGTCTGCGTAGCTGTAGAACGTTCTGGAGTGCCGGCCCTTAATTTTGATCTCACGATCGGAGCTGACACCCCAGGGCTTGAGTTGCACGAGGCGATCGGAGACTTTTTGATAGTAGGGAGTGCCTTTGATGGGATAGGAGACGGTAGTGAAGAAGATGTCGGGCTTTGAAACGCTAACGTGTTTGATGGTGGCTTCGATGTCGTCCAGCTCTTCTCCTTCGTATCCCCACATCAGGAACATGCCGCTCTCGATGCCACGCTCGCGGGTGAGTGCGACGGCTTGTTGGACCTGCTCGACCTTGACGCCGCGATCCATGGCGTCGAGGATTCGCTGGGAGCCGCTTTCGGAGCCGATCCAGACGCGGAAACAACCGAGTTCGGCGAGGAGGTCGAGCATCTCTGAGTTGAGACGATCGGCGCGGGAGATGCACTCGAAGGGAATGCGCAGGCCGCGGCGGCGCATCTCTGCGGCATAGTCGCGGATCCATTTGTGATTGATGGTGAAGACGTCATCTGAGACCCAAACCATGTCGGGGGAGTAGGTCTGAAGGAGCCATTCCACCTCGTCGACAACGAGCCGGGGATCGCGGCGGCGGTGGGTCTGGCCAAAGACCTGATGGCTGCACCAGCGACACTTGTATGGGCATCCGCGGGCGGTGATGAAGTTGACCGAGCCCTTGCCGTGAGCGTCGCGCCAGGTCTTTACGTAGCGGCTGATGTCGACGGCATGACGGGCGGGCCAGGGCTGGCCGTCGAGATCGGCGATCTGCGTGCGTTGTGCCGTCTCGTGCATGTTGCCGTTTGCGTCTAGATAGGCCAGGCCTGGAATGCTGGTGCAGGAGTCTGTTCCGTCAGAACGGAAGGCTTCGAGCAAATCCTGCATGGTAAGTTCTCCCTCGCCGAAGACGACGAAGTCTGCACCGGCCTGAAGATACTCAAGAGCGTAAGCACCGGGTTCAGGACCGCCGACGATGGTCTTCCAGCCGGCCTCATGGGCTACTTTCAGGATTTCTACGACGTTGCCGCGTGTCATGAGATTGGCATAGATGCCGACGACGGATGGTGTCTCTGTCCGGAGAAGTTGAAAGAGAGTCTCTCGGTTTGAGAAGGTGGTGTCGAAGACGTCGACATCGAAGCCCTGGTTTCGCAGGTGAGAGCATAGATACAGGATGCCAAGGGGGGCATAGGGCTTCATGATCTGAAGCTCCTTGGGATCTTCGTAGAGGAAGTAGCCGTGCGTGAGAAGGAGCTCTGCCATCTAGATATGCCTCCCTGCCGCGGCCAACGCGTGGAGCGGAACTAAATTTTGAGGGCCGGTATCGTTAGAGACGCTCCTGGCGAGAGTTGTGGCCTCCGCGTTTCTCATCTTCGGTTCAAGCTCAAAGACTTGCTGCCAGAGAAAACCTACGTCTGCGGTCTCGGAGGAATCATCGTTTTTCCATGAGTTGACTTCGGCATGGAGCGCGTTTCTTAGCGCCTTGTAGAACTCGTCTTTATAGGTTGCGCGGAACATGACGCAAAGGTCGTCGCTGTCGGTCCAGTTTCGTTTGGCTCCGATCTGTTCCTGTACGCGCTCGTAGAAGACAGTGCCGGGGAGGGGATACGAAAGGGAGATTCCGATGTCGTCGGGGCGCGTGTTGCGGACGAGCGCTATCGTCTGCTGAATGTCCTCCCAGGTCTCTCCCGGGTAGCCGAACTGCAGGAAGTAACATGCACGGATGTTTTCGTCAGCGAGGCGGGAACGTGCGGTCACGACATCGGAGACACGCAGGCCTTTGTCCATCGCGTTGAGGATTTTTTGTGAGCCTGATTCCGCGCCCATCCATACCTCGGCGCATCCGGCGCGTTTGAGTCCGGCTACGGTGGTATGGGTCATCAGATCGGCTCGCGACTGAATCTTAAAGGGCAGCACGCAATGCATCGACTCGATCTCATTGGCGAAGTCCTGGACCCAGTGATGGTTGAGAGCGAAGACGTCATCGCCGAACCAGATATGCTGCGCGCCATACATCTCTTTCAACTCACGAATCTCCGCTGCGACGGACCGGGCAGGGCGAATCTGAAACTTGTTCCCTGAGATTGGCTTAGCGCACCAATTGCAGCGATACGGGCATCCACGGCTTGCGACAACGTTCGCGGAGAATAGCCCGTGCGCGGAGGTCCAGGCTTGACGATACGGTTCCAAATCGATGAGTTCACGGGCGGGCTTGGGAAGCGTGGTCCAGGATGCGTTCTTCGGTGTCCTGCCCGTACTTTGAACGGGATTGCCTGCGTCATCTAGGTACACGAGGCCCGGGATATCAAGGTGTGGATGTCCGGAGAGGATTGCGGAACAAAGTTCGACGAGCGTCTGTTCGGCTTCACCGCGAAGAACAAAGTCGACACCGTTGCGGAGGTAGGCTTCGGCTTGATCGGTTGCGTCTGAGCCGTGTGCGATGACGACTGCTCCTGCTTCATGAGCCTCGTGCGCCAGTTGCCAGGCTAGTTCACGCATGCGTGTGAGGCACATCTTCGAGAGGAAGTTAAAGTCATCCTCATAGATAGCAACGATTCTGGGACGCGATTGCTTTAGTGCGTTTATTAAGCCGGGCTCAGGGTCTTCGAGCATGGTGTCGAAGACGGCGACTGATATGTTTCCGGCCCTGAGCGCGGAGGCGGCGTAGAGGGTGCCGAGCGGCGCGTATGGCTGCATTTTACGAACCTGTTTGGGGTCGTAGGGGAGATGATACGAATGTGTGAGGAGCACGTCGGCCATTGACTACCTCCTCCCTTCTGTTCGGCTAGCAGGCATTGGCGGGCTCCTTGGGAAGCTCCTGGCCTGTTACGAGGGAACGACGGAGGATGATGCGCTCGGAAAGATTGGAGAGCCAGAGCTCCCACGGAAAAGAGTATCGGCTCGAACGCAGACGCCAGCGGATGGGGGTCTGGACGATGAATCGAACTGCGCGGCGCAGCAACGAATGATTCTTGTGCCGACGATCAATCTGATTGTTCAATAGAAAATAGTTGAGCATTCGCTGCAGGCGTGCGAGCTCTCTTCCTTTGAGCCAAGGGAGCATGTTCGCCCCGAGAGGCATGTCCATCCATTCACGAAGATTTTTTGGCTCAGGTACCCCCATTTCGCGGAGTTGCGGCCAGATGGGGATTCCCGGATAAGGCGTGAAGATGTTTGGGGAAAAGCTGACATTGGAGAACTGGCGGCCGATGTCGCTCATGGTTTGGAAGGTGATGATGCGGTCGGCCTCTGTTTCGCCGGGATAGCCGAAGATCAGGTTGAAGGTGACACGAATGCCGCCGAGTTGCGCCTTGCGTGCGGTCTCGTACATCTCGTCGACGCGCTGGTGACGCTTGTTCATCAGCTTGAGGACCGACTCTGAGGTTGACTCTGTACCAAAGCCCATGTGCGATACACCGCTGGCGCCGAGCAGGCGGACATCGTCTTCGCTCATGCGACATAGGAAGTCAGTGGAGGCTTGGAATGTCCAGTTGAATTTCACACCGGATGCGAGGATGCCGCGGGCGATCTCGAGTGCGCGGGGCAGCTGGACGGGGAAGTTGGAGTCGAGAAGGGCCACTTCTTCGGTGCGATAGCGCGTGACCAGATCGATCATCTCCGAGACGACGCGGTCAGCGGAAAGAGCGTTGAATCGTCTTTTATAGAAGACCTGGTCGGTGCAGTAGTTGCATGCGTAGGGGCAGCCCACGCTAGTGGCGTAGGCGAGCTTGCGAATGCCGCAAAGCTTCTCGTAGGCGTCGAAATTTGTGAGATCGAAGGCTGGAATGGGAAGCGCGTCGAGAGGTTCTACTTTGCGGTCGACGTTATGGGTACGCTGACCGTTGTTCTTCCATGAAAGTCCGGCGATGTTGTTGAGAGGTTTTTTGTGGGAGAGGGCCTGGGCGACTTCGACGATGGTGATTTCGCCCTGGCCGCGAACGACCATATCGACGAAGGTCTCGCTCAGGGTCTGGTCCGGCAACAGGGACGGGTGCCATCCGCCGAAGATGACCGGGAGCCATGGCGTGTAGCTTTTAACAGCTGTGGCAACTTCGATGGCACCGCGAATCATCGGCCCGGTGAGGACGGAGATGCCGATGCAGAGAGCATCGACGCTTTCGCACTCGATTCGTGTCAGGTAGTCCGGTTCAATCGCGGCGTCGATCATCACGACGTCGAAGTTAGCTTCGCGCAGAGAGGCGGCGAGCGCCAGCAGGCATAGTGGTGCTCCCAGCGGGGGCCCGTCATAGGGTGGATAGAAGAGGACGACCTTGCCGTGTGTCAGCATGTAGCCTCCACCGGTTCTGGATTTGGCTCCAGTCGCCGCGCATCGACCACGGGCTTGTACCCCGCGGTCCTTTCCTTGAGTTTGTCATTGATCCAGAGCTCAACTGGAAGACGGTAAAGGCTGTGATCGAGGCGGAAGCGGGCGGGGAACGAGATGCACTTCTGTGCAAGGCGGGTGAAGCGAGTCCGCCGATCGGCTCCGATTGGGATGCGATCGAACGCGATGCGCAGGTAGTCCCGCATGATCTGGAGTTCTTCGTGATCTCGTCCGTTCAGCCAGGGTAGTTTGGTATAGCGCGGAAAGAACTCAGCCCACTTTTCGAAGGAGGTGGGAGCTTCGATGCCGAGTTCCTCGGCCCGATTCATTACGTTGGTCCCGGGATAGGGAGTAAAGATATTGGTCCAGAATTCGGTGCCGGGAAAACGTCGGCACACGTCCATGATGAACGTCATGGTTTCGCGGCGCTCCTTGGGGCCTTCGCCGGGATAGGCGAAGATGATATTGAACGACGGGCGCATACCGGCAGACAGACAGCGTGCAGCGCTCTCGTAGATATCGTCGAAGTTCTGAAATGTCTTGTTCATCGCCTTCAGGATCTTCGGCGAACCGGAGTCCACGCCCTGACAGATCTGGTGCAGTCCAGCGCGACGCAGGAGCTTCAAATCTTCAAGCGAGAGGCGCGATGTGAGATTCGTTGTTGCCTGGATGCTCCACTGAAATTCCGCACCGGCCCGAACCAACCCTTCTCCAATGGCACGCACCGGCAGAGAGGGCGTTCCATTTCCGCTTGTAGACCGCACCGTTGGTGCAGTAGGCACAATCGAACGGGCAGGCGAGGCTGGAGGTGTACATCGCCCAGCGTCTACCGCACACTCGCTCATACGCGTCGAAGTCGGCGAGGTGATAGGCCTTCGGTGGCAGGTCTGCGATCGGTCTGAGTGCGCGTTCGGGCGTGAAGACGAGCTTGTTATCACGCTTGAAGCCGATGCCTGCGACAAAGTCCGGCGCCGAGCGATTTTCGATATGACCTACAAGTTCCAGGAACGACTCTTCGCCTTGCCCACGGACGACATAGTCGATGTAGGGTGCTTGAAGTGTCTGGGTGGGCAGGAGCGATGGGTGCCATCCGCCGAGAACGATCGGGAAATCCGGGTTCCATGCTTTGATTGCTTTGGCAATCTCTACCGTCTCTCGAATCATCGGTCCAGTCACCAGAGAGATGCCGAGGCATAAAGCATCGCGGGTCTCTTCGAGGACGCGCTTTTTGTAGTCCGGAGTGATGGTGGAGTCGATGAGAACGATTTGGTACCCGGCGCGAATTAACGGAGTGGCTACGGCCAAGATTCCTAGCGGCGCCGTCGCATCGGAGCTTGCGAAGGATGGGAAAAAGAAGACGATTTTGCGGGACCTGGGCACTGCAATCTCCTCGCTTATTGAGGACGATATGACTTGCTGGCGGGGCATTTGTCATGGCCGTGTCAGCGGTTTGTAAAGTTTTTCATTGCTGCCGAGATTGCCTAATTTCTTGCGTTAGAGTGAGACCTAACAGGAGTTTCCATGTCGTTGTTCTCCATTGACCGAACCGAGCTGCACTACTCGATGGAGCTATGCTTTGCCGGAGCAGCTTGTGCCTTACGCACAAATTCTTCTGACCTGGCCAGAGCACTGGAGGGTCTATCAATTTCGACAGGTGACGCCGTGTCACACGGATTTGAGATGCGGGTCGTCGTGGACGAGTCGTCAGACGAAGCTGTGGGGGAGCCTCATTTTCGAGGGTTGCACCACGTCGTAATCGCGTATTTTGGCAGGTCCAATGTGTTTGTGTTCGATATTCTGCGACGCACCCTCAGTGCAAGCGTTTCGGTGGCGGTCGCGCGGGATAATCGTTTCTGGAAAGAGAAGCTCATACCGATTACGCTTGGTGTTCTGGGCTCCGCGATGGGTCTGGTTCCGGTACATTGCGCCTGCCTGGAGTTGGATGGCGATGGGTTATTGATTGCCGGAGTATCGGGAGCGGGGAAGTCTACTTTGTCCGTGGCTCTCTCAGAGGACGGTTATGTCTCGGATGACTGGACTTACATATCCCGGCGCGACGATGGGATCGTGGCCCACGGAACATCGGCGCCGGTGAAGCTTTTGCCCGACGCAGTAGGGCACTTTCAAAGCTTACAGGGGCATAGTCTACAGAGGTCGATGAATGGCGAATTGGCGTACGAGGTAGATATTACCGAGACGTTTGGCGCTCGGGTAGAGCGAGCGTGTGAGCCGCGATGGCTGATTTTCTTGGAGAGGACACAACAAGTGGGAGCGGTATTCACGCCGATGTCCTCCGCAGAGGCACAAAGCTATGTCAATTCCAGCGTCGAACGATTGCCTCCGCAATTGGACGAAGCAGTTGCGATGCGGGAACAGACGATTGGACGTGTAGCTTTACTGCCTAGCTGGCGCTTTCGATATGGCGGCACACCGCAATTCGCAGCCAAGGAGCTACGGGAATTTGTCGTCCATCGCAGACAGGAGATCTACGTATGACAGACAAACAGTGCTGGCATCCTGACCTGCTCCGACGATTCGTTCCCGCGCCGTACGTGTTCAGCAATTGGGATGGCCCGAACCGACTGTCTGTTGAGTCGAATGATTTGGAGATTGCGCTGAGTGTACGTCAGGCCGGTATTTTCCATCGTCAAAGTAACCGGGCCGGGGGGCTGCTCTGCAAGTTGATTCGAGATATGGCAGGTCCCGTGGATGGCTCAGAGATAACAATCGTCTCCCATGGGGCGCTTCGGGTCTTGTACCTGGGGCGCGGGACGATCCTGATCCACGATCATGAGAGATCGGAGTTCCTTGGATTCATCGCCCGCAATGTAACGGTTCAGGAACTCGTTTCGTCGCTGACCCCGGCGTTGCTCGATGCGTAAAGCCGACAATAACTCGGCTCAGCTGCTTTTACAAAGAAGTGACAAACGTCACATTGCGCGATGACAACTGGCTCGACACACTCCACTACGTTGAGTATGCGTAGGCGCAGACAGATAGAAATTGCATAGTGGTTTGTTTTGGTTTATATGGGTAAGGCCTCTCTTCACATCTATCTCAAGCCTTGACGGGCTATACCGAAAGGCATGGGCTATACCGAAAGGCATGGGGATGATAGATACTGCGTCTCCCCGAGTATGACCGCGAATTCGGCTTTATAAAACGAACTTCCAATGCGTGAAAGGTTGTGACAATGAAATCAGGGATCCTCGTAAAAACCATCTTCATCGGCTGTTTGGCCATGTGCTCGCTAGCACTCTCTGGGTTTTCTCCGGCTCCGGACGCTCCCCAGCGAATCGAGGTGTCGGTAAAGAGGTTTGCGTACACTCCGGCAGAGATAACCCTGAAAAAAGGCCAGCCAGTCGTCCTCGTATTGACGACCGAAGATGTGACGCATGGGTTGAAATTCAAGGAATTGAACCTGAACACAAAGTTCGAGAAGGGTAAACCCTCAGAGCTTGCTTTTACACCTGACAAAGTGGGCGATTTCGTGGGGCACTGTTCCGTGTTCTGCGGCTCTGGGCATGGCTCGATGACTCTTACGCTTCATGTTACGGAGTAACGATGCGACGACTGGGCCTAGCCTCGGCATTGGTTTTTCTCGCAGTGTTCGCGGGGTGTAAGGCAAGTTCGCCCAGCAAGGTAGAACGTGGCGTAATGAGGTGGACCAAACATACCGTGACTGTTCGCAACAAGTCGGAACGAAACCCGCTTCAACCTACAGCGGAAAACGTTGCTGCGGGGAAGGAAGCATTTTCACACTACTGTGTGGCCTGTCATGGAATGGATGGTCAGAATACGGGTGTCCCTTTCGCAGCAAGAATGTCTCCTCCCGTGCCATCGCTCAATTCTTCTGAGGTCCAGTCCTACACCGATGGCCAACTGAAATGGGTAATCGATAACGGGATTGAGCCTTCCGGGATGCCAGGGTCCAAAGGAATTCTCAGCGACGAAGAAATATGGTCCATGGTTCTCTTTATCCGTCACCTTCCGCCTGCGGGTAGCTTGGGCGATCCGCCGATGTATAGCAAATAAGATCGCGAAACACGCAGAAAAACCAACGGAAAGGAGCACTTTACGCATGGATCATCAACTCGCAGAAGCCGTGATTGCTACCTTCCGTGACGCCGAGACGCAGGTTCACTATGACCGTCTTTCGGGGTTTGACTATCGAGCATGGGTTGGAGCTTACAGCTGGTTGGATGCCAGCGGTCTTGCGCTTTATTTTCTTGACCGCCTGCGGACGCTTCGACTGGAAGCCGCTATCCCGAATAGGGTCCTGCGCCGTCTTGAAGAAAATGCGATCGATAATCGGGAAAAAAACGCCCGCATGTTCGAGGAGTTCGTTAGGATCAATCTGGAATTTCAGGCGAAGGCCCTGTCTTATGTCAATCTCAAAGGCTTTACCTTAGTGCCTGGCGTATGCTCAGACGCTGCGCTACGCTGTCAGTTTGATCTTGATTTTCTTGTGGCACGTAGCGACGCTTCCAATTGCGAAAGAATATTGGGGAAGCTTGGCTATTCCCTGGCTGGCGAGGGAAAGAATGTCAAGGAATTCAAAGCAGGAGGCGGGCAACTGCCTTCTATTCGGGATCTATATAAAGCTAAACCTCAGCAGTCTGTAGAGGTCCATTTTGCCGATTCTTGTGAGCAGAATGGAATCCGGCTCGAGGACGATAGATTTTCGCGGAAGCAATCGCAAAGCTGGAACGGGCTAGAGTTTCCAACTCTTTCGGATTGCGACAAGTTTCTTGGGCTAGCGCTTCATCTATTTCAACATTTGAAAGGCGAATGGACGCGCGTCTCCTGGATTCTTGAGTTTGCCAACTTTATTAATTTCCATTCTGCAGATGAGGCTTTGTGGCTGGATGTAAAGAAGCATGCGACGTACAACCCCGAGGTTAGAGTGGCAGTCGGAGTTGCGACACTTATTACAGACCAGAGCTTTGACATATCCCACCTTCCCGACGTCTTGACCTCGGCCGTTCGAGAGTTGCCTCCATCTGTTTGCTTGTGGATTGAACGCTATGGAGACAATGTGTTGTTCGCGTTGTTTCCAGGTACGAAACTTTATCTCCTTCTCCAGCAGGCTCTGTCGCGCGATGAAGATCTGCAATTACATTGGAGACGCGAAAAACTGCTCCCTTTACATCGACCGCCGAAGATTGTCACCCCGTGCAGAGATGAAGATTTATCTCTCCGATTGAAGCAACTGCGAAGTGAAGTCAACTATTTCTTCTTTCGGCTGTGGTTTCACATTACGCAGGGATTGTCTTACTTGATTGAAGCGTCACGCTGGAAGAGAAACATTGCTTCATTGCAGGGTTGAAAGCCATTGATTCATCTGCATGATTGGGTTGTGCGATAGAGCAAGGTGCAATAACAGACGAACAGGGAAGGTCACCCACACCTAAGTGACAGGGCGAAGCTATAAATGGGTTTGCAGGAGTGGTCATAAGTGGTATGCAACGACATGAATCGCGGTCAGGAAATTCGTTGACAGTGGATAGAGATCATTCGGCCGTTTGTCCGGATGCATCATTGAACTGGTATGCGCTTCATATTCGATCCAGACACGAAAAGCGCGTCGCAGAGCGGCTCGGTTCGCAGTCGCTGGAGACTTTTCTTCCTTTGCATCGAAGCCGGCATACGTGGAGGAACGGGGTGCATGTGGATGTCGACGTGCCTTTGTTCCCCTGCTATCTCTTTGCCAGAGCCTCTATTCATGATCGGATTCGCCTGTTGCAGCATCCTGGTGTGCTTGGATTCGCGGCCTCGTCGGCAAAACCAACCGTCATTTCAGATGAAGAGATATCTGTCTTACGAACCGCCACAGAAAGCCTCAAGGCCGAACCGCACCCGTATCTGAATAATGGCGATTCGGTGCGGATTGTGGCTGGACCGCTCGTTGGAATGACGGGAATACTTACCCGACGCAAGCAGGAGTATCGCGTCGTTCTGTCCATTGAGGCCATCATGAGGTCGATTGTGGTCGAAGTGAGTGAGTTCGATATTGAACCACTGGAGAAAGAGCGGTGATCAGTCTGGATGCAGTTCGTGAGGTATTGCAGGACGGAGTAAACAGGTGAGAGCCGTGCGAAACTGTTCTTTTATCTGGGACCGTAGAGCAAAACTGAGCGTGATGGCAAGTCTCGTTTGTCTGCTCCTAACGGCGGTTGGGTTTGCGGAACAACTCCAAGCTCCGGGTCTGCCGTCTGCTTTGCCGTCTACTCCATCACCTGCGAGTGCGCCAACTGCGGCCTCGACTGAAGAGGATAAAGCCAACGCTAAGAACGGCAACAATGGAGGCAGCGTCAGCCTAAACTCAAATGGCACTCTGACGGCCAGTCAGATTATCGCTATCGTGCAGGCACGGCCAGAACTGATCGTAGATATCAAACAAGTGATGGCTGATTATCTGGAACAACAGGGAAATCCTGTCCAGGTAGACTCCATTACCGATGACATGTTGTATAGAGGAATAGGCTCAGATGCAGGCCTTCGCGGGGCCATCAGTATCTGGCTGCGAGCTCGTGGGTATGTGTCGGAATCAGATTTCGATAAATCGGATCTGGATCCCAGGAGTTCCGATGACATCACAGGCAACATTAGTACAACTGCTCTGGGGCTTCCGAATTCATTGGTAACTGGACCCGCTGCAGACTCAGCGCGCGTCGATCCCAATAGAGCGCCGATTAGTTCTCCCAATTCCGATGGAGTTCAAGGAAGAAGAAATGTGTCAAGGCAACCTGAAGGAAGAGATGGATCCTCAGCGACGAAACCTGATCGCAATAACCCAAGTGCGGTAGAGGTTGTGCATCAGACCGCTCCCTACAATCTCCAGTCGCTTCGCGACGTCTATACGCAAATACCCGAACAGACATCGAAGCTAAAGCGCTTTGGTTCCGACATGTTTCTAAATCGAGGCCTGGACACGAAGCAGATGTCGGTGGATATTCCAATAGGGCCTGACTACATTCTTGGCGTAGGTGATGGACTCATCATCAATCTATGGGGAGGTGTTTCTCAGAGCTTTTCCCGTACGGTGGATCGTGAAGGCAAGATCGTTTTGCCCGAAGCTGGAACGATTGTGGTGGCGGGTTTATCTCTCGAGCGAGCGCAGGCTTTAGTCCAGAGTGCGCTGAGCCAACAGTTCAGAGATGCAAAAGTGGCGGTAACCATCGCGCGGCTGCGTACCGTAAGGGTT
>WNGJ01009792.1_pt1 | contig 13063 bp, 12 predicted proteins | sample 5400611 | NCBI WGS metagenome assembly WNGJ01 (sample SAMN13153375, study PRJNA577476) | soil metagenome | isolation source: 40 cm soil or saprolite under Garry oak tree replicate 1 | place: USA:California | collected 2016-06-15
CCAGGAGAGGAATTTTCCCAAGGTCAAACAAACACAATGGTGTGAAAGGCAGTCAAAAATCACTTCACTGATAAGACAAAACTCGTTGCGCAACCCGTGGGCTCATCTTCTGCAAGAAGGATTTGGAGTTTCTGAGAGAACTTGCCCGACGGGGAAAGGAAGAGGTAATAAATTGGTGACAGAGGACTCGAAACCCGTCGGTTCCGGTGAGCCTATTTATAGAATATGAAATAAATAACATATCTTGTACGGAGAGATCTGAGGCAAGGCGAGTCGCCACCCTTCACACAGATGTCTCCTGGGTGCGTATGTCAGAAACGTGGAGAGTCGCCTGCTCACACGCTCTTTCAGCGTCGAGCACCTCGCAGACACGACCGGGAGCACTTGCGCACGGCACCACGGCATCCTTCCCCCAAGAAAATTGCTCGTTCCCGCTTGACATTCACTCCCAGCGTTTCGCACCACATTCATTTCCTGCGCGTCTAGACAAGGAAATCGCTTGCTGCTCCAAGGGGGAGTCAAAGCCTCCAGGGACAGGCACAAAAAATGGTCGTCTCCAACGTCTATCTCATAGTAGCAGTGAGAGACCTCTGCTGTGGTTCGCTCTGCTTCTCTCCGTTCTCTCATCTCTTGAAAGGAGAACATGTGATGAAGGATGAAGATAGCTTCGCTAGCCATGAACCATCTCCCACCACTTCCGATGCTGAACGTGGAGGTGACAGTGATGGCCATCCGCTCCCAGCACCTCCCGCTGTGCCGCAAGACGCCCCACCCCCAGCTCATCCACCTCACATGGAACGGCAGCTCACCCTGCGTCACTATGGGCGGCTGCTCCTGGTGGCGATGGTAGTGTTTGTCGTTCTCGCTGGAGGCTATGGGGTCTTTCGTGCGGTCTCACCGCCACCTCGTCAGGCATTCTCTCCCTTCCAGCAGACTCATTGTCCTTTTCCTCTCGGCAAGGGTCTTAGCGAGGGGAAAGACGTCAGGTGTGGCTTTCTGGTGGTACCTGAAGACCGCAGCCATGTGCCGGGTCCCACCATCCGGCTGGCCGTCGCGATTTTCAAGACACCCAGTTCCAACCCGGCTCCAGATCCAGTGCTGGTTTTAGGTGGAGGTCCCGGTAATGCCCTGTTGGAGAACCAAGGACCGACGTACAATGCAGACAACCTTGCCTATCGCCTGGGGAATCGAGACCTGATCGCGTTAGAGCAGCGTGGCACTGGCTACTCGCAGCCCTCGCTGCGCTGTTTGGACAACGAGGACTTCCGTGCCTGTCATGACCGCCTCCTGAAGTCGGGCATCAATCTGAACGCCTTTACGACACTCGAAGATGCCGCCGACGTGCATGATCTCATTCAAACCCTTGGGTATCAACAGGTGAACCTGGAAGGCACTTCCTATGGCACACGACTGGCTCTCACCGTCATGCGCCAGTACCCAGCAGACCTGCGCAGTGTGGTACTCGATTCAGTTATCCCTCCGCAAGTCAATTTCTTCACAAGCATGGCACCATCAGCACAAAGAGCCTTTGATGTCCTCTTCCACAGGTGCACCCTCGACCCACATTGTAATGCGACCTACCCGAATCTCCAAACAGTTTTCTATCAATTAGTCGCTGACCTGAACCACACACCTATTACATTCGATACGACTTCCCAAATAGGCAAAAGTCTCACTATACACTTCACAGGCAATGATCTCGTACTTTGGGTGCGACAATCGTTAACCTTCACCTGGTTCATTCCTCCTCTACCAGCCCTGCTCTTCCAAATTCGCCAGCATAATTACACCCAACTCGCTCAGATCTATAGCCACAACAGCATCAACCCCACCATGAGTGCGGGATTGTTCTATTCGATCGAGTGTGGCGAAGATATGGCTTTTATCACGCAGCACGATCTGGAGGCATCGGCTCAAGGACTTCCACCTCAGATCCGACCTGCACTACTCGACCCTGACTTGTTTAACTTCTCTGTCTGTCAGTTCTGGGGGATGAAACCAGTGCCTGCGATCCAGAAGGAGCCAGTCAGGAGCAGCATTCCGACGCTGATCTTGCAAGGCGAGTATGATCCAGTGACGCCACCAGCCAATGGGATGTTGGCAACCCAGACACTGAGCAAGGGGTATTTCTTCCTATTTCCAGGAGTGGGCCATGGCGTACTCGATTCTAGAACCGGCAATTGTCCAAACGACATCATGAACGCTTTCTTGGCAAACCCCGCAGAGAAACCCGATGTGAGTTGTATTAGCACAATGACTGAACCGTTCTTTGCGTAATCGCTCATCGTTGAGCGACTGCAGGTAGTGGCTCACTTGAGAAGGATGGCCCGCTCTCGATTGGAGCGATGAAGAAAGAGGAGCAAACACGCCTCGTGCATCACCACCGACTTGGAAAACGAGAACGTCATGCGCACAAAACGGGCGAGACGTTGGCGTAATGTGTTATTCCAGCGCTCCACATGGGCTGTTTCTCCGGTCTCTTTCCCTACCGCCGTATGTTGTTCCTCGGGGAGCGCCGCCCTGTAGGCCGCCCAGAAGTCCGTGAAACAATGCCCTTGGCGATAGGCTGATGGAATACTCTCCCACAAACGCAGACAGGTCTGTTTGCTGCGAACCCCAACCGCATAGGCCACCACTTGACGAGTCTTACGGCACAGGGCGATCCAAATCCAGGACTCGTTCGCTTTTTTGGTAGTGGCTCAATCAAGAAGGATGGCTCCGATCACAGCAAACCACTTCCACAAATTGAGGGAAGGCATCATCCGCCTGGAAAACGAGAACCGATCCTTCTTGATTAAGCCACTACCGACAGAAAAAGTATTTGAAACGTACGAAAAACTGCACAATGACATTTTCGATCTCCTCCAATGGATCAAGCCAGCTCTTCACACCGTTCCCGTTAGCAATGCTTTAGCCCTCCTGCTTCTTGGAAGCAGTACGGATAAAGCGACGTATCGTTTCATGCGACACGCCATAATCATCTGCAACTTTTCGGAGAGGTTCTTTATTCTCGATCACACGATGCAGCACAGTTGGCCATTGGGAAGCAGGAAGACCATATGCCGGATTTCTTGGCCCTGGACGCCGCTGCTTCTCAATAATCGGAGGATAGTTTACAGCGGATTTTTCATCTTGAGAAAGAAGGTATTGCACCTTTTGATACAGTTTTCCTGACGGGAAAAGGAAGAGGGAGCAAATTGGCGACAGAGGACTCGAAACCCGTCGGTTCCGTCCGGTTGCTTTCAGCCCAGATACCAGCAGGCCCCATGCGTTGATCGCGGATTCGACCTCTCGATCACCTCTTTTCTTCTTGCTTGCCTTCGCCCAGATGCCAGCAGGCTTTGCCCGTAGAGCGCGGATTCAACCTCTTCGGTTCCGCTCGCGAGCCAACCCAGTGAATGATTTTGCCTCCCGGTTGGTTGAGGCCCTGCTTGGATACCGTTTTTATTTAAGCTTAGCTATCAAATAAACGTTCGACCGTTTACAGTCCGCTACAAGGAGGTTTTCGACGGCTTGCTTGCCACTTACTGATGCATAGCCAGGGATTTCTAAATGAACATCATCGGTAAGCATGTCCATAGCATCACCAATGTTCGCAGTGGCGAGCGCAATGCAAAAATCATGTATAAACTGCTTTTTCGGTGCATTACCACAATCTTCACTTACGGTGATTTGTGCCACGAGTCCATCCTATCAAAGTAGAACGAGTAACTTCCACTACATACTCTCATTGCAACTATCTTTGCTGGCTCAAATATATAAACGTGCTAACACGGAAACGATAGCTACTGATTGCCCCTTCCCTTGCGCCAGCCACCCGCACGGTTGTTTTTGATAACCTCCTGAAAGAGGTTTAAAAGCGCACGTGGGTTGATGGTTTCGCCCTGGCGGACCTGAAGCGCCCGTGCAGTCAGGTTGCCTTGGCCTTGGTTAATGATGCCTTCAGGATCAGGTGCAATGGGATCATAGATGAAGATGTTGAGATGGTTCTTGGTCCCTTGCAGGGCGCAAATGTTACCGTCCAGCGTAAAGTAAGGTCGATCAGTGCGCTTGATGGTTTCAGTAACATCGGGGTCTGCGGCATGCACCAAATCACGCACCTGGCGGGCGATGTTCTGCTGCCAGTCAGGCAGGGAACTAATGTATTGATCGACGCGAGGATCGGTCTGATATCTACTCATGCTCCCCTTGTTTTTCTCCCTGGAACATCCAACGCACACCAAATGTATCCGTGAGCGCTCCATAACTGCCAAACGGCATTTCTCTCAAAGGGTCTAGAAGGGCCGGGTCTGCTCCTTCTGAAAGCTTATCAAAAATCTGTTTGAGTTCCTGATAGGTTCCCTCGCTCACGTAAAGGCAGACAGTATTGCCTTGTTTTGGCGTTCTCGTGGGATGAAGCCAGTCTGATGCCGAAATGTCTATGGCACCACTTGTGAGCCTGGAGTTTACGACCTTCTTATGCTGCTCAGTAGGAAACTGACCTTTCATAGGAGAATCTCCGAGCGTAGTTATCGTAAGCTCTCCACCAAGACAAACTTTGTAAAAAGTCATTGCCTCAGCACAATTACCGTCGAAGAGAAGATAGGGCGTCAGTTTCATGGTAATGGCGACGTCTCCTTTCCGTTCACTTTGCAGCGCTATTGTATCACATGCCTGCTTTCCGTCGCTGGTAATAGAGAAGAAGCGCTCGTGTGGTAATCGCAATCGGGATGAGTTATTCATTGACGTCAGGGTATACTCACGCTCAATGTTGTGCTGGCTACTTGGCACATCCGTCCGAAAAACTCGTTGTTTTCTGAGAACGGATGTGCCAAGTAGCCAGCACAGATCGTCGAGGCAGGCGTCGAGGCGATTTACCAGGAGTTACGAGCACAGACACCTGCACATGATGGTCGTCCCACCGAGAGGCGCGCTGGTGGCCTTGGCCCAGCAGAGCGTGAGGAGTGGGCGAGCGGTGGCAGGGCGAGCGACCAGCCTGCAGGTCCTCTGCGATCAGCTGGAGCATACGAGAGCGAATCTGGCTCGCCTGGAAGGCGAAATCGAGCATTTGATCGCCAATGATCCAGACGTCAAGGGTTTGCAACAGGTGCAGGAGTTTGGACTCAAAACGGTGGCAGTCCTGCGCACCGAACTGGGGGATGTGGCTCGCTTTAGCCGCACGGACCAGGCGGTTGCCTACGCCGGTCTGGGGGTCTTCCGCGCGTTTGGTGCTGCTCACTGGCTTGCTAAAGGGAGTACTTCGTACCCTTCTTCAAGAGCGGAAACTTGTGGTATAGTTCTTGAGGTGTTGAACGAGAAAGAGAGGCTTCTTGATGTGAGAAAGGTCAAGCACAAAGTCTTTGCCTACATTACCCATCAACATCATTTGCTTGTGTTCCGTCACCCCGATGCGCCAGAGGCGGGGATACAAGTTCCAGCGGGCACTGTTGAGGAACATGAGCGGGCTGAAGATGCTGTTTTGAGAGAAGCCTTTGAGGAAACAGGATGGCCTGATCTCACGTTGAATTGCTTCCTGGGTGAGCAGGAGCGAGACATGTCCGATTGTGGCCGTGACGAGGTTCATCATCGGCGCTTCTATCATCTTTGCTGTCATGGGCATCCTCCCACGACGTGGCGACATGAAGAGCGCTCTCCTTCAGATACTTCAGCGCACCAGCCCATTCTCTTCGAGTTTTTCTGGGCTGCATTGCCACACACCGTTCCCTCACTCATCGCAGATCATGGGATCATGCTCCCCCGATTGTTGGATATCCTCTCTTTAGAGGAAATGTAAGACACGTTGGCGAAGTAACGCGAATCCTGCCCTCCCGAACATCATGCGCGAGATCGCGCTTCAATTTGTTCACTTTCCCCTCAACGACACCATTGTTGTGCGGCAAGGTGAGACCGGCGAGTACGGCTGCTTTGTCTTGCTCGATGCTCTTGACCAATGGCTGCAATTCGGGGACCTGACTAGCTCTCACCTTGCAGAGCCAGTCGTCAAGGTGTTCGCCCTCACGGTGGCGAACCATCCGCAGAAAATCTTGGGCGAGACCATACACCATGTCAGCAGTCGGACTGGCCTGACGAATGGCGGTTAACTCTCCTTGTTGTGTCTCATCCAGATCAGAGGGGTCACGGACAAACAGCCAGACCGCTTCTCGTGCGGTAAATTGTTGCAAAGCAGGCTCTGGAACGGTGTGTGATCGTTCGGCTTTTCCTCTGATGGGAGCAGGAGCCACGCGTAGCGACTCCAAGAAGCGGGAGACCGTTCTGGAGCCTGCCTTGTATCCCTGAGCTGTGATCTCACGCCAAAGGTCTTGACCATTTCGACATCCTTGGCTCCATCGCTCAGCAACAGAGGAGGCGTAGGGATCGAAAACACTGCGTCGTTTGCGACGGTGCTGGGGAATCTCATAGGGGACGCCTCGGGTGAACCAGTAGCGCACCGTCCGTTCACCCATCCCAAGACGGCGTGCAATTTCTTTGAGCGTTAGCCCCTCTTCACGCAGTTCGACGAGTTGGTGAGAGCGATCAGACCGTTCAGCTTGTCGAGCAAGGTGGGCATTTTTCTCCTCTCGATTTTGGGCCGGTCGCCACTCGTCGAGGGCCTGGGTTTGTTCCGCGTCGTTTCCCTCTTGCTCAACCGCCGAGGAGGAAAGGGCTTGTTGTTGGGATGCCTTGCGGATCTCTGGGCGGCAGCGGGCCAGGATTACTTCAATACGATCTGTCAAGTTCTGGGCCAGATGAAAGCGATCTGCTACCTGCCTGGCTTGAGGTGCTCCCTTTCGCGCAGCTGCGGCGTAATCCCCTCCTCGATCACGGCTCACAATCTCGATCTCAGGATGCGCCTGCATCCAAGCTTGAGCCGTTTCCGTCGTTCGGTCTGCCAGCAGATCGATGATCTCATGGGTGACTAAATCGACGAGGATCGTGCCGAATTTGCGGCCGCGACGGAAGCTCCAATCGTCAATCCCCAACAGGGAGACCTGCTCTGGTGGGCAAGTAGGAAGAGCCATCGTGCGACGAAGGATGGTCGTGGGTGAGGTCTGCATTCCCAGACGAGGAGCCAGTCGTGCACCTAACTCTCCGCAGGTGGCCAGACCAACCGCCTCAATCATTTTGCTGAGCCGAGTCGTCATGCGTGCCCATGGTTCGAGAAAAGGAGCAAGCCTTTCGGTGAAGACTTGGCGAGGGCAATCTGCCGTCTTACAGCGAAATTTTCGCACGTGTAAGAGCAATCGGACTGGACGACCTCCGCATGGGACATCTGCCACCAGGCGTGTGTAGTAGCTGTGTACGCGTATGGCTGCACGAGCGCACAGGGGGCAGGTATTGCTTTTGGCCGTCGCGACGAGATGGAGAGTCACAACAGTCTCAGCGACTGAGATTTCGGCAACTTCTAGTCCATCAGGAAGCGAAAGCAATGAAGAGACTTCCATTGGCATCTGATCATCTTTCTACAAGATCGTTTCTTCCTGTAGAACGATTGATACGTGCCAATACATCAAGCCAGCGAGCAGCACCAAACGCGCGGAAGACCCAATTTTAGGTGGCAAGGTACACCCCGGCTTTAGCCGTGGGTGTCGGAAAGACCATAAACTCGCTGGTTCCTTGAGCTTGAATAGATGAGTCAACGTCGATTTCTCGGACGCATATCATGGAACTCCGTCAACTTTGATGATCTCTGCTTGTCTGCTTTGAAGACAAAATATTGATATACTTCTCTCAGAGATGGCGCGAGGCGCGTCCGTCTTGTGGCGAGGAGAGAGCAGATGGAAGAAAGACTTTTTCTTGCACTTGGCGACGGCCTGCTCATTGAGCACGTCATTGAGGAAGCCCACCATTTCGTTGTCCTGGTACGATCAACAACTCCCGCTTCCTGTTGTCCTTTGTGCGGAGATCTCTCAGACTTCATCCATAGTCAGTATCAGCGCCACCTCGCAGACGTTTCCTGTGCAGGACGTGCGATCCAGCTTCATCTTACGGTACGCCGTTTCTCTTGTCACAATGCTTCCTGTGCTCGTGCGATTTTTGCGGAACGGCTTCCCCATCTTGCCCAACCACGAGCGCGGATGACGAAGCGGCTCCGTGAGGCTCTGGGTCTGCTTGGTTTTGCGACCTGCGCAGAAAAGGCAGCGCGGTTGGCTCCACAACTGGGCATGAAAGGGTCAGCTTCGACCGTCTTGCGTTGCCAGCGGGCGGCACCGCTTGCTGATCCTGAGCCATTCACCAAGATTGGCCTGGATGATTTTGCGTTTCGGCGAGGCCGGACTTACGGAACCATCATTGTGAATCTGGAAACGCATCGGCTGATTGACGTGTTGCCTGACCGCACTGTTGAGACCGTCTCGGCCTGGCTCGCAACCCATCCTGAGATCGAACTCATTAGTCGTGATCGTGCCTCCGATTACGCCACGGCGGCTACCCTTGGCGCTCCTCAAGCCACGCAGGTTTGCGATCGCTGGCACCTCGTGAAAAACCTGAGTGAGTATGTGGTGACTTTTCTGGCACGAATGAGAACACACATTCGCCAGACCTCCCAGGAGCAAGCGCCACCAGGAGAGGAAGACCCTCTTGAAGAAGCTCGATGGAACGAGCGAGAAGCTTGCGAGCAAGCACGGGATACGCGGAGACAAGAGCGGCAAGTGCGTAAAACGCTTCGAGCGCAAACGAGAGAAACGCGTCTGGCAGAGCGCCTGGACCTTTATCAACAAATGCGCACTCTCCAGAGCCAGGGACTCTCTTCCTACGATATCGCGCCGCGCGTGGGCCTCTCTGCGAGAACGGTTCGCCAATGGCTTGCCGATGGAGTCAAAACGACTCCTAGACGCAGACGCCCCAGTCCTCTCGATATCTATGCTTCATATCTTCAGAAACGATGGGAAGAGGGAGAACAACGAGGAGTGACGCTCTACCAAGAGCTTCTGGAAAAAGGATATACTGGCTCCGAGCGCGCGGTCCATCGGTATCTGGGTCGATGGCGTTCTCCTCGAACAGATGAAGACCTGCCTCGCCCGAGAAACCATCGGCCAAGAAAGACAGCCCCACCGCCTGGACCATTCGACGAGTGCCAGGCCAAACAAGCGGTCTGGATGTATGTGCGCTCCCCGGAGCAACTGAAACCAGAGGAGCAAGCGCAGCTCACGTTTCTCCGACAGGTTCACCCCTCTCTGGACCTTGCCTACAATCTGGTGCAAGCGTTTCTGGAGATGGTGCGCAAACGAGAGGGAGAGAAACTGGAGGCATGGTTAGAGCAGATCCGAACGTCGCAGATACCGGAACTCATCCGCTTTGCGAACGGGGTTGAGCGAGACAAAGCTTCTGTCCAGGCAGCGCTCACGCTCCAGTACAGCAATGGTGTCGTCGAGGGCCATGTCCATCGCCTGAAACTTGTCAAACGGCAAGGATACGGGCGTGCCTCTTTTCCGTTGCTCCGCAAGCGTGTGCTCACTACTCTCTGAGAGATTTGGTCAGAGCTTCAGCTTTGTTTCAGATCCCGCAGGAGCCGATCAAAGGCGCTCTGGTACACTTCTGGCTTCGTCCACTCCGTGAAGTCTCCGATATGGCGCGTGCGGCGCAGTGTAGCTGCCCACGCTTGCGAGGTCTGCATTACTGCATCATCCAGGCGGATCGGAAACAGCACTTCGCGCTGCTGCCTACCTTCTTTTTCCAATGCGGCTTCCACTTCATCTTCTACCCAGGCGCTGACAATGCTGTATTCTGAGAGGAGCAGGAGCAGCTTGTCTTGGAGATGGTGTAAATTTGCTCATGGTATGGGAAGATTTTCGCACATTGCGTGGGAGGTTTGGTCTCTTTCATGATGCACCGTCGCGTGGGAAATCTCACACCATGTGCAAATTCTCTCCCACGCAACGAGCAAATTTACACCTGTTGTAAAGGATGAGTAACGCTATTTGACCAGATACACAAGCAAGCAGAGATCATCAAAGTTGACGGAGTTCCATATCATTGCCCGAATCTCAGATCGACTCATAACTTTGCCAATTTCAAGCGAGCGGAGAATACCTATCGATCCTACTGAAAAACTGGGATGCACCGCCAAAACTTGGGGTCATGGTATTTTTTCCTCCATACGCACCAACTTAAGCAAGGATGAGGCAAAAAGACGCTCCATCTGCGATGATATCAGAAAGATCATCCAGATATCATTTCCAGAAGGAGCAAGATCGTGAGCAGTGTATCACAGGTGGAGATGTCGCTGAAACACACAGAGGAAATTCAGCGGAGCTGATTTGTTGCAAACGCTGGTCTTTGGCTGGCTAAGCCATCCCGATGCAAGTCTAGAGACGTTAGCATCAGTGGCGACGCTTCGGGAGGTAGAGGTGACAGATACGGCGGTCCACAAGCGCTTCACCCAAGCATGTGCCCACTTTCTGCATGCCATCTTGGAGGAGATGACCGGTGTCGTGGTGGAGGCGGATCGGCAAGTGCCTCTGGAATTGGTGAACCGATTTGAAGCAATCGTGCTTGAAGACAGCAGTACCGTCGCACTGCCAAATGAGTTGGTGACCTGCTGGCAAGGCTGTGGTGGAGCGCCTGGAGAAGGTCACGCAGCGCTCAAACTCCATGTGCGCTGGGAATTAAAGCGAGGGAGTCTGCAAGGGCCAAAGCTCACGCATGGGCGCACAAGTGATCGGTCGAGTCCTTTCAAAGAGGAACCACTGCCTGCTGGCAGTTTATATATCGCGGATCTGGGCTACCTGGACTGGGGAAGCATTGCAGCTCGGCGAGCGGCTGGCAGTTACACACTGACCCGCGCGCAAGCCAGAACCCTGTACTGGACGGTGGAGGGCAAACCGCTGCAGTTGGACCCCCTGCTTCCGCACCAGGTGGGACAGACGAAAGAACTTTGGGTGCGGGTCGCCGATGAACACCGCTATCTGATGCGCCTGCTCATCATCCGGGTTCCCGAAGAAGTAGCGAAGCGGCGACGCGCCGATCTGGAAGCAGAGGCGTTGCGACGAAACCGACCGCTTCGGCAGAGGGCCTGGGAACTCGCCGATTGGACGATCTTGCTCACCGATGCTCCTGCTCACCTGCTCAGTTTGCAGGAAGCGCTTGTGCTCCTGCGAGAACGGTGGCAGATGGAGATGCTCTACAAGTTATGGAAGCAGTACGGGCGAATTGATGAATGGCGAACGGCCAACCAGTGGCGGATCCTCTGTGAACTGTATGCCAAGCTCATTGGACTGCTCCTGCAACACTGGCTCGTCATCCTGTTCGCCTGGCAAGATGAACAGCGCAGTTTGGTCAAGCTGGCGCAGGTAGTTCGCGATACTGCTTGTTCTCTCCTCGAAGCTCTGGCAGGCAGCCGTTCACTTTGTTCTGCCCTCCAAAGCATCCAACGTCGCATGCGTTCAGGCTGCCAAATGAACAAGCGCAGGAAGCATCCCAATTCCGCCCAGCTCCTCCGGCGTGGCTCGACGAACTGGGCCCTGGGTCCTTAAGTTGGTGCGTATGGTTCGCGCGTCTTGACACCCAACGAAAGCGAGTCTACAATGAGTAACGAATGAACAAATTTTGTGAAAGTGAGAAGTCATGGAAATTGATGAGCAAGCACGCGAACGGGCTATCCTGGATGTGACCGCCCAACTGCTGCTTCGGCATGGGTACAACAAAGTGACGATGAGCGATGTGGCCGATGCGGTTGGCTTAAACCGCAGGCTGGTCTATCTCTTGTTTCCTTCCAAGGATGCCTTGATACAAGCCCTTCTGCTTCGGGAATTGAACAGCTATGTGGAAGTCTGGAATCGCTATCTCGATCGTGATCCTTTGGGGGGCACGGTCGCCAGCGTCTATCGGGGTCTGCTCGCTACTCTCAAGCAGTTCCCATTGATGGCTGCGATGTACACGCGAGATGAGCAGACGTTTGGCAAATATCTCAAAAGGCCAGGCAATTTCTTCGCCTCCTGGCCGCCTGATCCTGGTCCGACACGGGAGTATCTCCAGGCCATGCAAGAGATCGGAGTCGTTCGTCAGGACATCAACACGAGAGCCATGGCTTTCATCCTGGATGCGCTGACTCCCTCCATCCTTGCCGCCCTCTCTTCTCACACGAAGGCACCTCTCGATGACTCCACCAGGCCGGACCAGCCATCTTTTGATGAGGTAGTGGAAACGGTGGCCGGGCTCTGCGAGTGCTTGCTCACGCGCGACGCTGCGGGGGCGAACCTCGAAGCAGGGAAAGCGATGATGCGCCGGAAAATCGCAGAGGCGCAGGCACAGTTGACTGAAAGGAGCAACCAATGACAACTGAGAAGATCCACTTTACCAAAGAAAAAGAAACGATGCTCATGACCTTGAACGGTCGAGCTCTCCAGAGCCAATGGAAGAATCCCATCTTGCGTGATCCCTGGGCTGAAGAAGCGATGCGGCATATCGATTACGACATCAGCAAGCAGTACAGGGGAGTGGGCTCGTGGAGCATGTGGAACAAAATCGGATGTACCATCATCGCCACGCGAGCCGCGACCTTTGATCTGCTCACAAACCGCTATCTGGCCGATCACCCGGATGCGACCGTGATCCACGTGGGCTGCGGCATGGACAGCCGTGTGTTCCGAGTTGATCCGCAGGCCCTCGTCCAGTGGTTCGACGTGGATTACCCCGATGTGGTCGACCTGCGCCGCCAACTGTTTCCCGAACGGGACGCCTATCACCTGATCGGGGCGCCGCTCTCGGATTTGCGCTGGTTGGACGAGGTTCCACGGGACCGACCTGGGCTGCTGATCGCCGAAGGGGTGCTGCACTACCTGAGTGAAACGGACGTGAAAGCGCTCCTCAATGCGGTGGTCGCTCACTTCCCCGGCGGTCAGATGATCTTCGATATCTGCAATCCGTGGATTGTGAAACGAGCGGGCTCGAACGTCGGGGGCACGGGTGCCACCTACAAATGGGGCCTTGATGATCCCCAGGACATCAAGCAGCTTGAGCCAAAACTTGAACTGATCAAGGAATTCAGGTCAAGCGAACTGGTCGCGTTTTCGCGCTTCCCGCTCTGGGTACGCGCGCTCTTCCGCGTCCAGGAGGTCAACCCCACACTGCGTAGGATGGAACGTAC
>WNGJ01005752.1_pt1 | contig 13062 bp, 12 predicted proteins | sample 5400611 | NCBI WGS metagenome assembly WNGJ01 (sample SAMN13153375, study PRJNA577476) | soil metagenome | isolation source: 40 cm soil or saprolite under Garry oak tree replicate 1 | place: USA:California | collected 2016-06-15
CGCGCCACAGGATCGAGGCGGCGCCCTCCGGCGAGATCACGCTGTAGATCGCGTGTTCGAGCATCAGCACCCGGTTGGCGGAGGCAATCGCGATGGCGCCGCCCGAACCGCCTTCGCCGATGATGACCGCCACGTTCGGCACCCCGAGTTCGAGGCTGGCATCGGTCGAGCGCGCGATGGCCTCGGCTTGGCCGCGCTCCTCGGCGCCGATGCCAGGATAAGCGCCGGCGGTGTCGACCAGCGACAAGACCGGAATCCCGAAACGGTCCGCCATCTGCATCAGCCGCTCCGCCTTGCGATATCCCTCCGGCCGCGCCATCCCGAAATTGTGCTTGAGGCGGCTTTCGGTCGACGAGCCCTTCTCATGCCCGATGACGCAGACGCTTTCGCCGCGAAAGCGGCCGAAGCCACCGATGATCGCGACGTCATCGCCGAATTTGCGGTCGCCGGATAGCGAAACGAAATCGGTGATGAGGGTTCCGACGTAGTCGAGGCAATGGGGGCGCTCCGGATGGCGAGCGACCTGGGTCTTTTGCCAAGGCGTGAGTTCCGCGTAGAGGTCTTTGAGCACCTGCGCGGCCCTAGCTTCGAGGCGGGAAATCTCCTCGCCGAAGGCGGCTGCACTGTCGCCAGTCTCGAGCGCGCGCAGTTCCGCCACCTTGGCCTCGAGCTCGGCCACCGGCTTTTCGAAATCGAGATAGCTGCGCATCGAGCCGCTCTCAGGCCCGCCGCGCCGAAGACCGGCTAACGCGTTTCCTGCATGCCATAGCGCGCGTATTCCTCGGCAATGTCGGCCTGAAGCGCCTTCGCCGCCGCGATGTCGGCTTCGCCCGAGGGATCCTCGTTCTTCAATCTCGCCAAGCCGCGGCCGTAAAGCGCGAAGGCAAGCTTCGGGTTGATCCGCAGCGCCGCGTCGTAATCGGAAACGGCAGCATCGAAGTGAGTCATCTTGAGAAAGACGAAGCCGCGGCTGTCAAGCGTCGCGGCGTTGTTCGGCATCAGGCGGAGCGCTTCGTTGCAGTCGGCGAGCGCCTGCTTGAGGATTCCAACCACCGCGCGCGCCCAGCACCGGTTGTCGAACGCAGCAGCAAAATCCGCCTTGAGCTTGATAGCCTGGTTGTAGTCGTCGATCGCGCGATCGTAGTGCGCCTTGCCGAGCTGGGCGTTGCCGCGGTTGAAGTAACCTTCAGCCGATGGCCTGAGTTTGATCGCCTGGTCGTAATCCAGGATGGCGCGGTCGTATTCGCCCTTCTTGTCGTAGGCCACGCCGCGGTTGTTGTAGGCGCTGGCGAATTTGGCGTTGAGCTTGATTGCCTGGTTATAATCCGCAATGGCGCGGTCATAGTCGCCTTTGAGCCGGTAGCCGACGCCGCGATTGTTGAAAGCCTCCGCGAGCTTGTCGCCCTTGTCGCGCGCCGTTCTGATGACGGCGGAACAACCGTCGATGCGCTGATCGACCGTCACCGCGTCCTCGCTCTCGCACCAGCCACGCTCCTGAGGCGTCTGTGCAAGCGCCGAGGCGCCGGCAAGCGAGACACCGGTCAAGATCGAGCACAGACGCTTTACTGCCGTGCGAGCCATCGGCAACTCCATCGTTCGCGGCGGTCAGGCTAAATCATGTCGAGCGGTTTTGTCATTCCTCCCCCAACGGGTGCAGGTCGCGCACCAGGCTCTTGAGCCGCTCCTCGAGCACATGGGTATAAATCTGTGTGGTTGAGATGTCGGCGTGGCCCAGCAGCGTCTGCACCACGCGAAGGTCGGCACCGTTGTGCAGGAGGTGACTGGCGAAGGCATGGCGGAGTACGTGCGGGCTCACCTGCGCAGCGCGTAGTCCCGCGGCCGCGGCGAGCGTTTTCAATTCGCGGGCAAAGTGTTGGCGGGTGAGATGGCCGGCTTCGCCGAACGAGGGGAAAAGCCATTTCGCCTTCCGCTGAGGTCGTGCTGCGAACAGGAGCGCGAGATACTCGCCCATGGCCTTCTTGGCAGCTTCGTTGAGCGGCACGAGACGCTCCTTGTTGCCCTTGCCGCGAATAGTGAGCATGCGCGCGTTACGCTCGGCGGCTGAAACCGGCAGCGCAACGAGTTCGGACACCCGCAATCCCGTGGCGTAGAGCAATTCGATCAAGCAAGCGAGCCGCGCGGCGCGAAGCCGTGCTAGCGCGGGTTGGTCCGCCTTGTCCATGTCGGTGCGCGCCCGCGCCAGCAGCCGGTCTACCTCGGCGATGGTGAGCACTTTGGGCAGCGCACGGCCGCGTTTCGGCCCTTCGATGACGGCGGATGGGTCGTCGGCGCGGCGCCCCTCTGCATAGAGGAAGCGATAGAGCTGGCGGATGGCCGAGAGCCGCCGGGCCACCGACGAGGCCGCGAAGCGACGCTTGCCGAGCGATCCGAGATAGCCGCGCAGGTCCTCGGTCGAGGCACGAGCGATGCTGCGTCCCGCTTTGCCGAGCTCTGCGGAGAAGTCGGCGAGGTCGCGGGCATACGCGGCGAGCGTGTTCTTCGCTCCCCCGCGCTCGGCCGCGACCATATCGAGGAACAGCTCGATCAGGGTCTGGTCGGAAGTTGCGGCCTGCAGGGCCATTCGGCGATGACGCGCTCAGGGCTGCTTGGCGAACCGGTCCGGCGGAATCGAAACCGTAATCTCGCGCGGCTTCGGATCGAACCAGGTTGCGAGTATGAACATGGCGCCATAGGTCAGGCCGCCCAGAACCCCGATCAGAGTGAGAAACCGGAACAAACTCGGCATGGTGAACCCTCGAGCGCCAACTTCGCGTAAAACAATGGAGAAACTAGGACATAGGCGGCGAGCGCAAGCCGAGAAAAGATCGTGGCCGTCCCGCAAACATGGTTAATGGCGCGCCGGCAGCACGTCTGTGCTACCAAGCGGCGCAGCAAGTGGTTGTGCTAGAAGAGAAACCGGCTGAACGCGGCCGTGCTGGGCCCCGCAACAGTACTGGAGGATCGAGGAATATGTCGCACGGCGCGGCCCACGACGTCAGCACGCGACTGGAAGCCGCCATCACGGCGGCGCTCGGGCGGCGCTCGGTCGTGCTCGTGGGCATGATGGGGTCGGGCAAGTCATCAATCGGCCGCCGCGTGGCGCTGCGCCTTGGCATTCCATTCGTCGACGCCGATGCGGAGATCGAAAAGGCAGCTGGCATGTCCATCAGCGATATCTTCGCCATCCGCGGGGAGGGGGAGTTCCGCGCCGGTGAGACGCGCGTGATCGCGCGCCTGCTTGAGGGCGGGCCGCAAGTGCTGGCGACCGGCGGCGGAGCGTTCATGAACCCGGACACCCGCGCCGCCATCGCGGCCAAGGGCATTTCGATCTGGCTCAAGGCCGAATTCGACGTGCTCATGAAACGTATCAGGCGCCGCCAGGATCGGCCTCTGCTCAGAACCGAAGATCCGGCCGCAACGCTGCGCAAGCTGATGGAGGAGCGCGATCCGATCTATGCTTTGGCCGATCTCACCGTACAGTCGCGCGACGTACTGCACGATAAGATCGTCGACGAGATCGTGAGCGGGCTCGCGGGGCAGATGCGAGTGACTTGCGCGGGGGCGGGCCAGCCGTCCGAAGGAGATCGCCGGCCATGACTGCGCCGCTGCGCGCCAGCCATCCGACCGTCGTCAATGTGGCGCTCGGCGAGCGCAGCTACGAGATCATTATCGGGCGCGGTCAGCTGGCCTTGCTGGGCGAGAAAATTGCCGCGCTGCGGCCGGGCGCCAAGGCTGCGATCGTCACCGACGAAACAGTCGCGCCTCACCACCTCGCCGCGACCGAGGCCGCGCTCGCTGCCGCCGGCATCGGTACCACGTCGGTGACGGTGCCGGCGGGCGAGACTTCGAAGAGCTTCCCGGTGCTCGAGCGAGTGTGCGAAGCGCTGATTTCCGCGCGCATCGAACGCGCCGATGTCGTGGTGGCGCTCGGTGGCGGCGTGATCGGCGATCTTGCCGGCTTCGCCGCCGCGGTTGTCCGCCGTGGTCTCGATTATGTGCAGGTGCCGACCACGCTGCTTGCGCAAGTCGATTCCTCGGTCGGCGGCAAGACCGCCATCGATTCCAATCACGGCAAGAACCTCATCGGCGCCTTCCATCAGCCGGTGCTGGTCTTGGCCGACACCGCGCTGCTCGACACGTTGCCGGCACGCCAATTCCGCGCGGGCTATGCCGAAGTCGTCAAATACGGCTTGATCGGAGATTCTGGCTTCTTCGCCTGGCTGGAGGCGAATTGGCGGGAGCTGTTCGCAGGCGGCAGCGCGCGCGAGCACGCCATCGCGGTGAGCTGCCGCATGAAGGCCGCGATCGTCGGCCGCGACGAGCGCGAAGTCGGCGAGCGGGCGCTGCTCAATCTCGGCCATACCTTCGGCCACGCGCTCGAGGCCGCGGCCGGTTTCTCCGACCGCCTGCTGCACGGCGAGGCAATTGCGCTCGGCATGACACTCGCCTTCGCATTCTCTGCCAGGCGTGGGCTGCTATCCCCGGCCGAGGCCGAGCGCGTCGAGTGTCACCTGGCGGCTGTCGGCCTGCCGATCCGTGTCTGCTCGGTTCCTGGCGGCGTGCCGGGCGCGGACCGCCTGATGGAGCTCATCGCCCAGGACAAGAAGGTCAAGCGCGGTAGACTGACCCTCATACTGGCGCGCGGAATCGGCGCAAGCTTCATCGCGCCCGACGTTGACGCCGCCGAGGTCCATGCCTTTCTGCTCGAGAAGCTCGCCGAGCGATGACTGCCTACGATTGGTTCGCCCTGGTGGCGGTTCTCATCTGCATCCTGCTCTCCGCCTTCTTCGCGGGCAGCGAGACCGCGTTGATCGCGTCGTCGCGCGCCAGCATGCATCGTCTCGAAAAGCAGGGGAATCGGCGCGCTGCGCTGGTCAATCGCCTGCTCAGCGCGCGCGAAAGATTGATCGGCGTGCTGCTATTCGGCAACAACGCCGTCAACATCGCGGCTTCCGCGCTCGCGACCGGCGTGCTGCTCGCCTGGTTCGGCGAGGTGGGTGTTATCTATGCCACCGTCGTCATGACCATCGTGATCGTGGTGTTCGCCGAGGTCTTGCCGAAGACCGCGGCCTTCAACGCGCCCAACCGCATTGCGCTTGCCGTTGCGCGCCCGATCGATTGGACGGTCCGGGTGCTCGCGCCGGTCCTGATCACGGTCGAATGGCTCGTGAAGTGGGTGCTGCGGCTGGCCGGCATGAAGGTCGGGGAAATCGAATCGATTCTTTCGCCCCATGAGGAACTGCGGGGAGCGGTCGATCTTTTGCACCGGACGGGCGGCGTCGAGAGGCTCGACCGCGACATGTTCAGCGGGCTTCTGGATCTGCGCGATCTCACCGTCTCCGACGTCATGATCCACCGCACCGAGATGGTCACGGTTTGCGCCGACGACCCGCCCGAGCAGGTGGTCAAGGCGGTGCTGGAATCGGAGGTCACGCGGGTGCCGCTGTGGAAGGGAAAGCCCGAGAACATCATCGGCATCTTGCACGCCAAGGACCTCTTGCGTGCGATCCAGATCTCGGACGGTGATCTTGCCAAGATCGACGTCACCGCCATTGCGCGGCCGCCCTGGTTCGTGCCCGACATCCGCCCGCTGTCCGAGCAACTCAAAGCTTTCCGGCGTCGGAAGACGCATTTCGCGCTGGTGGTCGACGAATACGGTGAGGTGATGGGGCTGGTCACGCTCGAGGACATTTTGGAGGAAATCGTCGGCGACATCTCCGATGAGCACGACATCGCGGTGCCTGGCGTGCGGCCGCAGCCCGACGGCTCGGTCAACGTCGATGGCGGCGTTCCGATCCGCGATCTCAACCGCGCCTTGGAGTGGAACCTGCCCGACGACGAAGCGACGACCATCGCCGGGCTCGTCATCCACGAGGCGCGCTCGATCCCCGAGCCCGGCCAGACCTTCACCTTCCACGGCTTCCGTTTTCGGGTGCTGCGCCGCGACAGGAACCGCATCACGGCGCTGCGCATCACGCCGCTGGTGCGCAAGCCGGTGCTCAAATCGGCTTAGCGAGCGCCTTGGCTGCCGTTTCATGACCATCCACGCCGGCATTCGAGGACTCGTGATCGCCGTCGCCTCGGCGGCCGCGGCTGCCGCCTATGCTCATGCGCATCTCGATCGCGCCAGCCCGGCCGCCGGTGCGACGCTCGCCGTCGCGCCGACCGAGGTGACGCTTCATTTCACCCAACGGCTCGAACCCAAATTCAGTACCATCGTGGTGCGCGACGCCGGCGGCAAGCAGGTGGACAAGGGCGATTCCCATCTGAGCGGGGAGGATCTCACCGTGTTGAAGGTATCGCTGCAGCCGCTAGGGTCCGGCAGCTACAAGGTCGAGTGGCGCGTGATCTCGGTCGACACCCACGCGACCAAAGGCGAGTACACCTTTCGCGTCGGCAAATAGGTTCGCCGAGAGTTCGGCGCACTTCGCCTCCCGGGAGGGACGGGGTGGATGATCCGCTCATCTTTATACGCGCGGTCCATTTCGCGGCGACACTGACGCTGGCGGGCGCCCTCATCTTCGCCGCCGCGGTGGTCGGGCCGATCATGCGGTCAATGGAGCGTGGGGGTGAAGCTTTGCGCGCGCGGCTGCTGCGCATTGCGTGGTGGAGTTTTGCCGCCGCCCTGATCTCGGGGGTGGCGTGGCTGGTCGTGCTCGCCGCGGACATCAGCGAGCGCGCGCCGAGCGAAGCTTTTTTCGGCGGCATTGTGTGGACGGTGCTCCTCCACACCACCTTCGGACATGACTGGCTCGCGCGGCTCGTGCTGGCGGCGTTGCTCGCCGCAGCCTTGGGTTGGATCTCTCCAAAGCATTTGGATCTCCGGCGCTGGGCGATCGCGGCGCTGCTCGCCAGCGCGTTTGCCGCCGCAGCGGTCCATTCCGGTCACGCCGCGGCGACGGCCGGTTGGCTCGGCACCTTCCATCGCGCGGCTGACGGGTTGCATCTGATCGCCGCGTCGGCCTGGCTCGGCGGCCTGTTGCCGCTCGCGTTGTTGCTCACGGCGGCAAGGCGCGAGGAGATTTCGCTTGCGCTCGCGCGCGAGGCTACGTTGCGCTTCTCGACCCTCGGCCTGATCAGCGTGGGCGTGCTCATCGCCACCGGCAGCGTCAACGGTTGGATCTTGACCAGCAGCGTCCCAGCTTTGATCGGGACCGACTACGGCCGGCTTTTGCTCGCAAAGGTCGCGCTCTTTCTCGCCATGGTCGCGATTGCTGCGATCAATCGGCTGCGGCTGACGCCCCGGCTCGCTCTCACCGTCTCCTCGCCGCCTTGCGGGGAAGCCCTGCTCCACGCGCGGAGCGCGAATGGAGCGCCCGCGGCAGCCCGCAGGGCGCTGCGCGCGCTGGCGCGCAACAGTGTGATGGAGGCGACATTGGGTCTCGCGATCCTTGTCATTGTCGGCGCGCTCGGGACTACGCCGCCCGGATTGCATGTGCTGCAGCCGACTTGGCCGTTCGCGGTTCGCTACAGCGATGCTGCCTTCGGCGATGCGGAGCTGCGTGCTGCGCTCGCGCTGGCGATGTGGGCGATCGGTGGCGGCTTGCTCTGCGGCGCTTTGCTGATCCTCATCGGCGCGAAGACACGACACGCGCACCCGCGGCTGACGCCGTGGCTGATCGCGGCGGGCACCGCCGTTGCCATCGCCTGCGTTGCTCATTTCGCGCCGACTTTGACCTTGGCCACCGTCGAGGCCTATCCGACGAGCTTTTACATTGCGCCGACAGGGTATTCGGCAAGCTCGATCGTCCGAGGAGCGAAACTGTTCGCGACCCATTGCGCCTCCTGCCATGGACGAGAGGGGCGCGGCGACGGCCCGGCCGGCCGGTTCTTGCGCGTGAAGCCATCAGACCTCACTGCCGACCACGTCTACGCCCACACCGATGGCGACCTCTACTGGTGGATCGCCAATGGCATCCGTGAGGTCATGCCGCCGTTCGCGGTCGCGCTGGACGAGGAGGCGCGCTGGAACGTGATTGACTTCGTGCGCGCGAATGCCGATTCCGCTCGCCTCGGTCGCGCGGGCGGCAAGGTGACCAATGTCGGCTACCGGGCGCCGGATTTTTCCGCCGCGTGTCCCGACGGTTCGACGGTGTCGCGCGACCGCCTGCACGGCCGCGTCGGGCATCTCGTCCTCGCGGGCCGCGGTTCGACCGAGCGCGTGGCGCAATTGGCGGCGCTCGATCGCGATGTCGTCACGATCGTGACCCCACTCGCGGACGTGGCGACCGGAGCCGCCTGCCGCGCCGACGACGTCGAGCTTGCGACAGCACTCGCTATGTTTGGTGGCAAGGACGTGGGCCGAAGCGACGGCGTGGAGTTCCTGCTAGATCCCGCGGGCATGTTGCGCGCCGCATGGTCTCCCGGCGGCAAGCCCGACTGGCGCGAGGCCGATGTATTGGAACGCGAGATCGCGGCCATTCGCAATACTCCGGCCGCGACCCGGACGACCGGATCGCACCTCCATGGCCGCTAACTGCGATCGCATGAGACGGGCCGTTGGGCGCTGGCCCCGCGGAGCGCGCAAATGTCACGGGTTGTTTTCGCCCGGCACCGAGGCGTGAATCGCGAGCGCGTGGACGCCGCCTGCGAGCTCTCCGACAAGCGTTTGGTTAATCATGCGGTGGCGCTCGAGCCGGCTCTTCCCGCGGAACACCTCCGCCACGATATATACCCTGAAATGAGTCTCCCCGCCCTCGCGATGTCCAGCATGCCCAGCGTGCTGGTCGGATTCGTCCACCACGTCGAGGCTCGCGGGAGCGAAAGCGTTGGTCAACTTCTCCACGATGAGATCGCGCGTTGCCATGGTGTCCGCATAGCGGCAGTCGGCCCCGCCGGTCAATGCCGGCTCACGGCGAGAAAACGCGCAAACGCGCTTGTCAAGACTTGAAGATGACTTCGCGACGCGCGCATACTGATCGGTCATGAAAAGCGACTCGCCCCTGTTCGACCGCATCCGGGTGAAGCCCGACAAAGATCGTCGGGTGCGCACCCAATGCCCGGCCTGCGAATGGCCGAATTGCAAGGCGCCTGCCACCCACCGCGCGCCCAAGGGACGGCTGCGCGAGCGCGAGTATTGGCAGTTCTGTCTCGATCATGTTCGCGAGTACAACCATGCGTACAATTTCTTCGCGGGCATGAGCGCCGAGGACATTGCCCGCTATCAGAAGGAAGCGGTCATCGGACATCGCCCGACCTGGAAGATGGGGATGAACGGCGGACGGCCGACGTCGCGTTCCCATTCTTCCCGCCTTCATCCCGAATTTTCCGGTGCCGATGATCCCCTCGGTATTTTTCGGGAGTTCGGCGGACCAGCCGACGCGCGACGTGCTTCGGAGCGGCGGTTGTCGGAGTTCCGCCCGACGCGCAATGCCCAGCGTAAGGCGCTCGATGCGCTCGGCCTCGAGGCGGACGCCTCGGCCCAAGAGGTCAAGACCCGCTTCAAGGCGCTGGTCAAGCGGCATCATCCCGACGCCAATGGCGGCGACCGCTCCTCGGAAGATCGGCTGCGCGAGATCATCCAGGCCTACAATTATCTCAAGTCGATCGGTTTCCGCTGAGGCCGCGACATCTGGATCGCTCCCGCGGCGGTGAGCTGCAACATCATGCAGAGCGCGAACGCGGCGGTGTAGCCGCCGGTCGCATCGCGAACGGCACCGAGCAGGCCCGGGCCGAATGCGTATGTGAACTGGCCGATGGCGGTCGACAATCCGACCACCATGCCGAACGAGGTTGCCTCGAACTCGCGCTGAATGATCAGCGCGGGAAGCGAGACCAGGTTTCCGGCCGACAGGCCGAATATCGCGCAGGCGATGAAGAGGGCGGCAGCGTTGGTCGTCTGCGTCATCGCAAACAGCGCGGCTGCTTGGCTCACTAGCGACAGGGCGGTCACACCGCGAAGGTCGAGCCGCAAAGTGGCCGCGCCCAGCGCGAGTCGTCCGATGATTGCCATCACGGTCAGCACGCCGACCGTCAATCCCGCGCGGCTTCGACCGATCGTCGGCTCGAGAAAGGCGATCTGGTGCACCAGGAAACCGACTTGGGCCATCAGTGCTAGGGCGAACGGTCCGGCCACACTCCAAAACGCGAGGCTCCGCAACGCCTCCGCTCGCGTCCAACGAGATGGCGCGGAGGCAGAACCCGCTCCCGATCTTGATCCGCCGTGCGGAAGGCCCGTTGCTTGGGTGCGTATCGGCGGCCGGTCGATGCCGATCGCGATGGCTGGGATGAGAATCGCTGCCATAACGGTCGCTGCACCGACCATGGCGGCTGGGAAGCCGGCCACGGCAATTGCGATGACTAAGGTCGGCGCGACGAAAATGCCGCCAGAGCTCGCACCGTTGAGCGCCAAGCTGAGCGCGAGCCCGCGCTGGCGGTCGAACCACAGGCTCAGCACGTTCGTGATCGCAGCGACGTGCATCGCCGCCGACCCTACCGCCATGACGAGATAGACCAGATAGAGTTGCCAGGGTGCGGCAATGAACGCCAGCAGAGCGACCGCACTGCCAAGACAGCACGTGCCGGTCAGAAAGATTCGCCGCGGGCCGAATCGGAGGATGGCATCGCTGACGAATACGACCAAGGAGGCGGTGAGCAGGTAGTAGGCGGTGGTAGCGCCGGAGATCAACGATGTCGACCAACCGAAGCGACGCTGCAGCTCCGCGAGGTAGATGCCATGGCTGTAGAGGCCAAATCCCCAGCAGAACATGGCAACCACGAAGCAGACCGCGGTGACGCGCCAGCCGTCATAGCGTAGCGACGATTCTTCAACCGCGGGAAGTGCAAAATCCGCCCGCATCGTCATGGCGTCACGCTTTCGCAGCGCAAGCCTCGATCTCCAATAGGAACTCGGGCCGCACCAGTTCTGGGACGATCAGCAGTAGCGAGGCCGGCCGCGCGCTGCCGAGATGGCGCGCGCGCACCTCGGCATAGGCTGCGATGTCGGAGGAATGCACCAGATATTGCGTCACCTTCACGAGGTCATGAACCGACATGTCGGCGCGCTTGAGCATGGTGACGATGTGGCTCCACGCCAGCTCCGCCTGGGCGCCGAAATCGGACGGCACCTTGCCCTCAGCGTCGAGCCCCGGCGTGCCTGCGGTGATGAGCCAGCGCGCGTTCGCGGGCGCCTCGACCGCGTCGCTGTAGGTTCCGATCTGCCGCGCGATGCCGATATCGTGGATCCTGTTGGCCATGGGCTCTTCATCTCCGTCGCGTAATGCCAGGGCGCATTTTTTCATATTGACGGGCCGGCATACTTCGGAAATAATCAAACTATGAAGGAAGGGCCCGACATCTCGATCATCGCCGCGCTGATCGGCAATCCGGCCAGCGCCAACATGCTCATGGCGCTGATGGCCGGTCCTGCGCTGACGGCGACCGAACTGGCCCAGGAGGCGGGCCTGATGCTCTCGACCGCCAGCGGGCATCTCGCCAAGCTTGAAGATGCCGGGCTTGTCGCGGTCGAACGCCAAGGGCGGCACCGCTATTTCCGCCTCGCCGATACCGAGGTCGCGAGCGCGCTTGAAGGGCTGATTCCGCTGGCTGCCCGCGCCGGCCACACCCGCATCCGCACCGGCCCGCGCGATCCCGAATTGCGCCAGGCGCGGTCCTGCTATGATCATCTTGCAGGCGACCTCGCGGTCCGAATGTTCGACCGGTTCGTGGAGCGGCGGTTGCTCGCCCGCGGCGGCGATGCGATGCGGGTGACGGCGAGCGGAAAACGGTTTTTCGCCAAGGCCGGCATCGATATCGACACGCTCGAACGCGGCCGGCGTCCGCTGTGCCGGCCCTGTCTCGATTGGAGCGAACGACGAAGCCACCTCGGTGGAGCGCTCGGAGGCGCCATCTTCGATCGAATCATTGCGCTGGGCTGGGCGGTTTGCGAAGCGCGTACCCGGATCGTGCGCTTTCCCGCCGGCGGTGAGCGCAAGATGAGGGCGTGGATTTCCGGCTAAAGTCGCGGCGAAAACTTATCCGCCGACGCGCCGAATTGCCCCTTGTCGCCCACGTGAACCGGGCGCGCGGGGCGGGCGTTGTCACCTCGCTTCGCTGCGCTGCATTGACCCCGGCGTGATCAATACTTATTTGAAATTACGGGATTTTCAGCCAATGGCACGCCGCCTTTCGCGCCCGAGCGGCTTTCTGCTAAATTCGCCGCCGAATCCGCACCGCATTCCATCGACCGAAACGGGTCTCGGTCGTTTCCGAGATCACGGGAGGAGCAATGACCGCCGCAACCCAAGAGGTCGCCAGCCTCCCCGACATGAAGGTGTCGATCCGCCAGCTCTTCGGCTTCGACAGCGATATGGAGGTTCCGGCCTATTCGGAGGCCGATGAGCACGTCCCGGACATCGATCCCGATTACCGGTTCGACAAGCCGACGACGCTCGCCATACTCGCGGGCTTCGCGCACAATCGTCGGGTCATCGTCACCGGCTACCACGGCACCGGCAAATCGACGCACATCGAGCAGGTGGCGGCCCGCCTCAACTGGCCCTGCGTGCGCGTCAACCTCGACAGCCACATCAGCCGTATCGATCTGATCGGCAAGGATGCCATCGTCATCCGCGACGGCATGCAGGTGACCGAGTTCCGCGACGGCATCCTGCCGTGGGCCTACCAGCACAACGTCGCGCTGTGTTTCGACGAATACGATGCGGGCCGTCCCGATGTGATGTTCGTGATTCAGCGCGTGCTGGAATCCTCCGGTCGGCTGACCTTGCTCGACCAGAGCCGTGTCATCAGGCCGCATCCAGCCTTCCGTCTGTTCGCGACCGCGAACACCGTCGGCCTCGGCGATACCTCCGGGCTCTATCACGGCACGCAGCAGATCAACCAGGCGCAGATGGACCGCTGGTCGATCGTCACCACGCTCAATTATCTGCCCCACGACAACGAAGTCGACATCGTGCTTGCCAAGGCCAAGCACTATCGCACCGACCAGGGCCGCGACATCGTCAACAAGATGGTGCGGGTCGCCGACCTCACGCGCAACGCCTTCATGAACGGCGATATTTCGACCGTGATGAGCCCGCGCACGGTGATCACGTGGGCGGAGAA
>WNGJ01005756.1_pt1 | contig 13059 bp, 7 predicted proteins | sample 5400611 | NCBI WGS metagenome assembly WNGJ01 (sample SAMN13153375, study PRJNA577476) | soil metagenome | isolation source: 40 cm soil or saprolite under Garry oak tree replicate 1 | place: USA:California | collected 2016-06-15
TAATGAGACCGGCGACCATGGCATCTCCGGCCCCAAAGGTCTTCTTCACTGTCACCTCAGGAGGAATCACGATAAGCGTCGTTTCTTGCTCAACCAGCATCGCTCCCTGTTTCCCCCTTGATATAACAACCAGCTCGAGGTTTTCGCTCAGGAGTTGATGGGCTGCATGCTGAATTTCAGCTTCGGTCGTCAAAGAATGTCCAACAAGATGTTGCAGTTCCTCAATATTTGGTTTTACGACAGTTGGCCCTGCCTGTATACCTTCGCGGAGAGCTTCCCCGCTCGTATCCAGGATGACATGCTTGTTTTTCCGCTTGAGTTGGGCGATGATCGTAGCATAGATTGTGGTAGGGACGTCTGGCGGCAAAGAGCCAGATAATACGAACCAATCACAGAAGTTCGCCAGTTGCTCGATTGTTTCGAGAAGTGTACTCATTGCTTCCTGAGGAGGTGTTTGACCAGGCATATTGATATCTGTCGTATGCTGGTTAACCTCATCAACGACTTTTACATTGATCCGCGTGCTTCCAGGAATGCGAACGAAATAATCATCAATACTTTTGGATGCAAAGAACTTCTCGAAGATGCCAATATTCTCCTGACCGAGATAGCCCGTTACAGCGGTGTCATGGCCGTAGTCTGCCAGGAATGAAGCAACATTGACCCCTTTGCCACTAGCATCAAACCTGATCGCCTTGCCTAGATTGACTCTATTTGGCCGAAAGTTATCAACTCTCACTGTTTGGTCAATTGCCGGATTAAGCGTAACTGTTGCTATCTTCATGAACTTTGTACCTCCGTTGCCTTGCGTCACTGTAATAAGGCCATAAGACGCCCGGATGTTACCTGTTTTGGGGTACGCGGGTTATCCTGAGTCACCTGTATTCTCGCTTCCTTTCGAGCTTTTCGAAAAGCATGATTAAATTTGATTGAATTTGATTAATATTAATTATAATGATTTTTTAACCTTTGTCAAGAGGTGAAAGCCCTTTTTCACCAATAAAGAGAGAGTTGAAAGAAAACCTCGAAATTTTTGCATGGCTGGGGCAAGCCCAGCTACCCCAGCCATGTTCTCTGCACCCAATAAGCGGATGTCAGTTTGTATTTTCTCCTAAAACTTGTTATAATCAATAATAATCAAAATAGATAACATATTGTCAGGGTTTCAATCAGCTCGGCGTTTTACCTATCTAGAATGGACTATGTTTACGCTCAAGAGAGGCATCTCAGCCTCACTCTAGATAGGCAAGAAAATTGCTGACCAAGACCTTGATTGCATGATACAGGAGAAGCATATGACGGAAGGTACTCTTGATGGTTCACCTGGAGGTGTTCGCAGTGTTGAGGCATCCGCTGATGAAGATCGTACGTTTCTTACGATAGAACGTCGCATGGAGATAGTGAAAACCATCAATAAGCATAAAACGGCCACCGTTGCGGAAATCGTGGAATGGTTAGGGGCCTCACCGGCGACAGTACGGCGAGATCTTGCCTGGCTTGACGAGCAAGGTTTGATTACGCGCACGCGCGGAGGAGCTATCGCTATCGATTACCCTTCACAAGCAACATTGCGCAGAACCATACCAACCTATGAACAACGATTGAATGAATACATAGAAGAAAAGCAGTCCATTGGACAGTGTGCGGCTGAACATATTCATGATGGGGAAACGATCATACTTGACGCCAGCACGACGAACCACTACATACTTCCTTTTCTCGCGAAGAAACAAGACTTGACAGTCCTCACCAATTCTCTTTATATAAGCAAAGAGCTGATGACAATAAGCGAGACGAACCCAAGCATGACCGTTATTTGTTCGGGTGGGACACTATTTATGCGCTCCTATTCGTTTATTGGCATGATTGCTGAACAGGCATTGAGCCAGTTCTATGTGGATAAGGCCTTTATTGGTCTACGAGGGATTTCTTTGCACCACGGACTCACCAGCCCTTTTTCGGAAGAGATTCCGGTCAAGCGTCAGATGATCAAGTGCGCGCAACAAGTCTTTATTTTGGCTGATCATACAAAATTCAATCTCACTTTCGCTAGCCTGATTGCCCCTCTTAACATCGTTCACACTCTGATCACCGATGCGCGTATTACCCCCGAAGTTGCTCAACAAATGAGTGGTGCTATTCCTCATGTGGTCATAGCACCACTTATAGAAGGATCAGGCCTTGAGAATGTTTAATGGTACAAAAAAGAAAGTACACGACGTAGAGCCATGCTACTGGCTTCTTTGCAACAGCCCTGGGATCTCAACTCACAGCAAAACGACGGCGTATGAACTCATTGAAGAGGACACTGCCAATGAGCAGGACACCAAGGGCGAAGGGTTGCCACACACCAGCTTGCGTGCCCAACTGCAATCCCAGACCGTTGTACAGGAAAATGACGATCAGGGCAGCTAGCACGACCTCGAGGATCGCGCCTTCACCACCCATGATGCTGACACCGCCCAGTACGGCGATGGTAATCGCTTGTAAGTTCATTGGTGCTCCCACATCAGGCGTTGCGCTAGCGCTGAGCGCTGTTTGCACCACGGCCGCGATGCCAGCCAGTAATCCCGCTGCAGCGTAGGCCCAAAAGCGTACAGTCCAGACGCCGATCGCCGCGAAGCGGGCGGCCAGTGCATTCGTGCCCACCCCGTAGAGGTAGCGGCCAGCAACTGTTCGCCGCAGCACTAATATAGAGAGCAGGGCTAGAGGGCTGAACCTCAGCAAAGGGATTCAGATCGAGCCTTTCAGCTTTGTAGGTAACTGTTAAAATTATATGTTCTTTAATAAATAAGCGTCAAGAGACATCTGTCAATAGGGTGCGCGTGGGATTTTTGCAAAATGGTCAAGACCTGAGCCTTCTACTGGCTCAGGTCTTGAGAATGTTTAGCAGCACTTGCGGTTTGGTCGAGCGGAGCGAAGCATGACGCTCGCATCCGCTCATGCGCACAGGCACGTCGACCCTGGCGATCAGCCAGCCTGAAGTGTTTCCCCATCAGCAATGGGCATTACCCCTGGGTGTCTACCAGCTCAACATGGTCTTTGCCTCCATAGAAGTCCCACCAGGGCTTAGCCCCTTTCTGGAGGACCTCATTGATGGTCTGGATGTTGCGCACACCCTGATCTTCGAGCCACTTTCGTAATGCGGAAGCTCCGCCTCGCCCATACACCGGGATGCCCTCCTGCCAGGTAGCCCGTCCGCACAACACGCCCGAGAAGGGCGTATCGGCTTCTGCGGCCAGCTCGAGCGTCTCTCGGAAGACCTCGTTGCTTACACCGGCACTGAGGTAAATGAAGGGCACGCGCGAGGCAGCTGCCGCCTCGCGGAAATACTGCTTGGCTTCGTCCCGACTATAGGCGACCTGCCCATCGGAGTTGGCCTTGGAGCCCTCCACATAGCGCATGTTGATCGGGACTTCCACTTTCAACACGTCCACCTTATACTGGGGTTTAGAGAATTCCTGCATATACTTCTTGACCTTGTCGGGTTTGGCCCGGGCGAACGCGAGGCTACTCTCATCGCCAATCTCGTCGCTGTAGGCAATCACCTCTAAGAAAAAGGGCACGGCGTAGGCAGCGCATTCCGCCCCTATCCGTTCGATGAAGGCCTCTTTGATCGTGTTGATCTCTTGCGTATCGTCGGGATCATAGTACAGCAAGATTTTGATCACGTCGGCACCTGCCTCCATAAGCCGCCGCACGGACCACTCTGGGAGCAAATCGGGCAGTCGCCCTTTGGCTGTGGCATCGTAGCCGGTTTCTTCGTACGCCAGAAACACTCCCGCTCCCTTGGCCCGATGTTTCACGGCTTCCAGTCCGTACTCTGGATCGAGCAAAATCGCACTGGCGTAGGGGGTGAGTACCTCGGTCACCAGCACCTTGAACTCGATCACCTGGGCATCGGCGGCCTCTTTTCCCTGCGCCTTGGCAATGGCTTTGCGCAGCGAACCACGCTGATCCATCGCGGCGGCGGCAATGACCCCACGTTCATCGGAAACAGCATTGATCCCATTGAACTTGCCGCGTGACATTCGTACTTTGGTTAGTTCCATTTGTTCCCTTCTTTCTTTACAAGACGCGCAAGGAGAAGTCCAGTGGCATGATTGTCAGCCGACAGGATAGCTTGCTCCAGTTGCACGCCACTATTCCATCTCGCCCACAATATACGAGATGCACTGCTTCAGACAATCCGAGAAGTCGTTGTCCGTATTCACCACTAGCCTGGGTTCACGAATCGGTTCGAAGCGGTCCTTGATCGCTAAATACAACTCATAGTCCCTGTTGCCCGCGGGATGCCTCCCGTCCCGGACATCACGCTCCAGGCGTTGCTTCGCTGTCTCATCCGCACAGACGCACTCAATAATCTTCAGTGGGAGGTTGAACTTCTCCGCCGTCCGATCTAACTCAAGCACCAGATATTGGTGTGAGAAGGTGCATCCATCCAGTATCACGTACTGGTTTGGGTTCTTGCTCAGAAGGTAACTAGCGACCTGGAACACGATGGACATGCAGAAGTCATCCTGCTCTGTCGAATACTCTATCCACGAGGGAGGAAACAGAGCTGCACGCATCTCGTCTTTATTTAGGATCACTCCTGATAGAGATCTCGCCAGTTGCCCGGCCAGGGAACTCTTACCAGTTCCGGGCAGCCCCGCCATTGCAATGAGCATCTATGTACCTCCGCACTACGGTTAACTCCCAGACGCTTCCCCAAAACAACGGAAATGTTTTTTGTTTAGCCTTTTTTACTCTATAGAGGGGATTTCCAAAATATCGTTTGATATCACGATGAATCTAATATACCGAAAATTTCATTCATTCGTCAAGGCAATTATCCCTTGGAATAGCTGTATCCTTCGCTAAGAGTTGAGATACACAGTACAGAAAAGGAGTGGCGGCACAGGAACCTGTACCGCCACTCCTTTTCTGTACTGTTCTATGACACCTTTGTCTCCGTTCTCTGCTCTTCCTCCACTACCGCCTCCCGTTCCTTTTGCACCTTCACTGCTCGTATCTCGTGCTCAAAAATCCGCCGCAGAATCGCTACTGCACTGGCATACGTCGAATCCATGCCAAAGTACGACAGACTTCCTGCACCCAGATTCTTACCGCGTGTGTACGGTGTATCTGATGCATAGTGCAGAATACCCAGATCGTAGGGCATACGCGCAAAATTGATATTCTCACCCATTGGATAGCGCATCAGGTACTGATCTTCATATACCGCGTTCAGGTATGGGCCGCTCTCCATCTCCACCACCGTGTAGTTGGCTTGATAATAGAAATCCAGGTATTGGCGGTTCTGCAAGTACGTTCCCTTCGCTGAAACCGCCTTCTGATTATCCAGCACCGAGCCATAGATCAGGTACGGTTGCACATCTTGAGCAATAAAACAATTATCCAACCAGTAGGTGTTCTGGCTATGCTCATCCAGGACTACATTCGAGATCATAACATCTCCAATACTGCCGTTCAGCGTTGCCGCCTTACCGAGAACATATATACCACGGATATGCGTCAAATTCTCCATAATCTCACGCAGCATACGGTATGCTGCCATACCCAGCGGATAATCAATATTCAGCACGATCGCCGAACTCTCAGCTAGCTTGTCCATGCTAGGCATACGACAGCGTGGATCAACCTCCATCGGGTGTAGCTTGTCCAACTCAAACACCTGGGCATCAATTTCCAAGCCATGCCGCGCTCCTACATGCCAGATACCTCGCTCTTGCTCTTCGCTCGCACGTACACGTGCAAACTCTCTCCCTTCAGCTGTAGACATCCATTCACGGGCTGCAAAGTATAAAAAGTTTTGCCAATTTCCCGGCACAATGCCCTGCTGAAGCTTGAGGCACTCGTCGGCCAGGTACGGGTTCTGTCCACTCAACGCAAACCTCGTTAACTGATCCTGTCTGTTTAGCAGGCTACCTGACATCAGATTGACCAGGCTATGCGTGTTGCTGGACACAAAGTACACTGGTCTTTCCTCCAGGTTCAGTTTATCTAGCAGTTGCTCCACCGGTGTCCACCACTGGCGTGTTGCTCGCACGTAGCCCACATGCGAACCACCCAGCATACGCAGCAAGAAACTCTTGCGCTGCCGCCCAATCATCAGCAGATTCTCCCATAGCAGATCGCCCCAGATCAACTCAAGCCGTCGCCAATCACTCGGATGAATATGCAAGCGTTCCCGCAGCACTTTGGTAATCTCGGTAAAAACTGGCGATGTGGGATCCATGTGCGTCTCCAATAGCTGCATCGTCGTCGGATCGGCATTGAGCAGGTAGTACATCTTATTCCATTCGATCTGGAACGCCACCAGAACCGGCACAATATCATCGGTATCGCTTGCACTCGCCACATACACTGCCAGCGTCTCTTTGCCATCATAGAACCACTTTCTACGCCGCGCCGAAGCCGTCACCCCCTGCCAGCCATCTACATGAAATCCCTGCTGCTGAAACACCTCTTCCGACTGGCCCAACAGCACCAAGTTACAGTGAATAATGGAAGCTGGTAAACGCAGCACGCTATAAATGAAAGCCGACATATCAGGGTAGGGCGATCGTGCTTCGGGATGCAAGCTAGAGTCAATATTGTAGTGTGTCTGTACCAATGCCTTCAAACTAATCTCACCCGAACTGCGCAACAACGTATTATACGTCCGAATATACAACTCCACATCCCGCTTCCCCGCCTCGTGGCGTCCATCATCCTCAAAGGCCGTACTTGACGCCGTATGCGTCGTATTATGCTTATCCTCTACATGTTCTCTTTTCTCTTCATCTTCAATCATTCGCAAATCATCACTTTGCTGTCTCCCATCAAAGGGATCTGGTATATGGTCGTGAGATGTATTCTTGCGTGACATCTTTGTCTTCCTCTTTCTCAGTTGAGCTATACATGTTGTTTGAATAATTATACGCACAACTCATATATTATGGTAGGGTCAAACTCTCACAAGTGCATGGTAGCACATAGCCATGTGATCTCATTGGTCACGTGGCTATGTAGCTTTGAACAATACCCTTAGCCTTTGAACGGCATCACGTCAAAGGTTGCCAATAATTCAATATTGTTGGCTATTTGCTGGCCACTAGGCTCAAGAGCCTGCGTGACTGGATCAGTTCGGCCACTCACTGTATAGGTCGCATAGACTACCAGATCATTACGCAGTGAATGGTTCTGCAACAAGTCCGTATCGTTCATGGCTATGAGTTGCAAAGCATCTTTGCGTACCCGCACCAACCAGGCCTTGATGTTGTTGAGGTCGCTGTTGATCTGAGTCGCACGCTTCACCTGATCTGCGGGTGCCCCAGGGGATTGCGCTATCCCTGTGAGATGACGCCCAATATGTGTGACGTGACCAGGAGGATCTGGCACTTGCGCGCAGTCAAGGAGGCCAACCACCGTACTGTTGCGGATCGTGCCGCTCTGTGGCAATGACGGGCTGCCCGCAGGCGCGTAAGTCAACTCCTGGGGAGCGCATTTCCCATCAAGGTAGTAGAGGAGGTTGGTAAGCTGTTGGCGGATATCTGGTGCGGTTCCATGATCTCTTATCTCCAACGCTTCTTTCTGCAACTCCTCTAAGTTGCTTACAAACCAGTAATCTATACCTCCGTGTAGGTTCAATTTTTCAAGAGCCGGTTCAATAGCCAGCAAGTGGCGAACGTGATCGAGGTAACTAAAGTGATCTGTAGTTGCAGGGGTTTGAGGCAGTGTTGCAGTGTAACGCCACTTAGTTTTGTCGAGCGTCGGATTATTGGGAGGAGGATTCGTGTTCTCCTCAGTGACCAGGAAGCTGTTCATCGTCGTGAGCAAGTCACGGTGCTGACTATCCGCATAGGACAGCGTTGCTACACCTTGATTAAGAGCCAATGCGCCGAGGAAGATCGACTGGGTTTCGGTCTGGTTATCCTGTAGCCAGGCATAGTAGCTATTACCCGAGGCTGGAGCTGGAATATTCTGAAGTTGAATTTGCATACCATCATTGATACCTGGTACGCCCTGGCTATTGAGTTGTTGGCTACTGGTAAAAGCCGCATGCCCTACAATACTTGTCGACGAGTAACCTCTGAGAAGGAACACGCCTAGGCCAGAGCCAATAATCACAACGAGCAGTACTGCTCCAATAATGGCTATCAGGCCTTTGCGCTGGCGACCTGCTGGGCGAGAAGGCATCGATGCAGGCAGAGGAACAGGTGGAAGCGGAGTCTGTGGTGATACGCTCGCAGGTGCTTGCGATGGGGGCGGTCCAGAAGGAACTGTTGGCATTATGGTAGGCGGCTGAGGTGATTTAGAAGTCGGAGGAACAGGTTCTGGGTATTTTATGCCGGGAGGAGTATTCACATCCGCACCTACCGTCGGCAGGTCTGATGCCGATGAGGCCATGCTAGGAGTACTCATTTTAGAACGAACTGTTGGTAAATCTGATGCCGATGAAGCCATGGGTGGCCTATCAGTACGTACCGTCGCTATATCTTGTGGTAACGTTGAAGGAACATTCTGACCGGTATTGTGAAGAGAGACGGAGCGACCGATCGATAGAGGAACTGGTATGCCCACTGCTTCGGCAAGAGCTGCTGTCATGGCCGCTGCGGTGGGGAAGCGCTCCTGAGGATTTTTAGCCAGCGCACGAGAGATGACGGCATCCAATGCACGAGGAATACCCTGGCGCACCAGGCTCGGTTGAGGAGGGTCGGCCTGTAGATGCTGCATCATGATTGTGTAAGGAGAATCGCCTCGAAACGGCGGTGTGCCTACGTACATCTCATAGAGCATAATACCGAGAGAGTAAATATCACTCTCTTTGGTGGGCTGCGTTCCTCGTACCTGTTCCGGCGAGATATACAGCGGGGTACCTATAGACACACCTGCTGCGGTCAGTGTGGCTTCTCCCAACAGCTTAACGATCCCGAAGTCGGTAAGAATAGGTTCGCCCATGGGATTGTGCATCGTATTGCGTGAATCAAGCAGAATATTTGCTGGTTTGATATCACGATGAATGATTCCATGTTGATGAGCATAGTCAACGGCGAGACTGATGGGGGCGAATACATTCACAAATTCACTTGCCGACGGAAAGTTGCGTATAGCAGAGGTTCTGCGAATATAATCTGCTAATGTTTGCCCTATAACGTAATCCATAACCATGTAGGCTGTCGGCCCATCGCCTCCTGGTGAAGCTATCTGGAAATCATACACCTGCACAATATTGGGATGGCGCAGCGATGCGATAGCCTGACCTTCCCGTACAAAACGGGTCATGAATTCAGGATCAGAACCTAGTTTTGTATGTAAAAATTTAATCGCGACATAACGTTTCAATTGGGGATCAAAGGCTTTCCAGACCTCAGCCATGCCTCCCTGCCCCAGGCGTTCCTGTAATTCATATTTACCAAGACGTTTTGGTAGATTACTACTCATGGAGAGCTCCTGTTCTTAATAGAGTATCTGCTTATTGCGTGTTTGCATAGTCATATAGTTCTCACCAAAGAAACGTCAACGCATCTCGTTTTTCTCGCCTGTTTTATGGGTAGGTGCCTGATCGAGGTACCTACCCATAAAACAGGTTATACTGGCTCATACTGAATCACTGCTGTCGGTGAAATGTAAATGCGGTCTCCTTTGCCCAGAGTGTGCCGATCAACACGCTGTCCCTGGAAGGTCAAGCCGTTCAAGCTTTCCGCATCCTCAATCAGCCAGGTACCGTTTATCTCGTCCCAGCGAATCCTTGCATGCAGGCGCGATACACGGCTAGATGGCACTGGCACATCATTGCTTGCCAGACGTCCCACGGTGAGAGTATCCTTATTGAGCTGTCGCTGTCCCACGACCTTGCCATCTACTTCTACCAAAACGCGGGCATTGAGCATTTGCCGCCCATTCCCATTGCTGCTTATTTCCTTAACTCGACGATCTTTCGCTGGTGATGCAAGTACAGGTTCGGGTGTGCTGACAGGTGCTATCACAGGAGAGGACGATGCTACTTTCTGTCCATGCTGCTTAAGCATCTTCATGAGTTCTGCCTGAGGAACGATCACCGAGGCACCAGCATAGTCTACGTTGTAGCGGTTCTGTTCTTTGAGCAGACCCGCAAACACGCCATCCTTACGCTTTAATTCCTTATAGGTACCCTGCTCAACAATTTGCCCATCCTTCAGCACAATGATCTCATCGACGTTACCAAGCGTACTGAGGCGGTGGGAAATCATCAATACGGTGCGTCCCACAACTAAGGTATCAATGGCGCGTAAGACTTCGACTTCTGCCTCAACATCCAGGGCAGCAGTAGGCTCATCCAATATCAAGATGGGCGAATCACAGAGGATGGCACGGGCAATGGCTAAGCGTTGGCGTTGTCCGCCGGAGAAGTTCTTGCCACGTTCGCGTACCTTTGTTTCGTAGCCATCGGGCAAATCCAGAATGGTTTCGTGGATGTGCGCTTGTTTCGCCGCTTCTACGATCTCTTCCATGGTGGCTTCTGGTCGGCCTATCTTGATATTCTCAAGAATAGTTCCCTCGAAGAGTACCGAGTCTTGCAACACTTGACTGACATTGCGACGGAGGAGCGAGAGGGGGTAATTGCGATTATCAAGACCGTCAATTTTCAAGGAGCCCTGCTGCGTTTCATAGAAGCGAGGGATCAACTTGACGAGAGTGGTTTTTCCACCACCAGAGAGTCCGACCAGGGCAACTTTTTTGCCCGCGGCAATATGCAGGTTGATGCCCTTCAGGATAGGACGGTCGGCGGTGTAGCCAAAGATGACATTTTCAAAAGCTATCTCACCTTTGAGCCGCTGTGGACCATAGTAAGGTATCACGTTATCAGTAACTTCAGGTGCTTGATCGAACACTTCTTGGATACGCTCGGCTCCCGCAGCGGCACTTGTGGCAACGTTGGTCAGCTTGGAAAAATCCTTCATCGGTTGGTACAACTGCTTCAAGAGCGAGAGGAAAAGGAGCAGAGTACCAGCAGTGACAGGTGGGCTAGCCTGGACGTTGATGATGGGAAATTTTCCGTTTGCCAGGGCAAAACCACCTACACCAATGATAATGGCAGTACCCACGGTTATCAGGATATTCACAACCGGGGTAAATTGTGCCTGGAGAACACCCGCTTCGAGTCCGGCCTCACGGCTTTTGCCAACATAGCGGTTAAAGCGTGTCGCCTCACGGTCTTCCAGGGAAAAGGCTTTGAGCACAGTAATCGCACCAACATCCTCGGTGGCAACATCTGCCACTTGTCCTACCGCCTTGGATGCCCTTTTGGCTGCCGCCTTAATTCCCCGCGTGTAGGTCAAAATGATGACGAAAAGGGCCGGTAGGATCACAACAGAGATCAGTGTTAATTCTATCTGCGCTTGAATCATGAGTACAATAGCTGTTATGATGGTTAGGATGCCACCAAGCAGATCAACGAGACCATCGGTAATCAACTTTTCGATGTTGGCAATGTCACCCGTAATACGCTGAATAAGATCGCCCTTCTTTTGCTTCCCATGCCAATCCAGTGACAGGCGCTGTAACTGGTCAAAGAGATTCTTGCGCAGCCGTGCCGACAAGTTCTGTGCAATGTAAGTTGCGATGAACTGCTGGCCGTAACTCAATACGGCATCTAGCGCACCAAGGACGATGAGCATGACTATAAGGAAGATGAGAGTGGGAGTGAGACTGTGTAGCTGTCCCGACTTAACTGGATCAATGATGTTGAGAAGAGTGCTGTACGGAGCACCTGGGTCCTGTTTACTGACCACTTTATCAAGGAGGTACTTTTGTATAATAAGACCTCCAAGGGCAGCTTGTACCTCTAGAAACGTCACTACAAGTGCAACGGGAAGCAGAAGACGATAACCTTTGAGATTTCTCAACAGGAAGCGAAACAGGAAGCCCATGATTTTTCCCTTTCTAAGTCCAGGTAGGCTCAGAGTAATCTCATGAAGTAGTGCAGACGGCTTGTGTGCAGCATCCTTTGCATTCTAAAGAATAGGATAACGAAGAACATCAATGTGCTTACAAAACTGAGAGTACGCCTTGCCATGCGCCTTATTGTACGCCGTGCATGATTCATAATAAACAAGGGCCCTCTTGGCAAGCGGCGACATGCATCAAAAATCACATGGTAAGGACTTTTGATCCTGCAAGCTTAAATGTCTGCTACCAGTATAGTCTGCTTATACGCATGAGTCAAGGATCACAACTTGGCTTGGAGTGTGTTTCCTTTTTGCACGAATCCCACGACACATGGGAGGGGCGGCATTATGAGAGTTAACAAATTAATCCGGCTATGGGTACATGGTGGGAGAGGCGGCATTCATGACGCCAGTCCGCTTCACAGGCGGACTGGCGTCATGAATGCCGCCTCTCCCACGATCGTAAGTATTTTGTTAATCTTCATAATGCCGCCCCTCCCATATCTTTCCAGACTCCTCTGTGCAAACCAATGAAACGCACCCCTTGGCTTGTAACTCAAGGGAGCACATGTTATGATACAAGCAACTCCACAATAATACGGATGGGACGTAGGAAACTGAGGGAAGCACCGCAAGCCGTCAAGGGAGATTGGAAGCCCTTTGGCAAGGGCACAAAGCAGATTGTGGTGGGGCGCAAACACAATACGCAATAATACGCGATTAGAATTCTTTAGAAGTAATTGCTACAGGGGATGGTTAAATATGAGGTGGCTATCGTCTCCTCGTTTACTGCACGGCTCTATGGGCCACGACGGGCCAAGCGTAAAACGGAACGCATCGTCAAAGAACTTCATGGGGAGGACGGCTAATGCAACTGGTTGAGCAGCATTGTATTCACAAGAGCGATCCGCGCTATGAGGCGATTGATCGGGCCGCCTTTGCCTCCAAGAACCTCTACAATCTGGCCAACTACCATGTTCGGCAGTCCTTCATCTTTGCGGGCAAGTACCTCGGCTTTGCCGAAATCTTCCATCTGGTGAAGAAAACCGAGGCCTATCAAGCTCTTCCGGCTAAAGTGGCCAATGATGTGCTGCGTCTCTTAGACCAGAATTGGAGAAGCGCGCTAGCGGCTCTCCAAGCGTGG
>WNGJ01006708.1_pt1 | contig 13058 bp, 10 predicted proteins | sample 5400611 | NCBI WGS metagenome assembly WNGJ01 (sample SAMN13153375, study PRJNA577476) | soil metagenome | isolation source: 40 cm soil or saprolite under Garry oak tree replicate 1 | place: USA:California | collected 2016-06-15
TCTCGGAGCGGGACGGCTATGACCAGGTCTACCTGTTCAATCGCGATGGATCGCTGGTGCGGCGCGTCACGCCGGGCGGGTGGGACGTGTTCGAGCTGCTCGGCGCGGACGAGCAGGCCAAGGTGCTGTATTTCACCGGGGCCATCGACGGTCCGCTCACGCGGCCGCTGCTGCGGATCGGGCTCGACGGCAAGGGACTGACGCGGCTTTCGACCGAGCCGGGGACGCACGCCGTGGAGTTCGATCCGACGTTCACCCGCTACGTCGACACCTACTCCCGGGCCGGTGTCCCCCCGGTCGAAACGCTGCGGCGGGCGAACGGCGCGCTGGTGCGCACCGTCGCGGACGACGCCAAGCTCGCGGCCAACGTGACGGCGCTGGGCCTCAACCGGCCGGAGTTCATCACGATCCCCACGGCCGAGGGCGTGCAGTTGAACGCCTGGATCATCAAGCCGAAGGGGTTCGATCCATCCCGCCGCTATCCACTGCTCATGAACGTGTACGGCGGGCCCGGCTCCCAGACGGTGACCGACTCGTGGGGCGGAGCCAACTACCTGTGGCACCAGCTGCTCGCGCAGGACGGCTACCTGGTCGCGAGCGTCGACAATCGCGGCACGGGCGGACGCGGCGCGCGCTTCATGAAGATGACCTACCTGCACCTCGGCCGCTACGAGACGGCCGACCAGATCGCCGCGGCGCGCTGGTTTTCCCGGCAGCCGTACGTGGACCCCGATCGCATCGGCATCTGGGGCTGGAGCTACGGAGGCTACATGGCGTCGCGCAGCATGTTTCTTGGGGCGGGGGTGTTCAAGGCCGCGCTCGTGGTGGCGCCCGTGACCGACTGGCGCTTCTACGACACGATCTACACCGAGCGCTACATGCGCACACCCGCGGAGAACCCGGCGGGCTATGACGAAAGCGCTTCGCTTGCGTACGCGGACAGCTTGAAGGGCAGCCTGCTCCTCGTGCACGGCACCGGCGACGACAACGTCGGCGTGGCTGAAGAGCCACCTGTAGGACGGGGAGTCGTCGCGCGTGGCGGGACGGCGCTCGCCGTCCTGACCGGGCTCAACCTGCTCAACTATCTCGATCGCTGGATTGTCGCCGCGCTCGCCGAAAGTATGAAGCACTCCGAGCTGCGGCTCTCGGATGCGCAGCTCGGCTCCCTCATGACGGGATTCCTCGTGGTGTACATGGCCACGGCGCCGCTGTTCGGCTCGCTCGGCGATACTCGCTCGCGCCCGCGGCTGCTCGGTATGGGCGTGGCGATCTGGAGCCTCGCTACGGCGCTGGCGGGCTTCGCACGCAGCTTCGTCGCCTTGTTCCTGGCCCGGGCCGCCGTGGGAATCGGAGAGGCGGCCTACGGCACGATCTCGCCAGCCCTGCTCGCCGACTACTTCCCGCGCGAGCGGCGTGGCCGGGTGCTCGCGGTGTTCTTCGCCGCCATCCCCGTGGGCAGCGCGCTGGGATACATCGTCGGAGGTCTCGCGGATCGCTATCTGGGCTGGCGCAGCGCGTTCTTCGTGGCGGGTGTGCCGGGGGTGGTGCTGGCCGCCCTCGTGCTGCGGCTGTACGATCCGCCGCGAGGCGCGCAGGACCCCGACGCGCCCGCCCCTGTCGCGCATGTCGCCCCTGCCGCCCTTGCCGCCTATGCCGCCCTCGTCCGCAACCGGCCCTATGTGCTGACCGTGCTCGGCTACGCCGCCTACACCTTTGCCATCGGTGCGCTGGCGTTCTGGACTCCTTCGTTCCTCGAGCGCGCGCGCGGTATCTCCAAGGCTCACGCGACGGTGCAGTTCGGCGCCATCGTCGTCGCGACCGGGTTCCTCGGCACGTACGGGGGCGGCTGGCTCGGCGACCGGCTGCTGTCCCGCTCGCGGCAGGCATACCTCTGGCTGTCGGGGCTGGCCACGCTCGCCGCCGCGCCCCTCACCCTCCTTGCCCTGACCGCGGCGACGCCGGCGGTGTATTGGACCGCCATCGTCGCCGCCGAGCTGTGTCTGTTCGCTTCCACCGGCCCGATCAACTCGACCATCGTCAACGTGGTCGACCCACGCATCCGGGCCACGGCCGTGGCGGTGAGCATCTTCACGATTCACGTGTTGGGGGACGTGCCCTCGCCGTCGCTGGTCGGGGTCATCTCGGACGCGCGCACGCTGGGCGAAGCCATGTTGATCATACCGGCTGCCGTGCTCGCGGGTGGCCTCATCTGGACCTACGCGGCGTGGAAGACTTCGTAGGGGCGCAGCATGCTGCGCCCCTACTGATCACATACCGCCGTCCTCTACTTCCACGTCTTGATCTGCTCTTCGAAGCTGCGCGCCAGGCTGCCCAGATCCACCCGGCTGCTGCGCGCCAATGCTTGCCCGAGGTTGTTCTGGAACGCGGGCACGGTGGAGTCGATCTCGACCGCGCGCGCCAGCGGCCCCAGCGCCTCATCGTACTTCCCCTGGCCGATGTACAGCTTCGCCAGGTTGTTCATCGACCATACGTCGCGCTCGTCGAGCACGATCGCCCGCTTGTAGGCGGCGATCGCGCCTGCCGAGTCGCCCAGCTCGCGTTTCACGCGACCCAACAGGCGGACCGTCTCGCCCGACGTGGAGTCGATGGCGAGCGCCGTCTCGACGTGGGGTAGGGCATCCTGCGCCCGTCCCTGCTCGATCAGCACGCGGCTCAGGTTGATGTGACTCTTCACATGGGTCGAGTCTTTCTCGAGCGCGAGCGTGAACGCGTTCACGGCCGCATCGCGATCGCCGGCCTTCCAGGCCGAGAGCCCCAGCATGTAGTAGCCCCACACGTTGTCCGGCTTGTCGCTCGTGTAGGCGGTGAACAGCCGCTCGGCGTCGCCGTAGCGCTTCTCCGTGAACGCCGTCTGGCCGTCGGTGAACGAGACCGGTCCCGTGACCGGCGACGCCGTCGGGTTCGCCACAGTCGATGTCTCGGACCGTGGGGTGGACACTTCGGCGGCGCTCGCTTCGGACGACTGCGACTTCTGGTGACCGCACGCCGCGACGACGCTGCCCGCGACGAGGGTGAGGAACAGCTTCCGCATAACGACCTCCTGGTTAGGGTGAACGCACACTCCTAAGGCAGGAGAGAGGCCACCGGTGTGCCGTCGGCAATGAGTTGTGAGATCAATGACTTGCAGAGGCGGGCGATCCGTCGCGTGTTGGGGCGGACACGAGATTCGGGCCCAACGTGTGTGCACCCGGACACCTTCAGGCGGCGCGCTGTAGGGGCGCAGCATGCTGCGCCCCTACGTCTCGCGGCTGATCCCGTGCCTCCGCATGATCTTCAGGAGACTGGCGTGATCGGCGAGGCCGAGCGCCCGCGCGGTGCGTGTGATGTGCCAGTCGTTCCGCTCCAGCGCGGCGACGATGATCTGCCGCTCGGCCTCCGCCTTGAGGTCCTGGAAGCTGGTGGGCGCCGGGCCCGGCGGCTCCTCATCGGGCGTCGCGGCGCCGCGGATCTCGGCCGGCACGTGGTCGGGCCGGATCACGTCGCCGTCGGCGGCGATGATCATGCGCTCGACGGCATTGCGCAGCTCGCGCACGTTGTTGCGGCGCCAGTCGTACGCCATGAGACACTCGAGCGCGGCTGGATCGAGTCGTTTGGGGCGCATCCCGAAACGCGCGCACGTGAAGCCAAGCAGATGGTCCACCAGGGCGGGGATGTCGGAGCGGCGCTCGCGCAGTGGTGGGACGGTGACCGTGTGCACGTTGAGCCGATAATACAGATCCTCGCGGAACCGCCCGGCGGCGATCTCGGCATTGAGATCGCGGTTGGTGGCGGCCACCACGCGGGCGTCCACGGCGATGGTACGGTTGCCGCCGAGCCGGGTGACCTGGCGCTGCTCGATGACTCGGAGCAGCTTGGCTTGCGCCGCGAGCGGCAGCTCGCCGATCTCATCGAGGAACAGCGTTCCACCGGATGCGGCTTCGAAAGCTCCCTTGCGGAGGGCGTTGGCCCCCGTGAACGCACCGCGCTCGTGCCCAAACAGCTCGTCCTCGACCAGGTTTTCGGGGAGTGCGCCGGCGTTGAGGGCCACGAACGGCCCGGTCGGGTGGGCGCCGAGCCGGTGCAGGTCGTGGGCGACGAGCTCCTTCCCGGACCCACTCTCGCCCGCGATCAGCACGGGGCTCGGGATCCTGGCCACGCGGGCGATGGTATCCGCAAGCTGTCGCATCGGCGCGCTCCCACCCACGAGAGTCGTTTCGCTGCCGAGCCGCCGCTCGAGCGCCGTGACCTGGCTGGTGAGCCGCGCCCGCTCCAGCGCGTTCTCGACCTCCCGCACGACGCGCTCCATCGGCTCGGCCTTGTCGATGAAGCCCTGCGCGCCGAGCTTGATCGCCTGGACGCAGCGATCGTAGTTCCCCGTGCCGGTGTAGACGATCACCGGCGGGGGGGCCTCGCGGCGCGCCATGCCCCGCAGCACCTCGAAGCCGTCCATGCCCGGCATCTCGAGGTCGAGCAGCACGCAGTCGACCGCCTCGCGCTCGAGCAGGTCGAGCGTCTCACGACCGCTCGCGGCGATGAGGGTCTCGTAGCCGCCGACGCGTTTCAGGTCGTAGGCGTACTGGTCTGCCATGGCGGCCACGTCGTCGACGACGAGCACCACGGTCATGCTCAGGCTCCCGGCAGCTCGACGATGAAACGGCTGCCTGCGCCCGGCTGCGTCTCCACCCGCAGCGCGCCGTTGGCGTCGAGCACCAGTCGGCGCACGATCGACAGACCGAGCCCCGTACCGCCGGGCTTGCTGGAATAGAAGTCGTCGAAGGCTCGATCGAGCTCGGGCCTGGTCATCCCCTTGCCCGTGTCGGCGACGGTGATGCGAACGCTGGGCCGGCCGTTCGCGGGCGTCCCCGCCGCGGCCGAGATCGTCACAGTACCGGGGCGCCCATCGAGACTGTCCACCGCGTTGCCGACGAGATTCTCGAGGATGCGCCGCAACACGAGCTGGTCGGTACAGACGAGCGGGAGGTCTTCGGCCAGCTCCACCCGCAGCTCGGGCGTCCCGGCGGCACCCAGCCGGCCGATGGTTTCGCGGATCACGTGGCGCACGTCGCACGGCTCGTGCGCCGGTGCGGGATAGAGGCGGGCGTAGTTGCCCGCGAGGTTTTCGAGATACGCGATCCCGGCCTCGATGGTCCCCTGGCGCTCGCGAAACACGGCGCTGAGTCGCTCGGGCTCGGTCGCGGCGGTCTCCGTGAAGTGCCGGAACACGTTGCGGATGGGCGTGAGGCCGTTCTTGATGTCGTGGTTCACCTGGCGGGCGAGGTCGCCCATGGCGATGCGGCGCTCCGCCTCGCGCAGCTTCGTGGCTCCGGCGCGGAGCCGCTCGGTCATCGAGCCGAGCAGCCGTGTGAGCGCGCCGATCTCGTCGGCGCGCTCGCTGTCGAAGCTGACGTCCAGCCGGTCCATATCGATCTGCGCGGTCTTGTGGGCCAGCGCCGTGAGCGGCCGACTGATACGCAGCGACAACCAGCCCGCGAGGAGCAGCGCGATCGCGCCGGCCAGGAGCACCGCGCCGAGGAATGCGACGTCGACGCCGCGCCGCAGCGCGGCGACGGAGCCGAGTGAGTGGCTAACGACGATGTGCGCGGGACGGAGTACCGCCGATGAATCGCTTTCCAGCACGAAAGGCAGCGGGACGCTCACCACCGCGCCCGTTGCCGCGGACTCGGGAGCGCTGTCGGTCGGCAGGCGCACGGCGACGGCGAGCTCGGAGTCCGGGCTCAACGCGGCGAGGTACGTCGAGTCGAGCGCGATGCCGCCGACCAGCGTGAACCGCCTGCCGCCCAGCCGCAACGAGTCGAGGCGGGCGAAGGCGAGCATGGGCGCTTCGGGCGTGCGCGCCTGGATGAGGGCGATACCGCCCTGGGCGGCGGCGAGCGCGCGCGGCAGCGCCGGCTCGAGCCGGTCGTATTCATTGCGGAAGTGCCCCGAGCTCACGATCCGGCCCTGATCGTCCTGGATCTGGAGCATCGACAGGCCGGCGAAGCGCATCGCGCCGCCTGCGTAGTCGAGCAGGTAGGTGCGGTCGCCGCCCTGCAGCACGGCGCCGCGGAGCCGGTTGTCCGCCACGATCGCCTCGGTCAGGGCGTCGAGCCGCCGCGCGATCGCGGCGCCGTCCCGGGTCAGGCGGGCGCGGATCACCGCCGCAAGCGCCTCGACGCGCCGCTGGTACTCGTCGGTCAGGCGGCTCGCCATCTCGGTACGCACGCGTATCCCGAACAGGGCGAGCGGCACCAGCACGACCACGCCGAACCCGACGAGGATGCGGGTCCGGAAGGTCATCGCGGGGTGAAGTGCGGCGTGCCGTCCCAGTCGAGCTGCAGGGGAGGCAGGCCCCGCCGCACGAGGCCGTGCGGGCGGACGTCCAGCAATGGCTCGACCGTGGCGGTCCAGCTCCAGGGCGGCAGCTCCAGCGCCGCCCGGCAGACGTCGAACACGCGGCGGCGCAGGGGCAGCACGTACGCGGCGTCGCCGCCCGCCCGCAGCGCGGCTGCGAATGCGGCGGGCGCGAGTCCCGTCGCCGCGGAGCGTTTACCCAGCGCTCCGAGGCCGACGAGCCGCGCGGCCAGGTCGGCGGCGTTGCGATCGGACTGATCGTACACGACGCGCTGCCGCCGGGGGCTGGACGGGGCCGTGTCGCGGGTCGTCGGGAACCCGCACGCCCGCAGCTGCGCGAGCCAGAACTGGTCGCCCGTCCATTCGGCGGGCCGGGCGTCGAGGTGCACCGCGTCGCGCAGGCTCTCGCGCTGGATGTCGGCGAGGCCATCGGGGTGCCCGGGCGCGAGCAGCACGTAGGTGCGGTTCCAGTCGAGCGCCACGTCCACGTATCCGGGCCGGGTCGCGGCGTACTCGAGCACCACGGGGTCGCCGGTGATCACGAGATCGGACCCCTCGTCCAGCGCGTCGCGCGAGCGGCCGGCCGGGACGGTGGAGATGCGGAGCGCGGGCAGGGTGCCGCGCCGCACCGGCGGCGCCGACAGGACGCCTGCCGCGTCGGTTTCGCTCACCCAGTGGCCACCCGTGCCGATCGGCCAATCGCCTCCGGGCGCCCGCTTCGTCACTGCGAGCGCCGGGTCGGCGAGGGGCTCGACCGGCGCCACCGGCGGCCGCACGGCGATCGTGCGGTCGCCTAGGATGGTGGCCGATTGCGCGAACGTCGAATCGCGCGCGCGCCAGGCGGCGACGACGTCACGCGCCGTGACCGGCGCCCCGTCCCAGAAGCGGGCGTCGTCCCGAAGCGTGAACGTCCAGCGGTCTCCCGACGCCTCCCACGACTGGGCGAGCCCCGGGAGCACTCGCCCGGCGCAGTCCACGCGGATCAGCGTCTCGTACAGCTGTGCGAACACGAATCGCTCCGCGTCGTTCCGAGGCAGCGGAGCGTGTGTGGGGTCGATGGGCTCGGCGAGTGCGACCGCGACCGTGTCGCGCTTCGCCGCGGGGCCGGGCGCGATGCGGCAGATCGTATCGGACGGAGCCGCACCCGCCGTCGGCAAGGCCGGTGCGGGAGCGGCGCCGGGTGTCGGGGGGCCGGCTCGGCAGGCGGCGGCGAACAGCGCCGCGAGCATGGTATGGCGGTAGGCAGAGATCATCGGCGGGCTCTGGTTCCGGGGATCGTTCCGAACGATACCCACCCCGGGAAGCCCGAGCCAAGGCGCGGCTACGAGGGCCGTTTCCGATCCATCAGGGCGAGCACGTTTCCCTCGCTGTCGCGGAAGTCCGCGAGCCAGAGCTCGTAATCCGGCGCGCGGTGCACGAGATGGGGCTCGGTGATGAACTCCACGCCCCGACCGCGCAGCGTCGCGTGGGCGAGGGCGATGTCGGGGACAAGGTAGTAGATGAGCGACGCCGCGTGGTCGAGTTCGCCGGTCTCAGCGATGCCCAGCATGACCATCGTCGCGCCGCACTGGAAGAAGGCCATTCGGGGGACCTGAAAGAGGAATGGCATGCCGAGCGTGTCACGATAGAAGCGGACGGCGCGGTCGAGGTCCTTCGCGCGGACGAAGATTTGGCCGATCGAGGAGAGGCCGAACTGCGGAGTAGTAGAGCCCATAATCATCCCTCCCGAGTTTACTGACCGCCGTGGAGTGCCGGCTCCTGCAGCGTGAGACAGTGAAGGGTGCCGAGCCCCCACACCAGATCCACGGCGTGTACTCCCACTACCGGCCGATCCTTGATCAGCTCCGCCAGAATCCCCAGCGCCACCCGATCCTTCGGATCATTGAACGTCGGGACCAGCACCGCTGCATTCGCGATGTAGAAATTGGCATAGCTCGCCGGCAGCCGCTGGCCCGCGAAATAGAGCGGGGCCGGCATCGGCAGATCGACGACGGCGATTTGGGAGCCGTCCTCGAGGCGCATGCCCTCGAGCCGCTCGCGGTTCTCCGCCAGGGGCCGATAGTTCGCGTCCCGCGGGTCGGGTTCGCGGCACAGCACGACCGTCCCGGGGTTCACGAAGCGGCATACGTCGTCCACGTGGCCGTGCGTGTCGTCCCCCGCGATCCCCCTGCCGAGCCACAGCACGTTCGTGGCACCGAGGTAATCCCGCAGCACGGCCTCGAGCTCGGAGCGCGACAGGCCCGGGTTGCGGACCTGTACCGCGGGATCGAGCAGACACTCCTCGGTCGTGAGGAGCGAGCCGCGGCCGTTCACGTCGATGCTCCCGCCCTCGAGCACCACGTCGCTCCCCCCGCTCCCGGCGCGCGCGGGGAACAGCGGCAGATCGAGCCGCGCGGCCACGCGTTCCGGGATGCGATCGTCCTTCTTCCAGTCGGGATACTTGGCCCACGCGTTGAAACGAAAGCGCGCGATCCCCAGCTGGGCTGACCGGCCGGACCGGCGCACGAACAGCGGTCCGAAGTCGCGGGTCCAGCCGCGGTTGGTGGGAAAGCGGAAAAATTCGGCCCGGTCGGGGCTCACCCCCGCGCTCGTGAGCGCGCGCCGCGCCGCCCGCTCGTGAACAGGCGAGTTGACGAGAATCCGCACCACCTCTCCGGGTGTGAGCTTGCGGACGATCTCCGCGTAGGCCCACGGGATCGGGCCGAATCTCCCCGGCCAGTCGCTCTTGTTGTGGGGCCAGCCGATCCACGTGGCGTGATGCCGTTCCCACTCGGCGGGCATGCTGAGCCCGAGCGAGGCAGGCGTTTTCACGGAGCGCTATGCGTCGCCGAGATAGCGACTGACGATGCCGCCGTACGCGTCGATGCGGCGGTCGCGCAGGAACGGCCAGCTGCGCCGTACCTCCTCGATGCGGGCCAGGTCGATCTCTCCCAGCACGATTGCCTCACGGTCCCGCGGGGCTTCCGCGAGGACTGTGCCGAAGGGATCGGCGAGGAACGACGATCCCCAGAACTCCAGTCCATCGCCCGTCGGCGACCGCTCGTGTCCTACGCGATTCACGGCCGCCACATAGCAGCCATTGGCGATGGCATGGCTGCGCTGGATCGTGCGCCAGGCATCGAGCTGCTCGGCGCCGTGAGTGGCCTTCTCGGCCGGGTGCCACCCGATCGCTGTGGGATAGAACAGGACGGCGGCGCCCTGCAGAGCGGTGAGACGCGCGCCTTCGGGATACCATTGATCCCAGCAGACCAGCGTGCCGATGCGTCCCACGCGGGTGTCGAACGCGCGAAACCCCAGATCGCCGGGCGTGAAGTAGAACTTCTCGTAGTACGCCGGGTCGTCGGGGATGTGCATCTTGCGGTACACCCCCACGACCCGGCCGTCCGCGTCGATCACCGCGGCGCTGTTATGGTACAGCCCCGGCGCGCGCCGCTCGAACACGGGCGCGATCACCACGATGCCGGCTTGTCGCGCCGCCCGCCCCAACGCCTCCGTGCTCGGCCCCGGCACCGGCTCGGCGAGATCGAACAGGGCCGCGTCTTCCCGCTGTGCGAAGTACTGCGAGCGGAACAGCTCCGGCAGGCATACCAGGCGCGCCCCTGCCCGCGCGGCCTCCGCCACCTTCGTGATCGCCTGCTCGAGGTTCGCGGCGGGATCGGCGGACATCGCCATTTGCACCAGCCCGATGGTGTATTTCGTGGGCGGCGAGGTGTCGCTCATGGGGGAGAACAGTACATCAGGGATTGACGACCTCGAAAGGCGTCTCCACCTGGTAGTCCGCAACCCCGCACAGGGTCACGTGCGCGACGTAGCGCCCGGCGACCGGAGCGGCGTCGGGGGGGATCGCGATGAAGCGGCGAAACAGGCCGCCCAACCGGATCACGATGCGTTCGCGATTGGCCGTGGGGGCGGGCAGGGACGTATGCCAGTCACCCTCGTCGCCCTGGCCCTCCCGCCGCACACGGACACACACGACGTCGTTGGTTGGAAGCATGAAGTCGAGCTCTGTCTGGCCGTGATTGTAAACCGTGTACATCAGCAAGGGCTGCACGCCCGTCGGCTGGCCATCGCCGGCACGCCATGCGAACCGGTTGGGGATGGCGGCGAGGGTCACGACCGCCAATTGCGAGAAGGAAAGCTGGACCGTGGTTCGTTGTGTGCCGGGGGGCTCCAGCGCCCGTAGGTGCTCGATCGCGATGCCCGCCCCTTCGGGTGGGGAGAGCGTCACCCGACCGACGGCCTCCACGAAGCGGCCGTCCATTCTTGGCCAGCGTGCGGCGTTCGGAGCGGCCAGCAGGCCGATGCGCCGACCGGCGGCAAGCACGGGCTGCGGCAGCAGCAGGCTCCACCGGCCGGAGTCACCGGTTTGGAGGAAGCCGTACACCGTCACCACGGTGTCCTGGGGCGTCTGCGCGCCGCATGGGCTCACGGCGGCTGTGAGCAACACGAATGCGATCGAGCCGCGCCGCATCAGCGGCGCTGGGTCTGCCAGTGGCGAGGGTCGAATAGCGCGTCGGGGAGCGGGGTCCCCGTGCGGATCTCCGCATACTGCTCGAGCCAGCGCTGCCGGCCGTCCACGAGGAACGCCACCTCGGCCGAGACCCAGGCGGAGCCGACGGGCCGGTAATCGTTGAAGCGGATGTCGCTCGTGCGCGCCGTGTCGCGCTGCCCCGGCTCGAGCAGTCGCACGAAGAGGAGCCGCTCCTTGTCCACCCAGAATTGCCGGGTCCGCAGGTTCCCGGCCCGCGCGCCGACGACGTACGCGGGCCGGCCGTCCCACGTGTCTTCGTGCACCGTCGCGAGGTCGAACCCCAGCTGCTCGAGCCGGCGCGCGGTGCGCTCGGAGGGGTCGAAATAGACGTCGAAGCCCAGCACCATGAGCGGGTGCACGAACGCCGTCGCGCTGGTCACTTGACCGCCGCGGATCACGAACTGCGAGTCGCGCACGTACAACGCGCCGGCGCCCGAATCGAGCGGCTCGAATTCGATGCGCAGCCGCCCCGGCAGCGCGGCGTACTCGCGCCAGGTGGAGTGCGCGGTGCTGTCGTCGGGTCGTGTGGCGGTGTTGTGCTGGACGAAGGTCAGCGTGGCGTACCACTTTCCCACGTACCGGTCGTGCATCGCCGCGAGGATGGCGTGACCGTCGGGCGGCGTGCGGGAGAGAAAGACCCAGAGGGGCCAGCAGACGAGGGCCGTCGGCACCGCCATACGTTATTTCTCCAGCCGGTAGCCGGCCTTGCGGACGGTGAGAATATGCCGTGGAGCGGCCGCGTCCGCCTCGAGCTTGCGGCGCAGCTCGGCGACGTGCGTGTCCACGGTGCGACTCAGCACCGCCGCGCTGTAGCCCCACACCTCGGTGAGCAGCTCCATGCGCGTCGCCACGGCCCCACGCCGCTGCAGCAGCGCCAGCAGCAGATCGAACTCCTTTGGCGTGAGCCCGACCGGGCGGCCGTGGCGCAGCACCGTGCGCGAGGCGGGGATGACCTCGATCTCGCCGAACTGCTCCGGCGGCGCGGCGCCGCCACCGCTGGGCGCCGTGCGACGCAGGAGCGCCTCCACCCGCGCCAGCAGCTCGAGCACCCCGAACGGCTTGGTGACGTAGTCATCGGCGCCGAGCCGCAGCCCGCGCACCTTGTCCGCCTCCTCGCCCCGGGCGGTGAGGATGAGGACCGGCATGCGGCGCCCCTCGTCGCGCAGCGCCCGCAGCACGCGGTAGCCGTCCAGGCCGGGCAGCATCAGATCGAGAATGATCAGATCGGGGCCGCCGGTTCGCGCCCGCGTCAGCCCTTCGCTGCCGTCCTCGACGACCTCGACCTCGTAGCCCTCGATCTCGAGGTTGTTGCGCAGGCCGTACGCGAGATCGGGATTGTCTTCGACGACGAGTATGCGTGTCATGCCGTGGCCCCGAAGTCCGCTCGCATCCGTGCTCCCTCGGGGGCCGCCTCCGGCTGAGCGGCGAGCGGCAGCTCCAGCACGAAGCGTGCCCCGTTGCCCCCGCGTCCCTCTTCCGCCCAGGCACGGCCGCCGTGCAGTGCCACCAGCTCCCGCACCACGGACAAGCCGATGCCCGTCCCCGCCACGGCCGAGCCGCGGTCGCGCTCCAGGCGCCAGAAGCGGTCCCAGATGCGCTCGCGGTCGGCGGCCGGAATACCGGCCCCCTGATCCTCCACCCGGATCCGCGCCTTCCCGTCGGCGGCGTCGAGGCCCACCGTGATCGTCTGGTCGGGCGGGCCGTACTTGACGGCGTTGTCCAGCAGGTTGACGAGCATCTGCCGGAGCGCCTCGGCGTCGACCGGGGCGACCAGGCCTTCCCTCACCTCGGTGCGGAACGTGACGCCGCGGGCTGCCGCGAGCGGGGCGAAGGCCTCGACCGCTTCCCGCACGAGCGGGGCGAGCGGCGCGGTCTCCGGCGACAACCGGGTGGCCTGGCGCTCGGAGCGCGAGAAGTGCAGCAGGTTCTCCACCAGATGCGTGAGGCGGCGCGCCTCCTGATCGACGATCTCGAGCGAGCGGACGCGCTCGCCCTCCGAGCGCACCCGGCCGAGCAGCAGCGTCTCGGAGAACATGCGGATCTGGGCCAGCGGCGTGCGCAGCTCGTGCGAGACCCCGGACACGAAATCGGCGCGCAGCCGGGAGAGCTCGTATTCGCGATGCAGCTGGAGCAGCGCGGCGACCACCAGGACCGCGGTGAGGGCGAGCAGCGAAAG
>WNGJ01026573.1_pt1 | contig 13058 bp, 12 predicted proteins | sample 5400611 | NCBI WGS metagenome assembly WNGJ01 (sample SAMN13153375, study PRJNA577476) | soil metagenome | isolation source: 40 cm soil or saprolite under Garry oak tree replicate 1 | place: USA:California | collected 2016-06-15
CGACGAGATGACGCGCTGGCTGTCACCACAAAAGATGAAAGGCGAGCCTTCGAGCTGGCGCGCGCTGCTTTCCTCCGACGCGGACCTACCTCTGTCACTGCGCGACTTCAACAGCACTTTCCGCCGGGCATGGATCGATCATGGTTGCATGCTTTTCATACAGCTCAAGGCGATCACGGATGTCGACAAGCAGCAAATCGGCGACTTCCTTACCGCCACGACGGATGAGATACGGGCGCATCCGCCCTGCAACATCATTCTCGACATGCGATTCAATACCGGAGGCGACTATACGAAGGTGGCTCGTTTCGCATCGCACCTGCCGGATTTCGTGCCGCGCGGACGAATCTATCTTCTGACGAGCCCGCAGACCTTTTCCGCAGCGATTACGACGACAGCCTTCGTGAAGCAGGCGGCGGGATCTCGCGCAATGATCCTGGGCGAACCCGTCGGCGATCGGCTTAGCTTTTATGGTGAGGGCAATGCAGGATGTCTTCCCCATGCCAAGCTGTGCGTCCACTACGCAACCGGAATGCATGACTATGCACACCCGTGCAACGACTGGGACAAGTGCTATTGGCTGAATTGGATCTTTCCGGTGCAGGTCAAATCACTCGCTCCGGACGAGACGATCGACATGACCTTTGCCGATTACACGGCGCGGCGCGATCGGGTGTTTGAGCGGGCTGTCGCGCTGGCGGCCGAGCGAAAATAAAACTCAGGCAAATTCGAGGATCACCGGGCGACGCAATCGTGAGCGTCGCACACGCACATCAAACTGGACCTCAATTGGACCCTATATGGGGCATGTCGGCATGAAGCCCCAGCCTAGCCTCGAACGGTCAGGGCGTGATTGAGTTGGACAATGGTTGGACGTCAACGCGTCATGAAGACGTAACCTACTGATTTACTGGCGCTCCCTACGGGATTCGAACCCGTGTTACAGCCTTGAGAGGGCTATGTCCTGGGCCTCTAGACGAAGGGAGCGGGACCGGGGGCCTGGAGCAAGAGCGCGGTATTATAGAGAGCCGCTCTGATTGCTCAAGCCGAAAGCCCAGGAACTTGAACCCCCCCGACGCGTCCGTCGCGACGCCCGCCGCCACTCCCCGCATCATCCCGCGGTCCGAGCACGCGATCTCCCGCTCCCGTATCTCGCCCAACGCGCTGCGCGTGCTGAACCGCCTGCGCGATGGCGGTTTCATGGCGTTTCTCGTGGGCGGCAGCGTGCGCGACCTGTTGCTGGGGCTCGAGCCGAAGGACTTCGACGTCGTGACCGACGCGCTGCCGGAGGAAGTGAAGCGGCTGTTCCGCAACTGCCGTCTGGTGGGCCGCAGATTCCGTCTGGCGCACGTGTTTTTCGGCCGCGACATCATCGAGGTGGCCACGTTTCGGGCCACCAGTGCGCCCTCGCAGGGGGATGAGCCGCTGCCGGAAGCCGATCCGGAGGATGGCGAGGTGCCCGAGCTCGATGAGCCGCAGCTGGAGATCGAGCCCGCCGCACCGCCGGCGCGCTCGCCGTCGCGGAGCGCCTCCCGCGCCGGTATCGGGCCCGACCCCGGGGGCAGGGCTGACCTGATGTTCGATGCCAGCGGGCGCATCCTGCGCGACAACATCTACGGCACCATCGACGAGGATGTCTGGCGGCGCGACTTCACCGCCAACGCGCTGTATTACAACATCGCCGACTTCTCGGTCTGGGACTATGTGGACGGCGCGCGGGACATCGCCGCGCGCACGCTGAAGCTGATCGGTGATCCGGAGACGCGCTTTCGTGAGGACCCGGTGCGTATGCTGCGCGCCGCGCGCTTCGAGGCGAAGCTCGGCTTTCAGCTCGACCCCGCCACCGCGAAACCCATCGGCCCGCTGCGCGATCTGCTCGCCGGTGTGCCGCCGGCGCGGCTGTTCGATGAGACGCTGAAGCTGTTCCTGAGCGGGCACGGTGCGCGCAGCTTCGAGGTCCTGCGGCGCCGCGGCCTGCTGGCGGCACTGCTGCCGACGGTGGAGGCATACTTCAACAGCCACCCGGCAAGCCTGGTGGAGAAGCTGCTGCTGCAGGGCCTGAAAAACACCGATGCGCGGGTCCTGGCCGACAAGCCGGTGTCGCCGACCTTCCTGTTCGCGCTCCTTTTATACGGGCCGATTGCCGGCATCATCGAGTCAACCCCACCGGAGCGCTGGCATGACCCGGCCACCATCCTCGACGCCTGCGATCAGGCAACACGCGAGGCGCAGACGCGCCTCGCCATCCCGAAGCGCTTCTCGCTGGGTGTGCGCGAGATGTTCGCGCTGCAGCCGCGGCTGGAACACGTGCGCGGGCGGCGCGCGTTGCGCATGCTGGAGCACCCGCGCTTCCGTGCCGGCTACGACCTGTTGCTGCTGCGCGCCGAGCATGGGCTCGCGTCGCGTGACATGGCGCAATGGTGGACGCGCCTGCAGGAAGTCTCGGTCGAGGAGCGCGGCCGGATGGCCGATGCACTCGCGGAGGAGGGCGGCGCGCCCCGGGTAGCGCGCCGCGGGGGCCGCCGGCGTCGCCGCCGGCCCAGGGCCCCGACCCCGGCGTGACGGATCTGCAGCCATGGAGATCTGGCGCCCCGCCTACATCGGGGTGGGCAGCAATCTGGCGGAGCCGCGCGCGCAGGTGCTGACGGCCTGCGCGAAGCTGGCGCAGATTCCGCTCACCCGCCTGGTGTCGAGCTCGCGCCTGTACCGCTCGCGCCCCCTTGGACCGATCGCGCAGCCGGACTTCGTGAACGCGGTCGCGGGCGTGCTCACGCAGCTCGACTCTGCGGCGCTGCTCGCCGCGCTGCGCGCGCTCGAGGCGGCGCTCGGCCGGCCGGCGCAGCACGAGCGTTGGGGACCGCGCATCATCGATCTCGATCTGCTGTCCTACGCGCGCGAGCAACGCGCGGAGCCGGCACTCACACTGCCGCATCCCGGGATAGTGGAGCGCAACTTCGTTCTGTATCCTCTGGCGGACATTGCCCCGGATCTCGACCTGCCCGGGCTGGGCCGCGTGGCCGAGCTCGCCGGTCGCGTGACGTCCGAGGGCCTGGCTCCGTTGTAGGCGCATGACCAGCGAAGCAGCCCATCAGTTCATCGTCGTCGAGGGTCCGATCGGCGTCGGCAAGACGAGTCTGGCGCGCCGCCTGTGCGTCAGCCTGTCGGCGCAGGGGGTGCTGGAGCAGGCGGCGCAGAACCCGTTCCTCGAGCGCTTCTACCGTAACCCGCGCGCCGGCGCCCTGCCGGCGCAGCTGCACTTCCTGTTGCAGCGCGCGCAGCAGCTCGCCGCCCTCAAGCAGGCCGACCTGTTCGCGCCGGTGCGGGTTGCCGATTACCTGCTCGAGAAGGATCGGCTGTTCGCGCGCGTCACACTCGATGACGCCGAGTACGCCCTGTACGAACAGCTGTACGCGAGGCTCGACATCCAGGCCCCCAAGCCCGATCTGGTCGTGTACCTGCAGGCCCCGGTCGAGGTGCTGCTCGAGCGCATTGCCAGGCGCGGCGTCGATTTCGAGCAGTACATCGACCGGCAATACCTGGAGCGCCTGAACGAGGCTTACGCGCGCTTCTTCCATGAATTCCAGGCCGCGCCGCTGTTGATCGTCAACGCCGCGTCCATCGACCCGATCGCCAACCAACGCGACTACGACGAACTGCTGGCGGCCATCAGACGCGTGAGCCGCGGGCGGCTGTACTACAACCCGTTGCGCAGCCGCGCGATCTAGCTGACACTCGCTCCCGCATGTACACGCACCTGCAACGCGATGCGAGCCGCCCGCCGGTCACGCTCGCAACGCTCGCGCGCATGAAGGCCGACGGCGAGAAGATCGCGAGCCTGACCTGTTATGACGCGAGCTTTGCGGTGCTGCTCGACGCCGCCGACGTGGACGTGGTGCTGGTCGGGGATTCGCTCGGGATGGTGATCCAGGGGCACCACACCACCGTGCCGGTCACCATGGATCACATGGTCTATCACAGCGCCGCGGTGGCGCGCGCCTTGCAGCGGCCGTTCCTGATCACCGACCTGCCGTTCATGAGCTACCCCTCGCAGGCTCTGGCGCTCGAGCACTCGGTGCGGCTCATGCAGCAAGGCGGCGCCCAGATGGTGAAGCTCGAGAGCGGTGGCAAGCAGACCGAAATCGTGGAGTTCCTCGCCAGCCACGACATCGCCGTGTGCGCGCACGTGGGGTTGAAGCCGCAGTCAGTGCACAAGACCGGGGGCTTTCGCGTGCAGGGGCGCGAGCGCGAAACCGCGGCGCGCCTGCTGGAGGAGGCGAGGAGCCTGGAATCGGCCGGTGCCGACATCGTGCTGCTCGAGTGCATCCCGGCGACACTCGGCAAAGCGATCACCGCGGCGCTGCAGGTGCCGGTCATCGGCATCGGCGCCGGCCCCGATACCGACGGTCAGATCCTCGTCACCTACGACGTGCTCGATATCACCACCGGGCGCAAGCCGCGATTCGTGCGCAATTTCATGGACGGGACGGGCAACAATCTCGAGGCGCTGCAACAGTACGTGCGCGCCGTGAAGCAGGGCGAATACCCCGCGCCCGAACACTGCTTTTAGCATGGAGACCGTCACCACGATTGCCGCCGTGCGCGAGCGCGTGCGCGGCTGGCGCCGTGAGGGCCGGCGGGTGGCCTTCGTGCCTACCATGGGGAACCTGCACGCCGGACACGTGAGCCTCATCGAGGCGGCGCGCCGCCGCGGCGAGCGCTTTGTGGCCAGCATTTTCGTGAACCCCATGCAGTTCGGCCCGAACGAGGATTTCGCGCACTACCCGCGCACGCCGCGCGAGGACGAGCGCATGCTGGCCGCCGCCGGCTGCAACCTGATGTTCATGCCGGAGGTGAACGAGATCTATCCGCATGGCCCCGAGCGCGCCACGCGCGTCGAGGTGCCCGCCCTGTCGCGCATGCTGGAGGGCGAGTTCCGCCCGGGCCATTTCGAGGGCGTCAGCACCGTGGTCGCCAAGCTGTTTCATATCGTCGAGCCCGACGTCGCGGTGTTCGGCGAGAAGGATTTTCAGCAGCTGACCATCATCCGGCGCATGGTGGCGGAGCTGTGCATGCCGGTCGAGATCGTCGCCGCACCCACGGTGCGCGATGCCGACGGCCTCGCCATGAGCTCGCGCAACCAGTACCTGACGGCCGACGAGCGTGCCCTGGCGCCGCAGATCTACGCCGCGCTGCAGGCGGCCGCGAAGCGCGTGCGCTCCGGGGACGCGGACTTCGCCGGCATCGAACGCGCGGGCCTTCAGGCACTGGAGAGTGCCGGGTTTCGCCCGGACTACTTCGCCGTGCGCCAGGCTGCGGACCTCGGCGCACCGGCCCCCGCGGCACGTGAGCTGGTCGTGCTCGCCGCCGCGCGCTTAGGCAAGGCGCGGCTCATCGACAACGTGCAAGTCAGCCGTTCCTGACAGGTCGCGCTGCTGAGCTCGCGCAGCACCGTTTCAGGCGGCGGAGCGGTGCTGCTGCAGGGCCCACTCCACGTGCTCGCGCACCAGGCTCGATGAGTCCGCGCGCCGTTCCTCGAGCGCCCGGATGACATCCGCAGTGGTCGGCGCATTACCGAGCGCCACGGCGAGATTGCGCGACCAGCGCTGGTAGCCGATGCGGTAGATGGCCGAGCCACGCATGCGCTCTTCGAACTGCGCCGCGCTCCAGCGAAACAACTGCGGGAGCGCCGCGGCATCCAGGCCATGGCGCACCTTGAAATCCGGGTGCGCCGCCGCGCGCGCGAACTTGTTCCACGGACACACCAGCTGGCAGTCGTCACAGCCGTAGATGCGATTGCCGATCGCCTTGCGCAGCTCAACCGGAATGGCGCTGTGGTGCTCGATGGTGAGATAGGAGATGCAGCGCCGCGCATCCAGCCGCCAGGGGGCGACGATCGCACCGGTGGGGCAGGCCGGGATGCAGGCCTGGCAGCTGCCGCAGTGGGCGCCGGCGCGCTCATCTACGGGCAGGGGCAGGTCCGTCAGGATCTCACCGAGAAAGAACCACGAGCCCCGCTCGCGCGCGATGAGGTTGGTGTGCTTGCCGATCCAGCCGAGCCCGGCGTCGCGGGCGAGGGCCTTCTCGAGCACCGGCGCGGTGTCGACGCACACCCGGTAGCCGAACGGTCCGATGCGCTGCTGCAGCTGCCGGGCCAGGGTGCCGAGAGCGTGGCGCAGGGTCTTGTGGTAGTCGCGCCCCAGAGCGTAACGCGACACGTAGGCGAGCCGCGCTCACGACGCGCACCGTGCCGGGGTGCAGCTGCTGCGGGCGGCTGCGCAGGACGCCGTGCCGTTGCATGTAGTGCATCTCGCCGTGGAAGCCGTCGTTCAGCCACTTGAGCAGATGCCGCTCGTCTTCGGGAATGTCGATGCTGGCCACGCCGAGCGCATCGAAGCCGAGCGCGCGGGCGCGCTCGCCCAGCTCGCCTCGCAGCGCGTGCAAATCAAGGGAGGCCGGTCCCGTCATGGCGCTACCACCGGGGTCAGTATAATGACCCGGTGGCGTTGCCGACCGCTTTGTATTCCACCGCGCAGGTGCGTGCCCTCGATGCCTACGCGATCAATGAGCTCGGGATCGCGGGCTACACGCTCATGAAACGCGCCGGCGAAGCGGCGTTGCGCTACCTGCGCACACGCTGGCCGACGGCGCACCGCATCGTCATCGTCTGCGGCCGCGGCAACAACGCCGGTGACGGCTACGTGCTGGCGCGCTTTGCGCACGCCGCGGGGCTCACGGTGACCGTGCTCAGCGCCAGCCCTCCGCAGCAACTGCGCGGCGACGCGCGCCGGGCGTACGAGGACTTCAAGGCCAGCGGCGGTGCCGCGCACGACTTTGCGGCCGAGCAGCTCGCCGCAGGCGAAGTCATCGTGGATGCCCTGCTCGGTACGGGGCTCAAGGGGGGCGTGCACGCGGAACTCGCGCAGGTGATTCGCGCCATCAACTCGAGCGGCCGGCCGGTGTTTGCGCTCGATGTCCCCTCGGGGCTCGATGGCGATGCCGGTGTGGCGCTGATGGCGATGCCGGTGTGGCGCTTGGGGAGGCGGTGCGCGCCGAGGCGACCGTGACGTTCGTGGGCCTGAAAACGGGGCTCCTGGTGGGCGAGGGTCCCGAGTACGCCGGCACGGTGTTTTTCGACGATCTGGAGCTGGCAGCCGCACCCCCGGCGCACCCCGCGCCACGCCTGACGCGCATCATCGAGGCGGAAATCCACGCGGCCCTGCCCCGCAGAGCGCGCTCGGCGAACAAGGGCAACTTCGGGCGGGTCCTGATTGTCGGCAGCGGCGGGGGCATGCCGGGAGCCGCCCGTCTTGCGGGCGAGGCGTGTCTGCGGGTGGGAGCGGGACTGACGACCGTAGCGGTGGCGCCCGAGAACGTCGCCTCGATCGCGGCCGGTCGGCCTGAGCTGATCTGTCTGCCCTTGAGCGGTGAGGCGGTGCTCGCCGAGGCGCTCGGCGACGCGGACGTCATCGCGGTGGGACCGGGACTCGGGCGCTCGCCGTGGGCGCGCGCCGCGTTGAACACCGTGCTCGCCAGCGGCAAGCCGCTGGTGATCGACGCCGATGCGCTGAATCTGCTCGCCGAGAGCGGCGGCGCGCCGGCGCGCGAGGACTGGATCCTCACGCCCCACCCCGGGGAGGCGGGGCGACTGCTCGGCCTGAGTGCCAAGGAGATTCAGCGCGATCGTCTGGCGGCGCTCGATCGGTTGCTCGAACGCTTCCGCGGCACCATCGTGCTGAAAGGCGCCGGCACGCTGGTCGGAGCCCCCGGCCGCACGCCGGGGGTGTGCGAGCGGGGCAATCCCGGCATGGCGACCGCGGGCACCGGCGATGTGCTCACCGGCGCGATCGCCGGCGTTCTCGCCCAGTGTCACGACCCCTGGATCGCGGCGCGTGTCGGGGTGCTGGTGCACGCCATGGCGGGCGACGCCGCGGCCCGCAGCGGCGAGCGCGGGTTGCTGGCGAGTGATCTGGCGCGCGAGCTGCACAACTGCGTCAACCTCTGAGGCTGCCGATGCGCACGCACGCCCGTACCGCCCGGGACACGGAGGACTTCGGCGGCCGGCTGGCCGGATTGCGCCCGGCCGCGGATGCGGCGCTCGCCGTGCTGTATCTGACCGGTGAGCTCGGGGCGGGCAAGACGACCTTCGCGCGCGGCTTCCTGCGCGCACTGGGTGTGGCGGAGGCCGTGCCCAGCCCCACCTACACGCTGCTCGAGCTGTACCCGGCGGGCGCACTCACCGTCGTGCACGTCGATCTTTACCGCGTGCAGGACGCCGCGGAGCTCGAGTCCCTCGGCCTGCGCGAATGGGCGCGGACCGGTCACGTCTGGCTCATCGAATGGCCCGAGCGTGGCGGGACGCGTCTGCCGCCCCCGGATCTGACCGTGGCGTTTGCGATCGGCGAGGCGGGCCATGACATCGAGGTGGCCGCGCGCTCGACGCTGGGGGAGTCCTGGCTCGCACAGCTCGGCGGGCCGCGCGTCGGCGGCTGAATCGGAAAGCGCACTGAAATCGCACGGCAGTTGAAAAGGACGCGCCAAGGCCGTAGATTAACTGGCAGCTAGCGCTGCGAACCCAATGATTAGAAAGACCTTTTGCGAAGGATTCGCTGCCGGTCTGCTCGGCCTGGGCGCTATTTCCGTGAGCGGCGCCGCGGAATTGCGCGGCATTCACCTCTCCACCAGCGCGGACTCCGCTCAGGTCACCCTCGATCTGAGTGAGGGCGCGACGCACAAACTCTTCACCCTCGATCACCCCGACCGGGTGGTCATTGATCTGCCGCAGACGCACCTGGCGAGCGAGGTGCGCGTGCCGGCGGCGTCCGGGATCGTGACGGACGTGCGCCTCGGCACCCAGCCGGACGGGACGCTGCGGGTCGTGGTGCAATTGAAGTCTCCGCTGGCTGCGCACAGCGCCTGGGCCCCGGGCGAGGAGGGCCATCAGCTCGTGCTGAGCCTTGGCGAGCCAGCGCAGGCGCCCCAGGTCCCTCCGAAGACCGTGCGCGCACTGCACGCGCCCGGGGACGGCGATCGCGACGTCATTATCGCGGTGGACGCCGGACACGGCGGCGTGGATCCGGGGGCCATCGGGCACGGGGGCACGCGCGAGAAGGACGTGACGCTCGCCATTGCGCGGGCGCTGGCCGAGCGCATCAATGCCGAACCCGGCATGCGTGCGATGCTGACGCGCGACCGGGACGAGTTTCTGGTGCTGCGCGACCGAATCGCGCGGGCGCGCGCCGCGCGCGCCGACATGTTCATTTCCGTGCATGCCGATTCGATCGCCGACCGCAGCGTTACCGGCGCCTCGGTGTACGTGCTGTCGGTCCACGGGGCTTCGAGCGAAGCGGCCCGCTGGCTGGCGGAACGCGAGAACACGGCCGACCTCGTCGGAGGCGTGCGCGCCGACGACCAGGACGCCCTCGAGCCCGTGCTCATCGATGCTGCGCAGAACGAGATCATCGGCGTGAGTGCCAGCGCCGCGGAGCGGGTGGTGAGCGCGCTCGAGGGCGTCGGTGAAATACGCAAGGCGCAAGTGCAGCGCGCCGGGTTCGTGGTGCTGAAGTCCCGCTCCATTCCCTCGATGCTCATCGAGACCGCCTACATTTCCAATCCCGCCGAAGAGCGCCGCCTGCGCAGCGCCCGGGAGCAGGCGCGCCTGGCGGAGGCGATCGCCGGCGGCGTGCGCAGTTACTTCATGCTGAATCCCCCCGACGGCACGCGTTTCAAGCAGGAGCGCCGCAGCACTCTCGCCAGCGCCGCGGACGCCTCGTCCGCCGCCGCTACGCCCTGATCGCCGCGCCCGCTCGGCGCCTCTGATCGCCTGTAAACTGCGGTCTGCATGGGGATCCGCATTCTTCCCGGCGAGCTCGTCGACCAGATCGCCGCCGGCGAGGTGATCGAACGGCCGGCCTCGGTCGTCAAGGAGCTCGTCGAGAACGCGCTCGATGCCGGCGCGACGCGCATCGAGATCGACATCGAGCGCGGCGGCGTCGCGCTGGTGCGGGTGCGCGACGACGGCTGCGGCATCGCCGCCGGCGAGCTGCCGATGGCGCTGGCGCGGCATGCGACCAGCAAGATCGCCTCGCTCGATGACCTGGAGGCGGTCACCACGCTCGGCTTCCGGGGTGAGGCGCTGCCCTCGATCGGCTCGGTGTCACGGCTGCGGATCGTCTCGCGCGCCGCCGGCGCCGAGCACGCTGCGCAACTCGACGTCGACGGGGGGGCGCTGACGAGCGTGCGCCCGGCGGCGCATCCGCCGGGCACCACCATCGAGGTGCGCGACCTGTTCTTCAACGTGCCGGCGCGCCGCAAGTTCGTGCGCAGCGACGCGACCGAGCTGACGCACATCGCGCGGCTCGTGGAGCGGCTGGTGCTGTCGCGCTTCGACGTGAGCTTTCGCCTGCGCCACGGCACGCGGGTGCTCCTCGATGCCGCCTCGGTGAGTGTCGCGGCTGCCGACCTCACGCGCCTCCAGGAGGTACTCGGCCGGGACTTTCCCGCCGCCGCGGTCGCGCTGCGGCACGCGGCGGGGCCCGTCATGCTGTCCGGATGGGCCGGCCTGCCGACGCGCTCGCGCGCGCAGCCGGATCAACAGTTCTGGTTCGTCAACGGCCGCAGCGTGCGCGATCGGCTGCTGATGAACGCCGTCAGGCTCGCGTACCGGGACGTGCTGTATCACGGCCGACACGCCGCCTATGTGCTCTACCTGACGCTCGATCCGAAGCTCGTGGACGTGAACGCCCACCCGGCCAAGCTCGAAGTGCGCTTCCGTGACAGCCGCCAGATTCATGACTTTGCCTTTCGCGCCGTGGAGCGCGCCCTGGCGGACACCAAGCCCGATCTCGCCGCCGCCGCCCCGGGGCTCGAGGGGCGGGGCGCCGGCTACGGCGCCGCGGCGCACGCGGGGCGCGGGACGAGCCTGCCGCTCTACGCGCCGGCGCGCGATCCGTGGGCGATCGCGGCCTCGGTGCGCGATGCGGGGACGGGGCCGGACGCGCCGCCGCTCCCGCCCTCGACCGAGGAACAACCGCTGGGCACGGCGCTCGCGCAACTGCACGGCGCCTACATCCTCGCGCAGAATCGCGACGGACTCGTGCTGGTGGACATGCATGCGGCGCACGAGCGCGTGCTGTACGAGAAATTCAAGGCCGAGCGCGCCCGTGGCGCGCCCGCTTCCCAGCACCTGCTGGAACCGCTGGTCATCGAGCTCAAGGCGCACGAGCTCACCGCGCTCCTGGAGCGGCGCGGCGAGTGGGAGCAGGCGGGGTTCGAGCTCGACGCGCTCGGGTCCACGCGGCTCGCGCTGCGGCGCGTGCCGGCGACGCTGCAGCCGGGGGAAATCTCGCGGATCGTCCCGTTGCTGGTGCAGGACCTCACCCTGGAGGCCGACACGCATCACCTCGAGGGCGCCGCCGACCGGTTCCTCGGCACGCTCGCCTGCCGCAGCGCAATCCACGCGCACCGCCGCCTCACGCTGCCGGAAATGGACACCCTGCTGCGGCAGATGGAGGCCACCGAGCGCGCCAACCAGTGCAACCACGGGCGACCGACCTGGACGCGCCTGTCCCTGCGGCAGCTCGATCAGCTGTTCCTGCGGGGGCGCTGATGGCGCCCGGGGCGCGCGCGGCCGCTACGCCCGCGCCCGGCGTGGCAGCCGGGCCGCACGAGCTGCCGGTGCTCGTGCTCACCGGGCCCACCGGCGCCGGCAAGACCGACTGGGCCCTCGGGCTCGCCGAGAGCGCCCCGGTGGAAATCGTCAGCGTGGACTCGGCGCTGGTCTACCGGGGTCTGGACATCGGCACGGCCAAGCCGCCACGCGCGCTGCGCGCGCGCCTTCCCCACCACCTGATCGACATCTGCGAGCCGACCGAGAGCTATTCCGCGGGGCGCTTCGTGGCCGACGCGCTCCGCAGCATCCGCGACATTCACGCCCGCGGCCGGGTGCCGCTCCTGGTGGGGGGCACCATGCTGTACCTGCGCGCGCTCCTGCACGGGCTGGCGGCTCTGCCGCAGGCCGACCCGCTGCTGCGCTCGCAGCTCAACGCGCGGGCCGCGCAGCACGGATGGCCGGCGCTGCACGCCGAACTGGCCGGCCTGGACGCGCAAGCGGCCGCGCGCATCGCGCCCACCGACAGCCAACGGATCCAGCGTGCGCTCGAAGTTTGTTACACCACCGGACGGCCGATCTCGCAGCTGCAGCGCGCGACCGTCAGCCCGCTCGCAGGCTGGCCACTGCGCTACTGGATTCTTGCGCCCAGGCGGCGAGCCGTGCTGCACGAGCGGATCGCCCGGCGCTTCGATGCGATGATGGCGGCGGGCTTTCTCGAGGAGGTGATGGGGTTGCGCCGCGGAGGCGCTCTCTCGGCCCGTCATCCGTCTATGCGCGCGGTGGGCTACCGGCAGCTGTGGGCGCACCTCGACGGGCAATACGCCCTGGAGGAGGGGGTGCAGCGGGCCGTTGCGGCGACGCGCCAACTGGCGAAGCGGCAGCTGACCTGGATGCGGGCCGAGGCCGGCGGGGAGTGGATCGATCCGGACACTCGGCTGTCGTGGAATCGAGACATATGTCATGAGTTGGCCCGACTTGGGCTTTAAACGAACCCACATGTTAAGATAGGTAGACTCGGTTCCTCGCCGCTGATGAGGCCCGTTGGTTTGCCGGATCGCGGAACAGGGAAGTTCATTTGCGGTCCGTTGGTCCCGCCGAACAACTCGAAGCTGTAAAAATAAGGAGAACCCGAATGGCCAAAGGCCAGTCCCTGCAAGATCCCTTTTTGAACGCGCTGCGCAAGGAGCGGGTGCCGGTATCCATCTACCTCGTCAACGGCATTAAGTTGCAAGGTCAGATCGATTCCTTTGACCAGTTCGTGGTGCTGCTGAAGAACAGCGTCAGCCAGATGGTCTACAAGCATGCGATTTCCACGGTCGTGCCGGCGCGCAACGTGCGCCTGGCGGCCGACGAGGGCGCCGCCGCCCCGGAGACGCACGCCGAATAATGTCCCCTTCACGGGAAGCCTGAGTGTTCGAACGCCCACGGACTGGTGAGCGCGCCGTATTGG
>WNGJ01005759.1_pt1 | contig 13057 bp, 9 predicted proteins | sample 5400611 | NCBI WGS metagenome assembly WNGJ01 (sample SAMN13153375, study PRJNA577476) | soil metagenome | isolation source: 40 cm soil or saprolite under Garry oak tree replicate 1 | place: USA:California | collected 2016-06-15
ACCTCCTCGATTGTCACCCCCGGCTGGTCCGCTGTCTGCGTCCTCGGCGTGGGTAGCTGTGCCTGCGCCCTGGCAACTGAACAAAGGACCACCGCGATGATCGCGAGACATAGAGCGCGGTCGGCCAGCTTCTGCGCATTCTTGTAGGATGGTCCGCGAATTTTGCGCCAAGAGGTATAACAATTTTTCCAGTGCCCAGAAACCATCCTGTAAATAGCAAGCGCTGTAGCCACGGCGCTGTGCGCCGTTTTCCGTACGCTTGCGGTCATGACGCCCCACAGGGGCGTGGCTACAACACTTGTCAGATGGCTTCTAGCAAGCTGGCAGTGCTTGTAGCTATGGTTAAGCGTAAGGTTCGCAGGCGACACGCCTGCCACTACAGGCAGCTTGCGCCGCCAGCTACAGTTACGGGCCAGGGCTGGCATTCTGAGGAGAGGTAAGCTGATCCTCGGCCGGAAATAGCGTTAATAGATCCGCCGGGCTTGCTCGCGAATCTTGTAACTGGCCATCGAAATATACTCGGACAATGAATCCGCCATATCGCCGTTCATCAGATGAAGGCAGTTGGCTCCTGGGACGAACGTAAGTCGCTGCCAGGAACTTCGGCGTCGCGTCCGTCCAGTCGCGCCCCGCGGTAAGCCAGTTATAACTAACTTGGGCATTAGTTGGCTTCATCTTGTTATCCTTTGTTAGGTCATAGAAGGAGACGCTAATCCTGACAACGTGGCCATTTTGCGTGCCCGGTCGTGGCTTGACTCCAACTTTGAGGGTCAGGTGAGACTGGGCGTTCGGATCGGCAGTCTCCGATAGAGTTGTCTCGGTGATCGCCAAAATTGAGTTGTTCGGGACCCCGGTTCGCCGCAATAGCTGAGGGAAGCGCGCATCGGAATGGAGAGCACGAAATTCGGGAAGGAACGCGATCCACTGTAATACTCCCGAATGCTCTGCATAGCCGCGTTCGAGCCAACGGAAAGCTTCTTCTTTGTCGCCAAACGCAGTCGAAACAGCGGCGATCAAAGGCGCCGAGACGTATCGCTTTTCCCTGGCTTGCAGAAGCTGAGCAAGAATATTTCGCGCCTCCGTTTGCCGGCCCATACGCGCGTAGGTAATGGCAAGTCCGCCGCTCGGGAGATGGGTTACCTGCTGGGCTTTGGTGTAGAGCGCGATCGCTTCCGCGAAATTGCCCTTCTCGCGATACGCAGCGGCAAGATCTGAATCCAGATAAAAGTAATTTGGATCGAGCTGGAGTGTCCGCTTACCTTCGATAACTGCATCATCGATGCGGTCGTTAGCGAGGTAGGCGGCAGTGGCAACGTAACTAATGATGGGCGACACGGGATCTAAATTTTTGGCCTCCAGGACAAGTCGAAGACCGTCTTTCAGCTCGCCGCGGAAGAGCGGAATCAGCGCCGAGAAGAAATGAGCCGGCGCCGAGTTAGGATCGAGCTCGAGCGCACGCTTCAACTCTGCATCCGCACCTACAAGGTCCCAGTCCAGGACCCGTTTCGCTTCGCTGAGGTAGCAATGCGCCTCAGCATCTTTCTCGTCGAGCGCAATCGCCTTCAAGGCTGCTTCTTTTGATGCCGGGTAAGCATCGAGCGGTTTTACATAGACGTCGGCCAGAAAATACCAAACCTTTGCGATTCCAGTCCAGGCACGCCCAAATGTCGGATCTTTCTCGACGGCGCGCTGAAAGAAATTCAGGGCCCTCCGCAAGTCCTCTTCGCTGCTCTTGTTCGAGAAAAAGAGACCTTGCAGATAAAGATCGTAGGCTTCCGTGTTCCGTTGTTCACGGGCGGGAAGTGAAACGGTCAGCTTAACTTTCAGCGCGTCAACAATTGCACGAGCCATTTCATCCTGCAGCGCAAACACACCCCCCAGCTCGCGGTCATAGGTTTCCGTCCAAAGGTGAAAACCGCTGCGCGCATTAATCAATTCGGCGGTAACACGAACACGGTTACCCTCGCGTCGCAAACTTCCTTCAAGCACATTCTCAACGTTTAGCTTTTTCCCAACCTCCCTCGCGTTCACGCTCTTCCCTTTGAATGAAAATGACGAGGTGCGGGCAACGACACGCAGGCCGTCGACCTTCGCTAGCGCGTGAAGAATTTCCTCGCTTATGCCGTCGCAGAAATATTCCTGATCTTTTGCCTGGCTAAGATCGAGGAATGGCAGAACCGCGATACTCTTTTCTGGAGGATTAAACTGCGACGCTCGGAAGAGTTCGCCGCGAAACAACCAAATCGCAGCCGCGCCTAAAAGGAGACCGGCAGCGCCCGTGCCAACCAGTTTGGGGTTACGACGCGACCAGCGCCAGATCCGCGCCGGAACCGAGACCGGCCGCGCGACGATTGGACGCCCCTTAAGCCAGCGCTCCAAATCAGTCGCGAGATCTCCCGCAGACTGATAGCGCGCTTTTGGATCGCGCTCGAGACAGCGTGCACAAATGGTTTCCAAATCTCGATCGTGCGAGTGTGCAAGGGAGCGCAATTTCGGAGCGGGTGTTTCCGACGCCTGCCGAATCACTGAAAGCGGGTTGGCGCCCAAAAACGGTGGGCGGCTAGTCAGCAACTCGAAGAGAATCGCGCCGAGACTGTAAACATCGGCGGCCTGAGTAAGATCGGCGGCTGCACCCTCGGCCTGTTCGGGTGCAATGTAGCCTGCGGTCCCGAAAGTAGTCAGCGATTTCGTAAGATCCGTGTTTGCGTTCAGCCATTTTGCCAGACCGAAATCGCTCACCAGTGGTTCGCCGCGGTCGTCGAGCAGAATGTTTCCCGGTTTTAAATCGCGATGGAGAACTCCCCGGCCGTGGGCGAATTCGACAGCACGCGCCACCTTTGCCATCAGTTGCACACACTTTCGCGGTTCGTTACGAAGAGCAGGCGCCGCGTCATGCAAGCTTCCGCCTGTCGCGAATTTCATGCTGAAAAACGGAAGGCCGTCCTCGCTTTCGCTCACTTCGTATATCGGAAGAATGTTCGGATGATCAAGGCTAGCTACTGCTTCGGCCTCGCGTCGGAAACGCTCGAGCGTCTCGTGCGAATCGGCCTGATAACTTAGCACGCGCTTGATGGCGACGATCCTGCGGGAGTGTCGTTGGCGGGCGCGATAAATCACGCCCATGCCGCCGCGCGCGATCTCGTCGAGGATTTCGTAATTGCCCAGATGCCATTGCTTATCGGGCACGTCGACTTCAGCCAGTACCCTTTCATAAGCCGCTCTCGACACATCGCCAGCAGCTTCCAGTCCCTCGCGCAAGAGACAACTTGCGCAAATTCCGGTTTCGAGTCGTATGGTTGCGCCACACTTCTCGCATTTTGTCGAGCTCTTGGTCGCACTCGGGAGCGAGTCCGAGAGTCCGTCCGAATTCTTCATCAGAATTACTCTGTTCCGGCGGCGAGGGCCGCACATAGGTACCGGATCTCGTCTTCCACCTCAGCGGGATCGGCGACTGTGTGCGCGACCTCATCGCGCAGCAACGATCGGTAACGCTGCCGCATAGTGTGCAGTTGTTTTTTCACCGCGCTCCCGGCAATCCCCAGCGCAGCCGAAAGATTGGCATATGACACCTCATCGCGTTCTGCTGTGAGGTGGGAGCTTAAGACATAGAAAAGCCGGCGTCTGCCTTTACTTTCGCATTCTTCGCGGAGGCGTCGAAGCGCCTGTTCTACCACCGTGATGGCCCAGCGAAGGTCGAAGAGCCGCTCCGGCGGCAATGAGTCGAGCGCGTGGGCCGAGATAGATAATTGCGATGGCGCCTCCGCCATCCAATCGTCCCAGGAAACAAATTCTACGCCGCCGCCGCGCTTGCGCGTATGAGTTCTCTCAGCGGCGTTAACGAGAAAATTGTCGAGCGACTTGAGCAAGAGCGAACGGAACCGTCCGCGATTGCGGTCAGCGTGCTGTAGCCAGTTACATTCCAGTATCTTCACAAAAAAATCCTGCGTGAGGTCCTGCGCATCCTCTATTGAATAGCCGCGCCGGCAGACAAATGAGAAAACGGGCCGCCAATAAGTTCGGCAAAGCTCGTCGAGCGCGGTGCGCGCCTCTTGCTCTCCGCTCTCTGATCTGGCAGCGGAAAGGATTAGGCTCCAGCGGGTGGTCGCGAACTGACGTGGCTCGCGTGCGCCCTCCTCGCCGACGTCGGCGTTCACAAGGGAACATTGTGGTTATCTCGTTCCTTCTATACAAGCATAAAATGGTAGTACACTGTCCGTCGCAGTCGCTGATTTTGCCAGCTACTACAAATGTCGGCGGATCTCCGTGCACCTCTCCCAGTCCCCTAGACCGGCTGCTTCTGCGGGCCCTTTGTAACCGGGTAGCAATGAATTGCTGTCCAGATTCTTGCTGCTTTTCACAGGCGCGGCGCCCGCGCCCTACCGCTCTGGATTTACGGGGAAATGTTTGTTCTTGAGATCTTCCGGGACGCGCTTTGTTTGTTCCACCTCGATTTTTTCCGTGGCGGCGTTCAGCGCGTCGTAGGCTTCGCGGCTTTTTGCTGCCCGGCACATGTAAGCGGTCGCGTGCCCGAGCGGAATACGCGCTTCGGGCAGGCCGACAAATTCGACAGCTTGCTGCGTCGCGATCGCCAGCGGCAACGCTTCCGGATCGGCCAGACCGATGTCTTCGCTGGCAAAAATGACAATGCGCCGCGCGATAAAGCGAAAATCTTCGCCAGCATGCAACATTTTGGCGAGCCAGTACATCGCACCTTTTTCATCGGACGCGCGCATGCTTTTGATGAATGCGCTGATCGTGTCGTAGTGGGCGTCGCCCGCGCGATCATACACGATCGCCTTTTGCTGAATGCTCTCCTCGGCAACTGCGCGCGTAAAGTGAATCACGCCATCGGGATCAGGCTGCGTGGTGAGGACGCCAATTTCGAGCGCATTTAGACATTTGCGCGCGTCGCCGTCGCTCAGTTTCGCGAGATGCCGTCGGGCATCTTTGTCGATCTTGACCTTGTGATTCCCTAGGCCACGCTCTTTATCCGCGAGCGCGCGATCGATCAATTCCTCCAATTGTTCGACACGAAGCGGTTCGAGCTGGAAAACCTGTGAGCGGGAAACGAGCGGGCTGTTTACATAGAAAAACGGATTGTAAGTGGTCGCGCCGATTAATCTCAGATTTCCGCTTTCAACATCCGGTAGCAAAATATCCTGCTGCGCCTTATTGAAATGATGGATCTCGTCGATGAAGAGGATCGTCCTTTGCCCCGAGGTGCGGAGGCGATTCGCCGCCGCAGCAATGACTCGCCGCATCTCGGCCACGTTGCTTTCAACGCCGCTCAGCCGCACGAACTTCGCATGCGTCATCTCGGCAATGATGTGCGCGAGCGTGGTTTTTCCGGTGCCCGGGGGACCGGAAAAAATTACTGAAGGCAAACGATCGGCTTCAATCGCTCGGCGCAAAAGTTTGCCTGGCCCGAGAATATGTTCCTGGCCGACGAATTCCTCGAGGGAATGTGGGCGCATACGCGTGGCGAGCGGCGCCCCAGTATTTGCGCTCGAAGGATCGACATCTTCCTGTTCGTCGAAAAGGTCGTGCACGACAGAAAATATGGCTCGCACGCCATCTCCGCATCTCATTTCGATTAGATGTTCGCCCGATTTCTCCTCGTCAGCCTGGTCGGTGATTGATAATCTCGACTGTGAACATGAAACGCATTCTTGTTCCGATTGACTTCTCGGATGTCACGCCGCGAGTCATCGGCGTGGCGCAACAACTCGCAAAAGCGCTCGATTCGGAGATTCATCTCATCCACGTCAGAGAATTCAGTGCAACCGCAGCGCCCGGCGCGCTTGGTTACGGCTTGGGAGGAATGCCAGAGCTTGCACCGATGTCGGGTATGCCGGTTCCCGTGTTTGATCCAATGCCGCAAACAATGCCGGTCGATGAAAGCCAGAAATCGAAGCTGGCTCAGTGGCAGAAAGAAATCGCTCAAGGCGGACTCAAGGTCACATTGCATGAGCCAGCCGGAATGGTGGCCGAGGAAATCTTGTTCCAAGCGGATAGCCTTAACGCCGATTTGATTGTGATGGGTACGCATGGACATGGCGCGATGTATAACCTGCTCGTGGGAGGCGTGACCAAAGGCGTACTCAAACATAGCGCGCGTCCCGTGTTGCTTGTGCCAGGCCGTCGACGTTAGCGTCGCGCCTGCGGGATTGTTCGAAGAGCTTGCGTTGTCGCTGCGGAATGAACGAAAAGCGGGACGATGAAGTTGTTGAACTTGCCGCGACAGCCATTCGTCGGTTTGGCGGGAATGGCTGGGCTGGGAATTATTCTCGCGGATTTTTCGCCTCTCCCTTCTTCTGCTCTCCTCCCAATTTCAATCGTGGCCGCGGTCTGCTTCGTTATTCTGTTGCGCTGGCCGATGGTGATCGCGACGTATGCAATCGTCGGGCTTGGCTTTTTTCTGCTGCATGATTTACAAACCAGCAACACCGAAGGCCGGCAGCTTGGCGCTCAACTTGGTAATCGACCACGAGTAGTCACCGCGACTGGAATCGTCGTCAGCGAGCCCAAAATCGCGCCGAACGGATTTGCGACCTTCCTGCTGAGGCTTGAGTCCATTGAACTCGAAGGCGGGAACGAGCGAACAGATACGACCTGGCTCATCCGCTGGCGCGGCACTCCGGAATATGCCGATGAGTTGAGGCTTTTCGGAAGCGCCGAAGTAATCGCACCGCCGCGAAATCCAGGCGAATTCGATATGCGTGCATATCTCGCGCGTGGCGACGTTCGCCGAACTTTGTTTGTTCGCTATCCCGAGGACGGCCGCCTGATTCGGCACGGCGTAGGAAATCCAATCCTGCGCGCGGCACAAAAATCTCGCGGGTGGATGCAAAACGCGCTTTGTCGCGGCTTGGACGATTCACCACGGGTGCAGAATTTTCTTAGCGGAATTGTGCTCGGTCTCAGGCATCAAACGCCCGAAGATATCGAAGAGCCATTTCAGCAAACCGGCACGCTTCATCTTTTTGCAGTCGCCGGTCTGCATGTGGGCATCGTCGCGGCACTCTTATGGGTGCTGGCAATGGTTGCCCGACTATCGCGCAAATGGGCGACTGCGCTGATTATACCCACACTGTTTTTCTATGCGGCGGTGACGGGTCTGCACGTCTCGAGTGTGCGTGCCGCAGTAATGACTTCTATTTTGCTCGGCGGCTTCTTTTTCGAACGAAAAGTTTTCGTGCTCAACAGCCTTGCGGCAGCGGCCTTTTTTCTTCTCTGCTGGAATACCAACGAACTCTTTTCGTCTGGGTTTCAACTCTCATTCGCCGTAGTCGGCGCAATCATATTGTTTGCCGACCCTCTCTTTGGATTTTTGCGCCGCTGGGCTGCACCGGATCCTTTTCTGCCGCGAAGTTTGTTACGTGGGCCAAGACGTGTGATGCACCTTGGTTTCGAATGGCTCTTGCGCGCGGCCTCCGTTTCGCTCGCAGCCTGGATCGGTTCGTTGCCATTCATTCTCTGGTACTTTCATATCGTTACGCCGATTTCATTGTTCGCGAACTTAGTCGTCGTCCCGATTGCCTTCTTCGTCCTCGCGATCGCATTGCTCTCGCTCATCTCGACACCCTTGCTGTCGTGGCTCGCCATCGTTTTTAACAATGCGAATTGGTTTCTCGCGCGGCTTGTTCTCGGGATCGTGCAACTGTTCGCGCAAATTCCCGGCGGGCACTTTTATGTCGACCGGCCGCATTGGTCTCAAAACGACATTGCAAAAATCACGGTCTTGGATATCGGCCCGGGCGCGGCCGTCCATCTGCGGCCGAGGGGCGCAGATTGGCTGTTCGATTGCGGGAGCGACCGGAATTATCAACGGGTGGTTCGTCCGTATTTGCATTGGGCGGGAGTCAACCACCTCGATGGTTTGCTGCTCACTCACGGTGATTCGCTCCATATCGGCGGGGCGGCGGAATTGTTGCGCGATTTTCCTCACGCGCGTTTGACGGACAGTTCGGCACCGGATCGCTCCGCGATTCATCAACAGTTGCAGCGCCTCCTCCAGCAACGGGGAATAAGAATCGATCATCTTGCTGCGGGAGATAGTTTTCGGTTGTCGCGCGAGGCCACAGCGCACGTTCTTTTTCCGCCCCGCGTGCTTTTCGCAAACATATCCGACGACCAGGCGTATGTGATCCAGTTAGTCGTCGCGCGATCAACGTCGATTCTGTTTATGTCCGATAGCGGAGAGAAAACGGAGAACTCGCTCCTGGCCTACGGCCTGAATCTGCGCAGTGACATCATCATCAAGGGGTAACACCATTCCGGCCAGTCTGGCTCGGCTCCATTCCTGGATGCTGTGCGACTACAGCTAATTATTGCCACCTCGCGCGATTTTCCTGAATACGAGCGGATCAGTGACGAATGGGCCGAGCATGTGCGCGCGCGCGGCATCAAACTCTTTCGCCAAGATGAGACGGGCGCAGTGATCGTGCGCGTTGGCCCCAACGGTTGGGAAGCACAAAGCTATCTCACCGGCGAAACTCTTCGCAACATAAGCCGGTAAATCGTCGCGTCTTGCGCCCGAAATTTTTTCTCGAATTTCGTGTGTGGAAGATCGATATCAGCAAAATCGACTGTCGCAAAATCCAGATTTGCCCGCGCGATCTCCTTTATTTTTTCAAAATAGTCATCGCGATCAGTGGCGATGTAGAGCATTCCGCCGCTAATTAGTGCGTGACTAATCGCACGAAAAAAAATTCGGTTAACGATTCGGCGTTGCCAATGCCGCCGTTTTGGCCACGGATCGGGGAACAAGAGGTAAAATGTTTCCACAGATGCGGGCGGCAACAAATAGCGGACAGCATAGGAAATTTCCATTCGCAACAGGCGCACGTTGCCGATCCTGGCCGCCTTGCGCGCGACGGTGCGGATGCGACCGACCAGACGCTCGATTCCAAGAAAATTTTTCTCCGGCATACGCTGCGCCAGCGCGCAAAGAAACGAGCCATCGCCGCAGCCAAGATCGACATGGAGCGGCGCATTGCGCCTGAAGAGTTTTTCGAGATCAAGCCGTTCGCCCAGCGACTCTGGTTCGATAATCGGAGAACCCCGGAAGCTTTCGGAGCCGTGAGCTGATTGAACCTCGCGCGCAGCCACGCTGAGGAGAAAACTAAGCAGCGGTCGTCTCAACAAGCCTAAAAGGCGAAACGAATCATCCGCAGCGTTGTCTAAGATCGACAACTATGAAAACAATCCCAGCCATCGCGCTGCTTTTGACCGTCGTGATTGCGGCTGTTGTCGACCCCGCTCGCGGCCAAGATTCATCCCATTCACCAACCAAGACTGCGATTTTCGCTGGCGGCTGCTTTTGGTGTATTCAACCGGCATTTGATAAAGCGACGGGGGTGATCAAAACCGTCGTCGGCTACTCTGGCGGAACAGAACCGAATCCCACATACGAACGCGTCTCTTCGGAAAGGACTGGCTATCGCGAATCGATTGAAATCACATACGATCCGATAAAGATCTCCTACGACCAGTTGCTCGATATTTACTGGCGGCAAATCGATCCGACTCAGGCGGACGGCCAGTTCACCGATATTGGGCCCAGCTATCGCGCCGCAATTTTCTACAGTGACAATGAGGAGAAAAAGATCGCGGAGGCTTCAAAAGAGAAGCTTGCGCGCTTGGGAAAATTCGACAAACCAATCGTGACCGAAATTCTGCCGGCGATGAAATTTTATCCGGCTGAGGCGTATCACCAGAAATATTACCAGCAGAACCCGGGACACTTCGAGGCGTTCGAAAAAGGATCGGGGCGGGTTTCGTTCGAAAAGAAAACCTGGGCAGTGGATCGCTAACGCTCAAATATTTTGAACCTCCGCAACGAGCAGCCGTGTCTCGCCTGCGATCCATTCTTCTTGATGGTAGGACATCAGATCGCGTCCCCCATGATGAATGCAACCAGGTTGAAGAGCAAAAGCGCGTTGCCTCTGCTAGGCGACTGAGAAGGTGCTTCTTCGTGAGAACGAATCGAATGAAAAGAGTCGGCGCGAGAATCTCTTCGACGAATCTGTTGCCGTGGCCCACGAGTAAAAAGAATGCAGATTGCCTCTGCGTTTCGATTTCCATAACATTGCACGAGAAATTGTGCCGAAGTTGTCTCGAACCCAATGCCGTGGGCTGTTCGCTATCACAGCGATAGCAGGCGCAGGCGCGCTGACATTGATTTTGGTTCGCGACTTTCAACGTGAGTCGCAGTCACCAAAGAATCGCCCCATCAGGTCACAGATCGCTGGCTATGTGACGTCGAACGCCTGCCGCGCGTGTCATCCGGGAAATTATGCAAGCTGGCACGCATCCTTTCATAGAACGATGACACAGGTCGCAACGCCGTCGAGCCTGCCGGCGAACATGGATCAACTCGAACTCGCATTCAATGGGATCGAATACAAAGTCGAACGCCGCGGCGACGCGTTCTTCGTTTACAAGCGACGGGAAGGCGCCGGCTACGGCGACGGGCAACAGGTCGTGCTCGTAACAGGTTCGCACACGTTGCAAGTCCCGTGGCTCGAGACCGGCCAAGGCCGTACGCTCGAGCAATTTCCATTCGCCTACATCGTCGCAGAAAAAATGTGGGCGCCGGTCAGTCAGACGTTCTTGATGCCGCCGGACCTGAAGGAATATTATTCAATTGGGGCGTGGAATGGCGCCTGTATGGACTGCCACGTCACGCAAGGCCAGTCGCGTTTTGTCCAAGGCAACACATGGGATTCGCAGGTCGCGGAATTCGGGATTGCGTGCGAAGCGTGCCACAGCGAAGGAGGCGAGCACATCGCGCTCAACCGAAATCCCATCCGCCGTTTCAAGATTCATCTCACGACGAAATCTGACCCAACCATGACGAACCCTTCGCGCCTGAAGGGTCCGGACTCAGGACTCGCCTGCGGGCAGTGCCACAGCGTTTGGGCCTTTAACAACATGACGGATAAAATCGATTTCAATCGGCACGGCGCCAGCTTCCGTCCAGCCCAACACGATCTGGCAGAGCGTTTCGTTGTACAGCCAAGTACGTCGGATCACAGTGACCAGAAAAATTTTATTCGCCAGACCGAGCCGGATTTTTTCGGCAACAGATTCTGGGGTGACGGAATGATTCGAGTGACAGGACGCGAATTCAACGGCGTGCAAGCCTCGCCTTGTTTTCGCGGCGGCGAATTCTCCTGCATCTCCTGCCACGAGATGCATTTGGATACGCCAGACCACGCCGATGTAAAAACATGGGCGCGGACTGGTCAGTTGAAGCCGAAAATGGATTCCGACACGGCCTGCTTACAGTGCCACAAAGACATGAGCGCAAGACTCGTGGCACACACCCATCATCCCGCCGATTCATCCGGTAGCAGCTGTTACAACTGCCACATGCCGCGCACGACATTTGGCCTGTTGCACGCGATGCGTAGCCACCAGGTCTCGTCCCCGAGCGTGAAGGAAAGTATCACGTATGGAAGACCCAATGCCTGCAACCTTTGTCATCTCGATCAAACGCTCGCGTGGACTGCACAGAAACTTCACACTTGGTATAACCAACCCAGGCCAGAGTTGTCGCCAGACGATCAAACCATCGCTGCGGCGATCCAGTGGATCGTGAAGGGAGATGCCGGTCAGCGCGTCCTCCTTGCCTGGGGGTTTGGCTGGGAACCGGCACAGAAAATCGCGGGCCGCGATTGGATTTATCCGTACCTCATTTACAGCCTAACCGATCCCTACGCCGCCGTTCGCTTTGACGCGTGGAAATCCCTGCAAACGTTGCCCGGGTTCCAGAATTTCTCTTTCAGCTATACTGCGACCGATCGCTTGCTGAGCGATGCAGCTGCGCGCGCCTATGAAAAATGGTTGCACGAAACGCGCGATCCGAACGCAGCTTATCGCCCTGAGACGCTGCTCGATTCAAATGGACGTTGGCAACAAGACATTTTCCAACGCCTTCGAACCGAGCGCGACAATAAGCGAATCCTCCTTGCAGAATGATGCGCTCAACTCCTCGCGCCCAAACCATCAAAAAGAACGCCCACCGAAATTTGCGCTTCGGCTGGTGGTCGCTTCTCGTGTTTTTATCCCTGGGCGGCGCCCTCGAGACGCTGCACGGGTTCAAGATCGGGTGGTATGTCGATGTTGGAAACGAAACGCGGCGACTCATGTTCACACTCGGCCACGCACACGGAACGCTGCTCGCGCTCATAAACATCGCTGCCGGTTTGACAGCGCGAAATGTGGACCGCTTCGAGCTTCGATCGTCGGCTTCCTTTGCACTGATTTGGGCCGCAATCCTACTGCCGGCGGGATTCTTTCTCGGCGGAATTGTAATCTATGACGGTGACCCCGGACTCGGCGTATGGCTCGTGCCCGTGGGCGCGATTCTACTCTTCTACAGTGTCGCCCGCATTGCGCTGGACCTCTCGAAGCGCAAGTAAGGAAGCGCCAATCAATATGAGACATCTTCTCTTTGCGATCATCTGGCTTTGCAGCTTCACCATTTACGCAGAGTTGCCGGCGCTTATTCCGCGCGAAGTCCTTTTCGGGAATCCGGAGCGCGCCGACCCGCAAATCTCTCCCGACGGTTCGCAGCTTACCTGGCTCGCACCAGACAAGAACGGTGTGCTCAATGTTTGGGTGAGCGCGATGGACGGCGCGAATCCGCATCCGGTCACCAACGAAACAGACCATCCTATTCACTATTACAGGTGGGCAGCCGACGGGAAACATATCCTCTATCTTCACGACAATAACGGCGACGAAATCGACCACCTCTTTTCGGCCGACCTAATGACCACCAATGTCCGCGATCTGACGCCGTTCCGCGGCGTGCGCGCGCAGAATGTCCTGACCGATTCACAACACCCCAAGTCTCTTTTGGTTGCGCTCAACCTGCGCGATCGGAACTCCTTTGACATGTACCGGGTGGATCTCGAAACGGGCGCCATTACTCTCGAAGCCGCGAATCCCGGTGACGTGCTAACCTGGAAAACGGACGAGAATTTCGTTACCCGCGCCGCCACCGCCTTCGATGGCAAAACGGGCCGCACGATCATCCGGGTGCGCG
>WNGJ01006785.1_pt1 | contig 13057 bp, 10 predicted proteins | sample 5400611 | NCBI WGS metagenome assembly WNGJ01 (sample SAMN13153375, study PRJNA577476) | soil metagenome | isolation source: 40 cm soil or saprolite under Garry oak tree replicate 1 | place: USA:California | collected 2016-06-15
GTTTGTCGTAGGAGAGCGATGGGCTTTCAGCTTCCCTTCTCGATCCCACTTTTGCAGCGTATTCGTTGTTCGACCGATGAGTTTGCCAAATTCTTTCGGAGAATAAACGTTGTTCATACATATATTTTACTACTCTTCAATATGTTTTTCAACGCCGCGTTTGATCTCCCTTACTCCCCCTGCTCCCCGTTTCCTCTATCTCATCCCAAACAGTTCCCTGGCAATCAGCAACTGGCGAATTTCGTTGGTGCCTGCGCCGATCTCACCCAATTTAGCGTTGCGCCACATGCGCTCGACTTCGAAATCGGTCAGGTACCCCCAGCCGCCATGGATCTGCAGCGCCTCGTCCGCGGCCCGCATCGAGGCTCGCGCCGTGAACAGCAGCGCCGCCGCCGCCTCTTTACTGACTCGCTTTCCCTGCTGCGCCAACCACATACAGCGATGCGCCATCAGCCGTGCCGCTTCAAGGTCGGTATATATATCGGCGATCTTGGCCTGGATCAACTGGAAATTGGCTATCGGCTGACCAAACTGTTCGCGCTCCGTGGCGTACTTCATCGACACTTCCAGGGCCGCCTCCAGGCCGCCAATGGCACTGACGGCAAAAAAGGCCCGTTCCAGGTCGAGACCGCTCATCACGACCTTGAATCCCTCGTTGACTTTGCCCAGCACATTCTCTTCCGGCACAAAGGCGTCTTCAAAAACCAGTTCGCCAGTGGGAGAGCCACGCATGCCGACCTTTTCCAGCTTGCGGGCGACATGATAGCTGGGCGTTTTTGTCTCGAAGATAAAGGCGGTGATGCCCCGGCTGCCGGCCTCCGGCTTTGTCTTGGCATAGACCACCAGCAGGTCAGCGATGGGACCGTTGGTAATGAACATCTTTGTGCCATTGAGCAGATAGCCGCCACTGGTAGCGCGCGCAGTCATCTGTATACCCATCGCATCAGAGCCAGCATTCGGCTCGGTGAGGCCTAAAGCCCCGATCATCTCTGTGCTGGTCAGCCTGGGCAGGTACCTCTGTTTTTGTTCCTCTGTGCCATTGCGCAATATATTATGCGCGCACAAATTTAAATGAGCCCCGAAGGACATAGCAATTGCCCCGTTCGCTCGCCCGATACCACGAGAGACCAGCGCAGCCATCAAGAAATCACCGTCGCTGCCGCCATACTCTTCAGGAATAGCAATCCCCGTATAGCCTTGATCTGCAAGGCGCTGCCACATCCAGCGGGGGAAATCGTCGCTGCGTTCTATCTCGGCGTTGTGCGGCCTGATTTCATCCCTGGCAAAAGCAAAAGCACTCTCGTAGGCGAGTTGATGCTCTTCTGGGAGTTCAAAGTCCATGACTCGTTGATCCTTTCTGGCGTTGCGAACAAAGGTCGATCTCATCGTCTGTCAGAGAAGACAATGGAGTTCGCGATAGGAGAGAAGCGCTCGCAGAGGAGAGACGCCACTTCTGCTCCAACTGATCTGATGGAAAGACAACCTGAACCGTGCTTCCTCATAATTATACACTATGAACAAGAAATACTGCGTGGCACGGTCGGCACAAGCGGCTGGTATCATCCTACGTAGAATTAGCTAGGAAGACGTGAAACCCTTCTCTCCTGGAAAACGTGATAATTTGGTAACCACCGCATAAGGGGAGCTTCTGTTTATTTTCCACTGATGAACCTTTTTAGAAGGGGATCAACCGGTCCTTAAGTCTATTTTAGCGATGGAGAATGATGCCGGCAGGGAGAAATAAGCTGTGATATTATCAGAACATAATGCCATCGAGGAGGTTCGCGACCTTGTAGACGAGTACGAGCAGTTTCTTTCAGGGAAAGCCAGGGGAACAATGGAGGCCTATCTGCGCACGGTGCGTCACCTGATCGGGTGGGTAGCTCGGCTTCCTGGCAATGAGGGACAGTTTCAGCCTCCGCAGCTGACGCAGACGGCAGTTGAGAGGTACCTGGCACACTTAGAGCAGGAAGGGTTCAGTCTCAACCACCGGACGCGCGTAAAATCAACCATCAGCAATTTTGCCCAGTTTCTGATTGAGGAGAAAGGGCTGCTCCGACGCAACCCGACCCGCGGCATCGAGCTTCCCCCCTTGCCTTTGATCGCTCCTCACCCACTCTCGGGAGAGCAGCGTTCCATCCTGCGCTCATTGGTCGAGCAAGATGGAGATCCACGTGGGGCCGCCCTCTTCGCTCTGGGATATTGGGCGGGATGCCGGGTGAGCGAGGTCTCCTGGCTGCAGATGGTCCATACCCATGTGGGCCCAGAGGAGGGATGGCTCCATGTTGGCTATAAGGAGAGCAAGGGGCGTGATATCTATCTGCTGAACAAAGCGCGTAAGCCGCTCTATGCGTATTTGCAAGGCACTGGTGACACAGGGCGGACCTATGTACTTCTCTCGCAGCGCAGTGAGCGGTTGACGGAAGAAGCCATCCACTATTGGTTCCGCAAGCTCAAGACTCGGGCCACCAAGAGCCAGAGGGAATTGATCGAGGATCTGACCTTCCTTGACTTGCGACACGACTTCGCCCACCGGGCACGAGAGGCAGGGTGGTCACTTGCAGAAGTGGCCACCTACCTTGGGGATGTCCCAAATAATGGTGTGTCTGCTCTTCAAAGCACCGTGCGCTCTAATTAGCTCTGCCGGGAGCACATCAAACACAAGCTCGAAAACATCAAAGGGGAGACAGAATCTCGCACAAGTGAGCACCGTGCCCATGAAGTATGAGAAGGCTTGAACCGGTCTCCCCATTTCTCTCGTGCTCATGGGAAGCCGTGTTACCGACTTCCATGTAAAGTGCTAGGCAAGCGAAGCAAGCAACCGCTCCAGGTCGTCGAGCTGCAGGTGTGCCAGCAAGATTTGGGCTCTGACGTGGCTTATCATCTCAGGCGAAACGTTTCCACCTTTGTCAAGCGCCTCGGCGATCGAATTGGCAGCCATTGCCACCTGGTGACCTTGCCATTCCACATCGCTTCGGAAGCGTAGCAACTGCTGCAAAGCTGTCGCCTGCTCATCTGTGAGCTGCTGCTCTGGCAGCTCACCCTTCCTAACATGTTCGTTGATGTCCTCGGTGTTCGACATATGTTTCAATCCTCCCTTTTTCTAACGCGTAGTTTAGCTCAGATTGTGGATTGAACCCGATTTTGGGATCCATTGTCTACTACTCTTGGTATTTCGACCATGACTGAAAGATTGCCTCATAAACAATTACGTTGTATCCAACAAAACAGAGACATTTTAAAGTGAGCGAGCCTGATGCTTTTTAGAAGGCTCATCATGAGCTATAATGACACATAAATGTAAAGCTTTTTCATGTTATACTAACATCAACCGATTGAAGCACAGCAAGTAGGAAACGCCTCGACACCGGGAAGTAGAAAAGATAGTGACATGCTCAATACAACTTCTCTCAATGCAGTAAGCAGTTCCACATTCTCACAGCAATCCGTTAAGCCTCTTTATGATAGCTATTGCTTCTCCAATATCCCTCAAACCATCGAATTCCTGCTCACGGGTGAAGGACAGAGCGCGCTTCCGCTCGACGTATTTGGGGATCTGCCTACCAGGTATGACCGGGTCATCCTCTTCTTTGTCGATGCCTTTGGCTGGCGTTTTTTTGAGCGCTACGCGGAGAAATATGAGTTTCTCAAGATTATACTCAAGCATGGCGTTGTCTCAAAAATGACGTCGCAATTCCCTTCGACCACAGCCGTTCATGCCACCTGCATTCATACGGGCCTGGATGTCGGTCAAAGCGGCATTTACGAATGGCAATACTATGAACCCCTTGTCGATGATATTATTCTCCCCCTGCTCTTCTCCTATGCCAGGAACAAAAATCGCGACACCTTGAAGCGAGCCCCGTTCCCTCCCGAACAATATTTTCCTTCGCAGACACTTTATCAGAAACTCAAGTCAAAAGGCGTGGTTTCGTACGTTTTCCAGCACCAGGCGTACACTCCCTCAACATTTTCAGACTGTGTTTTTCAGGGAGCGCATGTCGTACCCTTCAGGTCTCCAGGAGAAGCACTCTCCAACCTCACGGATATTGTTCTGGCTCACAAGGCTCCTCCCTATTACTATTTTGTCTACTTTGACCGCATCGATACAATGTGTCACCTGTATGGACCAGCTTCAAAGCAATTTGAACAGGAAGTGGAGAACTTCTTGTTGCTCATGGAGCAAATGTTGTATCAAAAGATCCGTGGCAAGGTACCCAATACATTGTTGTTAATGACCGCCGATCACGGGCATATCGAAGTCGATCCGCGAACAACAATTTACCTCAATCAACAGGCGGCCGGCGTCAGTCAATTCCTGCAAGTCAATCAAAGAGGGAAGCTCATGGTACCAGCAGGCTCAGCAAGAGATATGTTCTTACATATCAAAGCGGGGTGTCTTGACGAAGCTGTGGCGTACCTGCGCAAGCGACTCGAGGGAAGAGCGGATATTTACAAAACAGAAGATTTACTTGCACGCCACTTTTTCGGTTTGCACGAGCCCTCACAGCAATTTCTGAACCGCGTGGGAAACGTGGTCGTCTTACCCTATCCAGGCGAAACTACCTGGTGGTATGAAGAGGGTATATTTGGTATGCACTTCTTCGGCCATCATGGGGGACTGACTCCCCAGGAGATGGAGATCCCTTTTGTAGCGTTACCTATCTGAAGAAATGTCACGCACGCAGCTTACCTCAGGGATCTCAGTGGCCACGGAAATGTGGAGTCAACCCCATAGCCCCTCCTCAAGGGCGACCGCAAGGGATCGCCCCTACTATACACGGGCTTGCCAAGGCGATTCGTTGTATAGTAGGGACGACCCTTGCGGTCGCCCTGGGGGGAGGTTATGGGGGATGATTCTTCTAAAGAATCATCGCTACTCGTAGCGCAGCACCTCCAACGGCCGGACTCGTGTTGAACCCCAGGCCACGATAGTCGAAGTTACCATTGCCAGCAGGGCGATACCTACAATCAGGCCGATAGCGATATACCAGCTCACTCCAAAGCCCGTTTTGAAGACGAACTGGCCCAATAAACTGGTGGCCAGGGTCACCAGCAGCATAGCCAGCAGTGCGCCAGTTCCGCCAACAACGCCGTTCTCGATGAGCACCTCTCCCAGGACCGTCCGGCTGGTGTAACCAACCGACTTCAGGATACCCAGTTCGCGCCTGCGTTCCAGCATTGCCAGCGCGACCGCATTGGCTATGATGATTACACCAGCCAGCAGCGATAGCGAGGCGATTGTGGTCAGCACCAACAATATATCTCCGATAAAAGTGTTGATGAAATCACCGATGTTGGCAAAATTGGCGACCGTTGCGTTAGGCGCCAGGTTGCCGATGGTCTGCAACGCTTTGCCAACTTTGCTAGAGTCAACCTTCATATAGAAGATGGAGGTAGGCTGGCCTGCAGGTGTCAGCGCCGTTACCGCTGCACGCGTCGCCAGGATAGGCCCAAAGTGCAGGTTAAACCCTGAAGTTTGATAGGTTCCTACCACGGTCACCGTTTTGATGCTCTTCCCGTCAATGCTCGCCAGTGTAATCATGCTCCCGACGTGAATATGGCCCTTGAGCGGGGCTAAGTTCAGCAGGTACGCGTTAATCAAGACGTTATTCGTCCCAGCGTCGCTGGCGTTCAGGTTGCGCCCGGCAAACGTCGTATTCCTGGTATCAGGCAGTTGACCATGCGCCACGTCATAGCCTTCAAGGCCGCCCAGGTAGAACAGCGTGCCACCACTTCCCAGGTCATTCGGACCACCTTGATCATTCCTGGGAATGAGCGTTGGAAAAGGTACGCCGTCGATAGCCACTGGAACGCTTGAGGCATACGTCCTGGCCTGCGTATTAGCGGTAGAGAGGCCAGGAACCGTTCCCAACTTCGATTGTAACCGGGTTGCCTCATTGCCTCTGGCAAGCGTTACCAGGTTGAACGTCAAATTATTCGCGATGGCGGCATTGATATTGTCGCGCAAATCCTGCCCCAGGACGAGAATCAGCCCGATGGTGAAAACTCCCACAAAAAGTGCCAGCAGCGTCGTTGTGGTGCGCGCCCGCTGCCGGCCGATATTGCGCAGCGCCAACTTGGTGTTTGATTTCCAGGAGCGCGGCAGCAGCACGATGACGACACCCATCAACGAGACAACCAGCAGCAGACCACCAAATGTTGGCAACACGTGGAAGAGCAGGGCAGAGACGGCTACCCCCGCGAAAACTAGCGCGAGGTAACCAATGCTGAAACGCTCAGGTACCGGCAACACGCTGATAACCAGCACGACAAGACTAAAGACGAGGCTCAGTAATGCCAGGAAGATGAACGCTCCATAGACCGCACTGATGCCCCAGATGACATCGTTGAGGATAACAATCGCCAGGGCGCAGAACAACACCGAGAGCAGGAGTAACAGGCCAATCGTTAAGAAGATGCTCCCGACGCGACGCCCACCGGGTAACTCGCGAATAACATTCAGCGGGCGAATATTGGCAGCCTGCACAATGGGCAACAGGCCAAAAATCAGCGCCGTCACCAGTCCGATCAGCACACCCCCACCAATGATGACAGGGTCAAGGGAGAAGGGAATGATGATCGGGAACACTTGCTGCACAAGGTTGCGTACAATGTAGCTCACGCCAATGGCAGCGCCCGCCCCGACTACTCCACCAACAAGACCGAGCAGACCAGCTTCTAAGCCAAAGAGCAGGTAGAGGTCAAAGCGCCGGTAACCGGTGGTCTTGAGCATAGCGATCTCAACCCTGCGACGAGAGAGTAAGACCTGCATCGTGTTGACAATGCCGACACCACCTATCAGCAGCGCCAGCAGACCCGCGATTTCAAGGAACTTCTTGATATAATCGACCTGCGCCTGGTTATTTTTAAGTGCCTGGTCAGCAGTGACGGTATTGGCAATAGGGAACCGATCCGCAATGGCTTTAGCCGCCTGGTCCGTGTGGGCCTTATCGGCTGTCGACACATAAACTGAATCGTACAGGAGCGGCAATTTGGGGTCAGCAGCCTGGTAATCAGCATGCGAAATGAGCATGAAATCATTCGATTGCGCAAAGACTCCTACATTCTTCACAATACCGACAATCTTGACGTGCAGCATAACCGCGCCAGTACCGGTGCTGGTACTAGCGTGTACAGTCAAGGTGTCGCCCACCTTTTTGTTATATTGATCAATCAGGTTCTGATCTACGACGACCTGATTATTTTTTAGCAGGCCCGCAATGGTGCCATCCGTGGGCGTCTTAAATGATGGTGGCGTCACAACCGGGAAGGTGCCTGGATCAACCGACTCCAGCGTAAAAGACTCCGTGCTTGCCGACGCCAGGCTGGTCGAAGCACTCCCACTGATGGTAGGCGTATACGCTGTAATAGTGCCTTTGTTTTTGAGGTTATCGAAGAAGGTCAGGTCACTCGGTTTCAAGGGGGTTTGCGATGTAACTGCGATATCCCCGCCGTTCGCTTCGCGGATGTTGTTGGTGAAGGCGCCATTGATCATCTGCCCCACTAACTGCAAGGACACGATAGCCATGACACCCACGGCAACACAGAATACCGCCAGAATGGAACGTTGGCCCCCGCGCAGCAGCGAGCGCGTGGTGTAATTGAAGTACATTGAGGCTTTCATTGGGCAATCATCCCCCCAATTATATCGATACCAGCAATTAACCCGTCCACAAGGCGAATAGAGCGGTCGGCATGTGAGGCAACTACCGGGTCGTGTGTCGCGATAATAAAGGTTTTCCCTGTTTGTTCGCGCAAGTACGCAATCAAATTGAGGACGTTCTCACCATTCTTGGCATCCAGGTTGCCCGTCGGCTCGTCAGCGATCACGAAGGCTGGATCTGTTGCCAGCGACCGGGCAATAGCAACACGCTGCTGCTCACCACCCGAGAGTTGGTTTGGACGATGCCCGAGGCGATGTGAAAGACCCACCAGGTCCAGCAGTTCTTTCGCGCGCGCGGATGGGGCACCTTTATGCTTACCTACGTAGAGCGGAACCTCGACATTTTCCTGCGCCGTCAAGGTCGGGATCAAATTGAAGGCCTGGAAGACCATGCCAATCTTGTTATTGCGCACTACGGCCAGTTTTCCCTCGCTCATCCGCGTGATATCGACGCCATCGATCAATACCTGGCCACTGGTGGGGTTATCCAGGCCGGCGATGATACCCAGCAGCGTACTTTTACCCGAACCAGATGGCCCGACAATGGAGACGAATTCTCCACTCATGATCTGAAAACTGATACCTTTGAGAATTTCGATCTTTTCACGTCCTAATGGCAGGCTTTTGGTAATATCGCGTACATCCATAACAACTTTATCGTTCGACTGATTTACAAGCATAGATCCCTGTGTGTCATTAAAGGTCTTTATCTCATCCATTGATATTGTTGCTCCTTCTTCCTCTTTAGTCATACCAATCTGAAAACCATCATGAAATTTGTTTGACCATTTAAAGGCGACGTCCCGTCCCTCTATAACAGGAACGTTGGAGATGCCAAATTCTCCAAAGGCGCCGCTCTTTTTTTATCGCAGAAACCTTGAATCCCTTCTTTACGAATGTAGCTACGATCTTATGCAGCAAAAGTTCTACAATATGAGCCGCTTTCATAAAATGTGCGATCTCATCAGTATGCTCCTATCCCCAAAGAATATAGCTCTCTGTTATATCTCTTCAGCATATATAACATATTGTTGTCAAGCCCATGAACGGCTCACTTTCTCATACCACAGAGAAAGTGAGAAAGTGTTGCCGGAAAAGGCCCCTGAGAAGCCCAACATCTGCTACAATTCTAATGGTAAGACATTGTCCCTGGGGTAAAGGTCAAGGGATTTCACCACGAAAAATAGTCTTGAAAAGTAAACAATGGGATATGCAAGCAGAAACAACTATGCTATACTGCACAGAAATCAATGCACGATAGGGCGTTTGTGCCCTGCATCATAAGAAGCTTGCAATCGTCTGTTAAGAGAGTCTCTATCTTCGATAGAATACAGTAAGGATATACATCTATGCGTCGAGGAACACTTTTTCTCCTCCTGATTATTGTTTTGATGGCCGTGGGCGCGGCCTTCGTGGATTTCTGGCCAAACTCCACGACTGGCAAGACGTGGCACGGTATCAATAATCCATATAGCATCAAGCTGGGGCTTGACCTGCAAGGCGGCGTAAGCGTCCTGCTGGTACCCGATCCCGCGAAGCATTACACCAAAGCGGAGGTCGACAGCGCGATAAGCTCCACTGTGCAGCAAATTACGAAGCGTGTCAACGGTGGTCTCGGCGTGAATGAGCCAAATATCCGTACGCTGACCGACAGCAAGGGCAACCAGAGTATCGCCCTTGAACTCCCCGGCTTAAACAGTGGTAACCAGGATCAGCAAATCAGGACCATCCTGAGACCTGGAAACCTGGAATTCTGGGATACCGGCCAGACTCCCCTGGCACCGGGAGCGACGCTGGACCCGACCCAATTCGCCCAGTACAATCCTGGCGGCAAACCACAATTTACCGGTAAAGACCTTGATCCCAACCAGATCAGTGTCGGCACGGACCAGCAGACCGGCGCAGTCGTCATCAATTTTGAAATGCAAGGTGGCGCTATAGCTCAATTCGGTGCTTTTACCGGCAAACATATCGGTGACCAGCTAACCATCACACTGGATCGTAAAGTCATCTCTTCAGCAAGTATCAATAGCCAGATTAACGGACCCGGCATTATCACGGGCCAGTTCACACAAGCCGAGGCGCAGTCTATTGTGACAGTCTTGCAATACGGCGCGCTGCCGCTCTCGCTCCAGATTGCCAGTGAAGAAACCGTCGGGGCGACGCTCGGTACCGACTCGATTATCAAGAGTGTCATCGCTGGAATCATCGGCCTGAGCATTGTTATCCTCTTTATGATATTGTACTATCGCCTGCCGGGCTTGCTGGCTGACCTGGCATTAATACTCTACGCCCTGTTCACATTGGCCGTTTTCAAAATTTTCGGCTTCACACTGACACTCGCTGGTATCGCCGGTTTCATCCTTTCGATCGGTATGGCGGTCGACGCCAACGTGCTGATTTTTGAACGCATCAAGGAAGAGTTACGATCAGGCAGAATGCTCTCCTCCGCCATCGATATAGGCTGGAAACGCGCCTGGCCCTCCATCCGCGACTCAAACATCTCGACACTGATTACCTGCGCAGTGCTCTTCTACTTCGGCAGCAACTTTGGCGCAAGCATCATTGTTGGCTTTGCCACAAACCTGTTCCTGGGCGTCTTAGTAAGTATGTTTACAGCCATTGTTGTCACCCGCACCTTCCTGAACGTGCTTGTGCCGACTGGCGTTATCAATCATCCCGCACTGTTTGGACTTCCCGCAGGCTCTATAGCCTCGGCATCCCTGGCGCGGCGGAACAGCACAGTTTAGAGGAGGATGCCGTGTTCGATCTTGTAGGAAAACGCTACCTGTTTCTGCTTATATCGTTGATTGTCATTATCCCGGGTACGATATCTTTGCTGGTAAAGGGCCTCAACGTCGGCATCGACTTTAAAGGCGGCGCCACCGTAGAATTGCGTCCCAGCACTAATATCACCTCCGCACAGATGACAAGGTATCTCCAGCCGTTAAGGCTGGAAAATTTGGATGTTCACACAGGCACCAACACGACTTTAAAAGGCCCAGATGTCGTCTGGGTCCGGTTAAACACCCAGGTCGATGCAAATGTGACAGACTATATTATCAGCACCCTGCAAAAACAGTACGGGTCTCAGCTTACTGTGCAGGTTAGTGACCTGTCGATAGATAATCAAAAGATCAGTGTCCTCGACATCACACATTTCCAGGGAGCGCCCGCTACACCAGCTAAAATTAAAACGGTGCTGGCCAGGATACCTAATACCTCTGACCTCTCGAAGGCTTCAGCCACACCGACGGTCATACCTACTACATCGGTCCAACAGGCCACGGCCACGGTTGGCAAAGGAACGCCAACAGCGACCGCGACACCAACGTCCAATGCTGCCCCCATCCCGGTACACGTGGTTGATGCCCAGGCAGGCAACACCGTTGAGACGGTGACTCTCTTAACCAGTTCCGAAGTGAACAGCGACAAACTGGTCAACATCGCATCGGCTATCTTCAAGGGAAATGGCAGCTACGCGTATGTGATTTCAAATGCGTCGGTGTCGCCCTCGGTAGCGAGTGAGACAACGCTTCGAGCATTTCTGGCCGTCGTCGCTGCCTCGGTCTGTATCTTGCTCTACGTCTGGTTCTCCTTCCGCAAGGTGGCGAAACCATGGCGCTATGGAGCATGCGCTATCATTGCCCTCTTGCACGACGTACTGGTGGTGCTCGGCATCTTCTCTATCCTGGGCTGGCTGCTAAATGTACAGGTCGACACACTGTTTATCACAGCGGTTCTAACGGTAGTCGGTTTCTCTGTCCATGATACCATCGTGGTTTTCGACAGAATCAGAGAAAATATGCAGCGCCGCACCGCAGAGACCTTTGATCAGGTCGTCAACGCGAGCCTTGTGCAAACGATGGCGCGTTCGCTGAACACATCGCTGACCGTCATCTTCACCCTCACCGCGCTCACGCTCTTTGGTGGTTTAAGTATACGCACCTTTACGTTAGCCCTGCTGATCGGTATCATCAGTGGTACCTACTCTTCCATCTTTAACGCCAGTATGCTGCTGGTCATGTGGGAGAAAGGCGAACTGAGCTTCAAACGCCTCAGACGCGGCCGCACAGCCGATGGCCGCGAAGCCCGCGAGCTGGTAGGCTCTCGCAGGTAGTTTTCGATCGGATAACACAATGTTGACAGCACTTGACCACGTCATCATTGGCGTGAATGATTTAGCACAGGCAACATCAGTCTTCAGCGAAAAAATTGGACTGGTCCCCCGCGGTGGAGGTACCCACCACAGCGGGGGTACCGCCAACCGCATCATCCTTATTGGCGACACCTACCTCGAATTGATCACTGTACAAAGGCCCGCAGAGGCGCAGCAGAGTATGCGTGACAGGCTGGCCAAAGGCGATGGCTACCTCAATTTTGCCCTCTCATCCAACGATATCGAGTCCGATACCAGGGATATGGTACAGCGCGGCGTCTCCGTTATCGGACCGATACCGGGGCAACTCAAAGCATCCAATGGTCAAACACGGCATGACAGCACGGGTGAAGAGCGCCGCTTCCGTCTTGCAGGCTGGACGGAGCCGCCACCGCACCCCCTCGGTGCCGTGCAGATACTGAGCGTCACGATAGCAGTGTCGAACCTGGCAGAGGCCACCAGCCGCTTTGAACGCATCTATGGCCTGACTCCATCTGCCCCATTTACTGGAGATGCCGACGACTGGGAGGCAATGCTCGTTGCCTTTCCAATTGACGAGAGCGGACAGAGTTTTGAACTGGCAGAACCCCTGCCGCTTTCGACCACCGATACCGACATACCAACCAGGCTGCTCCCCGAACCCGGAGCGCTTTCCCAGCATCTCCAAACCTTTGGCGAGAGCCTCTGCCGCATGTCGCTTGCGGTAGAGAATATGGATGCCGCTCGCCGCTATCTCGACGAGCACGCAGTGACGTATATGTACCAGGAGCAGCCGCACCTGTCGTTGTGGATTCATCCTGACCAGGCCTGCGGGGCGGCAATTGTGCTGCATGAGATTACAAGTTAGCCGCACTTTACCCTCGGAACAGCACGATGATGGGAAACCGTGGCTTGGCGTGACAGCACAATAACATCATTTTTCGCTGCTCAATGAATCTTTGGTGACGACTCCCCACGCATAAATGCGGGGGCTTCACGCAAGAGCACCCTGGAACGTACCCGGGGATACAGGTTCGCGTAGGCTCCGTCCGAGCCCTCGGTCAAGAATGTTGAGCGCAGCGTTATGGTCGCGGTCTAGCACCACGCCACAGTGAACACAGACGTGCGTCCGTATACTGAGGTCCTTGTGCTCACCTTCCTTGTGACAGGCGCTGCAGATCTGACTGGTCTTCTGTGGGTTGACTTCATAGACGGTGACACCGGCGCATTCTGCCTTGTGCTTAACCAGTTCT
>WNGJ01016528.1_pt1 | contig 13057 bp, 19 predicted proteins | sample 5400611 | NCBI WGS metagenome assembly WNGJ01 (sample SAMN13153375, study PRJNA577476) | soil metagenome | isolation source: 40 cm soil or saprolite under Garry oak tree replicate 1 | place: USA:California | collected 2016-06-15
CAACACTCTCACTCACCGATGAAGGCGAGGGGTCCACGGGCGGTGATGCCGAAACGGTGCGCCTTGTGGGGAGGGCATGCAAGTTAATTCGGGCCGGAACGATCAAGAACCCTGACGGCGACGGTGGTCCCCGGACCGGAACCGCCCGCTGCAGAAACGGAGACCTTGCCCTGCTCTACAGCTTGACGAAGTTCCGGCGCCGCCCTTTCCTGTACCTGTTTAGCCGTTTTTACAGAACGCTCAGACACATTCAGCAAATCGGCGGCGGTCGAAGCAGAGTGCAAATTTGCACTGTGCTGTTCGGCGCGATCGCCGCCGTTTGGCATATTGGCCAACTTTGCAGCAACCATAGCGCGCTGGGATTCATTAAGGTGCCGGCGCCCAAGATTTAGAGATATAACAAACGCGGCCGGATCGTCTCCGAGATATTCCCGCATTGGACAGTCAACACCAGCAAGCAGGTTGGCGATCCCGAGCACATCAAGGTGTTCGCAAACGCAGACGCCGCGGAAAAATGGTTCGAGGAGAACGATCCCGAGGGCGTCGCCTTTGAGTATGAGGTACTTGATTAAGCCCTCAGCGGCACCACGTTGCCCTTTTTCGACGCCGGCCGCCGACTTCACTTCGGAAGGCATTCCACATTAAAGGCAATGATGATCTGCGCTGGGTCCGCCTTACCTATGCTCTTCAAGTCTTCTAAACCGCTTTTTAGCTTGGCTCCCGCCTCCTTTAAGCTGCCTTCAAGTTTCGACTTGGCCGCCTTGCATCGCTCTTCATTCGAGAACTCCTGAAACACCACGGTTGGGAGAAGCCTCCATTCCGCCCTGTCGTTTGTAGCGGCCGGACTGACCGAATAGGAGAAGACGTACATCAGGATCCACATCGGCATGCTCCACTAATGATGCGACGGCAATGATGGTCTGCGTCCCTAATGCCATCATCGACAAGACCGTCGCGCCTCGCGCCCGCCAAGCCCACCACGGCAGGACCCGGACCCGACCTGCCGGTGGTGAGATTGGTACCATACCATGCGGCAGGAGCTATCTTGACCTAGATCAAGCGTTGGTTGCGGCACTTGCCTTTTATGACATCAAAATGGAGGTCCCGATGTCGGACCCTGCCGATGCCATAATGGCAGCCATTCATTCGGCGTTTGAAAGCTTCCCGAAAGAAGGCGATCCCGATTGGAGAAGTCCTAGCTGGATTATGCCGAACGAATGCGCGCACCTCACCAAGGCGATATTGCGGGAATTGGAAGCGAAGGGCTTCCAGATCGTGAAGAAGCAACCGAACGCCAAATGATGATCGAGGTTAAAATGGCCGAAATCAACAAACTCTCCGTTGAGAAAGCGCTCAAAAAGCTGCGCGCTAACGATCCGCCGAAATCGAAGAACGCGCGGCTCGATGATAAAATGGACGTGCTCGACGAGGAAATAAAGCGCATGAGAGCGCAGAGATTGCGCCTCGATCGGCACCAGCATAAGCGATGATTTCGAGCGCACCGAGTTTGACGAACGCCTATCTGAGAACACCAAGGGCCGCAGCCTTCGCGGGCATCATATTTTCTGTGCTGTGGGTCGCTGTGTTCGGGCTCATGCGGCTTTCGGTCCCGCCTGATCCCTTTGAGCCGGGCGCTTGGCTTGCAGGGGACACGACGTATGTCGCGCTTGCCATGAACCTTGTGCCGTTTGCCGGGATAGCCTTTCTTTGGTTTGTAGGAGTGCTTCGTGACAGACTGGGGGCCCGCGAGGACCAATTTTTCGCGACGGTATTCTTGGGCAGCGGATTTTTACTGCTGGCCATGCTGTTCGTTGCCGCTGCCGTCGTTGGCGCGATCATTGTCGCATTTCGTGCGGCACCCGACGCGCTCGTCCACTCCGCCACTTTTCATTTCGGACGCGGCTTGGCTTATGGGATGGTCAACATTTACTTGGCGAAGACGGCCGCGGTCTTCATGATCACGACATCAACGATCGCCCTCTACACACGTTTGACGCCCCGTTGGATCGCAATCGGCGGATATTTCATCGCGGCCGTCCTTCTGTTTGGAAGCGGCTATTTCGATGGGAGCTTGCTCATGTTTGCATTGTGGGTCTTGCTCGTCAGCCTATCTATCCTTTGGGACAGGCAGGCCGAGCCAAGTTCAATTGGCCCACCGCCGTAGGGCTACGTTGCGTTTTTTCCCCGTTGATGCGCCTTCACGGCGCGTAGGTGCGGGTCGGTCACTTTGCAACGGCCGGCTTTCCTAAGCACATCCCCACCGCAGGCGACATTGCACACTTCGTGCCGTCAGGAGATCCGCCGCTTGGACAGAACACTGAGACCAAGGTTTCGTTTACATCGCAGCTCACAGAGTTGTCGCCTTGCACGACACGTGCATTGCCACCGGAGCTGTCGGCCTTAGCGCCTGTTGGGCCTTGTGGCCCTTGCGGTCCGGATGGTCCAACATCTCCCTTCTCGCCTTTCTCACCCTTGTCTCCCGGCGCTCCTTGCGGGCCCTGCGAACCTTGCGCGCCCGCTTGTCCTTGCGCGCCCGGAACCCCCTGCGCACCTTGAGGGCCGGCCGGACCTTGGGAGCCCGGGTCACCTTTTGGACCAGGGTCCCGGCCACAAGCCATCAGTGAAAGGGAGATACCGACGACGAGCAGAGGAAAAATCTTCATGCGAGCCCCCATTTATGAACCCGCGGCCGGCGGCGGATTGGCCGACAATATGCCTTTAAATCTCAACCGGCTCCAGAGCCTCGTCCATCAAAAATGCCCCACCATGACTCGCAGAAGCCGCGCTAGGCCGGTACAAGCTTCCGAAGGCAGAGCACAGCGCCCCGGAATGGCTGCGATGGAAGCGCTAATCCTCGTCGCGGAGAACGCCGGGCCCACGATGTTTGCCCGGACCGGCGCTGATTGGCCAAAGTTCAGTCCCCCGACGGGCCATGTGTACGGCGCGATTAGGGATCGCTGCATGTCCTGTAGCGGTCCCGCCCAATCCCCCACAAACCCAAACGCAAGCTGTTTCTTCTTGGTCTGCCCACCTTGACTGCAATGCCTACCCACCAAGCTGGCCTCGGTTCGCAGCTTCTCTTTACCCCACCAAGGCAGTAATCAAGTGGAAACGGACATATGCTAACTCAAACCAGCATCCGCATCCTTACCTCGGAAAGTTATAGATATTGTCCTCTGTGAAATCCATCATCGTCCAAAAATACGGCGGCGCCTGCCTCGAGACGCCGGAAAAGATCAAAGCCGTTGCCGCATCCGTTGCGAAGCTTTCCGCGGCTGGGAATGGTGTGATCGTTGTTGTCTCCGCGATGGGTAAAACAACGGATGGGCTCGTGAAACTCGCATACCAAGTCAGTCCCTCGCCCAATCGTCGCGAGCTCGATATGCTTCTCACCGCTGGCGAGCGCGTGAGCATGACGTTGATGAGTATGGCGCTTTCGGATCTTGGGTGTCGCGCGATTAGTTTTACCGGCAGTCAGGCGGGCGTGATGACCGACGGGTCTCACAGCAACGCGCGGATAGTTGATGTTCGGCCGACTCGAATTTCAGAACAGCTCAATCGGGGCAATGTGATTGTGCTCGCTGGCTTTCAAGGCGTGAATCCCGAGACCAAGGAAATCACCACGCTCGGACGCGGTGGAACGGATACGACCGCTGTTGCTGTGGCCGCGAAATTTATTGCTGCGCGTTGTGAGATTATCAAGGAAGTGGATGGCGTTTGCGCGGCCGATCCGGAGATCGTGCCGACGGCGCGCGCCCTACCGCGAGTGACGTTCGCAGCGTTGCGTGAAATGTGCTTTTGGGGAGCCAAAGTCCTTCACTATCGTTCAGTCGCTCTAGCTGATGAAACTAATGTAAAACTATTTGTTCGCAGGTGGGGATCTGAAACGAGGGTAACAGAAGTTGTGAAGGAGGATCGCGAGATGGAAGAGTGTCAGATCTTGTCCGTGAGTTCGCATGCGACCGTCGAACATTTGGAAATTGAAGCGCCAACTCTGAATCGAGCTTACGCGTTGCTCGAGGAACATCTGACGAAGAACCAATTGGCGCGTCCACAGATTCTCGCCTCCGCCTTCAACAACGATGTCACGAGGCTTATGTTGACCGGCGAAAAAGAATCCCTCGATACTTTGCTTCGAAGCCTCAATGGACAAAACGTGATTCGTCCAATTAAAAAAACACTGAGTTCAGTGACGATCACTTGTCACGGCGCTGTCGCAACGGACCTCGCCGCCAAGGCGATGGCACGACTCGAGCGCGATGGGATCGTCGTCGATAAAGTGTTGTTTACACCTTTAAGTCTTTCCGTTTGTGTCCTCCCCACCCAGCGCGAAGCAGCAGTTCGCTCACTCCATACCCTAATCAATTAGACAAAAGACGCGGGCGCGCTTGCCGCTAAAGGTTTAACCTGCCGGCCCTTACCCTGGTATCGCCATGGTGAACTCGTGACATGCGCGCTGACTTCCGTCGGTAAAGACAGGAGAGAACCCCTCTCCCACAGAACCGACCATAGAGTCTCAGAGATCACCGCCCTATACGGTTCGCGCCGGCAGCGGACCAGGCGTTGTCTCAACTCCTGGAGCTCCCACGTGACCAATGTGACCTCCCAGTACAGAAGCCAGCGGCCCAGATGAGCGCTGCGAAATCAGCCCAGGGCGCGATGAAATCGGTGCCGGATGTTGCTACGCTGATCCTGGCCAGTTGACTGGAGCCGTTGGATGCCGTCGCATCCAACGCTCCTGACCACCTCGCCATTGCGGAAGACCCCCAACGGCGACGTTCCGAATCCAGACAGCGAGACAAGCCATGGTGAAACCGTTTCCATCGAAGACCCACATCGGCAACCATATGCTGCATCCCGAAACGCTGATGCTGAACTACGGCTACGATCCCCAACTGTCGGAGGGAGCCGTCAAACCACCGGTCTTCCTGACCTCGACCTTCGTCTTCAGGACCGCCGAAGACGGGCAGGACTTCTTCGATTTCGTCTCGGGTCGGCGCGAGCCTCCCGAAGGGATGGGCGCGGGCCTGGTTTATTCGCGGTTCAATCATCCCAACAGCGAGATTGTCGAGGACAGGCTCTCTGTCTACGAGCGCACCGAGAACTGCGCGCTGTTCTCGTCCGGCATGGCGGCGATTGCGACCACGATCCTCGCGTTCGCCCGCCCTGGCGACGTCATTCTGCACTCGCAACCGCTCTATGGCGGGACGGAAACTCTGCTTGCGAGGACGCTTGCGGGCCTCTCCATCGGCGCTGTGGGCTTTGCCGACGGCATCGACGAAACCGCGGTCAGCCTCGCGGCGGAGGACGCCATGCACAAAGGCCGGGTTGCGATTATTTTCATCGAAACCCCGGCAAATCCCACCAACGGCCTGGTCGATATCGCGATGGTCCGCCGCGTCGCCGAGATGATCGGCCGGGCCCAGGGGCACACGCCGATCGTCGCGTGCGACAATACGCTGCTCGGGCCGGTGTTTCAGCGGCCGATCGAACAAGGCGCGGATCTTTCGTTGTACTCGCTGACCAAATATGTCGGCGGTCATTCCGACCTGATCGCGGGCGCTGCGCTCGGCTCAAAAGCCCTCATGAAAGACGTCAAAGCGTTGCGAGGCGCCATCGGCACCCAACTGGACCCCCACTCCTGCTGGATGATCAGCCGGTCGCTCGAGACATTGAGCATCCGCATGGAAAAGGCTGACAGAAACGCGCGGCTCGTGGCGGATTACCTGCGCGACCACGCCAAAGTGGCTGATGTCCATTACCTTGCTCACCACGAAGAGGCCTCCCCCGCCGGCCGTGTGTTCGCGAGGCAATGCACCGGCGCGGGCTCCACGTTCTCGTTCGACATTGCCGGAGGCCAAGCCGCCGCCTTCAAATTCCTGAACGCGCTGCAAATCTTCAAGCTGGCGGTGAGCCTGGGCGGCACCGAGTCGCTTGCCAGCCTGCCCGCAAGCATGACCCATTCCGGGGTTCCAGCTGACATCCGCCAGAAAATAGGCGTTCTCGACTCCACGATCCGGCTGTCGATCGGCATCGAACACCCGTCCGATCTGATCGCGGACATCGCGCAGGCTTTGAACGAGGCATAGCTGGAGGTTCCGAAGAATTTGCAGGCGCGACATGGTCGTTCGCCCACGAGATTTGGCAACCAGATGTCCGGTATGCTGCGGCGAGAGACGTTGACCATGCCAATAGATGCTACTTGCATCAAGGCCCGCGAAATCCTTAATCAGCCCCCGGTAGGCGGCTACACACTTTTGTCGAACAATGGCGGCAGCTGCCAGACGCTCGAATTGAGTTCGTGACGAGACACCGTGCGATGCGCTGATTGCTAGGCAACGAATTGACAGCATCGTGCAATCAAGCGCTGGGCGCCGCCCGCATCTCGACATCGAGAACCCTGGCGATCGCAGAGCCGGTCCGTGAGTTTCCCGCCTACCCCACTCTTCCCTGCACGGCCGCCTTTCCGCATCAAATCGACGGGCGTATTGACCATCGGCCCGGTGTTGCGACAAAGAATGGCGAAGTCGCAATTGAGACGGCTCGGGATCTTCCCCCATCTGCTCGAAGGTTTCGAGCTTGACTTCAGACCGAGCGCGTGGCCGATCTCGTGAATGTAGGTCTGGTAGCCGTAACTATCTATTCCGGTCTTGCCGTCGTTCGCGCCGCCATCGGTCGTGATCCAGTCGGCGCTGATGTCGATGGTGGCCGTCGTGATGATGCCGGTGCCGAGGTAGCTGTCGTCGGTCTCGAAGGCGGTCAGGCTGCCGTTGTGATTGAACGTGATGTTCGCGGCGCCCGAGGTCTGCACGAAGCTGACGTTGGCGACCTCATGCCAGGCGTTCAGCGCCGACTGCGCGAGCAGCTGCTCGGCCGCGTTCAGCCCGTTGATATTGTAGCTGATGGTCGAGCTCGCCCAATGATGGGCAACCATACCGTTGTATTGCCAGAAGCCGTTGATCAGATAGTCGGCGAGTTGCGGAATGGTTGCGACAGGCTTGGGGGCGCCGACGCTCGGCGTGGCCGAGCTGCCGGCCTCCACGGTTGCGACCGTTACTAGTGGGAAGGTATCGTCGTCGTCCTTGGCTAGGCCGAAGGCAGCTATATGATCTGGAAGAGTTTTCTTCATAAGCCCGCCCACGTGACAATCAATCGCCAGTCCCAAACGCCGCGAATCGCAATCCCAATCAATCTCCTTATTTTGCACCTTTTTCCAACAGCTTGCGTTTACAAACTGTTACAGCGAGGCATCTTCTACCAGACGTTGACGAAGATGGCAGCGGGACTGGTCAACTTCTGCGGGCTCCCGGAACCCCCCGGAAGCCCGGTCGGATTATCCGAAATTGCCGTTGATTGAGACCTCTTAAGCTATTGAATTCGTGGCAGATCCTAATGGATCAAAACGGCAATGTATCCGGAGTCCTCAATGCCCTTCCCGCGCGACTCGCAAGCCCTGTCCCGCTTCACCGTACTCGACCTGACCCGCGTCCGCTCCGGACAGGACCCCCCTTCCGCCAATCGCCTTCGCTTCGATGCCGCAAGCCGCGTCATCCCCCCGGTGTCACTGGCCGGGCGTATCGCAGGGAAGGCCGGCGCGGGTCTTACGGTGAGCGAATCCGATCGGGCCCCCCTTCCCGATTGGTCAGGTCGGCGTCGGCATAAATCAGCGACTCGTTTCGGCCACGAATCACCCACAATTTCTCCGGGGACAAGATTCGGGCCGCGGAGTTGCAGATCGAACGCCACGCCGGCCTGCCGCAAGTGGTGGTATCGTTCAAGTCGAATCGGGAGAGTTACATGATTGACAGTGACAGTAACATCGCCTGGCACCGGGCCCAGCTCAAAAAGAATCGCGAAACCTTGCGGGATTTCGAAGCCGGCAGGTTCACGATTGGCGAGATTGCCGGCTCAAGAAAGATCGAGCGGAGCATTGCCGATCTGAAGNNGGAAAATCCGGCAGTCCGAGCAAATCATTGCGCTGTATGAAAATCACGCCAGGCGCCCGCGCGCGACGGACTATCAAAGTCTCACCAGCGTTCGCTGGAGCAGCTGGACTGCCCGCAGCATCTAAGCCGGCAAAAACAGCCCGCGCTGCATCGGCGAGGCTTGCCGTCGCTCGCCCGCAAGCGTGGCGGGCCGTCGGCGCGGCCGAAAATGATATCAATGGCCGAAGATAAGGTCTGCGTGCGCGAACAGGAACCAGATCCAGAATGCGCCGACGAGCACCAGGGCGATATCGAACAGATGGTGGTTGAAATGGCCGGGTCTCATGACGGCCTCAGCGCATCGGAAATAGAGTACTGATCGCCAGATCGCTGCCCTGGAAGACCGGGAGAGAGACCCAATATGCGCGTGTGACGGTCCTTAGTTCGCCGTCCACGGCGACCACAAATTTGTCCGGCCCGTCGAAGCGAACGAACGCGGCGGGGTGACCGTCAAGATTTCTGATTTGCGCTATCTCGGACATTTCGCGTGCCTCGTCGGCACGCTATCCAGCCCGGCGGATGCTGCAATGAAATTCACACGTTAGGCTTGATGTTGGCGCTGGAGGTTAAATCTGGAACCGAAACAAAAGCCGCCCCAATCAGGAGGCGGCCTTGCCAAAGGGGCTACCCCATCCCGGTAGACTGGGGGTCTTAGCCGAGATGGGGCGCATCCTTTGATCTACAGTTCCGCCCGGCGGTTAGCGGTCTGCATAGGCCCATATCCGAGTTGAATTGGGCGGATTGGTGGCGGCTAGACCCGTTTTCCTCAGGCTTTTGCGCAGGGCTTGGTCGCGGCAGCAGTTCGATTGCGGGCTGCATTATGCGGCGATCGTCCGGGTCGACAAAGCGCTCCCGGAGCGCCCCGGCTGGCGGTCGCCTTCAGGGGCTGTCGAGCAGGCTGTTCTTGATCAGCGAGGCCGCGCCGCGATTCCAGGAATAATCCGCGCCGATGCGAAGATCGCTTTGTCGCGCCATGACGAGCGTGCCGGTATGGGCGTCGCGGATATGGAACTGTATCGCGTATTCCGTCCGGCTGATCCGCCTCACGACACCGACAAAGGACTGATCGGCGCCGAGCTTTTGCGCGATGGCGGCGTCGCAGCCGTTGCACTGCCGCAGCGAGCGGCCTTTCACGGCATCGCCTTCCGCATTCGAGACGTCGACAAGGCCATAGCGGCCGGACTGCGCGATCAGCCGGCGCGCTTCGCTGGTGGCCCGATCCAATTGCACGAGGTCGGCGGCATGGTTATCGGCAACTCCGGCGCCGCCGCTGAAATCGTCGAGTTCGAAATCAAATACCGCGATCTTGATCGGCGGCGGTTTGGCATTTGCCGTCACCGGCGAAGGCGCGCCGCCCGCGACGATCTCGTTCGCGATGAAGGTTTCGGCCCGGCGCCAGGCGTCATCGGTGTCGCCGCGAAAGGTGAAGAGCTTGACGAACATCACCCGCCCGGTGCTGGTGTCGATGGCCTCGACCTTCGCGTTTTGCACCAGCGTGCTCATCTTGTGGATGCCGCCAATCAGCAGGATGTCCGCGCCGGCTTCGCGGGCTGCAGTCACAAGATTGCCGACCGTCACGCCGGCAAGCGCGCAAGGACCGGGGGCGCAAGCCGGCGTGACGATCCGGAAGCTGCCGCCCTTCGCGAGATCGCCCTTGAGGGCGCGCATGAAGGCTTCCAGCCGCGCTTCATGCTCCCGGCGCTGATCGCGCTCCTCGCCCGAGGTGTCGACATAGTCGAAGTCGATCACCGCGATCCCGGCGACTTGCGCGGTGTTTGCACCGGATTCGGCGTTCGCGGAAGCCGGCGCGAGCCACAGGCAGAGCGCCAGCATTGGAAGAATGAAAAGACGCATGGCGACTCCAGTCGTTTCGCGTTCACATTGCGCCAGCACGGACGGCCAGACAAGCGAACGCGTCCCGGCGCGGGCCGGGCAAATTGCCCGATCTTCCGGCCGACGCTTCCACCGGGCGGGCTGCGGCTCTAGATTGCGCCTTGCTCGCGCCGTCGCACGCAATCCTTTCGCCCAAGGTGTTCGCCCATGCCAGCGCCCAGACTTGATCTGAAACTTCGGCTCTTCTTGCGCATCGCCGCACTGGCGATGCTTTGTTTCGCAGCCGCCGCCGCCTACCTGCTGTTCGAGGCGGACCGCTCCGCACGGGCGCGTGCGGATTCGATCGCCGAACTGGTCGCCAGAGACCTTGCGCTGCAACAGGGGCAGCTGCACTGGATCAAGGGCGCGCCCAACCGGTTCCCTGATTTGCAAAGGGTTGCGGCCGAGCTTATGGCGCCGGGCCTTTGCATCGCCTATCGCGCGCAAAGCGGCGAAATTCTGCAACGGCTGTGCAGCGGCGTCGCGCCCGAGGATACCAGCGCGCCGCGGCTTTTTGCCGATCTCCACCAGCGCCTGTTCGATACCGGCCGCGAGCAGACGCGTCCGGTCATCTTCGGCAAGGAGGCGCTCGGCGAGGCTGCCGTGTCGATCGATCGCCAGAGCCTCGCCGGACAAAGCTGGCGCGATACCAGCCGCCTCGCCGTCGTCATGGCCAGTGCTCTTGTCGGGCTTTGCGTGCTGGTTTACGCGGCGCTCGCGGACAGCTTGCGGCCGACGCGGGCGATCCGCGCGGGCCTTGAACGCCTGGCCGCCGGTGACCTGTCGGCGCGGCTTCCGCTCTTCGACCTCGCCGAGCTTTCGGCCGTCGGCCACGTGTTCAACCATCTTGCCGGCAGCCTTGAGACGACGCTCCGGGAGCGCCAGGCGCTGACGCAACGGCTGATCGTGGTCCAGGACGAGGAACGGCAGCATCTCGCGCGCGAACTGCATGACGAATTTGGGCAATGCCTTGCCGCGATCGGCGCGGTCGCGGCCGCCGCCGGTCAGACCGCGCGCGAGCAATGTCCGGCCCTGATGCCGGAGTGCCAGAGCATCGCGCGGACGTCGGCCCATATGATGGATGTGCTACGCGGAGCTCTGTTGCGACTGCGGCCGCCGGATGTCGATGAGCTCGGACTTGCCGCGAGCCTCGAAGGGCTTGTCGCGGCGTGGAACACGCGCGGCGGCGGCCGCACGCGTTTCTCAATCGAGTTGTCAGGCGAATTCGGCGCGCTACCGCGGGATTTCGCGGCGAGCCTTTACAGGGTGGCGCAGGAAGCCATCACCAACGCCGCAAAGCATGCGCAGGCGTCGCGGGTCACGCTTCGCCTTCGCATGCAGGAGGCCGAGGGTGCGGATCATCGCGCGCATGTCGAGATCGCCGTCGATGACGACGGCAAGGCCGGGGTCGATTTCTCGGCCAAACCCGGCATGGGGCTGCTCGGCATGCGCGAGCGCATCGCAACGCTCGACGGCTGGCTGAGCATAGATAGCTCGCTTCCAGGCGGCGCGGTGCTGCGCGCCCGAATTCCGGTCCCGCCGGCCGCCACGCATCCCCGTGCGATGAAGGATGCGGCGTGATGGAAGCCGCCACGATCATGCTGGTCGACGATCACGCGGTGGTGCGGGAAGGATATCGCTCGCTGCTGCAAAAGCAGCCGCGGCTGAAGGTGGCGGCCGAGGCGAGCGATGGCGCCGAAGCCTACCGCCTGTACAAGGCGACGCGGCCCGACCTCGTCATCATGGATCTGACCATGCCCGGCTTCGGCGGCATCGAGGCGATCAGGCGCATTCGGCAATGGGATCCGGCCGCCCGGATGCTGGTCTTCACCATGCATCAGAACGCCGACTACGCGGTGCAGGCGATCCGGGCCGGGGCAAAGGGCTACGTCACCAAGAGCAGCCCGCCGGAAGCGCTGGTGCGCGCCGCATTCGATGTGCTGCAAGGCAGGATCGCGTTCAGCGCCGACATCGATCATGAGCTGGCGTTAAGTCGCGTCGCCGAAACGCCGGCCGCAACGGACGTGCTGACGCCGCGAGAGTTCGAGGTCTTGCGCATGCTGCTCGCGGAACGGTCGACCGAGGAAATCGCCGGCATCCTTCACCTCAGCCCCAAGACGGTGGCGAATAGCGCTACCTCATCAAGGCCAAGCTCGGCGTCGCCTCCGACATCGAACTCGTTCTTGTGGCGCTGCGGCAGGGCATTTTGGGAGAGAGCCGCGCCATGGAGGAGGAGGCGAAGGGCCCATAGCCCAATTGCAATAACCCTCGTTACCGCATCGCGGCCATGATTATGGGTCGCGATCGCCACAATGTGGTGGCATCAGGCCGAAATGAGTCGTTTCTACCAGAAACTCAGATGGGCCTTGGTCTGCCTTGCCTGCGCGGCGCTGGCGTCTTGCGCCGCGCAAACCGCGGGCGAGCGGCTGGCCGACATGCCGCACTGGATGGGGGGCGAGCCTGCCGGTGTGCCGCCGCGGCGCGGCACCCCCGAATACGATGCCTGGATGGCCGCCCGCGCCCAGGAAGCGGCGAGGCCCAAAACAGATGAGACCAAGAAGACCGATCAAACCAAGAAGACCGGACCGGCCAAAAAACCCGACCAGTCCGGTCAGCCCGACAAGACCGATCAGGCTCAGTAATCCCACCTGATAACCCGTATCGTGCGGGCTGCTCCTTGCGCGGCAACCGTTGCCAGAAAAGGATCAGGCGTTGCTCGACAGCTCTCCGCCGATCAAAAAGTTGCCCACGAGATCCTCAAGGTCGCGCTACCCTGCTCAAGCCATTTCAACGAACGTCAGGCCGATCCGGTTTTTCTGGATCCAGGCAACCTTGCACTCGCGGACCGAGGAGTCGCTGGCCATGACCAGCTGAAAGCGCGGCGGCACGAAAGCCGGATTTTCGACGTCGATGGCGGCGCCCTCGGCCGAGATGTTTCGCACCATGCAGCTCATGACGGAGCCGCCCGACGAAACGTAGGCCGGTTCGTTGATTTCGGCCCGGCGGTGCCTGCGCCTCTCTTCCATGAACGTCTGCCTCGCTTGTCCAATTGTTGAGCAAAACTAGCAGCAAACATTAAAGAATATGGGTGGCCCCGGGGCGCATGGCAGGGTCGCCCGGGACTAATCACACCTGAACAGGCCGCCGTGCGCAATCTGCCGTCGGTCGGGCCACACCACACGCCGATGCACTGGTGCCCC
>WNGJ01015752.1_pt1 | contig 13056 bp, 10 predicted proteins | sample 5400611 | NCBI WGS metagenome assembly WNGJ01 (sample SAMN13153375, study PRJNA577476) | soil metagenome | isolation source: 40 cm soil or saprolite under Garry oak tree replicate 1 | place: USA:California | collected 2016-06-15
TTTTTTGAGTGATTAGCCCGAGCGTTTTCCGCGGCACAGAGCGGAATGTCGTTCTATCCAAAACAAACGATGCATCGAATTGCTCAACCAATTTCTGATTGCTCAGACGACCGCCTGTGCATTCGGACAACGCGTTCTGGATCCAGTCGCGCGGTAACTTTGTTCTCGGCTCGATGGTCGCGCTTACCGTTACATCGAGGAGTTTCTTTAATATCAGCGCGCATACGAGCGCACCGGAACTCGTGGCGTGAATGTGCGAGACTCTTTGCTCTTGGAGCAATTTCCGTAGCGCAAGGGCGAACCGCGCCTGCCGCAGGAAAATTGCGCCAGGCACACGGCCACTTTGTTGTGCGCGATCTTCTTCTAATTGCTGTGCCAGACCCGGATTTGCGCGCCATTCGGCTTCCAGCACCATCGCGTCCGGAAGAAATTTCAAGGACGGAGCGATCTGTTGCATCTGGCGATTCAGCCGCGTACCCGAATTGAATTCAGATACCAAAGGGATGATCGACACATTGCGTTGCTTCATCTCGTTAAGCTCGCGTTCTAGGAGCGGCAATTCGTGATCGGGCCAGCGGTCGATCAGGTACGCGATCTTTGGCATCGCTTCATTTTTTTTCGTCATTTTGCTGCACGTGAAGCCGACCTGTAAGTTACCCGTGGCTGCCTCGAGTAGTTTCAGTAGCGGGGCGACCGTATTTTCAATTTGGAAATGCTGCTCAATTCGCGCACGTCCCGCGCGACCGTAGCGCAATCGCACCTCGCGATCGTACACCAAACGTTGGAGCGCTTCGGTTAGCGCACTGGCGTCCCCAGGAGAAACCAGAATGCCTGTGTCGCCATCCAGGACCAATTCGGGAATCCCAGCGAGACGAGTCGAAACCACCGGCCGCGCCGATGCCATCGCTTCGAGAATGACCGTCGGAAAAATATCGGTGGCTCCCTGGGCGTCGGTCGTCGAAGCTAACGCGAAAAGGTCCGCGGCTTGAAGTGTTTCTAAAACCCCGTTTTGCGATAACGAACCGAGCAAACGTACTCGGGATGAAAGATCCAATCGTTCGATCTTTGCCTGAAGCATCTCGCGGAGCGGGCCGTCGCCAATTATTTCGCAAATGAAATCCGCTCCGCGGCGTTGCAGCTCAGCGCAGGCGTCGATGAGATCCTCGAAACCTTTGAATGTAACCAGTCGTCCAACACTCACGATTTGTGGGACATGGTAGGGCGCGATCGCCGGGCGTGCGGTGTCACAACGTGGCATCGAAAAACGCTCAAGATCGATTCCGTTGTAAACGCGATGAATCTTTGCCGCGGAAGCGGGACAACGCTGGCGAAGCAAGTCGCGGCTGTAATCGGTTTCGGCGGCAACAAATTCCGCCGCGGCGCAAATCTCGCGGAGAAGATCGTCGCTGCCGAGGTCCTTCATAAAATCCTGCCCGTGCGCGGTCACGCTGAATGGAATGCCTGAAATCTCCTTGAGAAAAAGAGCGGTATGCGCCGCACGATTGGCGAAGTGCACGTGCACATGATGCACGTTTGCGCGCGTAAAGAAATCTGCGAAGTAGAGTGCATTGCGCGCTCGCAGTTCTGCCTTTGCCCCGGGCCCATATTTGCGGGCGTGCTCCTCGACCAGATTACGCGGCCATTTGCCGGTGGTTTTGGCGTTGCGCTCGAGAATCTTCAAAATCTCCTGCGGCGGCGCGTAATGAATTGGCGCGCGTAACCTGGCGATGTATTCATGGCGCAAGCTGGTCAGCGGTGGATACACCGAACCGATCACAAGTTCGATACCGCGCCTTTCGAGCGCCAGCATCTCCGCGTCGCAAAAGGTTTGCGAGATTACTGGGTAACGAGAGTAAAGATAGCCAAGTCTCATTGCGGAAAGCGGATACCCGAAACCGAATCGAACCTATGTAATGTTGTAGGGCAAGCGCGTCGCTTGCCTATTTCCTCATTGAATTCGTAGCGGTACGGCCAGTCTTCCCACTTTTGCACGAGTCCTGCACGCACCGGATTTTCTCGAATGTACAGCCATTTGTCGTGCAGCGATTCATTCCTGCGAAGTAGTCGATCGAAACAACCAGCCTGCCATCGCCAGGAAGCACCAAGCTGCTCGCGCATCCAGCGCTTCAAAGCAGCCGAAAAGCTTCCAAGTTTGGCTTCGCGGTTTCTAATCGGGGCGACAATGATATGAAGGTGATCAGGCAGAACGATCGCCGCCAAGACATGCCAATCTCGCAGCTTCGAAGCGGCGAGCTTGAATGCCCGAAATATCTGTGGATTTGCAAGCAGAGCTTTCCGATCGGCCATACAAATCGTGACGAAATAAACCACCGACTGCTCCCAAGCCAGCCAGACTGGAATCCGGGGAGGGTGTCCCATCAAATTTTGATTATGGCAGGCGAAGCGCCCGCCCTACAACGACGATCTCATTTAGCGAAACAAATGAGCGCCGCGATAAATTTTGCAAAACGCGCAACCCAAAATCACGAGAACCGCACGTCTTTGCCGGGGTCCATCTCGAAATCGAGCGTCAGTGAATCTTCCGTGTTCGGCTTGACCACTTCCTCGACAAATTTCACATAGATCGAATCATCGCGGAACATCGCGAATTTGTCCATCGACTCGAAATCGATTGCGAGGAAGAATGGCCACTCGGTTTCCGGGTCGATGCGCTTGCCACATTTAATGCTAAGGACCTCGGGAATTTTGAGGAGCTGCATGCGCGCGTTCATCATCATCTCCTCCACCCGGGCGGGTGTGACCTCCGGCTTCAATCTGTAGAGAACGATATGGTGAACCATGAGGGTAAAGCTAATAGGCGTTTCCAACGCGCCGTGCAAGTCCGAAAGCATGCCCCAGAAAGCTTGCCGGAAGAACACCAGGGAAGCGCCGTGGGACCCCGACACTTCTCACCGAGAATGCAAGATATACATGGTCAGTTTAGTGGCTTGACAAGTCTTTTTAATCAAGCCATTCTGACCAGATGACTACCGCCAGTATCACGGAGGCGAAAACCAATCTAAGCAAGTTGATAAAGAAAGTGCGCCACGGCGAGTCGGTCCTCATCCTTGACCGAAATATCCCAGTGGCCCGGCTCGAACCCCTGCCGGCTGGCAGCCGCGAGGGAGATGAAGCGAAGCTAGCGGAACTGGAACGGCGTGGTTTAGTCAAACGCGGCGCAGGCAAATTGCCGAGGGATTTCTTTAAACTGCCGCGATTGAAATTTAAAAAGAGTCTGGTGGAAGCGGTCCTGGAAGAACGTCGTGAGGCGAGATGGTAATTTATTGGGACACTTCGCCGATCATTGCGCTTTTGGTGGGGGAGCCGGCGGCAGCCCGTTACCGTCGCTTTGAAAACCAGCGGATTGTCACTTGGTGGGGCACGTCGCTGGAGTGCATTTCGGCCATTGCACGGCGGCAGCGAGAAGGCGAAGCGGCGGAAATCGTCGCCGAAAGTTATCGCCGGCTGGAAGCCATGCGGGCTGGTTGGCAGGAGATTCACGCGAGCGAGACCTTGCATCGGACCGCCGCACGACTGCTCAAGACTCATCCGCTCCGCGCTGCCGACGCGCTTCAGCTGGGCGCGGCCTTGGTAGCGAGCAATTTCGAAGCGCATTCGGCTCGTTTTCTGACTGAAGACACGCGCCTCAGGGAAGCGGCAGAAAAGGAAGGCTTCGTTATCGATTAAGTGAGAGGGCCACACGCTCGTCGTGATTTATTTCAAGGGCCTGTGGGTTCTCCACCGCGACGCCGGATCTTTTGGAATGGTCAAATTCGCCTCAATCTGAATAAATGAATATCGTGATGGGGATGCCGCCCAGGATCAGCATTGCGGCCGACTTTCAAGCCCTGCTGCATAACCTTGCCATCCACGGCGATTGCTGTAAGCCAGAAGCAACCATGATTTGACGCAATGGATGATGTCTCGCCCACTGCCCCGCTGATTTCAGTGGTCATTCCGCTTTACAACGAAGGTTCGCACCTGAGAGAGCTTTTAGCGGATCTGAAGAGGCCATTGCAAGATGTCGGATGCCGGTTTGAAGTGGTTCTCGTCGACGACGGTTCGTTCGATGATACGTGGACAAAGGTCAAGGATGAGGCGCGGATTTGGCCCGACCTGCGTGCGATTCGGCTGAGTAGAAATTTCGGAAAAGAGTTAGCGCTCTGCGCGGGTCTGGAACGTGCCCGGGGCAATGCCGTGATAGTGATGGACGGAGATGGGCAACATCCCCCGTCACTTTTGCCGCTCCTGATTAAGAACTGGAGGACTTCCGGAGCAGACGTTGTTGAAGCGGTTAAGCGCAGACGAGGGCGCGAGTCCCTGGCGTCTAAGTTTGGTGCGCTGACGTTTTACGTCATCTTAAATAAACTTTCCGGCTTTGACTTGAAAGGAGCATCAGATTTTAAACTTATAGATCGCCGCGTACTCGATATGTGGCTGGCGATGCATGAACGCAACGTCTTCTTCCGGGGAATGACTGCCTGGATGGGGTTTAGGACCATTCAGGTTCCCTTTGAAGTAGGTCCGCGTCGTGCGGGCAAGTCGGGGTGGTCTTATCTCAGGCGCGCGAAGCTAGCCCTAATCGGGATAACGACGTTTTCGTCGTTCCCATTGCATCTGGTTACGTTTGCTGGCGTAATCTTTTTTCTCTTTGCGGTTGGTCTGGGAATCCAGACACTGTACCTGAAACTGGCCGGCCGCGCCTTTACGGGTTTCGCTACGGTAATTCTGCTCGAGCTTATCATTGGCAGTCTGTTGATGATCAGCCTTGGTATCATTGGCGAATATCTCGCCCGAATTTACGAAGAGGTTAAAGGACGTCCGCGTTACATAGTAGCTGAATCAATCGATTTAGCTGACAGCGAAACGCGCCTTCCCCCAGCAACCGTGGTGCCCCGGCCCGCGAACCATGGCTGAGAAGAAAGCAGGCTCGCGGGCAAACAATGCACCGGGGTCTTTGAGAACGTGGCTGCCGCCAGCAGTGGTCTTCGCCGTCGTGCTCTTAGTTATGTTCTGGAGGCTTGGGAGCTATCCGCCCTACTTCAATGACATGGTTGACCAAGGGATTCACATGGAAGTGAACAAGGTCTTTGACCACGCGGACATATCTAACAAAGTGAATTGGTACTGGAAAGACATGCACTCCAGCGGGGCTTATGAGTCGCCACTCTATGGCATGGTCATAGAGTTTGGGCTACGGCTCTTCGGGCTTACCTTGTTCGGCGTTCGTTTCTTTCCTGCCTTGATCGAATTTGCGACTCTGATCCTTACATTTTTCGCTTTCAGGAAATACTTTCCGCAGTACCTTCTGCTCAGTTTCATACTGCTGATGGCGCTATCGCCATGGCATTTGCTGATTGCGCGGTCGGGCGGGATTCAGGGGTTCAGCGTCAGCCTGTATCTAATCGCGTTGTCCATGTTTGTCCTGCTTATTGACAGAAAACGCTCGGTGGGACTTGCAATATTGGCGGGAATAAGCACAGCCACTATCCCATATGGCTACGCAGGGATCCGATTGCTTCTGCCCTCATTAGTACTGTTGGCAATCATCTGTTTCAGGAGAATTGAAAAATACAACCTTTTTGCCTATCTCGGCACGATCCTCGCAATCTGTGCTATTCAGATCGGCGATTTTCCTCGCTCTCTCCAAATGTACTTTTATGCCAGAGGAGAAAACCTTATTTCGGTTGGGAGGAGGCTTCCAAATGGCGGCTATGACCTTGCTTTCATCGCGCACAAACTGAACGAGAATTTCCACTTGCTGTTCAAGATGATAATGGGACTCAATGAGAAAGCTTTCTGGAACGTCAACGTGGCAAGAACCCTCACAGCTGTGAGAGACGTGGTACTATATCCCAAGTTCCTTGTACCTTTGTTTATCGTCGGCCTGGTATATTCTCTGGCGCACGCCTATAAGCAGAAGCGGTTCATTCTTGCAATGCCAGTATTGTTGCTCCTCCCAGGTCTGGTGCCCAATATGATGTCGGGATTTGGTATTCCCGATCTACTGAGGAGCATCACGCTGCTCGTACCGATATATTTCTTGATAACATATGGAGCTTACAGTCTATTCTGCTCACTCTATACCATAAGCAGTGACAGGCTTAGGGCTGCTTTCTCGGGATTATTTGCCGTATTCGTTGTCCTTGTATCTGCGTATCAGGTCAATAACTATTTCCATTACGAAAAGGATACGATATATGGAGGTAAGAACAACGCTGCCATGGTGGTGTATAATCAGTTTCTGAAGCCTTACATGGCCGATCATCCAAACAGTCGAATACTTTATCATGAATTTGGTCCATTTGAGGAGTGGAGCTACGTTGTGGTCCGTTGGCTTGGTGGCAAGCGCGTCCAGACAATGAAGGACGAGGGAAAGCTGGTGTTCTTGACAAAGGACAACCGTGCCTCAATGGATAGACTGTTAAAGCAAGGATATTTCGACATCGTTGTATCGGCTTTTCCTGACCAGCTGGAACACATGCTTCCGGATACAAAGGCTATGAAGGCCGAGATTTCCCCTCCCGGGTACAAGGTTTACTACGTTAAAAGATGATGGATTTGCAATCAGTTTGGCGACCAAGTGATTAGTGCTGAATCTTGGTCCGGAGTCGCGCCGTAACCGGTTCGGCGTGGCGATTAAGACTGTTGTGTTATTATACTCCGTTGTCGCCTGCGCACGGATGTGCCCAATAGAGAAAGCAGCTTTGGGCTCCAAGATGGCTGTTATTAGGTCCGTCAGTCGCTAGTCTGGCGAGTGGCGCAGCCCGCCGATAGCTAGCATATGCCAATCGTCGTTTTGCTACCCGCTTACAGATTGATTACGCTCACACGATTGCCCGCCATGTTTAGGACATAGAGCTTGCGGTTCCCCAATGCCAGCGCGGACGGTCCCTCAAGTTTATCGGGCGCCTTTGGGATTACCGCCCCGATCTTCGCGCCATTCAAATCAAAAACGAGCACTGAGTTCATATGTGCGCTCGACGCGTAGAGCCGACCTGTTTGTGAATCGATGGCCAAGTCTTCAAAGCCTACCGGCTGTCCCCATTCCGGGACTGGCCATTTGGTGAGAAATTTCCCGTTCGAGTCGAATACTTGTATCCGGCGGTTTATCGGATCGGCAACGTATACTCTGTTGTTTCTAGGATCGACCGCGACCGAGGTAGGATCGTTAAACTGTCCCTCGCCAGTTCCTTTACTGCCCCAGATCGACAGCACCAGGCCATCGGGGCTGAACCTGACGATCCGAGTGTGGCCCTGATCAAGCACATAGATTGAGCCGTCGGGACCGATGGCGATGCCGCGCGGTCCATAAAATCCAGGGTCGGGGCCTTTCCACTCGGCGACGAAAGTTCCGTCGATGGCTAGTTTCAGTGTCCGATGATTGCCAGCATCTGCCACGTAGATGTTGCCACCCCGGTCAATTGCAATCCGATTAGGGACAGACAATTGTTCCTGGCTGCCGACCTTGTTTTCCATAGTGCCGAGAAACGCGCCGGTTGCCGCGAATTTCTCGATGCGCCTGTTACCGGTGTCAACCACCAGAATATTTCCCTCGCCATCAACTGCAATCCCTATCGGAGAATCAAATTGCCCCTTGCCTGCGCCCTTGCCACCTTGAAACATGTTAGTTACATCCCCAGGCAGGGAGGTCAACTGGGGAGTAGCAGGGAACGCCCTTACGCGATCCTGAAACTGACGAATGTTCTTGTTAGGGATGTTTAAAACATAAAAGCTTCGTACTCTCCCACCAAAGGAAAACGAAATGGAGTCCTCCGTTCCGAGATCGCGAAGCGATTGAAACATGTGGATTATTCTCTGTGTCTTTGGATCCGTTTCCCAGATCAGCTTTATCGCCTTGTTAGTGGGAACATAACCGAGGATGGCCCGTTTATTTGCGTTCCACACGTCTTGTTCTGTCATTACAAAAAAGAAAGGGAAACCGTTACAAAACGACAGGCCCTTGGCGTCGTCGTAATCATGCAAGAACAGATGGATGATTGAATAAGCGTCGTTTTGGCAGATGAACGTGTCGTAAGGAGGGTCAGGAATGCCTTTGATCCGATTGAACTCGTCACGTTCCAAATGAGGAGCGCCGGGGTGTTCTTGGCCGGCTACAACGTGTCTTAGGAAGCGCGAAGAACTGAGGGTACCAATCCATCGAGAAGGATTAATCCTGCGAGCATTCCGAGAACAATTCGTACGCCTGGCCAACGCTTCAATTGCAAAATCCCAGCCAGGGTGAAGCTCATCAGGATCACCCAAAATGGGATCGGCATTAACAGCCGGTTCTCGATGCACTTTGCGACGAAAGCGCCTGCGACTGGGATTACAGCCAGCAGTGGGATTTCAAAACGCTTTTGCCAAACCGCTAGCGCAAGCCCAGGAAGGAGAACCCAGTAATATGGCAGTGGGATCGGTAAAGTATCGGGAATAAAGAACCGCTGGGCAGGGACACTGAAAAAGCAGCTTCGACATTGCTCAATGTACGGGTGAATACCACTCAGAAAAGGGCCCGCTTGGAGTGCGTGCCAGAAATCGCGAACAAAGCTGGATTCGTAGTAAGTGTAGGCGCCCCGGTTAAAAAGAATGTAGAACAGGAGCGGCATTGCGGCCGCCAGAAAACCGTAGACCACAACAGCAATTGACGTCCAAGTGACGGATGTGGTTGCCAGCCGCTTCCAATAAAACGCAGCATAAAGAGGTGTAGCGACCACGAGCGCCAGCAGATATTGCTTGCCCGATATTGAGCTAGCCAGGCAGAGCCCTGCGGCAATCCCACCTAGCGAAAGGTAGAAACATGAACGGGTCCTGCAAGAAGTCCAAGACAGTTTGCAGTCACGCCCCTGTGGGGCGTCTCCTTCATTCGGCAGAGCGCTTCCAGAACGGCGCACAGCGCCGTGGCTACAGTGCTCTGCGTTTATGAGGTGTGTCTTAAATCCTAGGTGCAGAAAGTAGAGAGATACCACGGCGAAAGCCGTTGCCATGGGGTAGCGGTACCCTGCGAAAGTATATATGAACGCGAATGGGAGAAAATTCAGGATCAGCGCGGCGATAGATGTGACACCATACGAATCGAAAAACAGGTCAACCAAAAGGAGAGTGAATAGGAACGTAGTCACCCAAATGATGAAGAGCGCTACCTGGTAAGCCAGAATATTAAAGCCGAATAGCTTGAGAAATCCCCAAACATAGTAATGAAACAGAGTCTCTCGCGAGATAGGGAAATGAAACCACGCCGGCTGATATGGATGATTGATAACATAGGTTTTGAGGTACCAAAGGTCCCATCCGGACTCGTCGAAGAGCGAATTTCCGTTCCAAGGTGCCGTGTTGAAATTCCACAGGTGCGAGACTATGAAGAACAGGATCCAGAACAGAAAGAGTGCTGGTTTCGGGTTTACTAGCTTTCTTAATGGCGCAGCCATGTCGCGCACGCCTGGTACAAAAGCCAACAGCAAAAACGACATGCTGAGCAACCAGCCAATTGGCTGCCAGACATCTCCCCACGAGGATTGGCGATAGTGCGCTGCTGCGGCCAGGGCGCAAACGGCCATGGCGACAAATGACAAGCCGAGAAGCAGAACTCTCGGCTTACGAAGACTGGATTTCAGCTGAGGCAAATCCACACGCTCACTGTCTTTTTCGCAGAATCGAATCTCCGGGATTCATGTCACAAAGTTGGCACTGTAGCCGCGGCTCTGTGCGCCGCGTTGAGATGCCGCTTCGGCCTGACCTGAGTTAACGCCCCACAAGGGCGTGGTTACAACGTTTATGAGATAGCTTCGGTACAACACACTCATCGACGAGGCAGGCTTCTATCGGTTTAGAGATCGATGGCAGTTACGCGATTGCCAGCCATGTTTAGAACATATAGCTTGCTGTTTACCAAAGCCAAGGCCGACGGTCCGTCGAGCCTCTCCCCGGTCCGCGGCGTTAGGCTGCTAACCCTTTTCCCGTTCAAGTCATAGACGAGCAGAAAGTTCATGTTTGCACTAGAGGCGTATAACCGACCCGTTTTGGAATCTATAACCAAATCTTCGAATCCATGTGACCGGCCCCATTCCGGGATTAGCCATTTAGTTAGAAAATGCCCGTTTGAATCAAATACCTGAATCCGTTTGTTGATTGGATCGGCCACAAAAACTCTGTTGGTTTTCGGATCAACTGTTACAGAGGTGTGGTCGTCGAACTGTCCGTCCCCGCTGCCCTTGCTGCCCCAAAACGTCAGCACTCGTCCATCAGGACTGAATTTAACGATTCGCGTGTGGCCTTGATCGACAACATAAATGGAGCGATCGGAGCCGATTGCGATCCGGCGCGGCCCATAGAACCCGGGATCTGGCCCCTTCCACTCGTCAATGACATTGCCGTCGGGTGCCAGCTTCTCGACTCGGTGCCGGGCAGCGTCTGCCACGTAGATGTTGCCAGCCCGGTCGACGGCGATGCCGTTCGGTGCACCCAGTTGTCCGTAGCCGATTCCCCTAATTCCCATCACGCCGAGAAAGGTGCCGGACGGCGCGAATTTCTCGATTCGAGCATTATTGGTGTCTGCTACGAGAATGTTTCCATTGCCATCAACGGCAATTCCTGTAGGGCCGTCAAATTGTCCTTTGTCACTTCCTCTGCCTCCGTCAAACATGTTAGTCGCAGCTTCAGGCAGGGAACTAAGCTTGGCAGGGGGTGTCTCCGGCACTTTGTAGATTATCAGGCCGTTGTACCTGCTGTCCTCGAACACTTTTGGAAAATAAGCGGCATAGAGCTGTTCGTTGGGGCGCTTGATAAATTGAGCCTGGCGAACGGCGCCGTCGAATCCCACATACTTGATACCGTTCTCCTTTAGAAGGCGATACACCTTCCATGGATCCTTGTTCTCGAACAGTTCAATGTAAACTCTGTCGCGCTTACTAGCATCATAACCTGCGGACCATGCATAGTATGGCCAGCCATAAAAGACGCGCCGGCCGGCCATCAGGATAGGATGATTAACGAAGCGATCCGTGAGAAAGATTTCTCGCGGCGTAGTGTTCTTGTTCAGCCAGTCGATCAATGGATCGTTCCGATAAGTAACTTCGCTCCAGCCAGTATTATGGACCGGGAAGAAATCGATAATGCCTCCCGGAATGATGATCAGCGGGATAAGAATTGCGGCGAATTTACCTGGCAATGTCGTGCCGCCCAGCGAAAGATGCCATAATCTCCAGAGCGCAAAGGCGACGAAGAGGTTAGCGATAATGACCCAGATGTGAATGAATTTTTGGTTGGCAAGAACCTCGATTGTGAACTGGAAAGAAAAGGCAACTGCAAGAAGGCTTAACACTGCCAAAAAGACGCGCCTTTGCAGGCTCGTGGCGAAAATCAGCGCCAGCGCGATCAACAACCACTTGGCCCCAAAAGTAAATCCAAGATACTTCACCACATTCACGGCGGTAGGGTGATCGATCGTGTAACCCCAGTGAAGGAGCTTTGGCATGTTAGCTCTACCGCTCCCCGTGCTTAGATAGAGCATCTGTGGGAAGGCGATGAGACCCGCTGTGACGCCCAGTGCAATCATTTGCAGCCGCCGCGGACATAAAATGAACAACAGGCCCAGGATGGCGGCGGCGGCGAGGAAGACTGCGCTGTTCCACATTGGCAATAGGCCAAGCAAAACGCCTGAAAAAATGAAGGCTGGCAAAGTAGTGACAAAAGCTTCTGTGCTGGCGGCGGTTTCCTGTCCACGGTCCGTTGTCAGCGAAGCGATGGGCGGGTTGGTTTGGTATTCTGGAAGCTCTTCAAGTTGCCCGGTATTACCGGAAGCGGAGGCAGGCCCGGTTTCGGAGGGGGTGTTCGACGGGGCTGTTATTGTGTTCATAACAGCCCGCGTCTCAGCCCGTTTAGCTGCTGCGGCGCGGTAACGGATCACCAGAAACACGAGGACAAGCAACAGTATCCCGATCGCGCTGGCGAAGTGCCGCTGATTGAGGTAAGTCACCTGCGACCACGTCCCCCAGGCGTCACCACGGTACGGAAAGATCGTCGGAAGATAATCGCGCTGGTTTTTGATGGCTTGAATTGCGGCGCGTGCTGAAGGTTGCTTTTGAAGAAACGGGATGTAAGACAGCGATCCGAAAAAGAAAAAGAGGACGGACCCTAGCCGCCCGACTGCCCGCGAATTGAATAATACCTCACCGAGCGTCATTACCACCACGAGCATGGCTACCAGAGTCATTATGCTGAGGAGATTCAGACTCCAGGCCGGGTCGAGCCCGAGGAATTCAAGATTTCCCGCCTGAAAATAGAACAAGAAATGGTAACGGATGCGGTCGCCGGAATAGTGAGGATATTCGGTTGGGAAATTGTGTCCTACTGCAAAGCTCTGCATTAGCGCAGTGTTTGGGCCGAAATCGCTGTATTCAGGGTTGGCGATCTGAAGCTTGCTGCCTTTGGACGTGAAAGAAGCAAACATCATCCACGAAACGAGGAGGACGTATGCGGTGATAAGTAGCCAGTCCGCTATGCTCGAGCCCTTGGGCCGTGGCAGATACAAATCCGCTTGGCTCTCCTGAACTATCGCCGAGCGAGCTTTAACAATTCTGCGCTTCCACCTGGGCCAGGACAGGACCGCGATCGCTGCTGTAAAGAACAACAGATTGGCCCACACCATCGGTCGTGATGTCCAGAAGAAGGCGAGTCCTGTCAGGTAAGTGAACCACGAACTGATCAAGAGACCTGCGAGGATGGCTGCTGCACATCGGTGCGCAACCGATTCGAACTGATAAAAGCGACGGCAGAAAAAGTCCCCGACGCAAGCGGCCAATATCAAATAAATCAGAGCCGTCATTCCCAAGTCTCCGCTGACTTAGGACCGACGCGTGCATTTGCACAAGGCTTCGGCGCGCAGGCCATAGGCGCAAATCGTAAACGCACGATTTTCTTCGTCAATATGGCGCTAATTTTCATGGCAGACGAAGTAGAGAACTTGGCAAACTTCCAACCACAACGCGTTTGCTACGGCTGAATTTTGTCGGTCCAAAGATAGAGCCAGGCGGCCATTGCGTTGATGGCCACCGACAC
>WNGJ01017941.1_pt1 | contig 13056 bp, 13 predicted proteins | sample 5400611 | NCBI WGS metagenome assembly WNGJ01 (sample SAMN13153375, study PRJNA577476) | soil metagenome | isolation source: 40 cm soil or saprolite under Garry oak tree replicate 1 | place: USA:California | collected 2016-06-15
GCAGGTCTTCAATCTCAACGGGATCGGCAAGCTGCTCGTCGATGCGGTCGCGCACCGCGATTACCCGCTGATCCAGGCGCTCGTCCTGCTGCTCGCGTCGGTGTTCGTGCTGGTGAACTTCGTGGTCGACCTCGTGTACGTGGTGCTCGATCCCCGGATCAGGTACTCCTAGGTGGTCGAGACCGAGCCCCGCGTCGCGGGCGAGCGGACCTCCTTCGCGGACGACCTCGCGAGGCGCCGGTACCTCGAGTCGACCGGCCGCCGGCGCTTCGTGCGCTTCTGGGTCGACTTCGTCAGGCAGCGCCCGCTCGGCACCGCGGGTGCCGTCCTCATCATCGTCATGCTCCTCGCGGCCGCCTTCGCCAACGTCATCGCCCCCTACGACCCGACGGCGATCAACTTCCCCGACCTGCTCAAGCCGCCGTCGCCCCAGCATCTGCTCGGCGCCGACAACTTCGGCCGCGATGTGTTCTCGCGCGTGGTCTTCGGCTCCCGGACCGCGCTGCTCGTGGGGTTCAGCGCCTCGCTCGTCGGGTGCACGTGCGGCCTGGTGCTCGGCGTGGTCGGCGCATACCTCGGTGGTCGCACAGATCAGATCATCCAGCGGCTGATGGACGTGCTGCTGTCCTTCCCGCTCATCGTCATCGCCATCGCCGTGGTGGCGGCGCTCGGGACCGGTGAGGACAAGATCGCCAACGTCATCGCCGCGATCACGGTCCCGATCGTCCCGCGCGTCGCGCGCGTGGTGCGTTCGAGCGCGCTCAGCATCGTGCAGATGCCGTACATCGAGGCGACCCGCTCGGTCGGAGCGGGCGCGATCCGCATCATGTTCCGGCACGTCGCGCCCAACGTCTTCGCTCCATATCTCATCATGCTGACCGCGTTCCTCGGTCAGGCGATCCTGCTGGAGGCGTCGCTGTCCTTCCTGGGCCTCGGCGTCTTCGAGCCGACGCCGTCGTGGGGGCTGATGCTCCGAGGGGCGGGCATGCAGTTCCTCGAGCAGGCGCCCTGGCTCGCGATCGCGCCCGGGGTCGCCATCAGCATGGCCGTGTTCGGTTTCAACCTGTTCGGCGACTCACTGCGCGACGCGCTCGACCCGCGTCTGCGCACGGGCTAGCAATGCTGCGCGCGAGCGACGTGATACGCCTGCACATGGGCCACTTCATCGCGCCCGGGCATCTGCCCTTCGCCGGCGCGGCGATCGTCGTGTCCGCGTTCTTGGTGCGGCACCCGAGCGGACCGATCCTGCTCGACACCGGCATCGGCGTCGGATTGCCCGACATCGAGGCGATGTACAAGCCGGTACGCAGGGCCCTCGACGCCGTGCTGCGCGACGCCGGTGTCTCGGTCGGAGACGTACGCGCCGTCGCGAACTGCCATCTGCACTTCGACCATTCCGGCAACAACTTCCGCTTTCCAGGCGTACCGATCCTGGCCCAGAAGGTCGAGCGCGAAGCGGTCGCGACGCCGAACTACACGCTCCCTGGACCGGTCGCCGAGTTCGACGGTGCGAGCTTCGAGCTACTCACGGGCGAGGCCGAGATCGCGCCCGGCGTGCGCATCGTTCCGACGCCGGGCCACGTGCCGGGGCATCAGTCGTTCGTCGTCGACACGCAGGAGGGTCGGATCGTCATCGCCGGGCAGGCGTTCCAGGACGCGGCGATGTACGCCCGGGATCTGTACGCGTGGCGTCTCGATCGCTCGGGTTCGCCGCATCCGGAGTACGCGCCGTGGGTCGCGCGCCTGCAAGAGCTCGATCCGTGGCGTGTGACCTTCGCGCACGACCTCGCGATCTGGCAGCGCGAGGAGTGAGGCCCTAGGCCGCCCTGCGGCCCATCGCGCGGATCAGACTCAGCGCGAGGAAGCCGAACACCGCCGCCATGGCGATGCCGACCAGGAGGAAAGCGGACCCCATGGTGAACACGTCACCGTTCGGGTCGGTTCCGAGATGCACGCCGGCGACGCCGGCCGTCGAGATCGACGTCGAGTAGTAGGCGAGCGCGAGTCCCATGACGGTAAGACCGATGAACGCGAAGGCCTTTGGCCACGTGGGGTTCTTCATACGCGGCATTCAATTTCGGACGCTCGGCTGCGTCAAGACCCCAAAACTAGCCGCAACGGAATTGAGTCCTTCGCGTCACGTTCCAGCGCGAGGTGCGTTAATGCGGCTCGGCCTCACGGGGACGGCCCTCCAGCGCACGTTTCGCCAGAGCGATCGCCGCCTCGAGCTCCTTGGGGCGCCGCGAGCCGATCAGCACGCGCGCGCCCTCGGTCGTCTCGACCAGGACGCCCTCATCACCGCTGACGTTGAATGCCCAGCCCTTGAAGCCGAGGCGCACCCCGTAGCCACCGTAGTCGATGAGTGGCCGGTACTTCGTCGCCTCCGCCCGACGCACGCTCGCAAGCGCTATCCGACGCTTCGGCCAGAGGAGGTGGAACGCGATCGTGATCGCTTCGCGGTCGACGTCGACGACGAGGCGCGCGAACGCGAAGAGCGCGCCGATCGCGAGCACCACCAGCGGTATGACGAGGACCTCCAGCACCGGACCGCGCACCGCGAGGACGACGACCACGGGCAGCGCCACGACGGCGAGCAGGACGGGAAGCCACCATTGACGGAAGCTCTGCTCCTCGTGGAAATAGGTCACTGGCCCTTCCACACCGGCTTGCGCTTCTCCATGAAGGCCTGCACGCCCTCGCGGAAGTCGCGGCTCATGTAGCAGAGGAGGATGAGGTCGGCGCTCTCTTCCGGGAGCATGCGGTCGCGGATGCGCCGCAGCGCCTCCTTCGTCGCCTGGAGCGTGAGCGGTGCGTGCGACGCGATCGTCCGCGCGAGCTCATCGACGCGCGGTATGAGCGCGTCCTCGTCCTTCGCGACCTCGTGGTAGAGGCCGATGCGCAGCGCCTCGTCCGCGTCGACCAGGCGAGCGGTAAAGACGATCTCCTTCACGCGCGCCACGCCGATGAGCGACGAAAGCCGCACGAGGTTCGCCATCGAGAAGCAGTTCCCGAGGGTGCGCGCGACCGGTACGCCGAAGCGTGCCGATGGCGCCGCGATGCGGAGATCGCAGGCGGCCGCGATGGCCGCGCCGCCGCCGACGACCGGACCGCGAAGCGCCGCGATCGTCGGCACTCGCACGCGCTCGAGCGCGCTCATCCATGCGTCCATGCGCGCCTCGTACTCGAGCGCGTCGTGCTCCTCCGCGAATCCGCTGAACTGCGAGATGTCGGTGCCTGAGACGAACGCGCCTCCCGCGCCGGTCAGCACCAGCGCGCGTACGCCGCGATCGGCATCCACCTCGCCGGCGACTTCGGCCATGCGCTCGTACATCGCGAAGGTCATCGCGTTGCGCGCCTCCGGCCGGTTGAACGTGAGCCACACGACGTCGCCCCGGCGCTCGACGAGCACCTCGTTCATGCCGCCGCCACGGTCCCGCGCGCGACGAACGCGCGCACTTCGTCGTCGGAGTGGCCGATCTCGCGCAGCACCTCGGCCGAGTGCTCGCCGAGGAGCGGACCGGCGCGGTCCAGGCGTGCCGGCGACGACCGTAGCCGCAGCGGAGTGCCGAGCGCGCGCACGTTCCCGAGCTTCGCGTGCGGCAGGTCGACGAAGAAGCCCCGCTCGCGAAGATGCGGGTCGGCGAAGACCTGGCCGTAGTCCTGGATCTCGCCGCACGGCACGCCCGCCGCTCGCAGCACCGCGAGCCAGTGCGCGGCCGGTCTGGTCGCGGTGACCGCCTCGATGAGCGGAATGAGCTGCGCTTGGTTGCGACGGCGGAGCGTCCCGTCCGCGAAACGCGGGTCGCGCTCGAGGCGCTCCAGGCCGAGCGCGACGCAGAAGGCGTGCCATGTCGGCACGGTCGTCGCGCCAAGCACGAAGTGCGTGTCCGCGGCACGCACGGCCTGGTACGGGCCGACGAGCTTGTGGGCCGATCCGGCCGCGCGCGGGATCTCACCGGTGGTGAAGAACTGGCCGGCTTCCCAGACCGCAAGCGATACCGACGACTCGTACATCGAGATGTCCACCAGCTGCCCACGGCCTTCGCGTTCGCGCACGCCGAGCGCGGCGAGCACGCCGATCGTCGCGTACAGGCCCGCCGCGAGGTCGGAGATCGAGACGCCGACCTTCACCGGCGCGCCGCCTTCCTCCCCCGTGACGCTCATGAGACCGCTCATCGCCTGAACGATGATGTCGAGCGCCGGCCGGTCCGCATATGGCCCGTCGAGACCCCAACCGGTCACCGCCGCGTAGATGAGGCGCGGGTTCGCGTCGAGCAGAGACTGCGGATCGAGGCCGAGATCGCGCATCGTGCCCGGCCGCAGGTTCTCGACGATCACGTCGGTGCGCTCGGCGAGGCGGCGGAAGATCTCGGCGCCCGCCTCCTGCTTCAGATCGAGCGCGACGCTGCGTTTGCCGCGATTCAGGCGAACGAAGTTACCGCTCTCGCCGTCGACGAGTGGCTCGAGGCGTCGCGACAGGTCTCCTCCCCGCGGGTCCTCGATCTTGACGACGTCCGCCCCGAGATCCGCGAGCTGCATGCCACAGAACGGACCCGCCATGTAGTTACCGACCTCGAGAACGCGGATCCCTTCGAGCGGTGGTGGAGGCATGCGCGGAGTCTACGAAGAGGGGCGGACGAGAGAGTGCGGGAGAGAGGACGGGAAAATGGAGGAGAGGCCACGGGCGCGTCGCGAGCGAGAGTCGAGGCCGCGGGATCAGCTCGCGGAACAGAGAGCAACGGAGCGGGCCCGTTTCGAGCGAGCGATGCGCCCGCTGCCTCACCGGGTCCGTTTTCGAGAGAGCGATGCGCCCGCTGGCTCCAGCCGACTCCGCATCGAACGATGCGGACACTGCCTCATGAGCACTCCCCCCAGCGTTCCGCGACTTTTCCGTCACGCAGTCTCCACACTCCCGAGACACCTCCGCGCGAACCCACGATCCAGATGTCCTGACCGTGCGCGAAGACGCTCGTGAGCGAGCAGGTCGTCCCGATGTCGACGCGAGTCACCACCGTCGGCTTCGCCGGGATCGACGTTCCGGCTGTGACGAGGGCGCCGTCGACGGTGAGCACCACGCCACCGTCGCCCACGGTCCACACCGTCGAACCAACGGCGGCGACCGCCCGAAGGGAAGTGTCGACGCCGGACTCGACCTTCGTCCAGGTGAGCCCCGAGAGAGCGAGGATCGTGCCGCCATCGCCGACCGCGACGGCCGTCTCGATGCTCGGGCCCGCGATCGCGCGGAGCGTGACGTCGACGCCGGTCTTCACCGGCCGCCAGCCGGCGACCTCCAGGCGGTAGCTGATCCCTTGGCTGCCGACGACCCAGGCCGACTCGAGACCGAAGACGATCAGGCCGTTCAGGTCCTCTTCGATGCCGCTCGCGTACGGCTGCCACGTACCGCCCGACAGCAGCTGGACCATTCCCTGCGTCCCCACGACCATCGCGCCCTGCGACATCGCCGCGACGCCCCTGAGGTCCTCCACGGTCACGTCGAACGCGTTGATCGAGCGCGCGCGATCGTCGACGATCAGCACCGCGCCGACCGGGCCGACGGCATAGACGGTCCCGGTGTCGCACGACGCGTTCGTGAGGGTCCGAAGCGTGCTGTCGACCTGCGCCCAGTCCTTACCGTCGTAGCGGAGAAGGGCGCCGCCGTTCGCGACCACCCACAGCCCTTGCTCGGTGGCGCAGCCGGCGGACAGCTGTTGGAAGAACACCTGTGGGTCGGTCGTGGGCACCGGCGTTCGCGTGGGGACCGCGACGGTCGGCGCCGGCGTGGGGCGTGGTGTCGGACTCGGTCGCGCGATGGTCCCGATCGCGAGACCTCCACCGATGGCCGCGACGACGAGCAGGACCGCGATGATCCCCGCGTATCCGAGGGGCAGCGCCGCATCGCCTCCGCGCGGGGGAATGGGCGCGCGTGATGACGCGGGCTCGGGCGCCTTCTCGGACGGAACCGGCTTCTCGGACGTGGGCGCCTTCTCGGACGGAGGCGCCTTCGTGGGTTCGGTCGGCTTCTCCGAGGGGCGATCGGGCGGCGGAGTGTCGGCCATCACATCGCCTCGAGGCGACGGATCCGCTCGGCAATGGGAGGGTGCGTGTCGAACAGCCCGTCCAGTGCACGCGGCGCGTCCTTGAGGGGGTTCGCGATGTAGAGCGATGCGGTCGCCTTGTTCGCGACCTCGAGGGCCTCCGTGTCCGCGGCGATCTTGCGCAGCGCATTCGCGAGGCCGGGCGGGTAGCGCGTCAGGAGCGCGCCGGATGCGTCGGCCAGGTATTCGCGCTGTCGCGAAACGGCCAGCTGGATCAGCGTCGCGACGATCGGCGTGAGGATCGCGAGCGCGATCGCGATGATCAGGATGATCCCCCCGCCGCCCCGGTCGCGGCCACGGCGCCCGCCTCCACCCCACGCGAAGGATCGGAGCATCCAGTCCGACAGCAGGGCGACCGTGCCGACGAGGACCGTCACGAGAAGCATGACGCGGATATCGCGGTTGACGACGTGCGACATCTCGTGCGCGATGACGCCCTCGAGCTCGGTGCGGTCCAGCTTGTCGAGCAGGCCGCGCGTGACGACGAGCGAGGCGTGCTTCGGGTCACGGCCCGTCGCGAAGGCGTTGGGCGCGGTGTCATCGATGACATAGATACGCGGTGGAGCGATCCCGAGCCCGATCGAAAGGGTCTCAACGATGTTCCGTAGCTGCGGCTCCGCTCCCGGTGCGAGCTCACGCGCCTGGCTCTGCGCGAGCACGAGCTTGTCCCCGGCGAAGTACGAGGCCGTAGCGGAAACGCCCGAAAAGCCGAGTGCGAGTGGCACCATCGCCACGCCCCCGCCGGGTGCGAACACCTCGCCGACGACGTACCCGAGCGCCACGAGGAGGCCGGTGAAAACGGTGACGAGCGCGACCGTGCGCCAGCGATTCGCGGCGACGGCGTCGTAGATGTTGAGCCGGGACGGCTGAGCGGCCACGCCGGCTAGCTGAACGACACCTTCGGGACTTCACGTTCGGTCGCGTCGGCGAGCTCGAAGTACTGCTCGGGTGTGAAGCCGAACATGCCTGCGAGGAGGTTCGTCGGGACCGTCTGCAGCGCGGTGTTGTAGTCGCGGACGTTCCCGTTGTAGAAGCGCCGCGCGAACGAGATCTTGTCCTCGGTGGCCGTCAGGTTCTCGGACAGATCCTTGAACTCCTGCACGGCCTGCAGCTGCGGATAGTTCTCCGCGACCGCGAACACGGTGCGCAGCGCGGCGGTCAGCTGGTTCTCCGCGACGGCGCGCTCCTGCGGCGTTCCGTTCTGTCCCGCCGCGACCGCGGCCGCGCGCGCCTTCGTCACGTTCTCGAAGACGCTCTTCTCGTGCGCCGCGTAGCCCTGGACCGTCGCGACGAGGTTCGGGATGAGGTCGTGGCGCCGCTTCAGCTGGACGTCGATGTCCGACCACGCCTCGCGCACGCGCTGACGCAGCGTGACCAGACGGTTGTAGAGGCCGATGACGAACACGACGATGAGCGCGATGACGACGAGCGGGATCAGGATCTCCACGGCGTTCTCCCCTTCCGAGTGACGGCGCTGTCAATCATGACATCAGCGGAGCGAGAGCCTCTTCCAGCCCCGAACGGCGAGCGGACCGCCGCGACATCCGGGAGCGCGCCGATCCGTTCGAGCGCGGCGAGCGCCGCGCCGCGCGCGGATCCTTCGCCCGCGAGGCTCATGAGGAGCGGACGGTCGATCGCGTCGGCGAAGAGCTGCATGAGCCAGGGCAGCGCCAGCAGCGTGCCGCCGGTCGCGATGACGCGGTCGATCCCCGGCAGCGCGCGGCTCGTGACCTCCCAGAGGCGCGAGACGCGATGCGCGACGCCCTCGATCATGGCGCGTGCGACATCGTCGGCGCTCGTGCCGATCCCGACGCCGGCGACCGCCGCGCGCGCGGCGTCGTTCCACGTCGGGCTGCGATCGCCGGCGAAGAGCGGTAGCGCGACGAGCGCCCCGTCCGCCGAGCCGCGGCGCACCGCGGCAGCCAGGTCGAGACCTGGGAACGTGCGCGCCAACCAGGTCAGCACGTTACCGCCGTTCGACAAAGCGCCCCCGGCCACGACCCGCGACGCATCGAGCCGGTACGTCCATCCACCCTCGACGATCGGCGGATCGTCGGTCGCGTATACCACGCGCATCGCGCCGGAGGTGCCGAGGAACAGCGACGCGGTGTCGCGACCGATCGCCCCGGCGCCCACGTTGGAGCACGCCCCATCGCCGATCGCGGGCACCCACGTCGCGTCGGCGAGCGCCGGCCAGCGGCGCGCGAAGGCCGGCAGCATCCGCGCGATGGGCGCGTCGTCGATCGGCGAGAGCGTCTCCTCGCCCACCAGGAGATGCGAGAGGAGCGGGCGATCCCAGCGGCGCAGGCGCTGGTCGTACAGCCCGGTGGCCGACGCCATCCCATGTCCGGCGCGCCGGGCACCGAGGATCCGAAGGAATAGGTATTCGCCGAGCGACATCCACCACGCCGTGCGCGCGTACGCGTCGGTCTCATGCTCGCGGAGCCACCGCAGCTTCGCGGGCAGGTACGAGGCGTGGAGGACGCAGCCGGTGCGCGCGTGCGTGTCGATCGGATCGAGCTCGCGACGCAGCGCCGCCGCGGCGCCGCGCGCACGTGTGTCCGCCCAGGTGAGCACGCGTGTCGTGGGCCGACCACCGGCGTCTACGCCGACCAGGCTGTGCCAGAACGTCGAGGCGGCCACGGCCGCGATCTCGCTCGCGCGGCGCCCGGCCCTCGCGAGGACCGCGTCGATCGTGAGGCATGCGGCGCGCACGCGCTCATCCGCATCCACGGTGACCTCGCCGTCGGCGGCGGTGCGGACCGGTCGATCCGCGTGCGCGATGCAGCCGGCGACGGGCCGTCCGCGCGAGTCGAAGAGAAAGACGCGAAGACCCGACGTCCCGATATCGAGCGCGAGTACGAGGGGGGCGCGCGCCTCGCGGAGCGGGATCGCGAGCGGCTCGCGCAGCACGGCGCGAGTATGCGCGCCGCTAAGCCGTCGCTGAGCGCATGAGCGGCGGACGTGTGGCGCGCGGTAGCCGAAGACGCACGAGCGAGCCGAGGGTCGAGGGGCTCTCGATGTCGAGCGACCCTCCGTTGGCCTCCATGAGCAGGCGGGCGAGCTCGAGGCCCAGGAAACGATCGGCCACCGCGACCGCGCGCGGGTCGTCGGCGCGCTGGGGATCGTCGAACAACGCGCGATCGTCGACGCGGAGCGGCACGCGCGAACGGTCGCTGACGTCGACCCAGGCGTACTGCGCGTCGATGCGGACCGCGACGTTCACGTACTCGGTCGAGTGCTGGAGCGCGCTGCGGACGACGCTCTCGATCGCCTGCCGCAGTCGATTCACGTCGGCATCGACGATCGGCGCCTCCGCGCCGAGCGTGATGATCACGCGCTGCTTGTCGGCGATGGCCCGCACCGCATCGCGAACGATCTCGTTCAGATCGGAGTGCGTGCGCGTGAGCAGGAGTCGTTCGCTCTGGAGCCGTCCGAGAGACACGAAATCGCGGGCGAGGAACTGCAGCTCCTGCGCCCGCCGTTGGAGCTCCTGGATCGTGCTGTGTTCATCGGAGTGCGCCGGCGCGTCGCGCTCGAGCTTCTTCGCGAGCGCGGCGATCGCTTCGACCGGCCGGGGCAGCTCGTGATCGAGGACGCGGAGGAAGTCCTCGCGCTGGCGGTCGATCACCGCCAGACGCGCGGAGCTCGTGCGCTGGCGATCGAGGAGCAGCGCGATCGCGATGAAGATGACCAGACGCGTGAATCCGTTCCAGATCGAGGGGCCCAGCGACACGATGCCGCGGTTGGCCGTGTCGGCGAAGAGCCAGGCGAGCGCCCCGGCGACGGCGACGGTGACACCCGGCACGCGACCGGCATACCAGGCGGTGACGACGACCGGGATGAGGTAGAAGAGCGAGAAGCCGATATCGGGTCCGGTGAGGAGATCGACGAGGCAGATGGCGGCGATGGCCACGAGACAGAGCGCCGTCAGCGACAGCCAGCGCCCCACGGTCACGCCAGCAGGGCCCGCACAGCGGCGGCGATGTCGCGGCCCGCGATGCCGGCCGCCTCCACGAGCTCCGCGGGCTTGCCCGACCCGGGCATGTCGCGCACCGCGAGGTGGCGCAAGGTGAGGTCGTTCACGCCGAGGCCGACCAGGGCCGAGACGACCGCATCGCCGAGGCCGCCCTCGGGCCAGTGGTCTTCCACGATGACGAGGCGCCCGCCGGTCTCCCGCACCGCCTTCGCGATGCCCTGCGCGTCGAGCGGTTTCACGCAGTAGGCGTCGACGAGCCGGATCTTCACGCCGGATTTCGCAAGCTCGTCCGCGGCTTTCACTCCCTCGTGCACCGTGATGCCGGCCGCGACGACGGTGACGCGATCGTCCGGACCGCCGCCGCGCACGACGCGGCTTCCGCCGATCGGAAACTCGTCCTCGGGGCGGTAGAGGATCGGAGTATTCGCGCGCGTCGTTCGGATATACGAGATACCGCGCAGGTCGGCCATCGCCGCGACGAGCTTCGCGGTCTGATTCGCGTCGCACGGATAGAGGACGGTGCTGCCGTGCACGGCCCGCATCATCGCGAGATCCTCGAGCGCCATCTGCGACGGACCGTCCTCGCCGATGGACACTCCGGCATGCGAACCGGAGAGACGGATGTCGGCACGCGAGATCGCGGCCATGCGGATGAAGTCATACGCGCGCGTGAGGAACGCCGCGAAGGTCGACGCGAATGGCACGAAGCCGACGACCTGCATCCCGACCGCCACCGCGACCATCCGCTGCTCGGCGATGTACATCTCGAAGAAGCGATCGGGGGCGGTCTTCTTGAAATCCTCGGCGTGGGTCGAATTGCTCACCTCAGCGTCGAGCGCCACGACGTCCGCGCGCGCGGCACCGAGCGCCGCGAGCGCCTCGCCGTACGCCTTACGCGTCGCGACGGGCTCGGTGTAACGCCGGAGGTCCGGGGCCTTGCGCGGCGGGAGCGGGGCCGGCCGCCACGCCGGCGGGCTGGGCACCTCGAACACGCGGGACGGCTCGGCGCCGAGCTCCGCGAGCGCCTGCTTCGCCTGCTCCGCGTCGAGGGCCTTGCCGTGCCAGCCCGGTTTGTCTTCCAGGAACGAGACGCCCTTGCCCTTCACCGTCTTCGCGATGATCGCGTTCGGTCGTCTCGACGAGCGCGCGCGTTCGTACGCGTCGTCGATCTGCGAGAGATCGTGGCCATCGATCACGATCGGGTCGAGGCCGAATGCCTTCACGCGCGACGCGTACGCGTCGGTGTCCCACTCGAGCTCGGTCGGCCCGCGCTGACCGAGGCGGTTCACGTCGAGGATCGCGGTGACGTTCTCGAGGCCTTCATGGCCGGCGAGATCGAGGGCCTCCCAGACCGAGCCCTCGGCCGATTCGCTGTCGCCGACGACGACCCACACGTGGAACGGCGCCCGCAGCAGCCGTTTGCCGGCGAGCGCGACGCCGACACCGATCGGCAGACCCTGCCCCAGCGAACCTGTCGCCACGTCGACCCAGGGAAGGATCGGCGTCGGATGACCTTCGAGGCGCGAGCCGAGCTTCCGGAACGTCATGAGCTCCGCGTCGTCGATCGCGCCGGCCGCGCGGAACATCGCGTACACGAGCGGCGACGCGTGGCCCTTGGAGAAGATGAGGTGGTCGTTCGCGAGCACGTCCGGCCGCTCGAAGTCGTAGCGAAGATGGCCCGCGAGCAGCACCGCCATGAGATCGGCCGCGGACAGCGATGACGTCGGGTGGCCGGATCCGGCGGCGGTCGAGCATCGGATGCTGTCGGCGCGGAGCTGTCGCGCCAGCGAACGGTATACGTCGAGCCGCGTCGCCGTCTCGCTCACGGTCGCCACGACCACACCCTACCGCAGGAAGAGGGCGTGGACCGAATATCCTCGGTCGCACCACGGGGGTGACGGCATGGAGATCGGGCTGTACGGCCTGGGCCGGATGGGCGGCAACATGGTCACGCGTCTGGTCCGCGGCGGGCACCACGTCGTGGCGGGAAATCGCAGCCCCGGCCCGGTCGATGAGGCGAAAGCCGAGGGCGCCGTCGGCGCCTACTCGATCGAGGAGATGACGAAGCAGCTTCGTCCCCCGCGCGTCCTCTGGTCGATGGTGCCCGCTGGGGAGGCCACCGATCAGACCCTCGACGAGTTCGCGCGATACGCGAGCAAGGGCGACGTACTCGTCGACGGGGGCAACTCGTATTTCCGCGACTCGATGCGGCGGGCGGAGAAATACAAGGCCCAGGGATTCGACTATCTCGACGTCGGAGTCTCCGGGGGGATCTGGGGACTCGACAACGGCTACTGCATGATGGTCGGCGGCGAGGCACGCGCGGTGGAGCGCGCGAGGCCGGTGCTCGACACGCTCGCGCCGCCGAACGGCTGGGCGCATTTCGGAAAGAGCGGCGCGGGCCATTTCATCAAGATGGTCCACAACGGGATCGAGTACGGGATGATGCAGGCGTACGGCGAGGGTTTCGAGCTCATCCACGCGAGCGAATTCGAGATCGACATGAAGCGTGTCGCGAGCGTGTGGATGCAGGGAAGCGTCGTGCGCTCGTGGCTCCTCGAGCTCGCGGAGCGCGCATTCGAACAAGAGGGACCCGACCTGGCGAACATCAAAGGCTGGGTCGCGGACTCCGGTGAGGGTCGATGGACCATCCAAGAAGCGATCGCGCACGATGTACCGGCGACCGTGCTGGCGCATTCGCTCTTCGCTCGATTCACATCAAGACAGGACGACTCGTACGCCATGAAAGTCGCGGCGGCTCTGCGCAATCAGTTTGGCGGACATGCGCTCAAGAAGTGAGACAACCTGCGCGACGTGGCGGCGTGTGGCGTGACGAGGACATCGCGGCACTCCTCGAGCGAGCGTCTGCGCCCAGCCGGCCCGAGCCGCACGCGCTGGGTGAACGGCGGGCCGGCGTAGCCAGCAGCGAGCGAGAGGAGGGCCGCGACGTCGAGTCACACCGCACGCCGCCACGTCGCGCTG
>WNGJ01006085.1_pt1 | contig 13054 bp, 9 predicted proteins | sample 5400611 | NCBI WGS metagenome assembly WNGJ01 (sample SAMN13153375, study PRJNA577476) | soil metagenome | isolation source: 40 cm soil or saprolite under Garry oak tree replicate 1 | place: USA:California | collected 2016-06-15
CGGAGCCGGTGAAGAGTTGAGTTTTGAAATAGTCGAAGAGCACACGAACAACCTACTGGGACGCCTCGAAGCAAAGCTAGTCGTTCACCATGAGGGAGCGGGAACGCCTGATAGGCTGACGGTGCGGAAGCTTGCGTCTGAACATTTCAAGGCACCAGTCGACAGAGTCTTTGTGAAGAGTATTGCGACGCGAACCGGCGGATCCTCTGCTACCTGCATGGTCGAGATTTATCAGGACGCTAAATCTGCGGATATTGTTCCATCGTACTTGAAGAACCGGATGCTTCCGAAGGACCAGCGGGTCGCGAAAGTGAAGAAAGAGGCCGAGCCGAAACCAGCCGCGCCAACACCCAAACCGGCCGCCGAGAAGAAGACGGAAGCGAAACCGGCTGAGAAGAAGGAAGAAGCCAAGGCTGCACCAGCGAAAGAGGCGAAGCCTCCAGCAGGCAAGGAAGCGAAACCTGCAGCTGGCAAGGAAGACAAACCGCCCGCTGCGAAGGAAGCCAAACCAGCGAAAGCAGAGTCTAAGCCGAAAGCATAGACAAGCCAGTCGCATTAGCCTAGAACCGGAAACAGGATCTTCCAGTTCTGCGTCGCGAGACTCGCTTGAAACCTGCACTGCTTCTTGAGAACTTCCCGAACACGAAGTTTGTATCGCGAGACTGCGTCTAGATTGGGTGGGCCTTACAAGGTAATTGGTGTCTGCGGGATAGTTCAGGCGCAGGTCTTGAGGCTCTCAAGACGCAGCATTCCCGTACTCGCTATTATTGCGGTAGGATTGACGGTGATCGTGGTAGGCCTGCTCATTTCTAGCCACAGCGTCGAGGTTATGCGCTTTTCCGGCAATCAGAGCCAAGTCTTCGCAATCAACAGCAACAGTAGGGACTATTTTCTTGAACCCGTTAGCCAGACGAACCTCAACCTCTGCCAGGATCCGACGATTGTGAGTCTCTACAGGCAAAGAGACACGGCACCTGTCTACAATGGCCAGGTGACCTACTCCCTCACCAAGACTGGAGGCCAAAACAGCGGTTGGGAACTCAACTGGAATTCGATGTTTCTCCCAGACGGGCTTGACTCCCGGCAACTACTATTTCGTGGTCCAACATCCCTCTTGTCGCAGCGCAGTCACGCTGGCGCTATTCCAGGTATCTCGGTGAGCTTCACTCACGCTACGGCGGAGGATTAACATGATCACGAGCAAGATTCCAATTCTAAGACGATTCTAAGGCAATTTCCAGGGGACTATCACGCTTCCGATATCGCATTCCATAAAGATTCTGACTCCGGACCCTCACTAAGTCATGATGACGACAAGCTCTGCGGCTTGAGGAACTGGGCCAACAAGCCTTTCGAATCGCCATTGGTTAGTTTCGTAAGCTGAAGGTTACGATAGTCGTTCAGCCCTTGTGCTACCTTGCCAATGGACCAGAGCAGTTCACCGTATTCTTTCTTTTTCTCATCCAGCAACCGTTTCTGAGACTGCCATCGTCTGACAAGATAGTAGCCCAAGAAAGTGGTGATTACGGGGATTATAGATACCTGGTCCAGATACTGAGTATGAGATTGTAGTCCAGAGTGAGGTGCTCATCGGCATCTACTGGGTCTTAGGTCCCTTTCGTGATGGATACTTCGAAAAGAGATACACAACATATGGACCCAGAAGAATGCCTAAGATTAGGCTTAGTCCATTGGTGGCCGTATTGACATCTGCCCCCAGAATATTTCGTTGGACGGCAAAGTATGCGGGGGCCGCAATTGCGACGAATGACAGATACCCAACATGATACATCGCAGTCTTCGAAGTAAGCCGGCGCCGGATTCCCCGCGGCGTGATTGCATCAAACTTGCTGAGAAAGTTATTCCAAGCTTCAAGACGTGTTCCGTCGAATCCCGACAGTAATTCATTCTGGATTGACACCACAAGCCATTGATAGATTCCCTTTGCTGTGTCAGAGTTGGGCTCTGCTTTTTTTATAGCAGGAATGAGCCGAAGCCGGAAACCAGTCTTGAAGTCTTCCATTTTGTCGCCAAACTGTCTTTGAAGAAACTGCAAATTACCTATTTTCCAATCATCAATGAAACTCGCGGCTGTTCGCAGATTCTTGAGGCACGACTTCCTGAACGACTCACCACGATTCTGAATGAACGCCGCAAGACTCTTCGCCGCAAGTTGCTGAAACACTCGGGTCTTTGCCTCAATCGTCGGAGCGGCCTCGTTGGCCAGTTTTCTATACCGTACGCGAAGCGATAAACCGACCACAACGATAACAATGTCCAGGGCAAAAATCCATTCCTGAAACGGAAGAAAACCTCGGAAGGCGCCATTGGTGATTGTGAGAGCCAGTGGAATGAGACTCACGTAGCTGACCCAAACGACCCAATAAGCGATTCGGGAGCGTCGTCGAAACTTAAGGTACTGACCAGCAGCAGTCTCGAAGGTCTCCGGAGAGTTCACAAGCAATTTTATGTTCTACCAAATCGACGCACGCCAGCCAATAAAAGTTCCACCTAACCAAAACTGATGTGTTCAAAGAACATAGGCTGAGAAACTCTAACCCCGTTTTTAGTCTCGGATTTCTATGAGAGGCACCTTCACACCACAGAGCAATGACTCCGTTCAAATAGCCACCTGGTTATCATTCGGTAGCTTCCAAGGGGGTGATTGATTGAATAGAAAAGAGGGCGTGATTGTCGGCCTTGTCCTCCTTGTATCGTTTGTAGGCGGTGCCTCTGCCGCCCCAGCGATTCAACAGACTTTCATAATGAATGACCCGCTCAACGTGAGGATTGTAGGTGGAACGACCACTCAGCAGACAACCAGCTTAGACATAGCCATTTTGAGTCTTGCCCCCGGCCTCATGTCACCGAGTGGTGACTCAGGAATCGTTATCCGAACCAGCATTGAAGGAGTTGCTGTTCGGAACCTTACAGCCGGGTTCTCGTTCGCTCCTGTCAAAGGATTCTCTCAGATTACCCAAGCCATGATGACTGTCGTCACAGGATATGGGACCATTAACGCACTACCTGTTGGATTGAACGTAGTGCTCAACAGTCAGGCTCCCATATTGGCTCCATTGGATTACGACACATTCGCCACAACGACTATCCCGATACCAATCCAGGACGTGCGTCTTGGATTGAACACACTGAGCATGGCTCTCCTGGCCCCTGCGAATCCAAATGGAGGGTCTTTTGTATTTGTATACGAGGTTCGGCTGACTGTCGAATACACGTTCCTGGGCTGACCTGTTTTCCAGATGAATCAGGAACACCCATCCCCTTTTTACTTACAGTCTACTCCAAGTAATATGCTCCATCAAGTATCGGGGAGTAAAGGTGTTGAACGTGGACGACACGTTGAGTGATTTGCCGGAAGACTTGCAGAAGGAACTCGAACCGTTATTGGATACGTGGCCGGAAAATCTGAACCGCAGACTCCGAGAAGCTGGAAGACCTGAGCTACAACACCGTATTGTGAACGGAGAAACAGAGTTTCCCCCAATGTTACCCGCCGACTGGTATTTCTGTGCCCAGATTGTCAAAACCTTGCCGTGCCAAAAGGTCCAGTATTCTGAGTGGTGACACACTTGTCGTGGACGGGTTCGAGCAAGCCTGCCCTAGCATTGTACCTGTAGTGCCATGGTTCCCCCTCCTCTATCTCTTTGAAGCAGGCATTGCAGATTGTGCCGTCTCCCATGGCCTCTCTTGAGAGCGGGCCAGCAGATGGTTGTTAGAGGTATCTAAGAGAACTGGACGGCGGTCTGCTTGTTGTTTTCCGAAATGGCCTGCACCACGAGCGGTTCAAGTCCCACCGGTCCCCGCTTCCAAATGAGTCAAGCGGCCGATTTCAGGTTCTCCGCAGTCAGCGAACCCTACCCGAGATGCCCGCGCCCTGACTAACCCAGAGAAAATCCTGGCATACCGGCAAGAATTGGTCTCTGTTGTATAGAGCGGTCTAGCCGGAGGCATGTCTGACCCATCAATGCTATTCCTTTCCCAAGTTGTTTCGGATCTCTTTGTACAGTTGATCGCTCTTCCTGTCTGAGTAATTGTCGTAGCTCAGTTCTAGAATCCTGTACCCTTTCTTCCGCAGTAACGTTCTGGTCTCTTCGTCTTTCAGCATCTGTGCAGTCTTGAGATGGACTGGGCCGTCAATGAACACGAGTAGTGGTCTTGGTTCTATTGGGAAGTAGAAGTCGGCTGTTGTTATTGGTATTTCGACTTGTGTCCGGTAGCTTATCTGGTCTTGTTGTAGATGGATTGCCAGTTCCTGTTCCATTCGCGAAGGATTAATATGTAGTCGCTCGCGCCAGTCGCTCCGCTGACCCGACATCTTTGGCATTGAGCCATCGTTCAGATATCGCTCAGACACGAGAACGAAACTATTGGTGAACGGTCTTCTATGGGTCGCGGTACTCTTCAGAAGACCGGCAGAACCCGAAATGTTCAGAATGCTTGTTCTGTATAGTGGTGGAGCAGAGGTATTAACAGTCAGTCGCGGCCTATCTATTAATGGAACGGGTCTGGTCATTGGCCGTTGCTAGGGATTTCAACTGGATAGGTGAGAGATCCCCCGCTTCAGCGTAAATATCCTGACCAGTACGTTGCGATAAAGGACGGTAGAGTGGTCTCTGCCCGAGCAATAGCGTAATCCCTCCTAGCAAAAGAGGTCAATGATAAATCCAGAGACCCGTCTGCCTCTCGGTGGCTCTGAGAGCTCCCGAATCGTCATGTCGCTTTACAGAATGCACTTCTCTTCTAACGAGGACAATGCCTGAGATCGCTCCGGCCGCGACGGCGCCTCCCGCTAGTGCGGTGATCATTATCGTCGGGAGGTGTCCATCCGACACTATGGTGACTAAGACCGTTGTCGAGAGCCCTGCCGACCAACCGCTCGGTGAAACCTGAAACCCGACAGCTACAGTGACATTGTATCTACCTAGGGCCGCGAGACTGGCTGCGCTAACCACAAGGGTTGCGTTGACGGTCTGATCTGATTTCAAGATCAGACATGACGGGTTCACGACGGCAGAAAGGCCAGAAGTTGCGGACGAGGAGACGGTAGCACTAAGGTCTAAGTGTCCCCACCAGGCAGAGCCACATTGCGTAGTCGCTCGAAACCCGTTCAGGCTCATTATGGTGATGGCTGCCCGCGTTGTCGAGCCTGGGATGACAGTCAATGTTAGGGGACTGACGTTAATCGTGTAATATGGAAACCGCTGATCGGAAGCCGCGCTTGTCGCACTGTGTTGCGTCGCTGTCACTACCCCGAGAATGGTAAGAATGGATATGAAAGTCAAAAGCAGTCTGCTAAGTGTGCCTCTATCAGCCAAGGAAAAACGTGCTCACACATATGTACGTCGCAGAAGCAATTAATTCCACAGCTCAGAACAGGGTGTTCTTCTCGCGGAACGGCAGCGCCTTCGAATCAGCCTGAGTTCGGAACGAGAAGAAAGACCTGCCGCCCTTGCATCGTCGCGCCACCTAACAGGTCAGCGATTAGGTTTCGCAATAATGGTCAACGCGAGAACGCGATGCTGAGTAGTACATGGTAGTAAGAAGGCGGCTCTAACCGATAGGCTGAGCGGTCTTGGGCCCGCCTCCCGTCTTCTCAGGCCGTCCTCGCGAATCCGAGGTGGGAATTGCCCAGCGGGGCGATGCCTGCGGAAGGCATTTACTCCGCGCGCTCTGGTAGCCAGCGTCTATGTCGACGACTGTTTCGCCTTTGTCCATGTCGATGAAGATTCCTGCATACGGTGCCCGTGCAGCCAAGGGTCCACTTGAACCATTCGAGATCGAGCGGCGGAGGCCAGGGCCATACGATATTGAGATCGAGATTCTCTACTGCGGCATTTGCCATAGCGACGTGCACAAGGTGAGCGATGACTGGGGTGGAACCCACTTCCCGCTCGTGCCGGGGCACGAGATTGTTGGCCGGGTGGCATCACATGGCGCGAGCGCGGCTCGTTTCCGCGAGGGTGACTTTGTTGGGGTGGGTTGCATTGTCGATTCGCGCCGCGTGTGCCCTGAGTGCAGGGCAGGTCACGAGATGTTCTGCGAGAAAGGTGTGACGTTCACTTTCGACAGCTTCGACCAGGCCACCAAGACCTGGACCCAGGGAGGCTATTCGACGAAGATTGTTGTTGACGAGCGTTATGTGCTGCGGGTCCCGAAGGGTCTTGATCCAACGGGAGCCGCTCCATTGATGTGCGCTGGGATCACAACTTACTCGCCTCTGCGCCATTTCGGGTGCAAGCCAGGAGACCAAGTCGCCGTCGTGGGCTTGGGCGGACTCGGACATATGACGGTGAAGTTCGCCGCGTCGATGGGTGCAGAGATCACCGTGCTCAGCACCTCCCGTGACAAGGAAAAAGACGCGTCTCGACTAGGTGCGAAGCACTTCGTCGCCACGAAGGAGCCCGGAGCCTTGGACGCGCTTCAAGGAAGGTTCAACCTCATCGTCGACACCATCAGCGCACCGCACGATCTCAACCAGCTGATGGCTCTCCTGCGCAGCTATGGCACAATGGTCTTGCTCGGTCTACCCCCCAACGCGACTGTTGCGACTCCCATCAACGCGAGCTCGCTCATCTTTGGGAACAAACGCCTCGCGGGCTCCAACATCGGCGGGATTCAAGAGACACAGGAGATGCTTGACTACTGTGGCAAGAAGGGAGTTGTCGCGGATGTCGAAGTTATCAAAGCGAACCAGATCAATGACGCGTACAAGCGAATGCAGCGAGGCGACGTGCGTTATCGCTTTGTGATCGACGCAACGAGCCTGGAAGCCTAGCAAGACTTGGAGATCAGACGAAGCGGGTCGCAAGCTTCCACCAAAGGATCGATTGAGTATTTCACTGGTAATGTACGCATCGATCCCTTGTTTCAAGGGAACGCCCCCGCCCGCGGAGTCGGTGCCAGTGTCACCTTCAAGCACGGCGCCCCCGTACCGCATGGCACACTCATCCGCTAGGCCAGGCTCTGATAGTAATATCCGGTTCCGGTTTGGTACAAAGCTGGGGTGGCCCCGTCGAGCAGATTCGGCCGGGCGACGTGGTTTGGATCCAGCCGGGTGAGAAGCATTGGCATGGCGCCACGCCGACCACGGCCATGACACATATTGCTATTCAGGAACAGATAGACGGCAAAACGGCCGATTGGATGGAAAAGGTCAACGACGAGCAGTATCAAGCATTCTGATAGGAAATGGGTCCATGTTAATGAGGAACATCAGTTTCTATTATGGCTAAAGAAGATCGCATTCATTGCGAGTCCTGAGCAAACGGCGCTTGATAGCACAAAACGTCAAGCCGGTTCTTATCCTGTTACTAGTAGTATTGACTATTCCGTCGCATTTCGTTCATCCCGTTCCTACGCCAGAAGGGACGGTCTTGGCTAATGGCGGCATAGTTGGCCTAGCACTCGATCCTATCCGCCCAAGACTGTATCTTCTCAACGAAAGTTCTGGGACGATTGACATCCTCAACACAACGAGCAATACAATAACGTCGAGGGTCCATGTCGGTAGCGGGCTAGGCGGGGTCGACATTTCACAGGATGATAGCCAACTCTACGTTGTTTTGAGGGGAACGAAACAGCTCGCAATAGTATCACTCGACAGTCTAACAGTCCTGAAACCGGTCAACCTAACATTCACTCCCGGCGACGTAGCGGCTGGACGACAAGGGAGAGCGTACCTCAGCCATCAGTTCGACTTCCTCTTCACTGCGGTTGATACCCAGAACCGGACAGAGCTTGCCACTATCATGACGAGTGAAACTGGTGGGACTGTCGGTACCAGTCCCGACAGAAACTATCTCTACATTGGCTATCGGGGAATTGATCCTTGCATCATTGACAAATACGGAGTGTCGACTGATAGCATCCAATCATTAGGCTCCCCACCATGGGGCTCGATCGGGGGAAACTTCGGTGACATGGTGGTCGATCCGGACAATGTCCATCTCTACGTGATGTGCGCCTACCCCTACGAGGCACAGTGGCTCAACACTGTGGACTGGTCGCTTTCCGAGACCCTACCAACTGGCGCCTATCCGAGCGCAATCGGTCTAGCACCCACTGACCAGTTAGCCTTCACCGCCCAAGGGTCCAACATCATCGACGTGTTCAACAAAACAACCCGAACACTCCTACAAACCTACCAGACAACAGCCACAGTACAACGGATAGTATCACTCCCTGATGGATCCAAGTTTTACGCGATCACATCAGGAGGAAACCTTGAAGCCTTCAACCCACCGACCTGGCCACAATACAGCAAACTCATAGCCGCCGCGAAATCGCCCACTCAGATTAGCCTCGAGTGGACGCCTGCTAGCACTGCAACAAGCGCATACGAGATCGTGGGAGGACCCGCTCCTATATTCGTCTCACCCGCGACGGTCAACTACACAGTTACCAGACTAACCCCCTCTACAAGGAACAACTTTACCGTCTACATCATGGACCCCAAAGGAGAACTGAGCATTACCGGCCCTTCAGCCAGCGCGACTACACTTCCCGACAATACTCCTCCCACATGGCCTCAAGGAAGCATCGTTAACGCCTCTGACATCACACCGATATCGCTGACTCTCACCTGGACAAGAGCCATCGACGATGTCTCTGTAACGAACTATCGAGTATACGAGAACAACACCATTCTCCTGACCCTGGGAAATACGACCATCGTTGTCATAGCAGGCTTGAGTCAAAAAACAACCTACACTTTCCAGATTCAAGCCAGCGATCAGTCAAACAACTGGAGCACAGACGGACCATCAACATCTATCTACACTCCAACTCAGTCTAATCTTCCAGGCCCATACGGGATCGTCTATGACCCGACCTTCCCAAGTACAGCTACTAGAGGCAGCAGAATAACACTAGTCAGTAACATCTCGGACACAGGACCTTCACAGATCAAGATTCTCAGCTTGAACGTCAATAGCGGCATAGGTGTATTTGCAGAGAGTAATCTGCCGGTGATACTTCAACCCGGAACCTACAGGCTACTGAACATTTCATTGACGGTTCCAGCCGGTCCCTCAGTTAACAGTCCCACGGTGTACTACCTGACAACATATGTCACGTGGCAGTATCTGGACCCTACCAGCGACACGTGGCTATCTGGAATTCCGGACCCGCTAATCGCAAACCCAACCTTACTCGTACTCGACCATCCCTACACCCCAGGCGTTTCACCGGGGAACACGGCAACATACAGTGTCAGCCTCTCGACTATTCCAAACACAAAGATCACAGATGTTCTCACCGTCATCAACGTCACTGGCCCCAGAGTCTTCTACACGCAACAATTCTACGTCGGAAAAGTTCTTGCCAACACAACGGAGGGAAGCACGAACGTCATCACTGGCGTCAATACGGGCCCCATTTACGTCCCATTCGCTTTCGTAGCCTCAAACCTCACCATTGGATACCCTCTATACTCCGGCTTCCAATCAATACCAGTATCATCAGTCTCCAACGAGACTCTAACAGGAAAGACCCGACACTGTATCTCGGTCACTACGGGTCAAGCCACTGGTCCCCTCCAATTGAACGCAACCTGGGACGCATATACCGGGCTACTCGGAAACCTCAACGCGATCTCCACTAACCGAACATCATTCACGGCTAACTATACCCTAGTCAGTACAAACGCCTGGACAAACAGCGTTCCGTCGATCACGAATCTTCTGACGCCTGGAATCTTGAGAATTGCTTTCATAGCATGGGGAGTCTACGTTGCCTTCGCACTCACTCTCTCGCTCATATTGATCCTAAGAGAACAAGGGAAGCATCGACATCGCTGGGCTAAGAGCCTGCCTTCCTGATTCTACGTTTTGCTTCACAGGAAATGTCGTGCCTCTGGGCTTGTCAACGATCTTAGCAGTTGAGCTTAGAGGACCGAGAGGGATAGAGTAGAACTTTTATTTCGGAATCGTCACCAATTGTTCTGTTCGCGGTCATCAATGGTCCCTAGGCCCCAGCTGCGACCGCTTCTGCTAGCTCTCGGAGTTCTGTTCCTAACCCTCGTCCCGATATCCAGCCTACCGGTGGCTCGGGCCTGCATCAATCCGCCCAGCACGTGCACAGCTCCAGACTTTGAGCTCTCGATGGAATCTCCGGACGCTACTGTCAACCAGGGAAATCCGCCCTTAGCCTTGGCCAACATCTACGGTTTTAGCAACGCCTACTTCAGCGGCAATGTGAACCTCAACCTGACCATAGCACCGAACAATCTCAACGGACCAGTATTGACTCTGGAAGACCCTGTCCTGTCCTTTATTCCCGCCGTCTTTCGCGGTTCAGGAGTTCTCATAACCGCAGGGCTAACAACTCCCCTAGGCAATTACACTGTTACCGTCAGAGGCACCGGCGGCAACATCACGCACACAACACGCTTTGTTCTGACCGTGGCCCCTCCTATCCCGCCTGACGATTTCACGATTGCTCTCTACCCGATTCCCACACAGTTTCATCTCGGAGGCCACAGCGACGTGACTCTACAGGTGTTCAGAAAAGGAGCACCACACATGGTCCCTATCGATTTGATAGTGAAGTTGAATCTAACCATCATACCGTCATACGGGCTTGTTGTGACGGGCTTTCCGAGCAGCGTCTATATCGGGACATATGATGGCATCGGGACGACCTTCACCATCCAATCCATCCTAACAACGCCTCCTGGAGAGTATATCCTCGAAGCGACCGGCACGAACTACCAGCGATCCCAATCGCTCTCTCACACTGCAATAGTCACATTGAGTGTGACGAATGATCCCTCACAGCCTCCACCGTACACCCCCCCGTCAAGGCCTCAACCCAGCAGTCAACCGAATAGTTCATCAACTGTTGGGTCGACACTATCCGGACTCTTCACTATTCTGACGACATCCATCCCCATGTATTTTCTCTGGAGTTTTGCGATCAGCATCGTTGCTGCCACAACACTGTCCTTGACGGTTCTAGCCATTCACATCAGGGGAAATCAGAAAAAACCGAAGCCGTCCTGACTGGCAACATCTTTAACGAGTATCTTGCTTTGCCCGTTCTCGGTTGAAGGTCCCGACGGCGGGTGTGAGTTTAAATTTCGCTGTCGATCGTCTGAGCCGTGTCCGTGTAGAACGTCTTTTACCTTTGCTATGGGGTCGAAGTTACAGTAGAAGTTTGACCTGCTCCTTCGCTCCGTGTTGAAGCTTTGAAGCGGCTCGGTCTAGCGCTCGGCTTGATAGTTGTGGTTTTTGCTTTGGTCGTTGGAGCAGTCTTATTCTCGAATGCTCCTCCCCAAACCCCGGACAACGTCAACGCGCTGAGCTTCACGTACAATGTCAGCAACAACACGTTCACGTTCTATGCGGCAGACGGCTTCACGAACTACTCTTGGGACTTTGGAGACTCTTCGACTGGCGCGGGGTCGGTTGTCTCACACACCTACCAAACGAACGGAACCTACCAGGTTACTCTGATAGCTGATCCGTTGACTGGTACGTCAGGATCCTTGTCAGCATTCAAACAAATACTCGTTACCTCAGTAAACACACTAATTCACCACTATTTCGAAAACTTGAATGTGACCATGGGAAACAGCGCTACCTGACCTCCAAAACTCGTCCGCATGGACTCATAGCAAAGGGGTTAGACCTAGGTCCGGCCCGGGATTCACGACCAGACACAAACCAACTCAAAAGTTAACTCCAACAATCGTACAGGAAAAGGGTTGGTCTCGCAGATAATGTCCGTTATAACATGTCCTAGATGCGGTGCAAGCAACACCCCACCTGCGCGTTTCTGCAGTACCTGCGGCACATCACTATTAACTGTCCCAGCTCCCACGCCCCCCTCGATGGGTTATTCTCCGCCTCCCGCCCAGCAATACTATCCGTACCAGTATCCTGCAAATTACTGGGAGGTCGTGCGAACAAACAAGATAAACAACACTCTCATGGGACTGCTCCTCCTCGTCATTGGTGTCTTGATCGTCTGGGTTCCCTTCGCGGGGTTCATCGGCGGAATAGTGGGCTTCATCGGGGCCATCCTTGTCCTCATCGGACGCGAACCCTTCGGCGCAGACCATGTCCGCAATACGATACTAGCCCTGATATTCTTCGTAGTCGGGATCGCAGTTACAATATTCGGATCCTTCTACGCCGTGGCCTACAGTTTCGCGTCGGGTCTTGGTGTCTCTGCCGTCTCACTGTTCGGCATCGTATTCGTAATCGGTGGCGGAATCTTCGGGCTCTCAGAAGTCCTCCTGACATACTCTCTCCAGAGCAGCCATGGTCACACGCTACTCTGGACAGCCTACGGAATATCGATATTCCTCGGCCTGGTCAACCTGTTCCTCCTCCCATTCGGCAGCGGCGGATTCTGGCCATTCTACTTCGGCACCGGAGTACTCCTCTTCACAGGCTTCCTCGCCGCCATACCAGCCGCGCTTTACGGGACATCATTCTACCTGGCACGAGAAAGAATCGTTCGTCACGAAATCCCGCCACCAATGAAACAACAAGAGCCGGGAAAACCACCCTGGTAGCAAAATTTTCTCAAAAGAGAGCCATGTAGTTGCGCTAACTCTATTCCACCAAGTGTGCGGGGTGTCTTTGCTCGCTTCGGCTAGAGGTCGCAAATGTCCTTGCTCGCGGCAAGAAAGGCATAATCTCTTATGTCCAATCAAGAAAAGGACTCACAGGAAAATGGTCCATTCCGAAAATACTACCCGTATCCGCATCGCCATAATGACCATCGCCGCCCTGACACTCGTCTTTACAGCTGTTCCCCATGCCCAGGCCGCAGGCGTTCCAAATTGCAATGATAATGGCGGAATTTCGCCCTGCTTCGAGATGGTTTGGGTGAACGGGGTCCAGATCAAGATGACGTTTGTCCACGCCCCATTTCTCGCGACACCCCAAGCCACAATTGACCCCTTCTATGTAGTCGCGCCACAGACCGACGTCCCACAGGGGGGCCCTGTGCCTTTCTTCCATGACCACGTCGTGGGCGACGCGCCGCAACAGAACCTTGGCGACTTCAGCGTTGTCCTCCACGG
>WNGJ01005761.1_pt1 | contig 13053 bp, 10 predicted proteins | sample 5400611 | NCBI WGS metagenome assembly WNGJ01 (sample SAMN13153375, study PRJNA577476) | soil metagenome | isolation source: 40 cm soil or saprolite under Garry oak tree replicate 1 | place: USA:California | collected 2016-06-15
TTTATAACGAAACAATCGACGCGACACGTGGCGGCCGTGTCGATGCGATGAATGCACCGGTCGTGATCACGAGTCTCGGTGCTTTTGGGGTAAAAGCCGGTGCGCCGATTGTAGTGCCACCATCTGTCGGCACGCTTTTCGTCGGGACAGCGCATCACGAACTGATTCCAAATGGAAAGAAAAACGAAGCCGCCGAAGTTGTCACGCTTTCACTTACGTTCGATCACCGCGTTGTTAACGGTGCCGGGGCCGCCAACTTCGTCCATGAGGTTAAAGAGCAAATCGAACGATTCCAAATCCCAGCGACTCGCGCCGTTTCTGGCTAGCCGCGGTTTATGACCGTTTTCGAGCTCTGCGGCGCTGCTGGCCGTTGAGCAGAGAAGCGCGTTCAATCAGCAAAGCATTGAGGTGGTGAGGACGCTCTTTCGCGTCGATGACGACCACGAATGACCCTCTCGGTGAGATCGAGATGTTCCCCACTTGCTATGTGAATCTCGAAGGCACGAAGGGGACAGCCCGGTTGAATTCTCGGATAGATTCCATGACCACGAAAAATTCGTACGTCTGAACCACACGCTTATCAAGACCGGTTGCGAATATGATGTCGGCAACGCGTGCGCTTCCGCCGCGACCTAAAGTTTCAGTATGTGAGGACACATTTCGGGATTACATCCGGCACTCGTTCGCGCTTCGTAGTCTTAGTAGGGTCGATTGTTTTATGAGGGTCAATTTTGGCGAACGAATCAACATCAACGGGAGCGAATGTTATGGCAGGAAAACTTGATGGGAAGAAAGTGGCCATCCTTGTGGCGGATGGTTTTGAGCAGGTGGAAATGACGAAGCCGCGCGAAGCGCTCAATGAAGCCGGCGCAGAAACAAAAATGGTTTCCCTAAAGTCCGGCAAAATCCAAGGGATGCATCATGCCGATAAAGGGGACAAATTTGACGTGGACCTTACGTTGGATGAAGCACGTCCCGAGGAATTTGACGCACTAATGATCCCCGGTGGGCTGTTCAATCCTGATGCAGTGCGGTCGAATGAGGATGCGCTCGAGTTTGCGCGTCACTTCTTCGACGAAGGCAAACCGGTAGCAGCCATTTGTCATGGACCGCAAGTCCTGATCAGCGCGGGCTTGGTCCGCGGCAGAACCATGACCTCCTGGCCGGCGATCAAGGCGGACATGCGCAACGCCGGAGCAAATTGGATCAATGAGGAAGTCGTGGTGGATAATGGACTCGTGACTAGTCGCGAGCCGGATGACATTCCAGCGTTTAACAAGAGAATGATCGAGGAATTCTCCGAAGGCCGACATAAAGCAATGGCCACAGCTGGGTCAGTCGTCCTCGAAACCTAGGTTGTATACGATTGACGTTTCGCAGAATCGAGCCGACTGGCGCCGAGCGACATGGGCGGGAAGCCGAAGAGTGCGTCAGCTGGCGCGAGCGAATTAAACGCCCTACAATTGTTTTCGTCACTCCCCCATTATGACGACTGCAAACAAAATCACAGTTGTCCGGATTTTGATGATTCCGGCTTTCGTTACGATGGCTATCTATTATGGCCAAAGCATCCAGCGGGGGGCGCCGCTGGAGTGGCAGCGTTTCACTGCCATCGCCATTTTCTTGGTCGCTGCAGTGAGCGATGGTTTGGATGGATATGTCGCGCGTCGTTACAATCAGAGGAGTTCGCTCGGAGTCATTCTGGATCCAATTGCTGACAAAGGCTTGCTTTTGAGCGGCATCATCACGTTGAGCATCAGCAACTGGAGCGAGATTGATCCTGAATACGGGAGATTCCCAGCATGGTTCCCCGTCCTTGTAATCTCGCGCGATGCCGTCATCCTCGTTGGCGCCATGGTATTGTATTTGCTTAACGGCAAAGTGCAGGTGAAACCACGGTGGCCCGGGAAAGTCGCAACTGTTTCGCAAATGATCGCGATAGGATGGGTGATGTTGCAATTTCACTTTATTCCCCTGTTCTACATCGTGATCGGTGCCGGATTTTTCACGCTTGTTTCCGGCGTTGTTTACGTTTCAGACGGGGTGCGGCAGCTACAAGCTGAAGGACACGCGCACGCGACAAAACATTGAGGCCCGCGTTTTCGCGCGATGAACGGCACGAACAAATCGGCGAATGTCGCGATCGTGGGACGGCCTAACGTGGGCAAATCGGCGCTATTTAATCGCCTGATTGCCCGCAGAATCGCCATCGTGCACGATCAACCTGGGATAACCCGCGATCGGATCTCGGCTGTCTGCAAGCGCGGCACTCAGCCGTTTGTCGTATGGGATACCGGCGGCGTTGCCTGCACGGGCGAGTCCGAATTGACCACGCAAGTTCGCCGCGCAGTCGAAGGAGCCATTCAAGATAGCGACATTCTGCTTTTTATCGTCGACGCAAAACATGGCTTGTCTCCGGTCGATCAGGAACTCGCCCGCATGCTGCGCAAATCACATAAGCCAGTCATCCTCGTCGTTAACAAGATCGACACCGAAAAACAGGAGAATCTGACAGCAGATTTCGCGTCGCTTGGATTTTCACGGAGCCAATCCATCAGTGCCGAGCACAATCGCGGCATCTCCGAATTACTCCAGGCAATAGATGACCTTCTACTCCCGCCTTACGCTGCGCCAGAAATCAAACATCAAACATCAAACGCCAAACGTCCTCTCGCTATCGCCATCATCGGCCGGCCGAATGTTGGCAAATCTTCGCTGATCAATTCAAGTGTGCGAAGCGAGCGCGCCATTGTGAGCGAGCTTCCGGGAACGACGCGCGACGCCGTCGATATCTCTTATCGGCGGAACGGTCAGGAATTTCTCTTTATCGATACCGCGGGGATCCGCAGACGTGGTAAACATTCCAGTTCAGTTGAAGTCTTCAGCGTGATGCGTGCGGAACGGAGCGTTCGCCGGGCCGACCTCTGCGTTCTCATCGTCGATCTTACGATGGGCGTGACGGCGCAGGACAAACGGATTGCCGGACTGATTCAGAAGGCGCGCAAGGCGGCGATCGTTGTTTTGAACAAGTGGGATTTGATCAAGCCGAAGCGGAATCAAAAGAAGATGGTAGCGCAACTGATCGATGAAACGCGGGCGAGGCTTTTCTTTCTCGACTACGCGCCGGTCCTGGTTGCGTCCGCGTTTACGGGAGAAAACGTCGTTAAATTGTTTACGCTGATGGACCACGTTCGACATGCAGCGCAGCAACACATTGGCACTGGACTTCTCAATCGATTGTTGCGAGCGACCTTTGCTGCCAATCCGCCACCGATTGTTTCCGGTCGATGCCTTAAGCTATTTTACGCAGCGCAAACCAGTGGAAAACAAGACCGACGGCTCCAGCCTCCAGAGTTTGTTCTCTTCGTGAATGATCCCCGTTTACTTAGCGAAGCGTATCGTCGCTATTTGGAGGCTCGCATTCGCAAAGCGCAACCGTATCCCGGGCTTCCGATAATTCTGACGTTACGTCCGCGTAACGAAACGCGCGAAAAGTAAGTGTCGATGTTACGCTATAGCGGTCGTCCTATGAGTAGAAGCCTTCGCGCCCGCCTTTTCGCGATTTCGACGCGGCAGGGATCCAATCAACTGACATTCTTTGATCGAACATTCTCCCGACCGTACATGTCTCACCACACCGTATGAAATCGACGCAGGAGATCACGCAGGAGGTGCGAGAGCTGGGCCAATGGATTCCGGCGCTCCGCCAACAGGTTGCTCACGTGGTGGTTGGTCAGAAGTATCTCGTCGACCGCCTTCTACTGGGCCTGCTCGCTAATGGTCACATCCTGCTCGAGGGCGTTCCCGGGCTGGCCAAAACGTTGACGGTGAAAACGATGGCCGCGTGCATTCAAACCGGGTTTCAGAGACTGCAATTCACGCCCGATCTTCTGCCTGCGGATTTGATCGGGACGCTCATTTATAACCCGCGCACCGGTGAATTTACGACCAAGTTGGGACCAATTTTTTCCAATCTGATCCTTGCCGACGAAATTAATCGTGCGCCGGCCAAGGTGCAGAGCGCATTGCTCGAAGCGATGCAGGAGCGGCAGGTCACCATCGGCGAGCAAACTTATCCGCTTTCCGATCCCTTCCTCGTTCTCGCGACGCAAAACCCGATCGAACAGGAAGGAACCTATCAACTGCCCGAAGCGCAGCTCGATCGCTTCATGTTCAAATTGAACATCGGTTATCCGCAAAAAAGTGAGGAACGAACCATTCTCGATTTAATGGCGACTTCCGCGCCTGATTTGCGAGTAGATCCCGTAATTGACCCTCAGCAAATCATCGCGGCACGGAACGTGGTCAACAGCGTTTACATCGACGACCGCGTTAAAGATTACATTGTCGATGTTGTCTGGGCGACGCGAGAGCCCGCAGCCTACAATCTGCGACTCGAGGGACTTATTCGTTACGGCGCGTCGCCTCGCGCGACGATTTATCTCGCGCTCGGTGCGCGTGCTCACGCGTTTCTGAACGGCCGCGGTTACGTTACGCCGCAGGACGTGAAAAGCATCGGCCCTGACGTGCTGCGGCACCGCATCATCGTCAGTTACGAAGCTGAGGCGGAAGCGGTCACGAGTGAAACGATCATCGAACGGATTTTTGCAGGGCTGCCTGTTCCATGATGACTTTCGTGTCATCCCGAGCGGAGTCGAGGGATCCCGTGATGACTCCGAAAAGTTAGTAATGCGCCATCAAAATTATTTCGTTTACATCCTCACGAACCAAAGACACACGGTCGTGTACATTGGGATCACAAACGATTTGGGACGGCGTCTTTGGGAACACGGCGCGAGTCGCCGCACGCACTTCGCACGGCAATACAATGCGGACAAACTGATTCACTTCGAAGCTTTTCCCGATCCGAGAAGTGCGATTGTGCGAGAGAAACAGTTGAAGCGCTGGCGACGAAGCAACAAGGAGACGCTAATCGCGAAATCAAATCCCGAATGGCGGGATTTGATCGCCGAGATGTGGGCCGTCACATGAAGCTGAAGCTAACCCAACGGGATCCCTCGACTGCGCTTCGCTCCGCTCGGGATGACGGAGCCGAGCGTGCGCAGACGACCGCCGAGATTCTTAAAAAAATCAGGACACTCGAGATTAAGACGCGCGGTCTCGTCGAGACCGCATTCGCCGGCGATTACCACAGCGTGTTCAAAGGCCGTGGAATGAATTTTGAGGACGTGCGCGAGTATCAGCCAGGCGACGAAATTCGCGCAATTGATTGGAACGTGACCGCGCGGCTGGGCACCGCGTTTGTAAAAAAATTTACGGAAGAACGTGAGCTAACAGTGATACTGGTTGTGGATGTTAGCGCTTCGGGAAATTTTGGCAGCACAATACAATCCAAGCGCGAGTTAGCAGCGGAAGTTGCCTGTCTGCTCGCCTTCAGCGCGATCAGAAACAATGACAAGGTCGGTCTCATTCTCTTCACCGATCGCGTTGAACTTTTTATTCCTCCAAAAAAGGGCCGGTCCCATACCCTGCGGCTCATCCGCGAGATTCTGTTTTTCGAACCGCAGGGACGCGGGACAGAACCAGCGCTGGCGCTCGATTACCTGAATAAAATCGTCACGCGGCGCGCAGTTGTCTTTTTCATCTCGGATTTTCAAGCGCCCGATTTTTCGCGAGCCTTGGCCGTGAGCGGGCGAAGGCACGACTTCGTAGCCATCCACATTCATGACGAACGAGAAAAAGTTTTGCCGAACATCGGTATCATTACCCTGGAAGATGCTGAGACCGGCGACCAAATCGAGATCAACACGGCCGATCGCACAACGCGGACGAGTTTCGCCGGTCTCGTCAATGAACACGAAACAGAACTTTCACGCACGCTTCGGCGGAACAATATTGACGGAATCGCGCTGCAAACCGGGAAGGATTATTTGCCACCGTTGAGGTCGTTCTTCAAACAACGCGAGCGCCGTCTAGCTATTCGGTGATGAACAACATCGATAATTATATATCGAAGTTGCCGATGCCAGCCTTCCTTGCCGAAGAATTTCACGATATTGCACCGCCGGTTGATTACTCTTTGATTCCGCCCTGGCTGATTTTTCTCGGGGTATTTGTCTCACTTTCGATTATCGGCTTGGTCGCCTGGCTTATCATAAAGACCCTCCGACGACGTCCCGCGCAGATTCAATCACCGCGCGTGCGCACACTGGCACTCCTGGACGAAATGCAAGCCGAGATTGAAACGATCAAGCCGTACCGCTTCAGTATTCGGGTTTCCGACGTTCTTCGACGCTATGTGACGGACCAGTTTAACTTGCCGGTCACCCGGCAAACTTCCGTGGAATTTCTCGCCGGGCTTAGAGAGACTTCGCCTTTCTCAGAAGACGAAAAATCGCTGCTCGAAGATTTCTTGAACCGGTGCGATTTGATAAAGTTCGCACGCTACGAAGCAACTTCCTCCGACAGTCAATTGTTGCTGGAGGAAGCGATCCGTTTTGTGCAAGGAGGGCAACTTGCAGCTGTTTGATTGGTGGTCTGCCAACAGTGCATTGACGTTCGCGCGTCCGTGGCTGCTCTTGCTCGTGCTGGCAATCCCGTTACTCGCCTATTTACGCGGCAAACGGGGGCCAGCGGCCGCGTTGACCTATTCATCCACGGCGAGCCTGCGTGCTATTGGGAAAAAGAGCGCCGCGCGCGCGGGCAAAATTCTTCGGGCACTTCTGCTGGCATCACTCGCGATTTTCGTTCTCGCGCTCGCGCGTCCGCAGCTTGGGAGAAGCCTCACTCAGATAGAGGCGAGCGGGATTGACGTCATGCTCGTGCTCGATGTTTCCGGGTCGATGCTTACGAAAGATTTTACAATCGGCGGCCAGGAGGCAACGCGCGTCGATGCAGTTCGTGAAGTAACACGGAAATTTATCGATGCCCGCCCAAATGATCGAATCGGCATCATAGCGTTTGCGGGCCGCCCGTACGTTGTAAGTCCAATGACTCTGGATCACGATTGGCTTTTGCAAAATCTGGAGAGGGTCCGCATTGGTCTGGTCGAAGATGGCACCGCGATTGGATCAGCAATGGCAGCGGCGGCAAACCGGTTAAACGACAAACGCGCAAAGAGCCGGGTGCTCGTGCTCTTGACCGATGGAGAAAATAATGCAGGGAAAATTCCACCGAATACTGCCGCGGAAGCAGTGAAAGCATTAAAAATTCACTTCTACGCGATTGGCGCTGGAATCAATGGAATCGCACCAGCGCCCATCTTCACCGCAAAAGGACCGCTAACGGATGTTTTGGGCAATCTGCTTTATGAAAATCAACCCGTGGAATTTAACGAAGCCGGTCTAAGGGAGGTCGCAAAAATCGCAGACGGTAAATTCTTCCGCGCCACCGATACCCAATCGCTCGAACAAATCTATGGTGATATCGATAAGCTGGAAAAATCGACCATGAGCGTGAAAAAATATCAGCAATACCGTGATTTATTTCCCCTATGCCTCATGAGCGGGTGTGGATTGCTGCTCGCGCAGATTTTGTTGTCGCAAACCATTTGGAAAAAACTGCCGTGATGAATGCGTTGAGGCGTTTAAGCGTTGAATCGTTAAAGCGGTCGAGGCGTTCGTCGCTTCATCGTTTCAACGCTTTAACGATTTGACGTCTTATGAGCTTTGGTACACCACAATGGCTTTGGGGATTATTTCTGACCCCCATCCTGATTGCGTTCTTTATTCGCGCGGAGCGTCGCGGACTCCGGCGTTTGCAGGAGTTTGTTTCAGCGCGATTGTTGCCGCACCTTGCCGGAACGGTAAATCGTCCGCGGCGGGCGTTGAGATTTGGGCTGCAGTTGGTCGGCCTTTCGCTCGGACTGGTCAGTCTCGCACAGCCGCGCTGGGGTTATACGTTTGAGGATGTGAAACGGAAAGGTCTGGATCTTTTGATCGCGGTCGACACGTCGCGCAGCATGCTTTCCAATGACGTCCAACCCAACCGGCTCGAACGCGTCAAGCTTGCTGCTCAGGATTTGATCAATGAGCTGCAAGGGGATCGCGTTGGCCTGATCGCTTTTGCTGGCCGCGCTTTTCTACAGGCGCCGCTCACGATTGATTACGAAGCGGTGATGGAATCGGTCAACGATCTCGACACCCAGACGATTCCTGAAGGTGGCACGAATATCTCGAGCGCCATTACCCTCGCTGCGCAGAGCTTCGGAAAAAGTGCAGTGGGAAATCGCGCGCTAATTGTGTTTACCGATGGCGAAGAGTTGAGCGGTGATGCCGTCAAAGCTGCGAAAGCCGCATCGGATGCAGGCGTGCGGATTTTCACTATTGGCGTAGGTACCCCACAAGGTTCGCTCGTTCCGATAACGAGCGAAAATGGTGAAACGGCTTTCGTTAAAGACTCAGCCGGCCAGGTCGTCAAATCAAAGCTGGATGAAAAGCGTTTGCGCGAAATCGCTCAGGCTACCGGCGGATTTTATATCCAGTTAGAAAATGGACCGCGCACGATGCGACAAATTTACGACGAAGGACTGGCGAAGATGCAAGCCGCCCAGATTGACGTGCGTTTGTCGCGTCGCCCGATTGAACGTTATGAATGGCCGCTAGGCGCCGCGCTCATCGCTCTCTCACTGTCGATTTTGATTGGCGAACGAAAACGCGCACGCGAGAGAACTCACGTTGCTGTGCCTGTAAAAATGACAGCTGCAACGGTGGTATTGATGATCATTTTCTGCCAGTTGGCTCTCGGCGCGACATCAGGTCTGGAGGCATATCGCGATGGGAAGTTCGAGGATGCTTACAGCCAGTTTCAAGAAACGTTAAAATCGCATCCGCAATCGCGTGCTGAGAATAAACTCCAGTTCGATTCAGGCGCAGCCGCCTACAAGTTGAAAGATTACAGCAAAGCGCTGGAATCGTTTAGTCAGGCGTTGCTCTCTCCGGAAACGCCCTTACAGAGCAAGAGCCATTACAATCTTGGCAACACGCTTTATCAGCGTGGTGAAACACAGAAAAGCGACGACAAGAAGCTTAGCGATTGGACAAATGCGCTCGATCATTACGAGGAGACACTCAAGCTGGAATCGCAAAACAAGGAGGCAAAAGACAACTACGACTACGTAAAGAAGAAAATCGAGGAACTAAAAAATAAGAAGCGACCAGAGCAGCAACCTTCCCCTTCCCCATCACCACCGCAGAAGGACAAAAAAGATAAGCAGAATCAGCAGCAGCAGCAGGGTCAAGGCCAGCAACAGCAAAAGGACCAACAGCAACAAAAACAACAGCAACAACAGCAGGGCTCAGGCCAGCAGCAAAAAGACCAACAGCAGTCCGCCTCAGGCGGAAAAGATCAGCAGTCACAAAACCAATCTGAGAGTGGCAAAGATCAAAAAGAGGAGAAGCAAGCCGAACAATCCCAAGCGAAGAACACGCCGCAAAAGAAACAGCGGCAACAATCCGATGGGAGCCCCTCTCCTTCGCCGGGCGCTGACAAGCAACAGGCCAATCAACCCTCACCCTCGCCGGGTGAACGGCAGGATGAACAATCACCCACGCCGGGCGAAGGAGAAAATGAAACGCCTTCGCCATCGCCGGGAGAAGGCGAAGGTGGAGAGGAGAATCCGACACCATCGGCCACGCCGGAGGAATCGCCGCAGAAGAAACTTGCCGGTGAAGTTAAAGGGGCTGGCGAGGACAAATCGCAAAAACCAGCAGACAAAGATGCGCAGATGACCGAGGCCGAAGCTGAGAAAGAAGGCCAGATGAGCGAACGTCAAGCTGCGGCGCTCCTCCAATCGATGAAAGATGAGGAGGCCCGCGTTCAACTTGATGAACGCAAGGCGACGCGTCATGTCTATAACGACTGGTAACGCGAAGAGAGAGAGTTGATGATTGATAATTAATGCTTGATGGAGATATCGATGTACCGATCAGGGATCTGCATTGCAGTTTGGCTCGGCGCGCTGATCGCGTTGGCCGAGACTGATGTTGCATTTGCTGATTCGCCCAATGTGACTGCGGTGTTGAGTAACTCGGAAGCCGTTGTCGGCGAAATGGTCCAGTTGCAAATTAAGGTAAGCGGCGCTGGCGATGCGAAACCGCCGGAGAACATCTCAGTCGACGGGTTGGAGATTCACGGTACTGGAACATCGCGCCAATTCGAAATGCGCAATTTTACGACCACGTCGAGCGTGACTTACAATTACACAATCCTGCCACTGAAAGCGGGCCGATTTGCAATCCCACCCCAACCAATCCGCGTCGGTAGCCAATCGCTACGGACACCAGAATTGACACTGAACGTTGCCGATTCACCCGGTCGTTCGTCTGCCTCTCGCCCAGGTCAGAATGCGCAACCGAACAACCCGAGCAAGCTGGTTTTCGCCGAATTGATTGTGCCCAAAAAGAGCGCCTTTGTTGGCGAAATCGTCCCTGTCCAGATTCAGCTCGGATTTGATCCACGCGCGCGTCCGAGGCTGATCGAGGGTCCTGAAATCGGCGGGCAAGGCTTTACCGCGCAGAAGTTGCAGCAATCTGGAGAGAATCTGGAGACGATTGGCGGCAGAACCTACGACGTTGTCACATTTAAGACCGCAATCGCCGCGGCGCGCGTGGGAAGGTTTGAAATCGGGCCGGTTAAGGCAAAGGCGCAAGTGTTAACCCCACGAAGGCCAAGTTCGCCACGGTCGCGTTCGCCATTCGATTTGTTCAATCTGGACGACCCATTCTCCGATCCATTTTTTTCCGATCCATTTGGCCAGGTTGGTGAACGGCGCGAGGTAGAAATCAACAGCGAACCTGTGGCTTTCGAGGTAAAACCTCTGCCGCAAAACGCGCCGCCGAGCTTTTCAGGCGCGATCGGGAATTTCACAATGACAACCGAGGCAAAGCCCAAGAGCGTGCAAGTGGGCGATCCCATTACTGTTACAACGACGATCTCCGGACGTGGCAATTTCGATCGAGTCAGTGCGCCCATCGCTGAGGACGAGCGCGGCTGGCACAAATATCCGCCATCTTCCAAGTTCAAACAGGACGATGAGGTTGGCATAAGCGGTACGAAAACGTTCGAAACAGTGTTTTCGCCGAACGAAAAAAAGCAAAGCGTGCCATTAGTGGCATTTTCGTATTTCGATCCAGTAAAGGAGCAATATGTGACGCTACGTAGCGATCCGATTGCTATCACTGTGCAAGGGGGCGCCGTAGCGGCTGCGAGCGCTACCGGAATTCCAGCGGGATCGCCTGCCCCGGATACAATTGCTGCTGCTGCGCCTTTCCAGAAGCCGCAGGATATTTTGTATCAACTGACGGAGCGGCCCAAAACGCCACAATCGTTCGCGCCACTTTACGTGCACCGGCCGTTCTGGGCAGCCCAGGTGATTCCGTTGCTCGCGTTAATTGGATTTATCGGTTGGAGAATTCGGCAAGCCCGGATCGACAATCGTGAGGCGCGACGCATCGCTGCGCTGCAGCATGAAGCTGCCGAGCTAATGCGCAAATTGCATCGTAGCGGCGCATCGCCGCGAGAGTATTATGCCGAGGCTTCCAGAGTTGTTCGGGTAAAGGCCGCCCTGGCGCGCAATGTAGATCCAAACACGGTTGATGTGGAAACAGCGGCAGACACATTCGGACTCAACGGCGATTCGCGCGAGCGGCTGCGCCGTTTGTTCGAACAAAGCGACGAATTGCAATACAGCGGAGCCCATAACGGCTCAGAAAAGGTCTCTGCAGAGAATCGCCGCGACGTGCTGGAGTTAATTGAACATTTGAAATGAAAAATCACGCAAACTTGTTCGCATTTCTTTTCTGCGTGACTTTGACTTCCTCGGCGTTGGCGCAATCAGATGCTGACTTTGCAAACGCGAACCAGGACTACGCACAGGGCAATTTCAAGGAAGCGATCTCCGGTTATGAAACTCTTGTCAGATCGGGACAATGGAGCGCAAACCTGTTTTATGATCTCGGCAATGCTTACTTCCGAACGGACGATTTTGGACACGCGATTCTCAATTACGAGCGTGCGCTCGCGCTGGAAAGACATCATCCCGAAGCGACGGCCAATTTGCAGATCGCGCGAGATGAGGCGCGTGCGCTGGAGATGCAACTAAGCTGGCCGGAACGCTATCTGCAATTCGCGAGCATCAATCAATTCAGCATCGCGGCAGCAGTTGCTTTTTGGGTTGGAGTTTTCTGTATCGTCAGGCTGATCTTTGTTCGACGGCCATCGGCTGCCACGATCGCCTTATCCGTCTTTTCGGTCACGGTCTTCGCGATCGCGCTCTTGGCGGTTTATGAACTTGACCATGGTAGCAACGGCAGCGCTCTTGCGATTGTGACGGGCAAAGATGTGCAGGCGCGACTAGCGACGGCGGATACCGCCAACAGCATTCTCGCACTCCCCCCAGGCAGCGAGGTCAAAATCCTAAGCACTCGCGGCGACTGGCTCTACGCGACACTGCCAAACAATCTTCGCGGCTGGATTCCGGCGAGAAACGCCGAGCAAGTGCGCATGTAGCCGCTTCGCGCGCGAGTGTAGACCAGGCATAACCGGTTGCTGGATTTGCGACGATCGGAGATCGTCGCTACAGCAATTGTATGAATCCGGAGATGGAGGTTGGCACCGACAAAAAGGCTCTCCACATCAACTTGGATGTCACCAAATACGGAACATTCGCCGAGATTGGCGCTGGCCAGGAAGTAGCGCGTCGATTTTTCCGTGTAGGCGGTGCGGCAAGCACGATCGCTAAAACGATGTCGGCTTACGACATGACCTTCAGCGATGCGATTTATGGACCGACCGACCGTTATGTCAGCCGTGTCCGTCTGCAGACGATGCTCGATCATGAATACGATCTTCTGGTCGAGCGGCTCGCCACAAAACTCGGAGCTGAGAAGGCATTTTTCGTTTTTGCCGATACTGTAGCGACGCGCAGTTTTAAACAGCACAATGAATCGCACGGCTGGCTTGGTGTGCGATTTCAATCCGAGCCACGCGGTGAACCAAACCAGATTATCGTCCACGTGCGGATGCTTGACGAAGCGAACGTCGAGCAACAGGAAGCGCTTGGTGTGATCGGCGTGAACCTCCTTTACGGCGCGT
>WNGJ01005762.1_pt1 | contig 13053 bp, 10 predicted proteins | sample 5400611 | NCBI WGS metagenome assembly WNGJ01 (sample SAMN13153375, study PRJNA577476) | soil metagenome | isolation source: 40 cm soil or saprolite under Garry oak tree replicate 1 | place: USA:California | collected 2016-06-15
CGGTCGTTTGCGTGAAACCCGACCAGGCATCTGCCTCAGATGTCAATGAACGCATCAACATCGTTCAAAAAAACGGAGGGGAAAAAATGAAGACAACGAACAAGATCACCGAAATGAAAGATAGGAAAGTCATACTTTCAACACTCTGGATATTCGCGCTGTTCAATTATGTTTATGCGGATATTCTTACATTATACTTTAATCCTGTGTTACAAAAGGAAGCAACGAAGCAACTCCTGTCAGGGTACGTAGGGTCTCTTCAAATCACTCAAGGATTTGTGTTGGTAGGCGCCGTATTATTGGAAACTGCGATTGCTATGGTTCTCCTGTCCCGGGTATTGAAGTATAGAGCAAATCGCTGGGCGAACATCATCGTAGGGGTACTCCAGACCGCGTCTGTTGCCTGGTCACTGACTGGGCCAATGTATTCAAACCTTTTTTATGCATTTTTTGCAACGATAGAAATTGCTTGTACGTTGTTCATTGTCTGGTATGCGTGGACGTGGCCTCACCCTGAAGGTGGAGTGCTCACTAGTGGTCAGTCAAGTTTGTAATTGATGTAAAATCCCAATCTCGATTTCGGCCATATTCAACCAGCTTCCATGCTTAGGAAATGAATGACCGAATCAAAGCAACTTGGAGGAAACTCATGAAAGCAATTGTCTACACACGATACGGCCCACCGGATGTTCTTCAAGTCAAAGAGGTGGAGAAACCTGGTCCCAACGACGGTGAACTAGTGGTAAAGATTCATGCGGCGTCCGCAAATCCCCTGGACTGGCATCGCATGAGAGGTGCACCGTTCCTGGCCCGCTTAGCGGGAGGGCTGCGCAAACCAAAAGACCCGAGACTCGGCGCTGATATCGCCGGGCGGGTGGAAGCCGTTGGCAACAACGTAACCCAGTTTCAGCCAGGAGATGAGGTGTTCGGGGCATGGACGGGTAGTTTTGCCGAGTACGCATCTGTTCCTGAAAACAGATTGGCGTTGAAACCGACGAATAGTTCGTTTGAGGAAGCTGCCGCCGTCCCTGTGGCCGCAATCACCGCTCTGCAGGGTCTTCGCGATAAGGGACAGATCCAATCCGGGCAAAAGGTTCTGGTGAATGGTGCGTCTGGTGGGGTGGGGACGTTTGCGGTGCAGATCGCCAAGTCGTATGGGGCCGAAGTCACCGGCGTGTGCAGCACACGGAATCTGGATCTGGTCCGCTCGATTGGCGCAGATCACGTGATTGATTACACGCAAGAAGATTTCACCAAAAATGGGCAGCATTACGACCTGATTTACGATGCGGTGGGAAATCGTTCAGTCTCTGATTACAAGCGTGCACTGAACCCCAATGGAACGTGTGTCATTGCAGGCTTCCAAAACCTACTGCGGCTATTCGAACATATGGTTCTGGGACCATTGAGGTCAATGACAGGGAACAAGAAGGTCGGTCTCATGGGAACAGCGAAAATGAACCAGAAAGATCTGGTTTACATGAAAGAGCTTCTTGAAGCCGGCAAAGTCGTACCTGTTATAGATAGACGTTACCCGTTAAGTGAGGTTCCTGAGGCTCTCCGGTATCTGGAAGAAGGACACGCCCGAGGGAAAGTCGTCATCACGGTGGAACATAACAACCACAACTAACTGTCAATCCCAACGTTAAATGGGTCGCTCTGGTGGTCTGCATAGAGGCGCTCATGGTCGAGACAGTCCAGCCAGAGAGCGTGGAGTCGGACAAAGTTTTTCATACAGTTGCTGCTCAGGCCAGAGGGTATAGTGTTGAATTTTCTGCCAGTCATGCGTTCGGGCGCTCCGAGGACGATTGGGCCTTCGCATCACAGATACCTCGCTGGATGACGTTTTGCCCCGTATGGTACACCATCTCAGCATGTCCAGACAAGCGGAGTGGCCCGCCAGGCATTACAGCCGGTATCTGTATACCATCAGATGGCCAAGTATGACAAGATATGGATATTTTTGATCGCCAGTTTGGTTTGCCCCCAACACCGTCAAGATCATAGCGTAGTTCTTCCCCAACAAAGCCCACTGTTAAATGCTACAATGTACCTGATAACCGTCATGTCTCGTCTCATCCATTGAACCAAAAAGGAGGTCGCCTTGGATTTCTCGCTCACTTCTATCCCCCTTGTCCACTGAAGGTTTTTAACGTCCTCGTTAGGCTTGTTTCCTGGCTTTACCGTCCATTAATAGCCGTCAAAATTTATTGTTATCCATCGGCTTTGCTGTCAACTTTGCTGTCAGAAAACCTCCTCTAATGAAGAGTATTAGCTTCTTTCTACTTGCTTCATGTGCGTTTTATCTAGTGATCCATTATTCTTGTGTGACTGTGACTGTTAAGGATCCGGTGTTATCGGTTGTAATGCCGTCACAGATGCCAAAGGAGAGCGATCCCCCAGCTCATAAAGACAAGCACACTTCCAAGAATGACAAGACTCGCCGCTAGTAGAATCAGCACCATGCGCTTTGGCTTCGTGGCTCAAAGTTATACAAGCAATGCTGAAAGAGTAAAGAAATAGATACATAACTAGTTATATCATAACCTTATCTCAACCAATTCATTACTTGAACCCTTTTTTTAAGCTTCTATAATGAGTGAGGACTTTTCATCAACGTGCATCATCTAAACATCGTTCCCTACGGAGGTTTATGGTATGGAAGATCGAGGGAGGTATGTTGGCACCACTATCGGCAATTACCACATCCTGGCACTCATTGGCAGCGGTGGATTTGGGAGTGTATATCGGGGAGAGCATAGTATTCTGAAGGAGCGGGTTGTTGCTATCAAGATACTCCACACCCACCTTGGTTCTCTAGAGGAACGGAACCGCTTCTTAGAGGAAGCACGCCTGCTTGGACATATCCATCACCCAAACATTCTCCAAATCTATGATGCTGGATTAGAGAATGGTCTTCCCTACCTGGTCACCGAGTATGCGCCGTATGGCTCACTGCGAGATTTCCTCACCCGCTCCACTCTGCCAATCCTTCCTGAAGTGGTCTCCTTCACCATCCTTTCACAAGTTGGGGAGGCGCTGTACTATGCCCATCAACAGCATATTGTTCATCGCGATCTCAAGCCTGAAAATATTCTTTTCAACGCGAATGATAGAGTACTTCTTGCCGATTTCGGTATTGCTACTACCCTGTCAACGAGCAGCGTCAAGTATAGCGCTGTAATGGGCACGCCATCTTATATGGCTCCAGAACAGTTCCAGGGCATCCTCTCCAAAGAAGGGGATCAATATGCTCTGGGCTGTATCGCCTATGAACTCTTCACTGGGCGTGTGCCTTTTTCTGCTCCTGATTTCTTTGCGATGGGATTTAAACATTTGACAGAACACCCTGTCGCTCCCACCCAACTCAATCCGGCATTGCCGATGCATCTCGAACGGGCTATTCTCAAAGCGATGGCAAAACAGCGTGGGGAACGGCATGCAGATGTTCGAGCCTTTCTTACAGCTTTACATGGCTCTGAGGTCACGCGAAGTTCGTTTGGTACCTCCAACGCAACTACTTTCATCCATGTTCAAAAACACATTGCCGATGAGAATTTAGTAACTCGGCCCGCTGTCCATCTCGCAGAGACTTCGACCTTCGTACAAAGAAAGACGCCTCACACCGACAAACTAAGCCACCAGGACAAGTTGCACCAGCTATCGATGCCAGCGCAAAACCTCGAAGAAAGACAAAAGAATGAGACCGGAGAAATATTGCCCACTCAGCAAATACCATCTCCTCTCGAAAATGCCAGGAATAGCGTACCGCCTCAACAACTGTATAACACACAACAACGTGAGCCGAGACGCAGATGGATGATCATAGCAATCACCAGCACGGCTGTTGCTATGATTCTTGTTACCTCACTTCTCTTTGTCGCTCTACCCAAATTCTCAAATGCGAATACCACTACCAAAACGACCTCTGTACGACTCACAACAACTTCGGTTCGATCCACGAATACTGCACATGGTAAATCGTTCTCTAGTCAACAAACCCACCCAACTGCCACCTCTGTACCCATATTTCTTCCCACCTCTACGCCCAGGGACGTCTCAACACCAATCAGTAGACCAACGCCCACTCCAACTCCGATGCCGAAGATAATAACCATTGATGACAGTGTCATGGGAACAGGACAGAACCAGTGGAATTATGTAGGATCCGGCTGGAAATCTTGTACTAATTGTAATGAAACAAACCCAACAGTCATCTTCTACGCTACCTCCCAACACTGGGATAAAACGACCAATGATACGGCAACGCTTATTTTTACAGGTACCCAGATCAAATTCTTCGGTGTCACTGCTTCTTGGGAAGGTATTGGTGCAGTCTCAATTGATAGTGGAGTTGAAACAGATGTTGATTTCTACAGTGTCAATAAAACAGGTGATGTACTTCTGTGGACAAGTCCGGTGTTGGCAAACGGCATCCATACCTTCAAACTCAGAATAGCTGCAGACACATATATTGCTGTTGACAGAGCGGAAATACTGATTTCATCCTAATTCACTACTGCTTTCCTCGTCGTTGACAGGTTAAGGGGAAGAACAAGACCTGGAGGAACAGCGGCGCTAATCACATCTTGAGCGAAAAGAACCCAGGCTAAAACCTGGGTTCTTCAGGAGTCGATGATCGGACTCGAACCGACGACCGGTGATTTACAAATTCGATTTCAATAGACTGCTGAGTATCACAGTTGTTCATCCTGCAAGATTGAAGATTGCGATAGAATCCAGACGGCTATCCAGTTGATGATGGGGAAACGGTTGATGTAGCAACACTGAGGCATTTCTTGCCTGGAACACGTAGGGTAAGGTGACCCTAGACGAGGCTAGATCCCTCTTGCACCAGATCAGTTCATGATGCCTCTCCTCCTTACGGAGGCACCTGTTCCCCTGGCTTGGTTAAGAAACATCCCCGACAAGGAGCATTTCACCACTAATGTACAACCTTCCTTCCATAGCAATGCTCTCGCAGGAGATGTACGCTCAATGCACATGATGGCTTTTGACTCTAGTCCACAGTATGATGAAAGGTGGTCACGAGATGAAGTATTGGATGCACATGGTAGAGATAGTAGGAGTGCTGGCATTGCTCTTGATAGCTGCAAGCATTTCGAAACAAACGAGCTATGCTAAATCGGGCGATTGGCCAACGTACATGGGTGATACTAGCCGTAGTGGCTTCAATGCAGCTGAGACCATGATCAATCCGACATCGGCGCACAACCTCAAGCTGCATTGGAAGCTCAAGGCTGGCGGCAAAGTAACCACCCAACCAGTGGTAGCCAATGGGCTGGTCTACTGGGGATCGTGGGATGGCTATGAGCATGCAACGAATCCGACCACTGGGAAAGACGCCTGGGCTGTCAATCTCGGGCAATCATCGCCCATGTGTAGCCCTAAAACGCATAACGGCGTACTGAGTTCAGCCGCTTTTGCCTCTCTTGCAATTGGTGGAGTGAAGACTCCTGTTATTTTCGTGGGTGGTGGTGATGCGAATCTGTATGCGCTCAACGCAAACACGGGAGCTATTATCTGGCACACCTCCCTGGGCGCGGTGTCAGATCACTTCCTCTATGGTTCTCTCGCTTTCTACAAAGGCAGTATCTATATTGGAGTGTCATCACACGGAGATTGTCCGCTTGAGCAAGGACAACTGGTGCAACTGAGGGCTACAACAGGGAAAATACAACATACATTTAATGTCGTGCCTGCTGGTTGTATTGGTGGAAGCGTCTGGGTCGCGCCAACCATTGATGCTGCGACAGGGATAATCTATTTTGGCACCGGCAATGGAGGCACCTGCTCGACGAGCGAGACCATGGCAGTCGCGTTGGTAGCAGTACGTGCATCGGACCTCTCGTTCGTCAGTTCCTGGCAAGTACCCTCGTCACAGCAGGGCAACGATAGTGACTTTGGCAGCACTGCTACACTATTCACTGCGACTATTAAGGGTATCGTGCATCAGATGGTGGGACTTCTGAACAAGAACGGCATCTATTATGTTTTTGATCGTAATTCTCTTAGCAATGGGCCACTGTGGCAAGTTCAACTGGCTGCACCGGCAATGGACATGGAGAACAATGTCTCGTCAAGTGCGTGGGACGGCAGTCAACTCTATATCTCAGCAGCCAGTACCACTATCCACGGCTCGTCATGTGCTGGTAGTATCAGAGCGTTGAAACCAGCCTCAGGAGCGTTTAACTGGGAAGATTGCCTTTCCGCGGATGTACTCGGCCCTGTGACCGCTGTGCCGGGGGTGGCTGAGGTAGGCTCAGGCACTTCGTTCATTCTCGTTGATACACAGACGGGCGCTCAGCTTTTCAACTTTCAGGATACCGGTATAGGCTCGCAGTTCATGGGGCCAGGAACCATTGCACATGGGGTACTCTATCATGGAAACACCGATGGCTATCTGTACGCCTTTGGGTTGTAACGATGATCTGGGTAGTCACAGAAACGTGTGGGTGTTCACGAAACCGTTTCTGGTTGAATTCTTACGGCTTCTTCAAGCATGTCTGTCTCACATGCGTGGTGATCGAGTGAGGGTACTGATGCCTGGTCTTTCAATCGCATTGGCACTATCAACTGATCTCCTTGCAAAGTAGTATCATTGTTTACTAAGTACATTCAAGCAACTACTGTGGCATCTTACACATTCTTCCATTCAATATTGATGAGGGAATGCAAAAAGAGCCGTCTTAACAGTAATCTAAAACAGCTCTCGTCTAGTTAAGTTAGTAAGCTATGGACTTGTACCAAGTAAGTGGAATGCATATAGGTAGTAGTCATAGGAGCCAAAATAGACCACTCCATTTGCCACTACTGGCGAGGAAAAGATTCTACCACCAGTAGTGTAACTCCATAGGAGTGCTCCTGTGGAAGCATTAAGTGCATACAATGTATCGTCATAGGAGCCAATATAGACCACATTATTAGCCACTGCTGGCGAGGAAAAGATCTCATTTCCGGTAGTATAACTCCATAGGAGTACTCCTGTGGAAGCATTAAGTGCATACAGTCTACGATCTATAGATCCGAAATAGACCACGCCATTAGCCACTGCTGGCGAGGAGACGTTACTTGACCCAGTGAAATATTTCCAGAGAAATTTACCTGAAGAGGTATGCAGTGCATATAAGTTTCCATCTTCTGATCCGAAATAGATTAAACCATTTGTTGTTACTGGTGAAGATATAGGGAGTCGGTTTCCTGTACTGTAACTCCACAAAGGTTTGCCTGTTATGCCGTTAATCGCATGGACTCTGCCGAAACTCGAACCAATATAAACTATCCCACTAGCAACCAGCGGTGATGACTCAGGGTCTATCGCGGAATAGCGCCACAGGAGTGCTCCAGTGGAAGCATTGAGCGCATACAGTGTACGATCCGCTGAACCGATATAGACTATTCCATCAGCCACCGCCGGTGTGGACGCACTGAATAAAGGATAGCTCCATAGCAGTGCTCCAGTGGTGGCATTGAGTGCACAAAAACCGTTGGGATTATAGCCGCATCCAACATAGACCACACCATCTGCTACAACCGGATAAGAATAGATAGTACGACCTGTACTGTAGCGCCAATCAAGCACCAAACCAGATATGTTTGTAGGATTGAGCACATTCTCAAAAACATTAAAGCTGGTGTGTGCACGGTTGAAGCTAGACTGAACCCAATTCGTTTGAACCAGGAATGTTGACTGAGCAAAGAAGCCACTACTTGCTCCCCTAGCCTGCACAAAATGATTACCGGGGAGTGCTGTTGCAGGAACAATAATTGTGGAGGAGAACGAACCTGTGTTGCTTCCAGTAGCGGTGCCTACTTGAGTCGTATCAAAGATAAGTGCAATACTTTCACCGCCTTTAAATCCTAGCCCACTCACCTGCACAGAGGATGTTGGCGGTCCGTAGGTTAGAGAAAGTGAGATGCTTGCACCCTTGGCAAATGACAGTATTGCAGGCTGCATCAGCATTGTTGCCATAATGAAAAGGAGGCAAGAAACACCGATTATGGGAATGCGTATAAGATTGCGAAGCATAACATCTCCAATCATTCATAACACAACAACTTCCTCCTCCATTATGAATGAGCGTAGAGGTTTGGGAAGGGGAGATAGGTTAAGATTTGGTTGAGAGACAGTTATGATTGCCTGCAAAGTGTATACCTCTTGAAATGCAAACATCAACCATCCAGGTATAGATGGCTTAACAGATGTTACTTTGCTGTATTAGATAGTTTCGCTACTACCATCCCTGCCTAATATTTTCAATTGCCAGTCTGTGATGCTTTCGTTGCACCTCCTTTCACTCAAGAGCCCTTGCGTATATAAATCTTGGTTTCATACGCATCGATATCCCGATCCACGGCTGAATAAGTTGGCTCATACTCGCCCTCAGCATCGTAAAAAGCAATGGTGTATTCCCTATCGTGGGCCGACGATCTGCGCATTATACTCGACTCTGACGGCCATCCCTGGAGGAAGTTCTTTCATGCCTGGGAATCACTCTCTAATTCGACATACTGAATATAAGCTTGACACTTTACCTCGCGGTCTGCCCAAAGCTCGGCTTTACTGGCTTGTTCGTAGTAGGGAAAGTCTCGGCTTGTTACCTCAGCATAAGAGAATAACACTGCACTCATAATCAGCGTGCCACGTTCGCAACATGGTTTTTGTAGATCACATCCGCAAGCGTTCATCTTTTTTCCTCGCTTCCTCATTCGAGCAGACCGAGGTTTATCACCCAGGTCTGCCCGTCTCTTTCCTGTTCAACGCCGATACGGGCCGCGCAATTCGTCGGGCAACTCTTCTACCGTCTCATAGCCATCGACCCAGGGTTCGCTCTTACTTTTGCTGTCAAGATTGCTGTCAAACATGTTATAATTATCTTGTTGAAAGTTCTGAACCCTCTTATATAGCGCAATGACACGATGAAGGAGGTCGCCTTGGATTTCTCTCTCACCGACGAACAGAAAATGATTCAGCAAACAGTACGGCAGTTTGTTGATCGCGAACTGATGCCCCTGGAAAACGAAGTATTGCAGAACGAAGGAACGTATCCGAACGGCATAGAGCCGTCACATTATCACGCTCTCCAGATGAAGGCCAAAGAGATGGGCTTCTGGGGCATCAACACTCCAGAGGAATACGGCGGCGCAAACCTCGGCGCCGTGATGACAGCGCTTATCTTCATGGAGCTGGGGAAAACGCTCGTGCCCTTTATGTTTGGTGGCAGCGCCGACAACATCCTCTATCATGGCAACGACTGGCAAAAGGCTGAGTACCTGATTCCCACCATAGAAGGGGAACGCAAATCTTGCTTCGCGCTCACCGAGCCAGGAGCAGGCTCTGATCCATCCGCCATTCGCACAACCGCCGTCAAGGACGGTAAACACTGGATTATCAATGGACAGAAAGTATTTATCACAGGCGGCAATGAAGCCAATTTCACCATGGTTTTCGCCGTCACAGATCGTAATAAGCCACCCCAGAACGGCGGTGTGACCTGCTTCCTGGTGGATCGCGAGATGGGTTGGACCTCGCGTCCGGTACCCACGATGGGTGGATGGTCTCCAGCCGAACTGTTCTTTGAGAATGTGCGCGTGCCAGAAGACCACGTCCTGGGAGAGGTCGGTAATGGCTTCTCGTTGGGTATGCAGTGGATCGGCCAGGGGCGATGGATCATCGCTTCACGCTGCGTCGGCACTGCTGAACGCCTGCTGCAAATGGCAGTAGATTATTCCAAACAGCGAGTGACCTTCGGCCAACCCATTGCCGATCGCCAGGCGATTCAATGGATGATTGCCGATTCTGCTGTCGAGATCCAGGCAACCAAATGGCTGGCTCTCTATGCCGCCTGGAAAGTCGACCAGGGGCTGGATAACCGCCACGAAGCCAGTATGGCCAAGCTCTACGGCTCGAACATGGCGAACCGCGTCGTTGACCGTGTGATGCAGATCCACGGCGGCATGGGCTATACCCGCGAAATGCCAATCGAGCGCTGGTACCGCGACCTGCGTGTGACCCGCATCTACGAAGGCACCGACGAGATCCAGCATTTCATTATTGCGCGTGATTTGCTGAAGGGGTATGTGAAGATCGGTCGGTGGGAGTAAGGATTGCTGTTCACCTATGTCAACCAAGTAAATGGCATTGGGTGTCATCGAGCACGTAAAAATCACCCAAGTCTATGATGATAAGAAACATAAGACCTGGGTATTCTAATCAACATGACAAGAGAAAAAGCAACCAGGATCGAGGAGACGGTAAATATGACTGATATGAGGCCCTATCTGCTGCGAAACCAGGCACGGATGAGTAAATATGCCTGGAGAATGCTCAAGAGCAATCGAACGGTTAACATCAAGCACGGTTTCACTCTCGTGAGCTATTAGCCCCAAGGAACACTACAAGGCGGTGCCTGATGAGGAAAAGTGCTACTTTAGTTAGACAAGAGCCACTCTTTACGGTGCGAGGTGATGTACCGCTATCGGATTATCCGCGCCTGTATAGGGCTGCATCTCTCGATATCTCTCTTCACCTTTCACGCTCCAGAAGTGGAAGCTATATGCTACTCGGTATACTTTCCAGCAGGAATGAAAGTGAGAATATCGAGACTTTTGAGGGGATGGATGTAGATCTCTACGCTGCTCCTGGCCCGCTTTGGATAGAAGGTGACAGATGGGCAGGAAAGCCACTGCTGAGTACAAGAATAGACGATCTTGGACACATCGTATTGAGCGACGTGCCAGAGGGTGAATTCGTTATGGTTCTTTATCTACCCGCATTTGAGGTGATCGTCGAAGGACTCACTATCCCCTAGGATAACAATGTGAAGATAGGCCGCTGGGAATAGGGTTTTAGTTCACCCTAATTCACCACCAGCACGACTGTCACCGTCTCCGCCGTACCAGATGAAGGCGTAATCACCACCGTCGCGCTATACGTCCCTGCGGTCAAACTCGCTACACCCACAACGAAAGTAACGAGAGTGGATTCCTGGGCAGCTATGCTACCGCTGGCAGGTACCACCGCCAGCCACGGTGCAGGAGACACAGCAACCGTCCATGAAAGTGGGCCATCGCCATTATTCGTTATGGTGATGGTTTGCGCCGAGGAGTTAGTACCAACCGCCGCCGTGAATGTCAAAGCGTTTGCGCTCAGCGTCATCCGAGGCAGTGCAATTGTGACTGGTTTGATCTCGATTGCTATATTCGCCGCTATCGGTAGGGTATTGCCATTCGAAAGCTCTATCTGGGCGCTACTCACCCCGGGCTGATTTTTGAGAAATTGCAGGGCATTTTGCTGGCTCATGTTGGCTAGGTGATTCTTGATGTTCTGCAGGTCAGACGCACTGAACATGTAGACCCATAAGCCATGCGCCTTGACGAGCAGGGAAACAGTACCCTGGTTATCGACCACAGGCGCTTGTGTGACTGAGCTCTCGATATTACCCGTCAGCGCGTAATTTGGCCCAAGCTCTCTAGCCGCTTCCCGTTCCAGCAGGTTCTCCGCCATCATTAGCGCCGCATTTCGATCATAAACCTCTTCTCTGCAAGTAATTACCACTGTGACCGTTACATTTGGTGCATGGTCCCCTGGTGCATGATTGGCAATGAAGGTGGATTTCTGGCATGCTGGTGTGCCTGGAACAACCTGTTCATTCGGTTGTATCTGCTGCTGCAAGGCTGCCTGCGTACCAGGAGTAAGCGATGCAGTGATCGCATTTGCCGCGCCATCAATATCACTTTGCTGCACGACAGAATTGGGCATTGGGTCCTGGCCGCCGCTGAATGCTTCATTTTGCACGAAAATTCCCTGTGCGCAGCAATCTTCATTGATATCAAGTGCGGGAATGTTCCCGCTCGCCCCAACATTTACCGCAAAGCCAGTCACCATAACAGATGCAGGAGGAGCAGCCGGAACTGTAATCGGCCCGTTAAATGAGACCGGCACTCCAGATGCGCTTTGAAGAATAACACTACCAAATGACTTGGGAGAAGTAGTATTATTCAAAAATGTCAAAGACCCCGTTGCCCGCATCCCAGGTAAAGACCCGGTTGAAGTCACGATTTTTGACTGCGCCGGGGATGTAGCAGAAAGTATCCTCGCCTGTACCTCGCGCTGCGCAGGATTAGCTTGCCCTGTCACAGCCGTGATCGCAAACGTATCTGCCAGGAGTTTACTCATCGGGGTAATGATTACTGTGGCTGTTGTTGCCACGGTCTGGGGTGTGCTACCTCCCCAGAGACCACCTGCTGCCACTTGCCAACAATGCCACAGCGCCCCATCAGAACCATCGGCAAAGGCCTCAAGGCGTCCATCGGCATTCTCTGACACAAAGGGAGAAGAGTTTATCGTAATGTTGGGCGGCGTGCCCAGGGAATCCCAGGTGCCCCAACCATTTCCTGGTACCGTTTGCCAGATATGCCACAGTGCCCCGTCGTGGCCACTGACCAGGACCTCAAGGTGTCCATCCTTATTCTTCGCTACCGTGGGAGGAGATGTAATACTCGCTGCCGCAGGTAAGCCCAGAGAGACCCAGTTGCTCCAGGTGCCATTCGGGGTGGTTTGCCAGATGTGCCAGAGCGCCCCGTCGGAGCCAACTGTGAAGACTTCGAGGCGCTTGTCAAGATTCTGGCTCACAGCCAGGGAGAGTTGAGTGTTTCTTACAGATGCGGCTGGCTGGCCCGAGGAGAACCAGTTGGACCAGGGCCCTTGTCCAGGCGAGGTCTGCCAGGTGTGCCACAGCGCCCCGTCGGAGTCAATCGTGAAAACTTCGAGGGGTCCATCGGCATTCTTCCCCACGACGGGAACATTGACGGCGTTCAGATTGGGAGGCTTGCCCAGGGGAGTCCAACTACTCCAGGTGCCATTCGGGGCCACCTGGTAGATATGCCAAAGCGCTCCATCGGTGCCAACGGTAAAGACTTCGAGGCGTCCATCAGTATTTTGTGCTACAGAGAGAGGAAACCGGGCGTTTGCTACGGAAGCGGCTGGCTGGCCCGAGGAGAACCAGTTGGACCAGGGCCCTTGTCCAGGCG
>WNGJ01009542.1_pt1 | contig 13052 bp, 16 predicted proteins | sample 5400611 | NCBI WGS metagenome assembly WNGJ01 (sample SAMN13153375, study PRJNA577476) | soil metagenome | isolation source: 40 cm soil or saprolite under Garry oak tree replicate 1 | place: USA:California | collected 2016-06-15
ATACGATTCCATATTCTCGGCTTTGAATCCGAAAACGTCGCGGCAAGCATCCTCAAGCAGGGTGTCGTAGTTGAAGGTCACGAATGCCACAGGCTCGCGGCTGGAAACTTGCCAATGTCTAATGCGCTCAAGCAAGTGACCGTAGTTCGTTACGCCGTAGCTCTCGTTGGCCCATGATTGAGAACAAACGGTGATGATCCTTCTGAGGTAATAACGGATTGCGTGCAGTTGAACGTATCGCTGGGGATCGCCTTCCTGCTCAGAGCGAAGTATTTCCAGTTCGTGTTCAATGTTGGTGGTTGCTCTGAGTCGCGGGATGAGTTGGCGAAACTGCGAATACTCGACTATAGCTGGCCCAAAGGGGCCTCTCATTTCGAATAACTCCTTGGCTTGTGGGGGGCGTATGTCATCATATGCGGCCCGCTTCGCCAGTCGAGGCGTCTTATCTCCTAGAGAGTCATAGGATGCACCCGCGCCAAAAATGACCATCAACATGTGTGTTAAGGTAAGACGCGAGGGCTGCTCCGTCAGCGGGGGGAATACTAGATGAATCGTATAACCGCGATTCTCGCTGGTTGTCTATTGATGTTCGGCAATGTTCAAGCGCAATCGGTACCGAGTATTCGCGGTCATTCACCCGGAGAATTATGGTCTAAAATCGGTCGGGGACTACCGTGCAGCACCAGTATGACCAGCGACAGCATGGGTCTTTTTGTGTTGCATCGAGCGCAACCGTTGAAGCTCTGCGACGCTGCAAACGGTGTTGCACTCGGATTCATGCGAGACACGCTCTTTCTTGTAATTCTCAGCTTGGCAAACGACACGGTTTGGTATAACGACAACAATCCCGCGAGCGACACCGTGACGGTTCAATCGTGGTGGCTTGCGCAAGGTCGCGCACAAGGGAATGAATGGTTTGGCGAACCGGATTCGGTTGTTTCCAAACCCAATGACATGGGGACTGCTGGTTACGATAATCGAATCACGGCATACTGGCAGTCGAACACGTCGCCTAGGTGGGCCGCATGGTTCTTTGTCCATAAGGAACGCTTTACCACTTGGAGCGAGTTTTCGGCTTCCGTGATTCTCTGCGGCGAGCTTACCACCAATGTGTCGTGCGATCTGAAGAACCCGTTTCCCCTGTTAGCGGATTCGGTCAAGACCAAGCAACGACCACAGCGCCGTCGCCGTCCGTAGCAATGATCTTGATTCCAGTTAGTAACTCACTCCCACGCATTCAAGAGTTTCTAGCTGCGCGTGACGGCGCGCCGATTCAGAATTATGCTGATGAGCGAAACACGTCAGGTATGGTTGTTGAAGCTCTACGCATTGGAGAGCTGCTTATTCTTTACGCTGTAGGAATTGCTGGCCGTCCTTGTCGGAATTGAGCCAAGCGAACTTTTTAATACCCCCCCCCTCTATAATATTCCGCGTCACTACTGGACGATTGGGATAGGGTAGGGGCAAAAGGGGAATAGGCGAAATGCAGCTTGCTAGGGGGTGTGTGGCTAAGTCGGTACGGTTAGAAGCCTAGAAGGATTTTTCGAAGCTGGGGCAGTAGGGTGCCGAACAAAACGAAAGACAGAAACCCGAGGCTCATCCACTTCCAGACCGCGTCTTTGCGGCGTTGCCTAGGAGTGTCGAAAGCAATCCAGGGCTTGAGCAGACTGCTTATCCAGACCCACAAAAGGATGAAACCCGTGATTGCCATCGCAGCGCTAGCGGCTGGGTACTGCTGCCGCAACGCTGAGAACAAAGCGAGCAGGAAGAACGCCACCAACGGCAGGATAATCTCCGACGCCGAAAAGGGATGATACCAGCGGTGATTGTTGAGATGCGGTTCGAGAATGCGGTCAATCGCGTCGTGCACAGCGACGACCAGCTCCCGGGCATTCGCGCCGACCACCCCAAGGGCCACTCCTGCAAGGATTGCTTGGCCGTGGAATGCAATTGTTAGCTCCACTCGCGTCGTACCACTGTATCCGTTTTTCCAACTCAGACGCACGCTTTCGGTTGAATTGGGAAGAAGGGCAGGCGTGTAATCCTTGATGCTTGTGAGCTTTTCAGTGCCGAGATTGTCAGTAATCTTGACCGAATACTCAACATCTTTCGTGGGCAAATCACCCCGCATTTTCGGGAACTCGCCAGTTAACCACTTCTCCACAGCAAGAACGAGTTCGCGGTTCACGCTCAAAGAAGGAAGGTGCCGCGCAGAATCGAAACTGGACATGACGCTACGGCGCGAGGCTATGAGAGAGGATTTCCATAGGGGTCTACTATAACCGAATCGCCAGTTTGGGGCGTAGTTCTGGCCGAAGTATCGCCAATTAAACCGTGCCTACCGCTTGAAATAAACCTACGCCTTTAATCCATTTGAGATAATCCGCAACCTACGCCTTTAATCCATTTGAGATAATCCGCAACCTACGCCTTTAATCCATTTGAGATAATCCTTCAATCGAAATAAAGTTTCTATAAATAATCAAAGTCAAAATCTACCAGTAAAAACATTGATAATCTTTCATTCGATAGCGCCGCGAAGCAATCATAGCGTAGCGGCGCGTTCACTTTGTCTTATTATTTTTATTACTGGCTGTTTTTAAATACACGTATTTTCTCTTGGGACCTTCTAGTAAAATTCATTCGTTTGATTAAAGCCGAGTTGTCAATCGGCAGGTAGTTCGAATCGCTTTGGTCGTTAAAGTGAGTCCGAGATTGCTACGTCTCACACCAGTCTGCCGGATTAGGGACCTTACACTATCTGGTTGCCTTTACTTCTCACCGTTCGTTGGACAACTCCGCCTTCTGCAGACTATCAACTACATATTTTATGGTTCTAGCTTGCTTACCTACACCATCTTTCAATCAAAACTATTTCTTTAATTTCTACTTTGGAAATAATATTTATTCCAGAATTCTAAACCCGAGTACCATTTCCATTGCTGTAGGAAATTCTCACCGTATTTGTACTTGCCGTATCCGTAGGGTTGAATCATCCGGCTTCGTCATTTTAAATTTTTTCGTCAGTTTATCGTACATTATTTTGTTACTTCCTTAATCGCTGCTCTTACTCGGCGCTTTTCCTTTCTCAATTCGCGCATACAATACGCGACGGCTTGCGACAAATTAAAGCACTCTAAATCAGCGTCTACCAATTTCTCGCTTAGATAAACTAGATGTTCCTCTAACTCGGCTATTGTTCCGGTCCATCTTCCTATCTTGCTGTCTAACTCACGTTCATATTTCCTCTTATTCATCGCTTGTATTTCCTTTTTGGTATAAATGAAAAACCGCCGTCAGTAGGTTGTAGTATCCAAGTCGGGAGCTGAAGAACCCAGACAAGGCAACCAATGATCGGCGGTTTCTATATCTTCAGCTTTTATGTTTTGGGGATCACTACTATATGATCTACTTCTCGTGGGGAACTACTTAACTTAATTTCGAGCTTAGAGACAATGTGAGTTAAATTCAGTTCCTCTTGCGCTTGCACGGCACGACTACAATTAAATTTCTGGCCGGAATAATGATATAATTTTTAATCATTTTGAATTCTCTTAGGCTGGTGCTAGGACGGTCCAGACCGATTACGCGAAATCCCAAGCAATTAAGAAATCAGCAACCCACAACACCAGCTTTTAGGTTCCGTGACTGCGGCGGAAGGCTATGACCCCTTTACTTGAGTGCTCGACAAAGAATTGAGGAAGCTTCCTCAAAACCGTCACAGTCTTGTTGGAACCCGCTTAGAAGAATGGGACGGCACCGACAGCACATCTAGCGGCAGTTACCCGTCTGTGATAGGATGCTTTTGCAAACACCCTGCTAGAGTTTCCGACTTCGTGTGATACCTCACGAAATGCCCACATCACTTCTAAGCTATTGATTGAGAAACTTTGCTAGGGGTCCATTCGGTTTGACCATATCCAAAATCTCTTTCTCAACGTCGTGATCCACATTTAAGTATCTCTGTAGGCGTTCGGTCGGACTCTCTGTAGATCGCTCTAGCGGTTGACGGTGCGGCGATCTCGGAACAGTTACCATTTTTTTATGGTCAACCGCTAGTGGTCTGCAAGTTACACATTGCCCGACTCTATCACCTTGTTCAAATGACATTTGTCGAACGTCCACATTATTACTGCAATTATCACATTTCATATACTGTGTTCTTTTTGGATTGAATTAAAATCGGGAACCTGGATCTTGAGTGCGTTCATTCTTTTTAAACAGACTGGGCAAAGTCCGGTTATACTGCGTCGCATCAGAACAGATAGTTTCGAAGCTTCCGTCTCTTACAGAAAAACGAGATCCACAAAAGGCTATTACGCCAAAATTGGTAGTTTGCTCGACCAGATGATTAATTAAATCTGCTGGACTCGAAGCAACGTCAAATTTATTTATAGTTGCCATTCTTTTGCATTCCTTATAATTCTACGGCACAGTTTACAATAATTATGGTAGCCTGTTTTATTTGCTTTGTTCTTGTGGAAGCAACTAACTGGTAGTTCCTGTTCACACGAACCACAGAACGCGCGATTTCGAGACAACATTTCCTGACTCAGATTTGGTCTTGCCATTTAGTGACTCACCGAAAAGGGGTTAATATTCTCTTCTTATAAGTCCTTATGAGAGGGAAAAGTCCGTTAACCAACTCAAGAGTAGAACTGGCAAAGTTCTGGAAAATGATTCAAGGTTACCTTTACTAGCTGTCAAGAGTTTTTTTACTCGGCACGCAAAACCAGCCCATTGGATAACTTTTATTTTCCCCCCGATACTGAACTCCAAAAGGTCAATTCCCAGAGCGCCTAAATGACCCTGTTTTCAGGCAGATTGGGGGGAAGGGCAGAGGCTAAGGTTAGCTCCGCTAACCACTTACAGCACCGAATTAGGGGTCTCTAGTTCCGTACAGGCTCATGGTCGGTCCCCCTGGCTAGCACGGGAAAAACAGTTCGGGTCTTTCGCTTTGCGCTACCCAGGGCGCGCGCGGTGGGCGCTTAGGAGCGCTTAGGATGCCCCAGGTGGAGTCGGGAGAGGGGGTGGAGTACGCAGGCGCCCCCTCTTTTCCCCACGCCGCCGAGAGCCACCGACGCGCACGCGCGCGGAGCGATCGCAGTCCCGGAAGCCGGGACCCGGTACCGCGGTCAGCACTTGCATCTCGGATCGGCCAGGGCAGAGTTGCGACAGGGGCAGGACGTGAGCGGGCGTCTACGGCGTTACTGCGCACGTTGAGCATCGTGAGACGCCGTGATGACGGAGATGGAACGATGACGTTGACGACAGAACGAGCGCGGGAGCTGGGCCGGCTGTCGGCGGCAGCGCGGAAGCGGAACGGGCCGAAGTTTCCGCGGCTTGATTGTCCGGCGAACGCGAAGCTGCGGTTGGAGATCATCTCGAACGCCGCGTTGAGCGGGAAGATCACGCCGCAGCAGGCGCAGGCGCAGGAGCGGCTGCACCGGGAGTGGCGGGAGACGTATTTCGCCGAGCTTGACCTGCGGCGCATGAAGGCGCTGGAGCAGCGGGTAAAGGATTTGGAGGTGGCGTTGGACCAGGCTCGGCGGCTGCGGAGGGCGTCGTGAGCGGTCGCGAGCGCTGGCTCGACCAGCTCGCGGCGCGGATCGACCGGCTGTCGGTGCCGGAGGTCGCGAGCAAGGAGCCGGAAATCCTCTACGTCACCGTCGGGCATCCCGACTTCGGGACCCTGGCCGAGGTTGCGGAGTGGGAGCGCCGGCGCGCCGTCCCGTTCCCCGAGCCGATGGGGCAGGGGCTGTGCGTGAGGGTTCGGTACGCGGCCTGGCCGCGGCCTAAGATCGTTCCCGACGATCCGGCTCGGGCGCCGTGGTACGCGCCGCGCTCCGCGGTGCCTGCGTCTGACCGTCCGGTTTCACGCGTGCCGGACGCGCCGGCCGGTCAGGCGGATCAGCCGGCCGGCCCGAAACGGATTGAGATCGTGCCGGCCGAGTGGTGGAACCAGCCCCCGGCGGCCGACAAGCGCGAGCGGCAGGAAGTGTGGTCGCTGTAGTGCTCACTCATCGTCCGAGGCTAGGCTGATGGCAAATCTCCCGGCAGGCTGGAGCGTCAACGCCGCGAACACCTCGTTCGTGACGAAGGACACGGCCACGGTGTTCTCTGGCGACGCGAGCGTGAAGTACACGTTCGGCGCTGGCGGCACGGCGGGAGCCTTCCAGGGGATCACGACCAACGACCCGGTGAAGGGCGCCTACTGCCTGCCGCTGCGTCCCGGGCTGAGCTACCGGGTCACGGTGGCGAGCCGCGTCTCGTCGATCACCGGTGCGCCGTCGTTCCGCGTCCGGATGTCGTACAACGTGGCAGACACGCTCAACGCCGCGCAGGTGTTCACCTACGCGACGGCCACGACGTGGCAGAACTACGAGACGACGTTCACGGTCCCCGCGGCCGCCGAGGCCAACTCGTCCATCTCTGTCGAGTTTGCGCGCGGCAACACCACGGCGCACGACTTCTGGGCAGACGCCGTGCGGGTCGAGGAGGGCGGTGTCGTCTCGGTGACCTCCGGCCAGGTAACGCAGCCGAGCCTTGCCCCGGACGTGGTGAAGCAGGTCAGCGAGATCGGCGTCAACATGGCTGTCAACGGCGACGTCGAGAACGGGATGAACAGCTGGCGGGTCGCGAGCGCGAGCGGCGTTGCCCACACGATGCAGAAAACGTCGTCCAGCCCGATCGAGAACACCTACAGCATGCTGATCACGATCGGGGACGCCGGCACAACCTCCCGCGTTCAGCAGTGCGACCGGCAGACCGACGTGGACGACTCCACGGGCGGGAGCCCGCTTTACCTCCCGGTGCAGCCCTTCGACGAGGTCTGGGCGACCTGCAAGGTGAACATCGGCCTGCTTTCGGCAGCCTTCCTGCTGCGCGTCGAGGAGTACGACTCCGCGAAGTCGCTGATCCAGCGGACCACGCTCGCCAGCAAGACGAACATCAGCACCGTGGCGACCTTCCAGGTTTACGGCGGCGCAGTGCTCAGCTCGACGACGCGCTACGTGGTCCTGGTCGCCGAGTACCCCGGCTCCTTCACCGACAAGAACGGCACGTTCAAGATCGACGCCGTCGGGCTCTACCGGATACCAGCCAAGCAGCGCTGCCACGTCTACCGCTCGGCGGCGAAAACGATCACGACCGCAACGCCAACCGCGATCGACTGGGACACGGAGGGCTACGACGTTGGCGCGATGCACGACACCGTGACCAACAACACCCGCGTCACGGTAAACGGCGCCGCGTCCGGGCGGGGAACGATCCGGCTCCTGACCCAGGTCCAGTGGGCCGCAGGCGTGACGGGCTACCGGCAGCTGCAGGTTCGGAAAAACGGCGCGACGGTGCTGGGGGAGGACACGCGGGGCGGGACCGTCACCATCGTGACGACGCAGCAGTGTGCGGCGGTCGACAACGCCCCAGCCGCCGGCGACTACTACGAAGTGATTGTGACGCACACCCAGGGCGCGAACCTCAACGTCAACAACGGCCAGTGGGTGAGCTACTTCCAGGCCAAACACGAGGATGGATAACATGCCGATGAAGGATTTGAAGATCACGCTGGCCGTGACGCCGGTGAACGGCGGTCTGCAGCACGCGGAGAGCTTTATGGTGGTCGCCGACGGCACGCCGGGGCTGAACCTCACCGCCGCGCAGAAGACGAAGCTCGGCGACCGGCTGACGACGTGCGGCAACCTGGTCGACGAGAACGAGACGGCGCTCTAAAAGCAGCAACTTGTCAATGGGATTCTCGGAATGTGGATTTCTCGGCAGGATACGCTGCTGCCGTCAACAGAAATCTCAACATCAACTAGCCGGGGGGGGGGACTGTTCCTAGGTTTTTTTTCTTATAGGGTAGGCGTAGACCTATCGCATGCATCCGGGCTTGTAGGCATCCCGGGCGGCGGGTCTGGTCGAAAGGTCGAGCAGGGAACATAACCGCGCACTACCGCGGGCCGACGAAGATGATAAGCGGCGGATTGCCCCTCTTTGGGCGGTCCGCCGTTTTTGCTTTGTCTCTCAACGGAGGGTCGCATGCCGACGAAGGAGAAACTGTACAGCACCGCCGTTGCTGCGCGCCTGGCCGGCGCGGACTACCAGGCCCTGTGGCGGGCAGTATGTCGCCATGAACTGCCGTCGACCAACCCGGAGCAGCCGCGCCTTCTCCTCGACGACGTGCGGGCTTGGCTTGCCACCAAGGACGGGGGTGCGGAATGAGCCACGCGCCCAGGGAACCCGATCAGCCGGCGCCTGAGGACGTGGCCCAGGCTGCGAACGCGCAGGTTGCCGAACTGCAGCAGCAGATCGTCGCGTTCGACGCCAGGGAGGCGGGGTTGCGCCAGCAGGTGCGTGGCGAAGCAGACGGCGAACGGGCGGCGGCGCTGACGACCGAGCTTATCGGGCTCGACCGTTCGCGTTCGTCGCTGAAAGCCCGGCTCGGGCCGCTTCTCGCGGCGGCACGGGCCGCCGATCGCGCGGCGGCGGCAGCGCTCCAGGCCAAGTACCGCGATCAGCTTGGCGACGCCGTGCAGCGGTACGTCGCGGCGCTGACGACGCTCGACCAGGCGGCCGGTGGTCTGCTCTCAGCCAGCCGCGACGCGGTCAACGCCCGTCACGATCTCGGGGAACTGGCGAAGCAGGCCCGGCTCGACTGCGTGTCGGCGCTCGTGGCTCCGACCCTCGCACAGATCGAGCGCGGCGACGAGCACGACGATCTGTTCGCTGGTGCGCTCATGGCGCGCCTGCGCACGGTGTTCCGCCGCGACGTCCCGGTCGAGCGGACGCGCGAGCAGTACACGGACGGCGTCGCGGCGCTCGAGGGCGCGCGCGTCCGCCTGCTTCTGGGGGGAGAATGATCGAGACCGACAGGATCATCAGGCTGAGCCAGTCCGAGGCGGGCGAAAATGGCGGCGCAACCTACCGGCGCGAGTCTGCTCGGGCTGCCCAGATCGGGAAGCGGCTGCAGGTCGATCCGCCGGACGACATGGACGTCGCGCCGGTCGATGGCGTCGACGTGGAGCTGTCCGTCGAAGAAGCGGCCCACCACCAGACGTACCTGCGCGCGCAGAAAACGGCGCGGGCGCGCGGTGGCGAAGTGCGCGTGAAAGGTCAACCGCAGTTCTAAACCGAGAAGGAGCGAAACATGGCACGCAGCAAGACGGCTGGGTTCGACGGTCTGATGAGGGCCGGCATCCCAAATCCCTGGCCCACGACGCAGGAGCTGATGGACGACGCCCTGCGGCGCTCGGGTGAGAAGGAAACGCTGGCGCTGAACCACGGACGCGACCTGAGCCCGCCGAAGGCGATTCATCCGTTGGACGAAGTCCTGAACTCGCCGCCGTCGGCGTTCCAGAAGCCCGGCAGGAAGTAGACCTCTAACAAGAACGCCGCGACGGTGAGATCGCGGCGCTCAGGAGACAACGATGACGGCCAGGACGGTGACCGCCACCACTCAGAACGTAGAGCTGGTGCCGGGCCGAGCGCAAGGCGGATCTGTGCGTAGAAGCGCTGACCGAGAATCGCTACTGCGTCTCTGGTGGCACGGCTCCGCACGTCGTGACGCTGGACGCCAAGCACGCCGAGTGTGACTGCCCCGACTACAAATACCGGCGGCGCGCCTGTAAGCACATCGCAGCAGTAGAGCGTTTCCGGAACGCCGACCCCCAGGCCGGCTTGATCGACAAGCTCGACGACGAGCGCCTGCTCGCCATGCTGGGCCCGTCGGACGCCGCCGCGCACAAGACCCAGCCCGGGCCGGCGCAGCCGAAGGATCAGCCCAAGCCGACGGGTCAACCGCCGGCGCTCGACCGGTGGCCCGATCCTGTGGACGGTGGCGCGTTGGTGGCTGACGTCCGCCAGCTGTTCGAGCAGTACCTCGTCCTGCCCGACGGCGCGGCGCAGCTGCTCGCGACGTTCGTCCTGTACTCGTACCTGTGGGATCGCTTCGAGACGGCGCCCTATATCGCGCTTCTCTCGCCCACGCCCGAGTGCGGGAAGAGCCTGTGCCTCGAACTGGTCGACGTGCTCGTGGCAAAATCCTGGCTCACCGTCGTACCGTCGACGGCTGTCCTGTTCCGCAAGCTTGACCGCGTAAAGCCGGTGCTGCTGTTGGACGAGGTCGAGGTGATCCGCCAAGGCGGCGACCGCGCGCAGGACTGCAAGGCGCTGCTCCAGGCTGGATACCGGCGCGGCGCGACGGTCGCGCGCTGCGTCGGCGCCAACTTCGACGACCGCGACTTCGAGGTGTTCGGGCCGAAGCTGTTTGCCTGCATCGGCGATCTGCCGACGGCCCTGCTGTCGCGGTGCATCGTCGTGCGCATGCGGCGGAAGCAGGCGTGCCCGATCTCCCAGGCCAGCTGCCGTTCCTGTCCGACCGCCAGATGGAAGCCTGGGAACCGCTGTTCAGCGTGGCGCTCGCCTGCGGCGACGGCCCGACGTGCGCAGCGGTGGTGGCAGCAGAGCAGCTGGCGAAACGCCGGCCGACGGCCGAGGACTACATCGAGATGCTGGTGCAGGACATCTCCGACGCCTTCACTGCTACCAAGGCCGACGTGCTGCCGACGGCTCGGCTGGTGGAGTGGCTGAAAAAGCTCGAGTACCGGCCGTGGGATGACGGGTTCCTGTTCGACGGGCAGTTCGGGCACCTCACGCCTAACCGGCTTGCCCAGCTGCTCCGGCAGTTGGAGATCGTCCCGACGCGGTTCTACGACGGAGGTGAGAAGGTGCGCGGCTACAAGCTGGCGCAGTTCACGGATGCCGTCAGCCGGTACGGCCGGGGCTAGGGGGGGGGGAGGGGGGTGGTCCAGTTGGTCCAAGCGGTCCAAAGGCCCGTGAACACTGGACAAAAGGCCCGGTCTCGGGGTGGTCCACGCCTGGTCTGGGGGTGGTCCATGCTGGTGCCTTTGGGCTGGGCGCGGGACCGTCTCGGACCACCCGTGGACCACCTCCCTGAACCCAAGAAAACCCTTACGGCATCTGGATTTGGACCAGTTAGACCGGTTGGACCACCCCCCTCCCCCCCAGGGAGAGAAAGGAAGGGTTAGATGAGGCGCCGTCGTAGTCGGGTTCGGGAATACGTGATCTACGCCTTCGCCCGGGGCGGGCCGTTCACCACGCTCACGGCTCGGTATCCCAGCTGGCCGTGGCTCTATCGGGTCCGGGCAGTGTCGATCAAGCAGGCGTACTACTTCGCTGCCAGCGAAGTCTTTGCCCCCGAGCGCCTGGCGCTGGGGGTCTGGGAGATTCGCCATCACAACGAGCCGGCGCCGATCTGGGCGCTGCCAGCGCTGGATCGGGCTGCGTCGTGAAGCGTGCCAAGGGTCCGGGGTCGCCGAACCGCGCCAACGTTCGCGGTGGGCGGGTAAGGGGCGCGGCCACGCCCGCCCCGGACACCTGGCGGTTTGTTGTCGAGGAGACCGACGAGACCATGACCGAGGAACAGCTTGATGCTTTTCTCGACGCGTACCTGCGCGTGATGCTGGACACCGAGGACGCGACGCTGCCATGAGCCAGCAACCTTCACACGAAAGGACGGGCTGAGCATGCCGCTGCCAGGAACGTTCCCCCAGGAAGAGACGCCGATGGCCGTGTATGGCATCGGGCTGACGATCATCCCCGGAGACCCGTCGGCCACCATCGAGGTGCAGCGCGCCCCCGACGACGGGACGGGGAACCCGAACGTGGGGGCGGCCACCACGGTCGCCGAGATCACGTCGTACTACGCGAGCGGCGCCACGTTCGTGGACACGCTGCCGCACGACAACGCCAGGCGGTTCTACCGGGTGCGGCACACCAGGCCCGGCTGGAACCCGTCTGGTTATACCGACTGGACGCGCGGCATCGTGCCGGTGCCGCTCAACAAGAGCACGGTCCGGCCGGCGCTCGGCGCCGTCATGGCCACGCCTGGCGTCAGCAGCATCGCGCCGTCGGCGACCATCGAAGGCCAGAGCCGCTCGGTGCTGACGGCGCTGACGTCGCTTGTGCCCAACGGAGACTTCGACGCGTGGACCAACTAGGTGGCCCAACAACCCTTAGGGACGAGCGCGTTTCTAGGGGGAGACTGGCCGTGGGAGCGCTGGGACGATAGGGTCCTAGTACCCTTTTCAGGAGACTTACCCGATGGCACGTCAGACCATGCACCTCGACCCCAAGCTGCACCGCCGGCTCAAGATTCGCGCCGCCCAGGAGGGGCGCACGATGAACGCTCTCCTGGCCGACGCGGTCCTGGCCTACCTGCGGACGCCGCGGCGTCGGAAGGGGGCCTCGTGAACCGGGCCGCGATGATCCAGCCCCTCGTCGTCCCCGCCATCCCGCCCACCGCCCGCTGCATCGTCTACACCCGCGTCTCGACCGAAGAGCAGGCGCAGGACGACCTGGTGTCGCTCAAGGACCAGGAACAGAAATGCCGCGAGTACGCGACGCGGCAGAACCTGCAGGTGGACCACGTCATCCAGGACGCCGAGTCGGGCCGCCACATGGACCGGCTGGAGCGGCTTGCGACGTTCTGCGAACGGAATCCCAGGCCGCGCGCGCAGCCGGGACACGTCATCTGCTTCAACGAGTCGCGCTGGGCGCGGTTCGTGGACGATCCCAAGGACGCGTTCTGGTTCGAGCAGCGGCTCAAGCACGCGGGCTGGTCGCTGGCGTTCGCTGACAAGCCGCGGAGCGGGAACCAGCTCGCAGACACCATCGTCGACCTGCTCGGTCATCACGGTGCTGCAGAGGAGAGCCGGGAGAAAGGCCGGCGCTCCACGATGGGGATGCTCGCGCAGGCGCGCGCCGGGCATTGGCAGGGACGCGCGCCGTTCGGGTACGCGCGCGTCGCCAGGAACGCCGTCACCGGCGCCGAGCGTCGGCTCGCTCCCTACGCGCAGTCAGGCGAGGGGGAGCGCGTACATCTTGTGCGCGGCGATCCGAAGGCCGTCCGCACCGTGCAGCGCATCTTCGCCGGGTACGCGGCCGGCCACACGTTCGCGGCTATCGCCGTCGCGCTGAACGCGGCGAAGACCCCGGGACCGTGGGACGTCTACCCGAACCCGAGCGGCGTG
>WNGJ01024867.1_pt1 | contig 13050 bp, 10 predicted proteins | sample 5400611 | NCBI WGS metagenome assembly WNGJ01 (sample SAMN13153375, study PRJNA577476) | soil metagenome | isolation source: 40 cm soil or saprolite under Garry oak tree replicate 1 | place: USA:California | collected 2016-06-15
GTCTGCTGGGGATCATGTTCGCCGCTTCTCAGGTCGGCGTCGCTATCGCCGGACTGGGGCTGCCGGTTGCGATCATGTACTACGCGAGCAAGCGCGACGCGCGCAGCGGCGTGCTCCTCGGCAACTCCCTCGCGTTCACGGCTGTCCTCACCGCGGTCTTCATCCCGGCGGCTTGGCTCCTGCGTGAACCACTTTCGGATCTCCTTTCGCACGATCGAGGCGGCGACCTCTGGATCCTGGCGGCCGCGCTCGTCCCCCTCACCTTCCTTGACTGGACGACGCACAACCAGCTGCTGGGGAAGCTGCGGTTCGGTCTCTACAACGTACTCGTCGTCGCATCGAAGGTCGCCACCCTGATCACGGTCATCGTCCTCCTCGGCGTTCTCAGCTTCGGTGTCGGGGGAGGACTCGTGTCCATCGCCGCGGCGTCGCTGGTGATGATCGTCGGCTCCCTCCCTCCGATTCTCTCCGAATCGCGTCCCGGCCTCGATCTGCGTCACTTCCTCGACACAGTGGGCTACGGCGTTCGTGTGCAGGTCGGGACGATCATCCAGTTCCTCAATTACCGGTTCGACGTTCTGGTCCTCCAGTTCTTCCGTCCACTCGCCAGCGTCGGCTATTACGTCGTCGCGGCGATCCTCGCGGAGCTCGTCGTCACGCTGGCTCTAGCCTTCCAGTCGAGCATCCTGCCCCTCGTTGCTCACTTCGAGGGCGAGGAGGCCGACGCGACGACGATCAAAGCTTTGCGCCACCACGGAATTCTTGCCCTCGTTGCAACGGTTGCGAACGCCGGCTTTGCTCCGCTCGCCCTGCTCTACGGATACGGATCGGCCTTTCGGCCGGCACTAGTGCCAATGTTCATCCTCATGCCCGGAATGTGGTTCCTCGGCACGGGAACGGTCGTGGCGGGGGACCTGCGTGGTAGAGGCCGGCCCGGAATCGCATCGATACTCGCCGGCATCACGCTCGTCGTCACGGTCGCGCTCGATCTCGTCCTGATCCCGCCTTACGGTGTTCCCGGAGCCGCGATCGCCTCTGTCGCTTCCTACGTCGTCTTCGGACTCGCATCTCTGATCGTCCTGAGTCGAGTCACCAAGATTCCCGTCCGGACGCTGGTCGTACCCACGCGCGCCGACTTCGCCGTCTATCCCGCGGCGCTTCGACGCCTCCGCGGACTCGCGGCCACCCGCGGCCGGTCGGAGACCGAAGACGTCGGCTAGTGCTGAGGATCGCTCATCCACCTGGCTACGGCCCGGAACGCGAGTACGCCGTTCGCGTCGTGCTGGAGGAGTTCCTCGGGCTCGAATGCTCCCTCGAAGAGACTCCCCGCCAGGACGTCGAGATCACCCTGCCGCATGCAGGCCCCGAGCGGCGTCTGCTCGTCGCCGATTGCCTCTTTCGCATCGGCGAACACGAGTGGCTGACCCCCGCGGCCCTGCCGGAGCTCCCCCTCGACCGGTGGGAACTCTCGGCGATCGAGCTCTCGAGCCGCCTCGTCTCACCCTCGCTGCCTATCCTGTTTGGGAACCGCGTTGGCCCTCATCAGTCGCCGTTTCTGATCGAGTCGGCAGAGGAGCTCTCGCTCGGGCTCGACGTCTTCGGGAGCGCCTTCTTCATGCTCACTCGCTACGAAGAGCTGTCCGTCCCCAAGCGCGACGTTCATGGACGGTTTCCCGCGCCCGAATCGCTCGCGGAGCAGGCGGGGTTCCTCCGCCGCCCGCTCGTGAACGAGTACGTCGAGGTTCTCTCATGGGCCCTCGAGCGGCTTTGGCCCCGCCTACACCGGCGTCGAAGGAAGTTCCGCGACCGGCCTACCCACGACGTCGACTCGCCGCTCTGTGCATCGGAAGCCCTGAAGGATGCCGCCCGAAAGGCCGTCGGAGACATCGCCCGTCGCCGCGATCCGGCGCTGGCCGTCAGACAGCTGACGTCCTTCGCCCAGAAGAAGAGAGGGAAGCACGATTCCGACCCGTGCAACACCTTCGATTTCATCATGGGGCTGAGCGAGCGGCTCGGTCTTCGAAGCGCCTTCTACTTCATGGCCGGCGGCGCTTCCCGGCTCGACGGCACCTACTCCATCGAGGACCCCTGGATTCGAGGGCTTCTACGCCGCATCGACCAACGCGGGCATGAGATCGGGCTTCATCCGAGCTACGACACCTTTCAGGACCCCGTGCTGACGCAGGCGGAACTCTCCACGCTTCGCCGAGTCTGCGACGAGGAGGGGATCGAGCAGCCGATCAGGGGCGGGCGGCAGCACTACCTGCGCTGGGAGAACCCGACCACCTGGCAGAACTGGAATGACGCCGGCCTCGAATACGACTCCACGCTTGGGTTCGCTGACCGGCCGGGCTTCCGCTGTGGTGTCTGTTTCGAATACCCGGTCTTCAACCTGCGCACGCACACTCCGCTTCGTCTTCGTGAGCGCCCTCTCATCGTTATGGACCGGACATTGTATGGATACATGGAACTCTCCGTGGCCGAGATGCTGGACGAGATCGCAGAGCTCAGACGCCGGTGCCGTCTCTTCGATGGCGAGTTCACGCTGCTCTGGCACAACAGCTTGCTAGTGCCGCGGCGTGCGCGAGGCCTCTACGAGGACGCTCTGGCGGCTGGCTGATCCGTCGCAAGCTGGTGGAAGAACTCCAGGCGGCGCTTCTCCTTCGCGTGAGATCCGATCCGGTCCTCCACCGCATCTCGCGGGACGCGCTTGCCTCGAATGCCGTCCAAGAACGACCTGATTTCGGCGACCGAGTCTCGCACGTTCGTCTCCGTATTCGGCAGGCGGAGCATGAACCAGTCGTCCTCCCCGATGAAATCCGTGTCCTCGTACGCGACCACGACCGGAAGCCCGTACGCAAGGTATTCCCGAACCTTCAGGGGACACGCCTCCGTCATCTGCTTCCTGTGCAACGCAAGAGTTCCGATCGCCAGATCCGACGAGGCGAGAAGAGGCTCGTAGTCGGCCCGCGCGAGGATCCCATGAACACGCACGTTCAGGGGAAGCCCCGGCGGCATGTCCTCGGGCTCGTAACCGACTATTTCGAAGTCCGCATCCGGGAGCGCGCCGGCAAGCCAAACGATCTTGTCCATGCCGTGCCAGGCCTGCCGACGGGAACCGAGGAAGACGATCCTCGGCCGCGCGTTGCGCGCCGGCGGCACTGGGGCGATCCGGTCGAGATCGACGCCGTTCGCGATCACCACAGTTGGCTTGCCGAATGACGTGAAAAGAGGCGACTCGGCCAGTTCGTTCGTGACGCAGACGATGCCGTCGACGCTTGAGAGCAGCGCGCGCCGATTGAGCTCGTTGTAAAGAGTCGAAAGACCCGCGCGTTCGCGCCGAAGGCGCACCTCGCGCCGGTCATCGCTGTTCACCTCTACGGCGGAGGAATGCCGACGTAGCAGAGAGACCGGCGGCGGAACGAACAGGTCGTACCGCAAATAGACGAAATCGGGCGCAGCCCCACGCAAGCGTCGCGAACGGGAACCGGATCCAGTCGCGTCGAGCCGGATCCTGTCGAGCAGGTCCACGCGACAGACAGAACACGTCGACCGTGTGGCCCGCGCTCTCCCAGCGCGCGACCTGCGCGTCGATCTTCTCGGCAACGCCGTCCTTCGACAGCAGGTTCCAGTAGCAGACGTAGGCGATCTTCAGGGCGGGTCTCCCTCGGGCCGCCGGCACCCGTTAGGGCGGCGAACGGAGGCGGCTAGACTCGGCTCCATCATACGTCCGCCGTCGTATCCGCCTTGCCCGAGCGCCTGCGCGTCGTTCAGATAATCCCAGTACTCGCCTTCGGAGGCCTCGAGCGGGTAGCGACGACCTTGAGCGTTGGCCTGGCAGGCCGCGTCGAGCGAATCGTCGTCTGTTCGGCCGGCGCCGCCGGCTACACCGGCGGGGATCCACTCGAGCACGAGCTGAAGGAGGCGGGCGTCGAGATCCGCGTGATTCCGCGTCCCGCGCCGCGCACTCCTGTCCGCTTCGCGCGCTCGTTGGTCGCACTCGCGCGCGTGCTTCGCGACGAGCGTCCCGATGTCATCCATGCCCACAATCCGGCCGCGGCCGCGGCAGCTGCTATTGCGCGGCGGCTTACGCGAAGGCGGGATGCGGCGATCGTGACCACGCATCACGGCGTACAGGAGGAGCGGACCCGAAACGCCGTCCGCTTGCTGGAGGCGTCGTCCGACATGGTCGTCGGGATCGGCCCGACGGTCACCCGGGACCTTCGCGCCGCAGGACTGCCCGAAGATCGAAGCGCGACCGTGTTCAACGCGATCGAGGTTCATATCACTCGATCGCCGGCGGAGATCAGACGCGAATTCGATGCCGAGAACGCCGAGCTCGTGGTCAATGTCGGGCGGTACGTGGAGGAAAAAAACCAGGGCCTCCTGCTCGACGCGGTCGCATTGCTTCGGGAAACCCGACCACGACTACGCGCGCTCGTGATCGGCTACGGACACCTCGAGCCGAACCTTCGCGAACACGCGAAGCGCCTCGGCCTGGACGGCGTGGTGACTCTCACGGGCCCGCGTCAGGATGCGGTCGCGATCGTCGCGGCAGCGGACGCGTTTGCGATGACTTCGGCGAGCGAGGGGCTCGGGCTGGTCGTGCTCGAAGCGATGGCCGTGGGCTGCCCCGTAGTGGCAACGGCAGTCGGGGGAGTGCTCGACATCGTGCGCGACGACGAAACTGGCCTACTCGTCCCCGACGGTGACGCGAGAGCCCTCGCGGAAGCCCTAGGACGACTCCTGGACGACGCCACCCTTCGCCGCCGACTCGCCGGGCAAGCGCGCCGGCTCGCCGAGCGCGAGTTCTCGGTCAAGGGGATGGTCGAACAATACGAAGCCGTCTATGAGTCCGTTGTTGCGAGACGAAGGGCCGAGCTCAGCCCTCGGCGCGTCTGAGCCCGGGCAAGGGGCGCTCAGTCGGAACCTCGACCGGCTCGGCCTCCGGTTCCCGAGCGCTCGAGCGGACCCAGATCCCGAGACCGAGTCCGGCCGCGAGCCAGAGAGCGCTGTTCCCAGCGAAGTCGCTCGAGATGAGCGAGTTCATGAATCCCGCCGCGAACAAGGCTGCCGCCAGCGCGGCGTGCATGCGGTCGAGGGAATTCGCGCCTTTCCTGATGCGAAACAGGGTGATGACGCCGAATACGACAAACCCGACGACGATGACGAGGCCGACGAGACCAAGCTCTGAGGCGGCTTCGAGCACGAGGTTGTGCGGATAGAGCTCGATGGGATCGATCTGCCCGAAACCGCCTGTGCCGATCCCCAGGATTGGATGGGCGAGGAAGGCGTCCCAGGCCTGCCGCCACAGGGCGAATCGCCCGTTCGAAGACAGTCCTCCGCTGCTTCCGAACAGGAACGAGAACGAGCGCGTGATGTCCTGGCCGGGCACGAGCTGTGTGACGAGAATCGCCGCGACTATTCCGCCGATCGCGATCAGCAGGACGCGGCTTCGCGTACCCGCCTCTCGTAGCGTGAGCCCGAGCAGGACGAGCAAGCCCACGACGAGGCCGATCACGGGACCGCGTGACCCCGAGGCGACAAAGGCGACGGCAATCACCGGCGCGCCGGCAAGCGCCAGCAGCCTCAACGGGATGGGACGCCTGGAAAGGAGCATGAAGGCAGCCACGATCAACCCGGTCGCGGCCTCTCGCGCAAGGCCGATCGGGCTCTGAGCCTCGTAGAGCGAGAAACGGCCCCCCAGTGTCGCCTGCGCCTGGCCCGTCGCAAGCTGTTTCGCGAGCACGATGGCGCTCGCCGCGGCGGTGATCAGCAGAAGTGTCGCGAAGAGATCGAAGTCGCGGCGCCGTCGACCGATCACGACGCCGGCGAGGAGGAGCGTGAGGTTCTGCGCGACGAACAGCCTCAGCTTGAAGCTGCCGTACTGGACATCCGGCGAGGCGCCCAAGCGAAGCTGCATCCACGCCCCTAGCGCGATCGTCAAGATGACCGGCGGCGACGCCAGCGCCCGCCTGGACAGAGCCGCGGGATCGGCCATCACCGCCAAAACGATCGCAAAGACGGTCCAGGCGAACATGAAGAACGCGACCGCACCGTTCGGGAATGGGTTATGCCCGATCAGACCGATCAGGATTGCCGGCGCGGCCGCGAGCGCAACGGGGTAGGCAACTGAGCGTGTCGCCAGCACTCCGACGATTACGAGCGTGCCGATGCCGAGAGCCAGAACCGGCTGCTGCAGCAGGGGCAAGAACGCGAGCGGCGCCAGAAGAGCGCCGGACCACAACAGATAGCGGGCTCGCGCGCTCAGGGCGAGACAGCGGTTCGCGGCTCACGCCGGCGGCTGGTCGCGGCCGGATAATAGGTCTCATCGAATGTCCGCGGCTCGAGCACCACAGCCCCGATCACGGGAGTGGGTATGTGTCGGAGGGTCGCGACAGCCGCCGCAAGATCCACACGGTTTGTCACTCCAACCCGGGCGACAAAGACGACGCCGTCGCAGAGGGCCGCCAGGATAGACGCGTCCGCGAGATTCGCGACCGGCGGAGAGTCGACGATGATCAGCGAGTGCTCTTTTTTGAGCTCGGCGACCAGGTCGCGCATCCGGCCGCTCGAGAGCAGGCTCGGGGGGTTCGGGGGTGAAGGGCCTGACGGCAGGAGCGAGAGGCCCGGCTCGAGTTCGACTATCGCCTGGTCGAGCTCGGCCAGACCGGCGACGACGTTCGTCAGGCCGGGCTTGTCGCCGTGGTTGAGCCGAGTGGAGAGCGTCCGCGTTCGCACGTCGCCGTCGACGACCAGAACGCTCATTCCTCCGCGAACCGCCGCGTAGGCGAGCCCCTCGACGGTCGAGGTCTTGCCCTCGCGAGGGTTGTAGCTGGAGAAGGTGATCATCTGGTACTTCTGGTCGAGCGAGAGGAACGCGAGATTCGCACGTAGGACGTCGAATGACTCCCCCAGCACAGGGTCGTCGTGCGAGAAGCGCTTGCGGATCGGAATCGATGCCAGTGTTGGCACGTTCAGCAACTTCTCCGCTTCTTGGGCGGAGTGCAGGCGTCGATCGAGACGCGCACGCACCCAGGCGAGACCGAAACCAGCTAGCAGGCCCAGCAGAACACCCGCGGCGAGGTTTAGCAGGGGTCGCGGGCGCACCGGCGAGGACGAGCCGGTTGGCGGGGCGATGAGGCTCACGCTGCCACCTCGCACGATCCCAGTCGCAACGAGGTTCGCGAGCTGTTGGGTGAGGAAGTTTCGCGCTGCCCTGAGCGATGCGCGCTGCTCTGTCTTTGCGGGACTGCTCGGAGTGCCGATCGCCTCGATCTGGTTGCTCAAGCTCGCGATCTGGGCCTCGATCGCCTGGCGGTCTCGAGTGGTGCTCAGATCTGCTCCCTTCTGGATGCTCGTGATGAACGCATTAGCGATCTCGCTCGCGAGCCGGCGTGCAACGCCAGGAGACGGGCCGTCGACCTTGAGCTGGAGCAGCGCGGTGTTCGGAATCGCCTCCGCGCTCACGCGCTCCTGGAGCGTCGCCGCACTGAGCCGGCCGTCCGCGACCTTCGGTCGAATCTTCTCGAGGAAGCTGCGATCGACGATCAGCGTGGCGTACGTCTTGGCGAGCACCTGACTCGCCTGTTGGAGCGTGAAGGGATCCGTCGCGCCGTTCCCCGGCGTGTTGACCGAGCTGACCTGGATGATCGCTGCGGCCTCGTACGCCTTCGTCGACGTCTTGGTGACGATGATTGCCAGGGCCACGGAGACCGCGAGCGAGGCAAGGATCAGGTACCTGCCACGCCAGAGGATGTTCGCGATTCCCTGATCTTCCACTAGCACCCCCGGCCAGGCATCAACGGGGAAGCATGCCTATACGACACTCGTTCGTCCAGCTTCGCGGCGTCGATCATGGCCGCTCGCGCAGGATCGGAAACAAGATCACGTCCCGGATCGTCTCCCGGCCCGTCAGCACCATCGCCAGGCGGTCGATCCCGAAGCCGAGCCCGCCCGTGGGCGGCATGCCGTACGCAAGCGCCTCGACGTAGTCGGGATCGCCTTCCTCCGCCGTCTCGTCCCCCGTCGCGCGCTCGGCCTGTTGCATGGCGAACCGCTCGGCCTGCTCGTCCGCGTCGTTCAGCTCGCTGAACGCGTTCCCGAGCTCGAAGCCGCCGACGAAGAACTCGAAGCGCTCGACGAGCGACGGGTCATCGTCTGTGCGGCGCGCGAACGGCGACAGCTCGATCGGATAGTCGTGCACGATCGCCGGCTGGACGAACGTCGGCTCGACGTAGTGCGTGAAGGCGTGGTCGACGAGCTGCGACCAGGTGCGATCGCGCGAGACGTCGACGCTGCGTTCCTCGAGCCGGCTGCGCAGCTCGGCCTCGTCACGCGTCCAGAGGCCGTGCTCTTCCAGAGCGTCGACGAACTTGACGCGCCGCCACGGCGCCTTCAGGTCGATCTCGTGGCCGCGGAAGCTCACCGCCGTGCCGCCGGTTGTCTCGCGCGCGACGGTCTCCACGAGCTCCTCGATCCGTGCCATCGTGTCCCGGTAGTCGGCGTAGGCCTCGTACCACTCGATCATCGTGAACTCGGGGAGGTGCTTGAAGGAGACGCCCTCGTTCCGAAAGTCCTTGCCGAGCTCGTAGACCTTTTCGAGCCCACCGACGATCAAGCGCTTGAGGTAGAGCTCGGTCGCGATCCGGAGGTAGACGTCGCGGTCGAGCTCGTTGTGGTGGGTGACGAAAGGCTCGGCGAATGCGCCGCCGTAACGCGGTTGCAGCACCGGCGTCTCGACCTCGATGAAGCCCTGGCCGTCCAGATAGCGGCGGATCGCCGTCACCATCCGCGTGCGCAGCTCGAAGTCGGCCCGGGTCTCCTCGTTCATCAGCAGGTCGAGGTAGCGGCGGCGATAGCGGGCCTCGGTATCGGTCAGCCCGTGGAAGGTGTCCGGAAGCGGCCGGCGGATCTTGGCCAGGAGCTGAAACTGGGTCACCGACAGGGAGGGCTCGCCCCGCTTCGTCCGCATCGGCACACCGCGCACGCCGACGATGTCACCGAGATCGACGTCGACCTCCCCCACCTTCTCGGGCTCGACGAGCAGCTGAATCCGACCGCTGCGGTCGACGAGGTCGAGGAAGATCAACTTCCCCATGTCGCGCCGAGCCATGACGCGGCCGGCGACCGCGAGGTCCTTGTCCAAGGTCTCGCCTGGCTCGGCTCTCTCGGCCTCCTCGCGGACCACGGAGACCTGCTCCCGGTCGGGAAACCGTTTCGGCAGCATCCGCGCGAGTCTAGTGGGCGGTCTGCCCAGATCAGCCAGCCGGCCGCGATTCCGATTCCGAGCGCGATACCGAAGAACCGGAACGCTAGGCCGCGGAGACGGGCTTTGCTCGCCTCCGCTCGAGAGGCAGCTGGGCTGATTCACCGAAGAAAGTCGTCATGGCGCGCGAAGCGCGCCGGACTTTCTTCGGTTCAAGCGGCCTTGATCTCGAGGATCTTGAACTTCAAGGAGCCGCGCGGAGCCGAGACCTCGACCGTCTCGCCCTTCTTGTGGCCGATGATCGCCTTGCCGACGGGCGACTCGTTCGAGAGCTTGTTCTCCGCAGGGTTCGCCTCCGCGGAGCCGACGATGTGGTACTCGACCGTGCGCCTGGCGTCGACGTCGCGCAGCTTCACGTGCGAGCCGATCGAGACGACGTCCTTCGCGATCTGCTTCTTGTCGATCACCTTCGCGTTCCGAAGCCGCTCTTCGAGCGTCGCGATCCGGTGCTCGAGCAGCGCCTGCTCGTTCTTCGCGTCGTCGTACTCGGCGTTCTCGGCGATGTCGCCGAACTCCCGTGCGATCCGGATGCGGTCCGCGACCTCGCGCCGCTTGTTGCTCGAGAGATGCTCGATCTCTTGCTTGAGCTTCTCGTGGCCCTCGGGAGTAAGAATTACTGACCCGGCTCGTGCTCGCCCCGATGGCGGGCGTGAGCGTGCAGGCGTTCCGTCGCCAGGGACGCCGCTTCGGGGCGGGCCTCGTCTGCTCCGAGATGGTCAGCTGCGCCGGGCTCTCGCACGGGAACGAGCGCACCCTCGGCTACCTGCGGATCAGCGCGGAGGAGAGCCCCCTCGCGGTGCAGATCTTCGGCTCCGACCCGGTGGTGATGACCGAGGCGGCGAGGATGGTCGAGGACGCCGGCGCCGACGTCGTGGACATCAACTTCGGCTGTCCGGTGCGCAAGGTGACGAAGACGGGGGCGGGCGCCACGCTGCTCGAAGATCCCGACCGCGCCTGCAGGATCGTCGAAGCGGTGGCCGGGGCCGTCTCGGTTCCCGTGACCGTGAAGATGCGCCGCGGCCTCGAAGACGGCTCGCGGGCCTGCCTCGCGGTCGGCCCGCGACTCGTCGAGTCCGGAGCAGGGGCGCTCACGCTCCACCCCCGCTCGGCGAAGCAGATGTACACAGGCGAAGCCGACCACGCGCTGACGGCCGAGCTCGTCGATCGGGTTGCCGTGCCCGTGATCGCATCGGGCGACGTCACCTCGCGGGCCCGCGCGCGGGCGATCCTCGCGACAACGGGCGCCGCGGCGGTGATGGTCGGGCGCGCGGCTCAGGGGAACCCGTGGGCGCTGCGCGAGATGATCGACGCCAAGCCGGCGGAACCGTCGTGCGAGGAGGTCGTCGCCGAGCTCCTGCTCTTCATGCGCGAGACCGCTCGCGAGCTCGGCGAACAGCGGGCGCACGGCTTCCTGAAGAAGTTCTACGGCTGGTATCTGGGCCGAGGCCGCTTCCCGCGCCCGTTCAAACAGGAGCTCGTGCAGCTCGACACGCTTGCAGATGTCGAGCGCCGCTTGCTGGCCGCCGCGCCGGGAGCCGCCGACGTGCTCGCCCGGCTCGAGGTGGAGCAGCCCCTGGGCGACGAGATCCTGCTCGACCTGCCGATCTCGATCTACGGCGGCGGATGACTCCGCGTTCAAGTCCGGCTCGGCTCCGCCGAGCCATGACGACTTGAACGCGTTCGGTTTCGATCCTGGCCGCACCGGCTGAGCCGAGCGGAGCCCGGCTCAGCGCCGCCACGTTGCCTTTACCCTTCGCGCGCCAAGGGGGTCCGAGATCTCCGCGCCCTTACGGGTCAGGTCGATCCGCATTCCGCTCCCAAACCAAACGCAGGCCCTCGAGCGTCAGGAACGGGTCCACGCGCTCGATCGTCTTCGCGTGCGGGGCGATCAGATCCGCGAGCCCGCCTGTTGCGATCACCGGCGCGGCACCGTCGCCGAGCTCTGCGCGAATCCGCTCCACGATCCCGTCCACCTGGCCTGCGAAGCCATAGACGAGCCCGGACTGAAGGGCTGTCGCCGTTGTCTTCCCGATCGGGCTCGGCGGCTCGACGAAGTCGACCTTCAGCAGCCGGGCGGCCCGCGCGAACAGGGCGTCCATCGAGATCTCGATCCCCGGCGCGAGGACGCCGCCGACGTACTCCCCGTCAGCGGAGACCACGTCGAAGTTCGTGGAGGTGCCGAAGTCGACCACGATGCACGGAGAGCCGTATCGCTCCTTCGCGGCCACGGCGTTGACGATCCGGTCCGGGCCGATCTCAAGAGGAGCGTCGTGGCGAAGCGGTATGCCTGTCTTCGTGCCCGGCTCGACGACGAGCAGCGGCACCTCGACGCCGGCGGCGACCTCCTCGTAGGCGCGCACGAGCAGCGGCACCGTCGAGGCGAGGCAGATCCCGTCGACCGCGTCGAGCTCGAGCAGGCTCCGGAGGAGAGCAGTGAGCTCGTCGCCGGTCCGCTGCGACTCGGTTGCGATCCGGCGGTGCTCGGCCAGGCGCTCGCCCTCGTAGAGTCCGAAGACCGTCTGCGTGTTCCCGACGTCGATCGCGAGCAGCATCGACGGCATTCTCCAGCAGCCGCCAGGGCTCAGTGAGCAGCTGGAGCGGCTGCGGGCGGATGCTGGACGCTCGTCGCGTCGTAGTAGTGATTCTCGAAGTCGACGACCGAGGGCCGGCCGACGCCGAAAACTCGCGCCCTCGGCCGGCCCGAGGCGCCGTGGGAAGCGTCGATCGGCCCCGGAGCCGGCTGCGCGCCGAGATCCTGTACGCCGAAACCGACGCCAGCGCCGGTGCCGGGCGTCAGCTGCTGGCCGGTGCCTTCCTCCAGGGACTGGCGCTTGGCCTGGTCAGCCGCCGACTCGTGCGCTGGCGCGGGATGCGCCGGGTTCGGATCGATCGTGTACCCGCTGTCGTTGCCGCCGATGGTGAAGAGCGCGTGCGTCGTCGGGTCGTAGGAGTCGACCATCACGATGTGGTCGGGCCGCTCGGTTCCCCGGTTGTCGATCAGCGCCACGTCGCCGGAGCGGATGTCGAGCCCGGCGCCTCCGGAAGAGGAGATCCCCTGAGCGTCGATCCACTGGCGCACCGACCCGCGCTGCTCGTGGTAGGTGCGAATGTCGTGCCACGCCTCCTCCGCCCAGATCCACTTCTTGATCCGAGAGAGGTTGACCCGCGCATAGTCGTACCGGAAGTAGTCGACGACGTTCTCGGTGTGGAAGAAACCCGCGCGCAGGTCCTGGTCGAGGCCCGACTGCATGAAGCCCGTCGCGACGAAGAAGCCGCACCAGTCGTCGGTGATGCTCATGCCGCAAGCGGCCGCGGCCGCCGTGTGGGCTTCGGTGACGTGACCCAGTTGCCCCTCTGCCCGGTAGACGGCCTCGAGCTGGATCGCCGCGAGGATTGCGTCCTCGACGATGGGATCCGGGTGGCGCCAGCGGTTCGGCTCGCCGCCCGTCAAGCTCCTCAGCTCTGCGAGGCGAGGCACTTCGGCGGTGTGGAGGTCGTTCATCGCCTGCCGACGCGCGGCACCCGAAAGCGTCTCCATGTTCGCGACCGCAGGTGCCCTGGCACTGGCTAGCTCCCCCATCAGCCGGTGGGCGAGCTTTTCCGCGACGCGTTGGCGGAGGAGCGTCGCGTCGGCGACGGCGATCCCGGTCGACAAGCCCGGCAGCTGCATTGCGACACGGCCGTCGGTGACAGCGGGATGGTCGAGGGCAGCGAGCATTCCGCGTAGCTCGTCGACTGAAGCCGTCTCGAGTGCGTCGAGCACGGCCTGCGCGCTGGGCTGG
>WNGJ01020261.1_pt1 | contig 13047 bp, 16 predicted proteins | sample 5400611 | NCBI WGS metagenome assembly WNGJ01 (sample SAMN13153375, study PRJNA577476) | soil metagenome | isolation source: 40 cm soil or saprolite under Garry oak tree replicate 1 | place: USA:California | collected 2016-06-15
CCAGAGAGACACCTGACTCGCTCCTGATACGTAGATGCGCCGCGCGTGTCCTCACCGGGGCGCCTGGTCATTGCCCCTGGACCGTGGACACGGGCCGCAGCCGCGAGGCCGGTCGCCACGCAGTCCGACGCGTCCGCAGGACAGCTTGATCGCCCCGGCCGGGCGGAGGGCGCCCGCCACGATGCCGGTCGCGACACGCTGCCGCTGGTCGGGGGCCGCGCCGAGGAACCCGGTGTCGTCCACGCCGAGGGTGTGCACGACGTCGACCAGCAGCCCGAGCGCGCCCGCTGGCTCGCCGCCGGCCACCACGAAGCCACGGTAGACCTCACCCACCTCCGGTGGGTGCCGGCGCCCGCGACTACGGCCCTCCAACCTCGCACTTACGCCGTCCCAGTTCCTGGCACCCGCCGGGGCGCAGTTCCTCCGGGCAGGCCGGCGGCGTGACCGGCGACTTCGGGCAGGCTGTGCCAATTCCTCGACCCAGACTTCGACCGGCGGCTACGACGGCGATGGAGTTTCCATCGTGTAGTCGATCCACTCTTCGCGCCTGGCTCCCACCCGCTCGTAGACCCTTCGGGCGCGCAGGTTGTCCTTCGCGGTCTGCCAGCTCATCGAGGCGGCGCCGCGGCGTCCGGAGCGCAACCGGCACTCGTCGATCAGGGCCTCGGCGATGCCGGATCCGCGGGCGTCCGGGCGGAGGAACAGGTCGTTCATGGTCGCCTTGCGGGCAGCGGCGAGCGTGGACCAGCTCCAGTAGACGGTCGCGAAGCCGAGGGCCCGGCCGTCGCTTTCACGGGCGATCAGCTGGAACCCCTCGCAGTCTGGGTCGGCGATCAGTGAGCGAGCCAGCGCGAGCAGATCTTCGTCGCTTGGCGCGACAGTGTAGAAGTCGCAGTAACCGCGCATGAGTGGTAGCAGATCCGCCAGATCAGCCTCGGCAACCAGTGCAATGTTCACAGCCGCCAATCCTACGACGTCCATTTCCCGCGGGCACGGGGACGATGCTGGGGATGGCAGGATGCACGAGCAGCCCGGGCGAACAGCGGCGGAGTCGCGTGGCCGCTCCGCGGCTACCAGAGTCGGCGCCGGCGTTATCAGGCATCGACGCCGGCCGACCTCGCTCACCGCGGCGGCGCGCATCATGCAGGTGTGTCGTCGGGAAGGCGGTGAGTGGAAGGTCGTCCATGAGCACACTGACTTCCAGTCCATCGAGCCGAGCCCGCCCTCGGATTAGGCAGCGGTAGTCGGGCTGCGGCCAGGCATCTCCATGCCCGACGGGCCGCAGCCCAGCCGGCCGTGCGCACTAGGCTGGCTCTGTGTCGGACGACAGGAGCCGGACAGCCCGGATCGAGGACGTGCACGAACTGGCTCTGGGCATGCCACACGTCACGGTCGACCACGGGACCGGTGACAATCCGGTCTACCAGGTGGGCGGGAAGTCGTTCATCTTCTTCCGCAATCCTCGACCCGACGCGGTGGACCCCGAGACTGGGGAGCGCTACCGCGACGTGATCGTCTTCTGGGTGGCCTCCGAAGCCGACAAGCAGGCACTGGTCCAGGATGACGCGTCGCCGTTCTTCACCACCGGGCACTTCGACGGCCACCTGTCGGTGCTGCTGCGGGCCAGCCGCATTGGTGAGCTCAGCCGGGAGGAGCTGGCGGAACTGGTTCAGGATGCTTGGTTGTCACGCGCATCGGCGCGCAGAGCGGCAACCTGGTTGAGCGCCCATCCCCCGCCGTGATCGCCGACCGAAGAGGCAGTGCTCTGGCACAGCCTGTTCGCGCCGGCCCGATCGACCCTCTGGTCAACGCGATCACCGCCGCGCTCCTCGGGTCCGCGCGCCGGCGCCTGCGGTGCGGCCTGCCGGTCGTCGGTCGTTCTACAGGGCCCCGGTTTCCTTGGTTTCTGCAGTGCCAGCGTGCATATGGTGAACCGGCTCCACATGGTCGTGGACATGCGCCTCACGCCAGTGCTCGGCGGCCACGTCCTGATGGGGATAGTGAGCGTGCCTCAGCGCAGCATGATCGTGTTCGTGTTCATGCGCGGCGCTCAGGTGCTCGAAGCCGCCAGAGTGCGCGTTCCAACTGTGGGTGATGTGGTAGTGACGGTGGGTGTGTGTCATGCCGTCGTGGGTGTGTTCCTGCCACTCGATCTCAGGATCGGGCATCGGCCTGCTCCTTTCGATGCTCGCTTCCGCCATAGCCCCGTGAGCCTGACCCAGGAGCCGCCGGCGCAAGCTTTGGCCAGGGCCGCCCTTCAGTCCTGCTGTCCGCTCCCCATCGTTCCACTCTTCGGCCATGCCGTCATAGCCCCCTGGTCGGGGGCGACGGCACGCTGTCGCCGACCCCGCGGTGTCCACCTCGGGCAGCAGCACTCCGGAGCTGGTGCGGGTACCGGCGCACCTGCGCTGATGGACACCCACACCCGGCTGGCGGCCGGGTTCGGTGTCGGGGTGGGCCGCCATCCACCGTCTATCCACGAGGTCGCCCGCACACCTGAAGCCGTTACGGCGCCGCTACGGCCGGATGGCGCATGACCGTGCGTCCTTTGCCGGATCTGATACCTCCATAGGGCGGTCGACGGAAACCGGGATCCGTCGTACGATCCCGCCTGAAGAGAACTCGAATGGTCTCAAAGTGGGCCCCTTCGGTGTTCGATCCAAGTCCACCATAAGCAATTTGTAAGGTCGTTCCCTGGGGCTCGTTCACCACACGGCGAGCACCAACCACCTCCTGGCCAGTGCACCGGGATAGCCTTGCGATGCGCGTCGAGTGTCGGTCCAGACGGCTTCATCGAAGGAACGAGAGGGGGCCCTATGGCCAGGTCGAGACCTGCGAACAGGACCGCGCATGCTGCTACAGCGGGTTGGAGGCTAACGTGACGGAGGGCGAGACCAGCCAACCTGGGCGGGAGGAGCCTCAGCTACCACCCGGCGGGGAAGAGGAGATCCTGCCCCCGAATGAGATGGCGGCCGTCCAGGAGGCGCGGCATAACGTGGAAGAACGACAGGCCGAGGAAGACGATCCGGAGGTGAACTGATGACCTTCGAAGCTGACGACCTTCGGCGAGCACAGGACTTCGCCCGGTCCCAGAATGGCAAGCCCTATATTTGGGGTGCGGTCGGACCCAAAGGATACGACTGCTCCGGCTTCCAGTCCGTGATCCTGAACGTTTTGGAAGGAAGGAGCGACATCCACGTAAGGCGGTTCGGGACCGGCACGATCGGCGACCGTTTTGAGGATCTCGGCATGCTCGGGGGTGAGGGTGGCGGAAGTGACTTCTCGATAGGGGTGATGTTTCCCCAGAGGAGCAACGATGGCATCGGTCACACGGCCGGGCGCCTCGGAGACCTCGCGATCGAGTGTCGTGGCGGCGATGGGGTCGTGATCGGTCCCGCGGCGCGATCCGACACCCACCCCTTGTTCCGTCATCACTTCCACGCCCCGGTCGCCATGACCATCTCCCCAGTAGAGGACGACGACATGCAGCCCTTCGGCTTCGTCATCGCGGGCACTAACCCTACTATGCACGCCTACGTCATTCCCGACGGCACCGTCATCGATGGTCTGTCCGACGAAGCGGATGGCCTCGGCGCTTTCAAGGCGGTGTACGAACGGAAGAATGCGAACGCGCGGCAGGTCGACATCGTCCAGCAGAAGGTTGCGCAAGCCCGCGCAAGGACCTGACCGGACGCGTCCGAGGTCCGAGGGCAACGCTGGCGGCGAGGACGGCGGGAGGCAACTTCCCTCTCTGGCGACTTGACTCCGCCTCCATCAGGCGGCGTAACTAGCAGCATGGAGATCATCAAGCTGGGTTGGGTCGGGACGCGCACCGAGCGGGCTGAGCCGACTGTGGCCTTCTTCCGCGACGTGCTGGGTCTGCGGCTCGAGCCTCGACAGCAGGGCTTCTGGGTGTTCAAGCTGCCGGACGGGACCAGGGTCGAGGTCTTCGGAGCCGACAGTCCGATCAACCGTCACTTCACGACCGGTCCCGTCGCCGGGTTCCTTGTCGATGATGTTCACGAGGCGGCTGTCGAGCTTCGGTCAGCCGGGGTCGAGATCCTCCTCGGCCCGGAAGTCGACGACGACAGCGGCATCGCCTGGGTGCACTTCCGCGCACCGGACGGCAACATCTACGAGCTCACGCAAGATCGAGGAGTCTCCCGGCCAGCTTGAGACGGCCTCGCGAGCGTGATCACCTCAGGCCGGACCTGGAACTCTGCGAACGCGACCTTCCAGTTGCCCGCTCGGGCGCTCGGGATCGACGCATTGGCACAGCACTCTCGGAGCCACCGAGCGCCGGGACAGGCCTGCGAGGCTCAGGTCGTGGTGCCTGACGTCGTAGCCGGCGTTGCCGAACAACGGGAAGTGCGGATCGCCGGTGCCGGGCGCCCCGGCCTGGCCAGGCGGCGCCTGCGCAGCCGCCTCCAGCTGCGCCACCCCAGGATCGGACGCCGCAGCGCCGGTGCCCATGCCGGGCCGGCATCGTCGCCGGTGTCGCCGCCGGCCTCTGGTTCGGAAGGAAGACCCGTTGACCGCCCTGGCCGTGATCGTCGTGAGCGGACTGGCCTGCTACCTGCTTCGCATCGGGCCCGTCGAACTGCCCGCCCTGGCTGGACCGCGTCGCGGTGCTCTCCGCTCCCGTCGCCTTCACCGCCTTGGCCGTGACGGCGCTCGCCGGAGCGGCTGCGAGCGGCGGCCTCGCGGTAGTGCTTTCCCGCATGGCCGCTGTCGCCTTCCGAGACGGCTAATGTCCTGCCAGCTGCGCGGCCAGCCCGGCGGGGTCGATGCCGTGTGCGGTGAGCACGGCGGTGGCGGGGTTGACCGGGCTGAGGGTCCAGCCCAGCTGGGTGAGGTGCCGGCGGCCGCGGCGGCCCAGGCCGGTGCCGTACGGGTCGGCCGCGTCGCGGAGCACCCCGTACAGCAGATGTTCCGGTCCGACCGCCGGTTGGCCTCCGGTGTCCGCGTGGGCGGCGGCCAGCGCGAGCGCGCGTTTGGCGAACAGCGGGCGTCCGCAGAGCGGGGTGCGGCGCCGCCCGCCGCCCCGCCACCAGGGCCGGCGGCTGGCCCGCCACACCGCCCGGCCCACCGCCTCCGCGCCGAACGCCGCCGACAGCCGCTGGCGGACCTGGTCGACGTCGATCCCGACGGTGCGCAGCGCCGCGACGTCGTCGACCCCGCACCGAGGGATCCGGCCGTCGGCGGCCAGCCGGGCCAACTCGGCCCGGGCGCCGGCCAGGTCCAGCCCGGCTCCCGTCAGCACGGCCGCCGCCGGGTCCTGCGGGCCGCCGAGCAGACCGAGCAGGATGTGCTCGTCACCGAGGTAGCCGTGCCCCAGCCGGTCGGCCTCGGCCAGCGCCCGGTCCATCACCGCCCGCGCCTGCGGGGTGAGTCGATCCCACACCACCGGTCACCGGCCCCGGGCCCGCAGCGCGTGCTTGGCGTGCACCGCCTGCTTGGTCACGCCCAGCCGGCCGGCGATGTCCCGCCAGGACCAGCCGCGGGCCCGCGCGTGGTCGACCTGCAACGCCTCCAGCACGTCCACAAGCGACCGCAGCGCGGCCACCGCCGCCAACCCGACCTCCGGGTCCGGGCTCGTCGCCGCCTCGACCACCTGCCTCGCCTCACCCACCGCCACGACCACACCGTCAAGGTAAGTTGACGCAGGGGGGATCGTCAACCTTCCTTGACGTTCCGGGGTCAGGACGAGCGGGTGGGTGGGCGGCAAGTGTGCGGATCTCGGGTCCGGGTACGGCCGGTCAGGGGTGGGCGGCCTCGACGGGGAGCCCGCCGCGGGCCCATTCGGGGTACCCGTCTTCGAGCCGGACGGCGTGGTAGCCGCGGCGGGTGAGCACGCGGACGGCATCGTCGGCGTACACGCAGTACGGGCCGCGGCAGTACGCGACCACCATCCGGTCCTTGGGCAGGTCGCGCAGCCGGCGGGTCAGCTCGGCGACCGGCAGCGACACCGCGCCGGCGACGTGCCCGGCGCGGTACTCCGCCTCGGGCCGGACGTCGAGCACGACCACGTCCCCGTCGCGGAGCCGGCGGGCGAGCTCGTCGCGGGTGACGGTGGCCAACCCGGACCGGTCCCCGAGGTACGCGGCGGCGAGCTTGTCCAGCTCGGCGACGTGCTCGGCCGCGACGTCGCGGACCGCGGCCCACAGCTCGGCGACGCGCGGGCTGGCCAGCGAGTAGTGGATGCGGTTGCCGTGCCTTCGGGTGCGGACGAGGCCGGCGCGCAGCAGCTGCTTCAGGTGCTGGGAGGTGTTCGCGACGCTCTGCCCGAGCTCGCCCGCGATCTCCTCCACCGACCGCTCGCTCTGGGTGAGGACGTCGACGATCTCGGCGCGGCGCCCGTTGCCCAGGGCCTTGGCGACGCCGGCGAGACCGTCGAACAGCGCGTCCTTCGCGGCCCGGTCGCCCATCCGCGCACCTCCGGTCAACACCACCCGTTCAAGGATTCGCTTGACAAGCGTACCCGGCCCTGCACAGCATTCAATCGTTTCGTTGAACGTCTGGTGAGGTGAGGGCGAGGCTACGTGCTGGTGATGGGCCGCACGCCGCCGGTGGCTGCCGCGGTGGACGGTGAGGCGTCGTGAGCGAGCCGACCGTGGTGCCGCTGCCCGACGCCGGGCTGGGCAACACCGCCTACCTGGTCGACCTTGCCGACGGTCGGGCCCTGGTCGTCGACGCCAGCCGCGACCTGCGCGCCGTCCGGGCCGCGGGGGCCAAGCGTGGGCTGCGGGTGGCGTTCGCCGCGGACACCCACCTGCACGCCGACTTCCTCTCCGGAGCCCGACAGCTCGCGGCGGCGGACGACGCGGCCGTGCTCGCGTCCGCGGCCGGCCGCCGGGAATTCCCGCACACCGGGCTGCGTGACGGAGACGAGGTCGACCTCGGTGGCCTGCGCCTGCGCGCGCTCACCACCCCGGGCCACACCGACGAGCACCTGGCGTTCGTGCTGCTGGACGCCGACCGGCCGGTGGGGGTGTTCACCGGCGGGTCGCTGCTCGTCGGCACCGCCGCCCGCACCGACCTGGTCGACCCCGACCGCACCGAGGAGCTGGCCCGCGCCCAGTACCGGTCCCTGCACCGGCTCGCGGCCCTGCCCGACGACGTCGCGGTGTGGCCGACCCACGGCGCCGGGTCGTACTGCTCCGCCCCGTCCGACGCCGAGCGGACCAGCAGCATCGGCCGGGAGAAGGCCACGAACCCGCTGCTGCACGCGGCCGACGAGGACGCGTTCGTGGCACAGCTGCTCGGCTCCCTCGGCTCGTTCCCGCCGTACTTCCTCCGCCTCGCTGAGCAGAACCGGCGCGGCCCCGCGCTACTCGACTCCGCCCCCGTCCTCGCCCCACTCGCGGCAGCGCACGCATGGCAGCTGCTCTGCGGCGGCGCCCAGCTGGTCGACGTGCGCCCGGTCGCCGAGTTCGCCGCCGGGCACGTGCCAGGGTCGCTGTCCATCCCGCTGCGAGAGGTGTTCGCGACCTGGCTCGGCTGGGTCACGCCGCACGCCAAGCCCCTGCTGGTGCTCCGCCGACCGGACCAGGACCCCGGGGAGGTCCTGTGGCAGGCAGCCAAGATCGGCTACGACAGCCTCGTCGGCGAGGTCCTCGGGGGCATCGGCGGGTGGACCGCCGCCGGCCTGCCCACCACCGCCACCCGCCTGGTCGACCCGGACGGGCAGGACATGAAGGGCCAGCGGGTGCTCGACGTGCGACAACGGCCGGAGTTCACCGCCGGCCACCTGCCCGGCGCCCGCAACGTCGAGCTCGGCCAGCTCGCCGCTGCCGCGGCGACGCCGCTGCCCACCGAGCCGACGGTCGTGATGTGCGGGCACGGGGAACGCGCCATGACGGCCGCCAGCCTGCTCGAGCAAGCCGGGCACCGCGACGTGAGCGTCCTGGTCGGCGGCCCCGACGACTGGGCCGCCGCGCATGGCACGGCGCTGGAGACCGGAGCGTGACCGGCGCCCGAACAGCCGCGCCGACGGTCCCGTTCGCCGCCGCCGGCCTGACCGTGACCCGCATCGGCGTGCTCGCCGCGCTGTACCCGGCCGTATGGGGCCTGGGTCAGCTCGTCGCCGGAGCGTGGTCAGACCGCGTCGGGCGCAAGCGGCTCATCGTCGCTGGCATGCTCACCCAAGCCGCCGCCCTCGCTGGCATCGCCGCCGGGTTGCCGCACTGACTCTTGACCGGTGCGGGCCGTGGTAGGCGACGACGACGACGCGGGAACCGGTGCAACGGATGCTGACCCCTGGTCGTGCAGGAGGGATCCGAAGAGGCGGCGGCCGAGGCGTTCCCCGTCCTCGGCGTCGAGGATCTCGGCGCGAAGTTCGGGATGCGCAGCGGTCCATGTTTCCGCCGTCCGGGGGCTGACAAAGAAGTTGATGGTGGAGCAGCAGTACTCGGCGGACGGGCCCTCGTCGGCTCGGGTGGCCACGACGACGACTGCCGTGCCCGGGCTCCAAGTGGTGTGCCCGTCGGTCGTCCGGACGGTGATCGGCTCGAAGCCGATGGGGTCGGTCGAGGTGACGGTGGTGTCCGCGTCCAGCATCGCGGAGATCCCGAGGGCGTCCACTGCGCACATCGCATAGACCTCGGCTCCGCCGCGGATGCGGACGCGGTGGCGGCCGGGCATTCCGGCGAATGGATAGGCGACGGCGATCGCACCCGCCGAGTCGAGGCGGATGAGGTCGTCCCGGTGCAGCCGGAGGAGCAGATCGTCCACTGTGGTCGAGTCCATCGCGGCATGGCGGCCGAGTTCGGCCGGGTCCGGCGGCCGCCCGCCGGCGGCGAAGGCGCGCAGGATCGCCTGGTGCAACCTGCGCTCTGCCGGATCGGACGGTGCGGTCTTCGAACGCCGCCTGGCCACCGCCGTCGCGGGCGCGGGTCGGGCGTCGATCTCCTCGGCGGAGGACGCCGCCGGGTGCGGATCGAGGTGAAGGGCGCGGCGCAGCCGCGCGGCCGAGGGTGCCCGGTCGAGCCGCCCGGTCTCGTCCGGGTACAGCCGACAGGACAGGCTGGGTGCCTGCCCGGGTTCGGCGAACGGATCGACGCCGTCGACGAGCAGGGTGGGCGAACCGGCCATGCCGGCCGCCGCCGCGTCGTCTCCGGTGTCGACGACTTCCCGGACGACCTCGATACCGGGCCGTTCGCCGAGCAGGTCGCTGAGGCGCTCGTCGAGCAAGGCGACGTTCGGGCAGTCGGGTACGTGCAGGATTCGCAGTCTCACCGCGCTGCCTGCGCATCCTGGATCGCCTGCAGCAGCGGGCAGCTGCGGTCGGCGCGCGGCCGGGCGCAGGTCGCGACCAGTTCGCCGAGGGACTCTCGCATGCGCGTGAGATCGGCGATCTTCCGGTCGAGCTCCACGAGGTGCGTGCCCGCCAGTGTGCGGGCGCTCTCGCAGCTGTCCGGGCCGCCGCCGGCCAGGTGCAGCAGCTCGTCGATCTCGGCCAGCGTGAATCCCAGCTCTTGGGCGCGTTTGACGAACCGCAGCACGCTCACCGCCGAGCTCGGGTACTCCCGGTATCCGGCCGGGGTGCGCGGCGGAGCGTCCAGCAGGCCGCGCCGCTCGTAGTAGCGCAGCGTCTGGGTGTTCACCCGGGCCCGGTCGGCGACCTCCTTGGTACGCATACACCCAGCATCGGCCCGTACCCGGGTACAGGGTCAAGTCCGCGCGCAACCGACTCCAACGGCTTGACCCGGTACCGCGGTACCGACCCGATCCTGGCCGTGCTCCCTGGCAGCGGGGCGCGGATGCCGACGGACGTGAGGTGACGGCAGTGGTGACACGGTGAGCGAGGTGGCGACCGACCGGCGGCGGGCCATCGGTTTGATCGGTACGGCAGCGCGCGTCGCGGTGGGACTGGTGTTTGCGGGCAGTGTAGCGGTCGGCCACTGGAGGTTCGGATTCCACCCGGGCCCCTGGATCCTCGGCCTCGTCGGCTTCCCCGCCCTGCTGCTCGTACTGCAGTGGGCGAGAGCGCGCCGCAACCCGAGCAGGCTCGTCGCCACCGGAGTCCTCCCGCAGGTAGCCAACGTCGCCGTGCTGCTGGCGCTCTACCTCACCCCCGACTATGCGCCGGCGCTGTCCGTGACCAGCGATGCCGCGCTGCTGTTCTACGGCGGGTCGATGCTGCTGGCCGCGGCCCGCGGGTACGCCGGCTGCGAGGTCCTGGCCATCTCGAACTGGCTGCTGCGCCGCGACGACCAGGTCGGATGCCTCGTGTTCTCACCGATCGACCACCTCGAACGCTCCTGGAGCGGCAAGGCCTGAACGGGAGGGCACCGCTCGGGTTGCCCGGCGGGAGGTGCGGTCAGTGAGCCACCGCGTCATTGAGCTGCGCCCCTGAGCAGCTGCCCCGCCCCGGACGGCAGCATGGACGCCGCAGTTCGGACTTGGCTCATCTAGGGAATCAGGCCGAGCTTCCGGGCCCGGGTGACAGCCTCGGTGCGGTTGGCGGCGCCGAGTTTGCCGAGGACGTGGCTGACGTGCTTCTTGACGGCCGGCTCGTGGCTCCGGGGCTGTCCACTCAGGACAATTCAGGAGGTCTTCGTGAACGCATCCCGCTGCTGCCACGCGCCGACGGTCGCAAGCGTGGCGAACTGCCCGGGTTGGGGCGGGGTCCGGCGGTGCTCGCCGGACCCCGGGGCGGCTATGGCGTCGGGACGCGCGCGACGATCTGCTGTTGGTGGAAGAAGGGGTTCTCCCCTGTGTGGTTGAAGGTCGAGACCGAGGTCGTGTAGGTGAATCCGGCGGCGGACTCGACGCCGAAGTAGTCGCCGATGAATGTGCGCTGGCTGCAGATGCAGCCCGGGTGGAGCGCCGAGAGTTGCGGGTCCCAGGTGTGCGCCGAGAGGCGGACGTTGTGCCCGACCGGCGTGAGATCCGGCCGGTAGAACTGGATCGCTGTGTTGACGCAGTAGTTCGACCGGCCCCATGGGGTGCCCGGCGAGGCGGCTGTGCCCGGGTCGTGGGCGACACCGGAGCCGGCCGCGTCCTGGTCGTCCTGGGCCGGGCAGGGCAGTCGGCGGTCGTAGAAGACGACGGTAACGGTTCCGGTTGGGGCGACCTCGACCCGCGGCTGCAGCGCCTCGGTCGGGCCGGCGTTGTCGTTCACCCGGATCGGCGCCGTCCAGTGCCGGCCGCCGTCGACGGAGGCAGTCAGGTAGACATTCGACAGGCCGGTCGAGCCGTCCTCGTACGTCACGTAGAGGGGATAGGCGCCGGCGGGGGTGATCGGCGTCGTCCCGACCGCGAACGAGTTGACGATCCCCTCCCGGAAAGTCGTGTTCTGGTAGGTGGGTGCCTGCACGTTCGGGGCGACCAGCAGCGGGCCATTCCAGGTCACCCCCCCGTCCCGCGACCACACCAGGTAGATGTCGTTGTACAGGAAGCCCTTGGCGACCGGGTTGTTCGTGACCGTCGTGTAGACGGTGCCGTCCGGTGCCACGTGCGGCAGCAGGTAGGTGTCCCACGGCTTGCCGTTCACCGTCGGCAGTTGCCTGGGGGCCGACCAGTCGGTGTGCGTTCCGTCCGCGCGGGCGTCGGCGTAGGAGACGAACACGGCTGACGGATTGAGAACGAAGATCGTCCACATCGCGTAGACCCGGCCGTAGTGCGGGCTCGACGGGTCGGTGTCGATTGCGATCCACTGCTTGTCGGGCACATTCGTGGCCGCGTTCGGGACGGTGACGACGTAGTCCGGGTGCCCGTCGTGGGTGCTGATCCAGTCCCTCGGTTCGAGCCGTTGTCGTACCGGTGGACCCCGGACTTGGCGTAGTAGAAGTTGTAGGGCAGGACAAGCGAGTAGAAGTTGCCCCACGGGTCGAACGCGCCGACCGGATCGGTGTTGTCCGTCCAGCCCTCATAGCCCGGCACGTGGCCCTGCAGCGGCCAGCTCAAACCGCCGTCGAACGACTCGTAGAAGCCGAGGAGGTGGTTGTAGCCCTCCGCGCTGACCGCCCACTTGCTCTGGCCGATCAGGTGCAGCGGGTTTGTCGGATCGACCCGGATGTCGGATTCGGAGTGGTCCTTCACCCGCATCGGAGGATGGACGACGTCCTGAGTGGGATACGGGCCCAGGTCCTCGCCGGTGGTCGCAGCCCCGTTACACGCCGACATCCCGCCATCGAGGTAGCCGTCGGCCGGCGTCAGCGCCGCGAAGTACGTCACCTCCGGCGCATAACAGCTTGTCCGCTGCGTCGTGGCAGAGACGTTCCTGACCCCGTTGGCCGCGTAGCTCGCCGCGAACGCCGCGTCCGATTGCACGCCCTGCGCTGGGCTGCCCCCCACCGGGCCGGCGGTGGCGTCCGGTGCGCCGAAGACGAGCATCACCCCGACGCCGAGCATGGCGAACGGTACTGTCGATCGCTTCACTCCCGCCTCCTCCGGTTCCAGTCACTGACCCGCTGCGTTCCCTACCACGGGAACCCGCCCGCGCATAGAGTCAGACGAAGGCTGTTACGTACAGGAGACCCGGCCAGCGTCAGATCTAGATGAAGCCCTGGTCAGCTGCCAAGTGCGAACTCTTTGAATGCGATCGCGACGCGGACCGGCCGCGGGACGCCGAGGACGAGCCCGCCGCACGTGACTGCCGTGGTCGGCGCCTATACCTCCGAGATCGCCGGGCAGTCGCCGGCTTCTACCGCACCGCGGTCATCGACGGCCTACTGGAGGACTCCCCGGCCGAACACATCGAGTGCATCAGCGCGCGGTGCGCAGCCGAGCGCGCCACAGGTAGAGCTCGCAGCCGAGGCAGAGGCCGAAGGCCGCGTTGAGGAATGCGGCGACCAGCGCCAGACCGGCTGAGACCTCGACCGCCCAGGATAGGCCGGCCACCGCGGCGGCCAACCCGACGCCGGTGACGAGCAGCCCGACGGCCTGCGCGAAGCGCGGCGGGCGGGGGTCCTCCAGCTCGGCCGGCGCGGACAGCCGGGGCCGGACCAGCCGGCGGTAGAGCAGGCCGTACGGCGAGGCGGACACACCCCAGGCGGCGCCGACGGCGAAGACGGCGACCTGCAGCGCGAGCAGCCACGGGCT
>WNGJ01010364.1_pt1 | contig 13046 bp, 8 predicted proteins | sample 5400611 | NCBI WGS metagenome assembly WNGJ01 (sample SAMN13153375, study PRJNA577476) | soil metagenome | isolation source: 40 cm soil or saprolite under Garry oak tree replicate 1 | place: USA:California | collected 2016-06-15
GAAGACCGCGAGCGGCGTGCAGAGGTACGCGAAGAAGAGCGCCCAGAACGCTCGCGTTCTCACGGCGTCGCCGACGTTCCAGCCCGCGCTCGCGCGCTCCGCGTCGGGCGCCGACAGGTCGCCTCGCAGCGGAGGCGCCGCCACGGTCGGCTCTCGCACACCGAGCGAGATGAGCGGAACGAGCACGATCAGCGTGCCAAGCCCGAGGACGAGGTAGGCAACGCGCCAGCCATATCCAGCGATCAACCACTGGGCGAGCGGGCCGATCACCAGCAGGCCCACGCCCATGCCCGAGAACGCGAGCCCCATCATGCTGCCTCGCCGCTCGGTGAACCACCGTGCGATCAGCGCCCCGCTCGGGATCCAGCTCACCGCGCACACGCCGGCCGCGGCCAGCACTCCCGTCACCAGGTAGAGCGCCCACAGCGAGCCGATCTGGCCCGACAGGACACAGGCGCCTCCGAGCAGGCAAGCGCCGCCGAGCATGACCCGGCGTGGCCCGAAGCGGTCCACGAGCATCCCGACGACGGGTGCGAGCACCCCCTGCACGACGGACGAGATCGAGAACGCCGCCGCGGTGGCCCCGCGCGACCAGCCGAACTCCGCCAGCAGCGCCACGTAGAAGATCGGGAACGAGAAGTAGAGGCCGGAGGCGATCGCCAGCGTAACCCACAGCGTAGCGACCACGCCCCACGGGAGGACACCGTCGCGGCCCGAGCGCAGCGAGGTCGGCATCGCGCAATCATATCGCCCGCGCCACGCTGCTCTCGCGCCATACTGATATAGTCCAGCGCCATGGCCATTCGATCGGTCTTCTACGGCTGGTGGGTCGTCGCCGCGTTTTCGTTCATGACGTGCATCTCGACGGGAATTCGCCACGCGGTGGGGCCGTTCCTCAAGCCGATCGTGGCCGACCTCGGCCTCGACCGCGCGAGCTTCTCTCTCGTGATCGCGCTGAGCCTCTTCCTCTATGGCGTGTTCGGCCCGCTCGTCGGCCTGGCCCTCGACCGGTTCGGCGCGCGCCTGACCGCATCGGTCGGAACGCTGGTGCTCGTGCTGTCCCTCGTGCTGACGGCGTTCGTCCGGAACTATTGGGACTTCGCCGTCGTGTACGGCGTGCTCCTGCCCCTCGGGCTCGCCGTCACAGGGCCGGTGATGGCCTCGGGCGTGGTGGCCCGCTGGTTCAGCGCGCGACGCGGCACCGCGCTCTCGTTGCTCGGCAGCGCGTCGATGACCGGGATGAGCCTGCTCGTGCCGCTGGTCACGTGGCTGATCCTCACCACCGGCTGGCGGACGACCTACGTGCTCATCGCCGTCGGCGTGCTCGTCGGGATGCTGCCGATCTCGCTCTGGGTGATCCGCGAATCGCCGGAGTCGATGGGCCTTTCCGCCGACGGCGCCACGCCCTCGGCGAAAGCGACGGAAGCGGTGGCCCGCGAGCGCGTGTCGGCCATCACCGCCATGCAGACGCTCGCCTTCTGGCAGCTCGCCGGCTCGTTCTTCACGTGCGGCTTCTCGATGAGCCTGCTCTCGGCCCACGGGATCCCGATGCTGACCGACCACGGCTACTCGCCGATGTTCGCGTCGTGGACGTTCGGCGTGCTCGGTGGCTCGAGCATGGGCTGCACGGTGATGCTGGGCGCGCTGTCCGATCGCTTCGGCCGGCGCCCGGTGCTGGCCGCCATCTACGCGGGCCGCGTGCTGATCTTCGCCGGCTTCTTCCTGATCCGCGACAACCCCGCGGCGATTCTGATCGTCGCGGTCCTCGGCGGCATCACGATGGCCGGCACGGGCGCCATGACCTCCGCGCTCACCGCCGACATCTGGGGCCGCTTCTCGGTGAGCCCGGTGCTCGGCGTGATCTTCCTCGTGCACCAGACGGGCTCGGCCATCGGCTCGTGGCTGGCCGGCGCGATCTTCGAGGCCACCGGCGGCTACGGCGCGGCCTTTGCGCTCGCCTGCCTGCTCTTGATGGCGGCCGCTATCGTGGCGCTCAAGATCGACCGCGGCTCTCGCCGCGTCTGGCGCGCCGCGCCCGCGCTGGATTGATGAACATGGGGGCCCCGAAATGGCCCCCAAGCCCCCCGGGTGGCTCGGCCGCCCCGGCAAAGCCGTGGCGCGCCTCGATCACGCTCGAGTGAATATATGGGGCCCCGAAATGGCCCCCAAGCCCCCCGGGTGGCTCGGCCCGCCCCGGCAAAGCCGTGGCGCGCCTCGATCACGCTCGAGTGAATATATGGGGCCCCGAAATGGCCCCCAAGCCCCCCCGGGTGGCTCGGCCCGCCCCGGCAAAGCCGTGGCGCGCCTCGATGCGCTCGAGCTGGCCCGCATGGGCGCGACGATTGTCGTGGCCGAGTTCGACGCCGCGAACGGCCAGCGCACCGCCGACGAGGTGGCGAAGCTCGGGCGGCCGTCACTCGCCATCGCCACCGACGTCACCCGGCGCGCCGACCTCGATGCCCTGGTCCGCCGCACGCAGGAGCGCTTCGGCCGGATCGACGTGCTGGTGAACAACGCGGGCATCTACCGCGCTGCGGCCACGCTCGACGTCACCGAGGAGCACTGGGACGCAATCATGACCATCAACGCCAAAGCCGTCTTCTTCGCGACCCAGGCCGTGCTGCCCACGATGATCGCCCAGCACCGCGGCAACATCGTCTCGCTCGCCTCGATGGCCGGGAAGATCGGCAGCCGCACGAACCTGCCCTACAACGTGAGCAAGGCTGCCGTCATCAGCATGACCAAGAGCCTCGCGCTCGCCCACGCCGCCGACGGCATCCGCGCCAATTGCGTGTGCCCCGGCTTCGTCGAGACCGACATGTGGGACAAGGTCTCGCGTGACCAGGGCGCGCTGCTCGGCATGAGCCCCGCCGAGTTCACCAAGGCCCGCCTCAACTCGGTGCCGCTCGGCCGCATGGAGACGCCGGAGGACGTGGCCAACGTCATCGGCTTCCTCGCCTCGCCGAAGTCGGCGTACATGACGGGCCAGGCGCTCAGCGTGGACGGCGGGCTCGTGATGCACTGAGCCTCGGGGCATGACCCACTACGACCTGATCGTGATCGGGTCCGGACCGGCCGGCGAAAAGGGCGCGGCCCAGGCGGCGTACTTCGGCAAGCGTGTCACCATCGTCGAGCAGGCCCCCGAGGTCGGCGGGACCGGCATCAACACGGGCACGATTCCGTCGAAGACGCTGCGAGAGACCGCGCTCTACTTTTCCGGCCTCCACCAGCGCGGGCTCTACGGCGTCGACCACCGGGTCGCCAAGGACCTCACCGTGAACGACTTTCTGTACCGCGAGCGCGAGGTCGTGCGCTCGCTCGGGAGTCTGGTCCTCCAGAACATCGAGCGACATCACATCGACCTCGTCCACGGGCGGGCGAGCTTCGAGGACCCCCACACGATCCGCGTCCAGCGCGGCGAGCGGCAGCAGGACCTGCTGCTCCACGCCGACGTCATCTTGATCGCCACCGGCTCCGTGCCCAGCCGCCCGCGCAACGTCTCGTTCGACGATCCCCGTCTCTACGACAGCGACACCATCCTCAGGATGGATCAGATGCCGCGCTCGATCGCGGTCGTGGGCGCCGGCGTGATCGGATGCGAGTACACGACGATCTTCGGCGCGCTCGGCCTCGAGGTGACGCTGGTCGACGGCCGCGACCGGCTGCTCGGGTTCCTCGACGGCGAGATCTCGGAGCGGCTCAAGCAGCACATGGAGGCGCTCGACGTCAGCGTCCGCCTGGGCGAGGAGGTCACGCAGGTCCAGCCGCGCCCCGACGCGCTCTACGTCACGTTGCGGAGCGGGGTGACCATGTCCGTCGACTGCGTGCTGTTCGCGGCCGGGCGGGCGGGCAACACCACGGGCCTTGGCCTCGAGAAGGTCGGCATCCCGATGAACGACCGCGGCCTCATCAACGTGAACGAGCGTTACCAGACGCTCGTGTCCCACATCTACGCGGCGGGCGACGTGATCGGCTTTCCGGCCCTGGCGGCGACGTCCATGGAGCAGGCGCGCGTGGCGATGGTCCACGCCTTCGACCTCAAGTACAAGGCGCGCGTGGCGCCGCTCTTCCCGCTCGCCGTCTATTCCATCCCCGAGGTGGCCATGGTCGGCGAGACCGAGGAATCGTGTCGCGGCAAGTCCATCGACTACTGCGTGGGACGCGCCTACTACCGCCAGAACGCGCGCGGTCAGATCGCCGGCGACCTCAATGGTCTCGTCAAGCTCGTCTTCCGGCGCGAGGACAAGAAGCTCCTCGGCGTGCACATCATCGGCCTCTCGGCCTCGGAGCTGGTCCACATCGGGCTCATGGTGCTCCAGACCGGCGGGACCATCGACACCTTCATCGACAGCGTCTTCAACTATCCGACGGTGGGCGAAACCTACAAGTACGCGGCCTACGACGGGCTGGGCCAGCTCGCGGCCCGCGATCGCCAACCCCGCTAGGAGGGCGCCCGTCCAGTCAGACGCCGGATCGGGTGGCGTCCATCGAGATCCGTCTCGAGGCTCTTGTCGTGATAGAGGTGGCACTCCACGCAGGCCGTTCGCGCGCCGGAGCCCGCGCGATGGCACTCACGACACACCGACACCGACGGCAACAACACGTCGGCGGTCTGCGAGCTGGTGTTCGCCTTGTGGCATTCGACGCACTGGATCGGGCGGTGGACTCCGTGGTCGAAGACCGAGTGCGGGAGCCATCGGGCCGGCACGCGGGTTGGCAAGTACTGCGGCAACGGCCCCTTCGCGTCATCGTTCTTCACGTGACAGAGCTGGCATCGCTGCTTGAACAGGAGGTTCTCGGCGCCGGGAAGCTCGGCCGAGACCCAGGCCAGGGCTGAGCGCCCCGGCGTCTCCCGCTGCGCTCGACCTGCATCGCGCTCCGCCGGCGCCTCTTGGGCCGCGCCGCCGCGGAGCAGCCGCCGTCCCCGCGGTTGGTCGGCGGGTGGTTCTTCCTTCGTTTCGGGCGCGCTGCGACGCAACAGGCGGCCGCCGCGCGGCTGCTCGCTTTCGGGTGGGCTCGCGACTGGTGCGCCGGTCGGCGGGGCCTCGGTCCTGGCGCTCAGCCCGAGCTCGCCGCACTGGGCGCGGCGCGCGTCGGCTTGCGGTGACGGCGGCGTGGCGGCATCCGGTGCTTGGCAGGCCTCGAACGCCTCGAGGAACAGTGTCCTCAGAAAGCCGTGCACGATGCCGGGCGTGTCGTGAGGCGCCACCACGCCCGCGAAGCGGCCATCGAAGTCCAGCTCGTGACAGGCCGGCCCGCAGTGCCTGGCGTACGACACCGGCTGGATGGTGGCGCGCGAGGCATCCGTCTCGTGGCAGAACCCGCAGGAGAGCTGAAGGCCGTTGGGCGCCTGGACGATGCCGCGCGATCCACGAAGCTGGCGGAGCTGATCGAGGCCTTTCAGACCGACGCGGAGATGCTTCTGGTGGTTCAGCAGCACGTTGGCCGTGTCCTTGACCTCGCCGGCGCGGTCGAGACGGACGCGACGATCGCCGACCTGCACCGCGAACTCCGGGTGCCCACCGGCGAACCGCGTGATCGACGCCTCGAACCTCGACGCGGCTCCGGACCTGGTCTTGAGATCGCGATGACACTGCGTGCAGTGCCTGTCGTCGAGCGCGGCCAGCGCGACGTGGCCCTTGTGCTCCACGTGACAGGTGGTGCACGCGGGGCTGAAGGTCTGCGAGTCGTGGTGAGTGGGTCCGCCGTGACACGTGGTGCAGGCCCCGTCGGTCACTCGCAGGAAAAAGCCTCGGTGGTCCGGCCGCTGTCCGTCGGCGTCGGCCGGACGGTGGCACTCCGCGCACGTGGCTCCGAACATCGTGTGCGCGGTCGCCACCGGCCCACTCGTGTAGAGACGGGAATCACCGAACGCCGCGTACCCGACGAGCCAGCCACCGGCGATGACGGGAGCCGCGATGGAGAGCATCAGCTTCCAGCGACGGAACGGGTGCGCGTGCTTGAAGTAGGAAAGCTCGATCCGCTTGGCCCGGACCTTGGTCGTGTAGCGCTGGTCGTCCACGGCGGCCTAGTACCGGATGCTCACGATCGCGTGGACGGCCGCCAGCAGGAGCAGCGCCATCGAGAGCGGGACGTGGACCAGGAGCCAGCCGTGCAACCAGTGGTGCAGCCGCTTCTGCAGCGCGAGCTGGCGCCGCTCCTCGCAGATGACGCGAAGCTCGTCCACGATCTCGTGCAGTGAGCCGGGCAGCAGCGTACGGAGGTGACCGAACAGCGCGTCGCGCTCGCGGCGATTTCCCAGCCGGCTGCTGCGTGGAACGTCTCGCGCGAGGTAGCCGCGGATCTCACGGACGTAGGCGTCCTTCAGCGGGGCGGCCTCCGCCTCGGCCGGAATCGGAACCACCGCCGTCGCTCGCCCGCGCAGCTCGTGGGCCAACGCCTCGCCGTGGGCCAGGCCACCGCCGCCGCGCGGTATCCCGGACGGCTCGAGATCGGCCACGGGCAGCGACCCGACGACGGAGCCGACCAGCGCGTCGGCCTCGGCCCGGAGCTGGGCGACGATCACGTCGATCTGCTCGTACACCGTCTCGAGGGGCAACCGCTCCGTCATCAGCCGCGGCATGAACTGCTGGAGGAGGACGCCGTAGATCCCGCTCGCGATGACGATGGTGAACAGCAGCATCAGGACGAGCGTGAGCGTGCCTCCCCAGGCCAGGCCGGAGTGATAGAGGATCAGGAGATAGCTGAGGAGGCCGAGCCAGAGATGGCCCTTCATCCACGTCGTGGCCCGCCCCAGCCGCCACGTCGGCACCTTGCGCCGCGCCCCCAGGAGGCCCGCGTAGATCATCAGCGCGAAGCCGAGGCCACCGAAGACGAGGCCCGGCCAGCTGCCACCACTGGGGCCGTTGAGCCGGCTGGCCGCGTACGGCACGTACGCCGCGGTAGCCACGACCGCGGCCACCGCCGTCGCGATGATCCAGCGATGGTGGGATGGGTCCAGCAGCATCTACCTGGTCAGCCCCAGCTTCTCGGCGAAGAAGCTGAGCGGCTCCACGCGCATGGCCGCGCCGTGCGGGCAGGCGTAGACGCACGACGGCTCCTTGAGATCGTGACAGAGGTCGCAGGTGGTCGCCTTCTCGCGGACCACCGCCCTCCGCCGGTCGGGTCGCGTCTCGTCGGCGACCATGACCGTGAAGTTGTGGATGTTGATGTTGCCGTACGGGCAGTTCTTGGCGCACAGCCCGCAGCCGATGCACCAGTCCTCGATGAGGATCTCGAGCGTGTCGCGGCGGCGGATCGATCCCACCGGACACCCGATCATGCACAGCGGATCGCGGCACGAGCGGCAGGACGTCGCGACGAGGTACTTGTCGAACCGGAGGCCGTCACGGACGAGCCGGGTGACGCCGTCGTGCGCGTCGGCACAGGCCCGGACACAGAGGTCGCAGCGCGTGCATCGATCGAGGTCGAGGAGGAGCAGGTTCTGGGCCTCCATGAGGCCCTGGGTCAAGAAATCGCCCATGGGCAGCGACACGACCCGCTCGTGACGCTCCTGGTTCTCGCCCATCCGGGCGTGGGCCTCAGCGGTCAGCCGCTCCTGGATGTCGGGGAACCGGCGCATCATCTCGTGAAAGTCGTCGGCGTGGATCTGGACCAGCTCGACGTGGTCCAGCGCGGTGCACGTGGCCGTGCGCGCACCGCCGCGGAGCAGCCCGATCTCGCCGAGGTAGTCGCCCCGCGCCAGGTACTTGAGGACGATCTCGCCGCCCGGAAAGGACTGGCTCACCTTCACGAAGCCGATCCGGACCAGATAGAAGCTGTCGGCGGCATCGCCCTGCCGGAAGATGACCTGACCGGGCTGGAACGAGATCAGCGTGATGCGGTCGCGCAGGTGGTTGATGAAGTCCTCGCTGACGTCGGCGAACATCGGCACGCTGCGCAGGTGCGTGGCCAGGGCCCGCTCGCGGTAGCGCCGCTCCAGCTCGGCCTTGAACGTGCGGTTCTTCTGCAGCATGTAGAGCACGTTCCTCAGCATCTCGAGGACCTCGGTGTCCTCGAGCGCCCGGACCGTCGCCGATCGCGGATACATCGACAGGCAGGTCATCTCGCCGAACAGCTCGTCGCGTCCGAGCTGGGCGACCGGATTGTTGTGCTCGAGGGCCACCGACGCGTCGATCGGGATGAAGCGATGACCGCCCGCCTCGCGCGGGTCCTCGTCGCTGCTGACCAGTCGGCTGAGGCGCTGGAAGACCCGGGAGAGCGTCGCCCGCCCCGCGCCCCGGCCACTCTTGACGTGGGCCAGGGGGCTGGCGATCGAGACTTCCACGCGTCCGCTCACGATGTAGAACGCCGTCGAGCCGTACTCGCCCTCCCGGCAGATGACGTCGCCCGCGCGGAACCGCCGGCGAACCACCGAGCCCCGGTTGAGCGAGAGGAACGTGCCGGACGCGCCCGCGAACATCGGCAGGTCGAGGAGGTCATCGGCCGTGATCTGCTCGCCCTCCTGCAGATCGACGTCGACCGCGCGCTTGTTGGTGAGCGCGCCGGTGGGACAGCTCACCATGCACTCGCCGCAGCCCACGCAGCTCGACGTGCCCATCGGCAGGTCGGTGTCGAAGACGATGCTCGTCTCCGTGCCCTTGCCGCCGCGGCCGATCACGAAGTTCTGCTTGACGTCGCTGCAGGCGCGGATGCAGCGGTCGCAGAGGATGCAGGCGGCGTGGTCCACCTTGATGATCGGCGACGAGTCGTCGCCGCCGCGAGGGTGGGAGCGGGGCGCGAACCGGGACTGATGGAGCCCCGCCTCCGCCGCCTGGGTCTCCAGCTCGCAATCGCCCGTCGCCTGCTGGCGGAGGCAGGGCGCCGCGTGGTCGGCCAGGAGCACCTCGTAGAGGGTCCGCCGGACCTGCCGCACCCGCTCGGTGGCCGTCGAGACCTCCATGCCGTTCTCGACGGGCCGGATACACGCGGCCGCCATCACACGCGCATTCTTGACTTCGACGGCGCAGACGCGACAGACTGCGACAGGCGTCTGGTGCTGCGCGTGACAGAGGGCGGGGATTTCGATGCCGTGCCGGCGGGCTGCCTCGAAGATCGTCGTCCCGGGCGCCACCTCGATCGGTCGGCCGTCGATCGTCAGGTGCACGAGATCGGATGCCGCCGGGCTCATTCCATTCCCTCGATCACACGGACGAACGCGATCACGCGAAGGCCATCGGGCACACGCCCGACGGGCACGTTCGCCTGAGGATGTGCGCCTCGATCTCGTCGGTGAAGTGCGTGATGACGGATTGAACGGGCGCCGGCGCGATCTGTCCCAGGCCGCAAATCGACGCCAACCGCATCGCCTCCGACAGGTCGCGGATCATGTCGTAGTCCGCCGCCTCACCTCGACCGCGGGCGGCCCGCTCGAGGATGTCGACGAGCTTGGCGCTGCCCACCCGGCACGGCACGCACTTGCCGCACGATTCGTTGCGGAAGAACCGTACGCTGTTGAGCGCCATGTCGAGCATGCAGGTGCCTTCGGCGCACACGACGATGGCGCCCGAACCGAGCATCGAGCCGGCCTTCTGCAGCGAGGCGAAGTCGAGCGAGACGCCGGCCATCGACGCCGGCAGGTACCCTGACGATGGACCGGACGGCGCGAACGCCTTGAGCGCGCGGCCCCCGAGGACACCGCCCGCATGATCGATCACCTCGCGGACGGGCGTCCCCATGGCGATCTCGTAGACGCCGGGGCGCGCGACGTGGCCGCTGATCCCGACGAACTTGATGCCGGAGGCGCCGTTTGCCCCCTGCGCCTTGAACCACTCCACGCCCTTGACGAGGATCAGTGGCACCGACGCGAACGTCTCGACGTTGTTGATGACCGTCGGCTTCTGCCACAGCCCGTGCGTCCCGGGAAACGGCGGCTTGTTCCGCGGCTCCGCGCGCTTGTCCTCGATGGCCTCGAGCAGCGCCGACTCCTCGCCGCAGATGTACCCGCCCGGGCTGATGAACACGCGCACGTCGAAGGTCAGGTCCGAGCCGAGGACGCTCCGACCGAGCAGGCCGTCGCGACGGCAGGCGGCCAGCTCGCGCTCGAGATGTTCGGCCTGCGCCTCGTACTCGTGGCGTATATAGATGATGCCCTCGTGGGCGCCGACGACGAGGCCGGCCAGGATCATGCCCTCGATCACCAGATGCGGCACGTGATCGAGGATGAAGCGGTCCTTGATGGTCCCCGGCTCGCTCTCGTCGGCATTGCACACGACGTACTTCGGCGACCCGGCCGCCCCCCGCACGATCTCCCACTTCATCCCCGTCGGGAAGCCGGCGCCGCCGAGGCCCCGGAGGTCGCTGGCCTTGAGCGTCCTCAACAGCTCGCTCACGTCCCGGCGCGGGACGAACGCGCGCACGGCTTCGTACCGGCGCCCGCCCGCGTACGGGTCGACGCGCAGAGGCACCGGCGCCGGCGCCGGTTCGTGGTGCGTCACCGGAGCGCCGCCGGCGATCGACGTGATGAGATCGTTCAGCTTCTCGGGGGTCATGCCGGCCAGGATCACGTCGTTGACGACGGCGGCGGGAGCCCGGTCGCAGCGCCCGAGGCAGGAGACGTGCCCGACCTTCGCACCGGGCAACGTGGCCGCCCGCTGTTCGGCCGCGCGCACGAGCGCACCGGCTCCGCGCAGATGGCACGACATGTCGCCGCAGACCTTCACCTCGACCATGGGCGGTGGCGCGAGACGGAAGTGCGGATAGAAGCTCGCCACGCCCTGGACCTGGTAGAGCGGCACGCTGAGACGCTGCGCCAGGGCCGAGAGTTCCTCGGTCGGCAGGTAGCCGTGCTCACGCTGGATCGCCCGGAGGCCTTCGATGACCATGCGTGCGGGTACCAACAAGCACGCTACTTGGGTCGGCGGCCATATGTCAAAGAAACACGACTGAACGTGTGCTCGATGAGCCCTACGAGGAGGCCGAGACGCGGGCTCGACGACTCGTCGTCCTGCTGAAGAGTGCATCCGTTGGCCTGGCGCTGCTGGCCGCGCACTGCGGCGTCGCATCCGCCGACGCGTTACAGGCGCCGCCGGCCGCCGAGAGGCCGACCGGCGAGGCGGGACCGAGCTCGGTCCGTCCGGTTCCCACCCAGACGAGCCCTGATTTCGTGCCGATTCTCGACCGGTGGCGGCTCGGCATTCCCGACTGGAACCGCTACGAGCGGCCGCTCAAGGACGCGCCCTTCGAGCGCGGCCGGTGGTGGGACCCGTACAACCAGAACGTCCTCAAGGGCGACTACCCGATCATCGGCCAGAAGTACTTCATCGCGATCTCCGCCATCAGCGACAGCCTGCTCGAGTTTCGCCGCATTCCTCTGCCGAGCAACGTCAGCGCCTCGGAGCCGCGACGGGCCGAGTTCTTCGGCCCCGGCGATCAGCTCTACTTCAATCAGAACTTCATCGTCTCCCTGGAGTTCTTCAAGGGCGACACGGCCTTCCGGCCGCGCGACTGGGAGTTGCGCGTGACGCCGGTCTTCAACGTCAACTACCTCGACGCCCGGAACACCGGCGTGGTCGACGTCGACGTCCGGCAGGGCACCACCCGCCTGGACAGCCAGGTGAGCTTCCAGGAGTTGTTCGTCGAGTACCACCTCGGCGACCTGAGCCCCAACTACGACTTCGTCTCGTCGCGCGTCGGCATCCAGCCGTTCACCAGCGACTTCCGCGGCTTCATCTTCAGCGACGACAACCTGGGCGGCCGGCTCTTCGGCAATCTCGGCTCCAACCGCAACCAGTTCAACATCGTCTACTTTCGCCCGCTCGAGAAGGACACCAACAGCGGCCTGAACCGCGTGTTCGACACCCGCGGCCAGCACCTCGGCATCCTGAATTATTTCCGGCAGGACTTCATCTGGCCCGGCTATACGCTGATGTTCAATGGCCATTACCTGCACGACGCGGGAGGAAAGCACTTCGACGAGAACGGTTTCCTGGTGCGGCCCGCTCCCGTCGGCACGCTCGCGGAAAAGGAAGTGGACGCGTTCTGGCTGGGTTGGAACGGCGACGGCCACATCGGCCGCCTGAACCTGACGCACTCCTACTATCACGTGGTGGGCCACGAGCGGCGGAACCCCATCAGCGGCCGGTCTCACACCGCGCGCGGGTTCGACATGATCCTCGACAACCCGAACTTCGCCGGGGGTGGCTTCAGCTACTGGGTCCGCCAGGGCCTGCCCCTGACCAGCACGGGACTGGAGCTCAAGGGCCGCAACAGCCTCGTCCCGAGTCTCCGGCCGAGCAAGCTCGAGGGCCAGTCGAACTTCGTCAACCCCGGGCTCTTCCTGCTCAACGTGGGCACCGACATCGACGTCACGCCCAAGCTCAAGATGTTCCTCAACGCCAACTTCCTCCGCTTCCACCACACCGAAGTCCTCGAGCGGCTCCTCTTCCAGCCGAACATCCGGGACAACATCGGCATCGACTGGAGCATCGGCGCGCGCTGGCGGCCGTTCCTCATCGAGAACGTCATGATCACCGCCGGAGCCGCCGCGCTCCAGGCGGGCGGCGGCCTGCGTGACGTCTACACGGAGACGACGTTCCGGTTCGGGCCGAACGGTCTCGAGAGGACGAAGTCGTTCCCGTACGACACGCTCTACTCGGCCTTCCTCTCGCTCACCCTGATGTATTGATGAGGCCGCCGCGCTTGTTGATGAGGCTCCCGCGCTCGGGCGAGCGAGTGCGGCCGGGAACGCTGCTCGTCGTCGCCGCATTGCTGGCCGTCGTGGCGCTTGCATCCACGTGGCCGGCGTCGCGCATGGGCGAGAGCGTCAGCGCCGTTCCCGCGGCCGCCGGCGAGAGCCACGTCCAGCTCGCCCAGCGGATCCGCCGCGCGCCGACGGAGGAGGAAAAGCCGGCCGAGCCGCCGACCGAGACGCCGACTCCGGCCAGGCCGGAGCCCGAGCCGCCGACCGGAGTCGGCCCCGACCTGAGCCGGCAGACCCAGCTCGACGTCGACAAGAAGAATGCGGGTTGCGTGAGCTGTCACACGAAGACCGATGCGGCGACGATGCACGAGGCCACGACCGTCAAGGCGGCCTGCATCGACTGTCA
>WNGJ01017512.1_pt1 | contig 13046 bp, 12 predicted proteins | sample 5400611 | NCBI WGS metagenome assembly WNGJ01 (sample SAMN13153375, study PRJNA577476) | soil metagenome | isolation source: 40 cm soil or saprolite under Garry oak tree replicate 1 | place: USA:California | collected 2016-06-15
GAGCTCGAAGAACTGAGCCGTCGTCAGGACGAGTTGGATCGCGGCCGTGCTGAAATGACCGACAAGCTGACACGCTCGCTTGTTGTGCTTGAGCGCGAAGCGTATAACGCGCAAAAGCGGCTCGAGCAAATCCGCGCGACTCGGGAAAGTTTTGGTCAGCACTTGGAATTGATAGAAGCAATTGATCCGAAGAGCTGGAACCCAGCTGATTTGCATAAGGAATTGAGCCGGGCTTTGAGCGCAATCGATGACGCGCGCACCGAGTACAGCGACCAGCGCAGCCGGCTGCAAGCAACTGGCGACAGCACCAGCGATACGTCATTGCCCGACATCGCGTCGGATGCATACGAGAGCAACGGCGGGCGCACATTTTTTCAGTGGGTGGAGATTGGCGTCGCGCTCACATTGCCACTGATTATTTTTGGCGTTGTTGCGCTTGCCTTTTTCTTTTGGATGGCCAGCCGGTGATGGGCGATGTTTCGTCGTTCGCCTAGATCGACTTCGCCGCTTCGCCGCAGGCAAGAAGAAATAGCGCGACAAGAAGCAGAATTGCGCGAGAAGCTCGCAAAGCTCGAGCGCATGGTTGCAAATGGGCCGCGGAGCGCAGAGGACACATTTCCATCGCCAAGAGAGGAACCGCGCAAAAGAGACAGGACAGGTGATACGCAGCTCCATGTCTCAGTCGCGCTGCAAGACAGACAGTACTTCGACAAAAGTAGAAGCACCCGGCGGCCTCGATCGCTCCGCAAAGAACGACGGGAGGGCCGGATGATTTTTCTCCTTCTCGTGATCGTGCTCGCGGCAGCGATCATCTGGCTAATGAGCCATCTGCACTTTTGATCGACAATCATGGCGAAAACTTCCGACCTTGATGTCGCATACGTTGCCCGGCTGGCGCGACTGGATCTGACCAACGCAGAGACCGAGCTTTTCCAGAAGCAGCTCGGTGATGTCTTGAGGTACGCTGAAAAACTGCGCGAGGTGGATGTGAGCCATGTGGAAGCAGCCGCGCACGCAGTGCCAATTTTTAACGTTTTCCGCGAAGACGACCCCCGCGATTGGTTTACGGCGAAGCAGGCACTGAGCAATGCGCCGTCCCAGGAAAACGGTCTTTTCATCGTCACTAAAGTCGTGGAATGACGGCCAAGGATCTGCCGGCCATGAGCATCGCCGAGCTGCAATCTCTGTTGCGTCGCCGAGAAGTCTCGCCTCGCGAAGTCCTCGATGCCTTACGAGCGCGAATCGAACATGTGGATGGAGAAATCGACGCCTATCTCTCACTCGATTTCGAAGCTGCCGCCAAAGAGGCCGGGAAGGCGAATATCGATCTTCCGCTCGGCGGTGTGCCGATCGCGATCAAAGACATCATCAACGTAGCGGGTCAGCCCTGCACCTGCGCGTCAAAGATTTTGCACGGCTATCGTGCGCCTTACGACGCGACAGTGATTCGAAAATTGCGCGCTGCAGGCGCAATTCCATTCGGCAAAACCAACATGGATGAGTTCGCCATGGGTTCGTCGACCGAAAATTCCGCGATTAAATTGACGCACAATCCGTGGGACTTGTCGCGCGTGCCGGGCGGTTCCTCCGGCGGTTCAGCCGCGGCGATTGCAGCTGACGAAGCTTTCGGCGCACTTGGTACTGACACTGGCGGATCGATTCGACAACCGGCCGCGCTTTCGGGTGTTGTCGGTTTGAAACCAACCTACGGGCGCGTTTCGCGCTTCGGCATTGTCGCGTTCGCCTCGTCGCTTGACCAAGTGGGACCGGTAACAAAAACAGTGCGGGACTCAGCACTGATTATGAACGCGATCGCCGGCCACGACCCGCAAGAAACAACCTCTCTGAATCAACCGGTCCCTGATTATAGCGCAGGGCTAGGAACGGATTTGCGCGGCGTGCAGCTGGGTCTGGCGAAGGAATACTTCATTGAAGGGACCGATCCTCAGGTCAAGGCCGCGATCAATGCGGCAGTGAAACATATGACTTCGTTAGGCGCGGAGATTACCGATGTTTCGTTGCCGCATACCGATTATGCGACCGCAGTCTATTACATTCTCGCTACGGCGGAGGCTTCCGCGAACCTCGCGCGCTTCGATGGTGTCCGCTACGGATATCGAGCGGAAGATCCAAAAGATCTGCTCGATCATTATGGCCGCACGCGCGGGGAAGGTTTTGGACCGGAAGTGAAACGCCGGATCATTCTTGGCACTTATGTTTTAAGCTCCGGTTACTACGACGCGTATTATTTGCGTGCGCAAAAAGTGCGCGAATTGATCCGCCAGGATTTTGCGAAGGCGTTCGAGAAAGTGGACGCGTTGATTTCGCCAACTTCGCCAATCCCAGCGTTTAAGTTGGGCGAACGCACGGCTGATCCGCTGCAAATGTACCTTGCTGACATCTTCACCAGCCCAGCAAATCTCGCCGGAATTTGTGGAATCAGCGTGCCATGCGGCTTCGCTGACGTCGATGGGCATCGGTTGCCTATCGGCCTGCAGTTGTTAGGCAAAGCACTTGACGAAGCGCGCATTTTGCAAATCGCGCACGCCTACGAGCAGAGCACCGAGTGGCACAAGGCGCGTTCGCCGACGGCTGCAGCCATGCACAAGGTGTGAAAGATTCAGCAGCAACGGCGGGCTGGGCCGGGCTCGACCGTCGATTAAATAGCCCGACCGGTTTTCGCGTCTTGATCTCACTCTTTGTCGTGACGGCGATCGTGTTTTCGGCGGTGCCGCTCCTCCATTACTTGCGCGCCCGCAGCATCATGGATTACAAACTATGGTACGACACCGGCAAACACGTGCTCGGTGGTCATGAAATCTTTTTCTTTCATTCCGGAAAGTACGATTTCATGTATCCGCCGTCCTGCGCGCTTTTTCTGGCGGGCGCGAGCTTGCTTGGCCAAGCGGGGCTAATTCTTCTGCTCGTCGCGATCAACTCCGCAGCGTGGTTCTGTAGTATTCGACTGGCCGCAATTCTCGCCGACGGCCAACGCCATATAAAAAATGCATGGCTATATGTAATTCCGAGTCTGCTGGTGATCGTTTACATCTGGTCCAGTTATCACCTCGGCCAACCGAATCTGGTGCTGCTCGCGCTAATGGTTGGGGCCTTTATTGCGCTGCGAGCGAAGCGGGAAATTTCCGCCGGCGCGCTGATTGCAGTGGCCGCCGCGATCAAAGCGTTTCCAGTAATCGCAGTTGTTTATCTGGTCTACCGGCGGTACTGGAAAGCTGCGGCGAGCCTTATCCTGACACTCGCGTTTTTACTTCTCGTCTTACCTGCGCCGTTGCGGGGCTTCGAACGAGCGTGGCGCGACCTCGAAAAGTGGAGCGCCGGAATGCTAAGATACAACACGTCCGCTGTGGCCCAGCGGCCGATGCGCAGCTACACCTGGAAAAATCAATCTCTCGTTGGTGTTACCAATCGTTTGCTTCGACATGTCGATGCCGACGCCGCGTCCGCTCCGCATACAGCGATCTACGTAAATTTCAGCGACCTCAAATTTTTCACCGTCAACGCGATTATCATCAGCGTCGCACTGGCATTGGGCATCTTGTTTATCGCAGTGATGCCTCGGCGCAGCATGCGGACGGCAGAGAGCGATGCAATCGAATTCGCGCTGCTCGTCTTGCTGATGCTGATCATCACACCGCTTTCGTTTGGCTATTTCTTTTCCTGGCTCATGCTGCCATTTGCGGTGATAACGCAACGAGTGCTCGCTGGAAAAGGCTCGGTCCTTCTGTGGTGGAGCTTGCCGGCGCTAGGGCTCCTCGCTCTTGCTTTGCCATTCCCGCGCGGCGCGCAGCTGTATGGCAATACATTTTTGGCAGCGCTGCTGCTGTTTATCGGACTTTCGATCGAACAGTGGCGTTGCAAGCAACAAATCCGGCAGGCTCAACCGGCCTCATAACCCCGATTCCAGCGACTGACGGACTTGCTGGTCACTCAACCCCGAAAGCTTTCCGGGTCACTCGGCATGTCTCTCAATGTCGATCCTGCAATGTCCCCAGCGCGATACGGTCGGCTGATGAGATGCCGGAACGTCGCCCGTAACCACCGGAGGAAAAAAAGGAGCGCAATGCCAAACGACATTTTCGATTTCCCGCGTACCCGACTCCGAAAAGCGATGGGAATTTCGCGCACGCGCAGCGTGCCACCCCCGCGCACAATCGTCTCGAAAACAATCTTGAAACCGCTGGTTTGCGGCGCCAGTTCCAGTAATCGAGAACGCGCAATCGCAAAGAAGCCGCACATCGAATCGTGAATACCGGTCAGCGGATAAGCGAGCGCCGCCCCCGCTCGCGAGACGATTCGACGCCATAGCGGCCAGCCCGGTGTCGATCCGCCTTTAACATAGCGGCTCCCGACCACCATGTCGGCCGTCCCGGCAAACAAGGGAGCCAGCAACTCTTTGATCCGCTCGGGCGGATGACTCAGATCCGCATCCATCACAAGAAGAATCTCCCCATGCGCAGCCTGCGCACCGAGCATGATCGCGCCCGCTAATCCGAGGTGCACACCGTCTTGCTCGATCAAGCGAATCGGATGACTTCCCGCGAGAGCTCGAATCATGTCGCGGGTCGCGTCAGTCGAATTATCGTCGACGAATAAAATTTCGCGGAAAGGAACAGTGCTCGCGATAATTTGCGAAACTAGCGGTGCGATATTTTCCTCCTCGTTGAGAGTAGGCACGAGGATCGAGACAGAGGTAGCAGAGGTGGACATTTGGCGGATGGAGCCGACGACGGGATTCGAACCCGTGACCTGCGGTTTACGAAACCGCTGCTCTACCAGCTGAGCTACGTCGGCGTGGCGGGGAAGATTACATCCGGAGGTGCTTGACACAAGCGCCTCTACATCGGCAGCGCAAATGTTTCGCCAATTTCGCACAGAGCGATCCGTTCGGGCGCGCCGCGCAGCGCGACTTTGAAACGTTCGATCGGTTCCCGCGGCGACTCGAAACTGAGGCGGAAGGTTTGGTGATGAACCGGCATGATGAATTGTGCGCCGGCAGCGTTCGCCATTTCAACCGCCTGCTCAGGCGTGCAATGCGATCGGACCCACGGATTGTAAGCGCCGATCGACATGATTGCGAGATCGAGGGGGCCACGCTCACGCAATTCGGCAAAACTGTTCGTCAATGCGGTGTCCCCGGCAAAGAGAATGCGCCGTCCATTTCTTTCCATGAGATAGCCGTTGTAACCACGGTAAGTGTCGCGCTGCTTCCGCGCGCCCCAGTGTTTCACCCGCAGAGCGACGATATCAATGTCGCCAGCGGCAGTCTTGAGAGTCGTCCGCTCGTCCCAACGAAGCTCCGTGATGTCGCGCAGACGCGTCCACCTTAACAAGTCTCGCGTGTTCGAAGCAGTGATCACACTGGTGTTCTTGTCAAAGCGCTTGAGAGTTCGCAGATCGAAATGGTCAAAGTGCGCGTGCGATAGAAGGACAATGTCGATCCTTGGCAGCTCGTGGAATTCGAGCGCCGGCGCGGTCAAACGTTTGGGACCAATGGTGAGGCCCGGTAATCGAATCCCGATTCTCGGAAAAAGTACGGGGTCCGTAAGAATCTTTATGCCGAAAAAATCGATGAGCACCGTCGCGTGACCGATCCAAGCCGCCGTTACTCGCGCATCATTCCACTTTAAAGGTTCGGGTTTGGCAAAAGCTGGGGCAACCGGGCGCCAACTTTCCACCGTCCATTCACGCCAAAGGTGACCAAGCCAGCGAAGCACACGAAAGCTGCGCAAACTTCGTTGTTCATGTGCTTCCATTAAGATCAAGAACCCAGGAAAACAGGAAAGACAAACCCAAGATTTCCTGCAGTGACACGATCCGCGTTCTGAACTGGGAGTCGCGCACGCGAGCTGGACTGCCAAGCCGACACGACGCGCTACTTCTCACCTGTACTGAATAATCCTTTGAGAGCCTTCCAAAGAGTTCTGGCCGCTTTCGGTTTGCCAGCGCGTGCAACGAGTACGGGAGAATTCGCGCGATTTAAAATGCTGCGGGTCAGATCACCCATAATGTAATGGCGAAGCAGCCCGCGCGCTTGCGACGTGCCGGTCACGATCAAATCGTAATCGCCTTCGCGTACTTCTTCGAAGACTTGATCGATCACAATGCCGTGTCGAACGCGCACTTCGGCAGGGACACCGACGCGTTCGAGTTCTTTTTTTTGCTGGAGCAGATTCATTCCGAGTTCCGATCTGGATTCGAGCAATCGATCGACATCTTCTTCCATGCTCACCAGGTCGGCATACATGGCGGGCGGTTCGGCCATGACGTGCAGCAACGTCACCGATGCGCCTAAAGCGGCAGCAAGTTTGCCGGTGAGTTGCACCGCTTCCTCGATGAATTCCTTTCCGCCCGTGCACACGATGAAACGTTTCAGGCGTTTGCATTCGCCGATCGCCACCAGTACCGGCGGCGAAATCACCTTGATCACTTCGTAGGTCCTTCTGGAACGCCAGTAACGCCCTGTCGTTTCTCTCTTGCGCGAACCGATGACGACAAGATCGTAAGTTGTTGTTGATGTTTGCTTGAGAATCTGGCGTACCGGTTCGCCCGCGCGCACCACAACTTCCGGAAACACGTTTTCCGCGTGGAGCGACTGCGACTGCCCTTCCAGGGCATCGCGCAACGAATGTTCGTCGGCCGGGTTTTCGGTGATCCCCACAAGCGTTGCTTCGGCCCGCAAGGAACCGGCCAAAAGTCCCCCGAGGCGAATTGCGCTCTCCGACGGGGCCGTTCCATCGCTGCAAATCAAAATTTTCATTGCGTGTTACAATTTGTGGCCGCTTACCAGCGTGTAAATAACGATGGCCGCGCCAATCAGGGGCAACGGCACGAACGCGAGCCGAATTTTTGGGCCAGCAAAATATTGTGTCGCGATCGCGCCGATCTGTGCGCCGATAGCCGCGCCTATATTCATGACCAACGCGATCAAAATGTCTACGTTCCCTTTGATAGCGTGGCTGAATGTGCCGTAACTCGCTGAGATGATGATCTCAAACAAATCGGTGCCAACCGCCAGGTGAGTGGGAACCCCGAGCACGTAAACCATCGAGGGCATGCGGATGTAACCGGCGCCTCCGCCGAGAAAGCCTCCGAAAAATCCACCCACGAACGCAACCAGGAGAATCATCCAGAGAGAAATCGCTTTCACGCCGGATGTAGGAAGCGAAATCATTGGCCAAATCTTCAGCCGCTGGATCGCGCGCGTCGCGGGTCCGAAAGCCGATTTGTCCTTTTTTCCTGTCAAGCCTTTTACTTTTGCCTTCGATGACCGCCGTCTTTGCGATTTCAACGTTTTCCGGCTCTCCCACATCATGAATGCCGAGATGCTCAGATAGACAACAATCGAGACAATACTCACCACGAAGTTAACGTTGCCTGCGCGCTTTAACATTTGAATCAACTGCGCGCCTGCCTCCGCGCCGGCAATGGTTCCAATTGCCATGACAAATCCGAGACGAAAATCGATATTCCCCAAGGCGCGGTGCCGCCTCGCCGCCACCACCGATTTGCCCACGATGTGCGCTAGATCGGTCCCGACCGCGAAATTCCAGTCCAAACCGACCAGGCGCAGCGCGGGGCCGGCAATGAAACTCCCGCCTACTCCAAAAAATCCGCCGAGGATCCCGATGAGAAAACCTACGACGCCGAGATAGATCGGGCTGATGTGCGCCCCGGAAATTGGAAAAAACATGGCAGCCTGGCCGATGATTAGTAGAATCGAGACGCCAGCATAAGTGTATCGGTGGTGAACCTCGAGGTTGTAGAGCCACCCTCCGAGCAAATGCAGTACTAGAAAAAAATAGCCCGTGACCAGAATCCCGTAGATCACCAATTCCAATGCAAAGGCTCCAAGGGTTTTGGTTGTCTCCGATTTCATCAGAAAAGAGCGACTTCTTATGTAGTTACACCGTCAAATCGTCAAATGAGTAAAACGGTAGTTCTCCACAATATCCCTTCCGATTCAACGATTTAACGCGCCAGCGGCATCCTGCGGTTGCGCGCAATCACGTTACGGGGCAAATTGTATTGCGCGACGAGCGCTTCCTTCTAACGTTCCACTTCACCTTTCACAGGGACAAACCATGGCCGACGTCGCAAATAAGTACGCCGAAAACGTAGCGGGCAAATTCTACGTCGATGATCAATGCATCGACTGCGATTTGTGCCGTGAGACCGCGCCAGCCAATTTCAAACGTAACGACGACGGCGGCCATTCCTATGTTTACAAGCAGCCAGAAACCCCGGAAGAAGAAGGGCTCTGCAAGGAGGCGATGGAAGGTTGTCCGGTGGAAGCGATTGGCAACGACGGCGCAGCAATCGTTGAAACGTTGAATCGTTAAATTGTTGAAAGGGTCGAAGTCGCGAAGATCCGACGTGTCTCAACCCTCAACTCTCAACTCTCAGGTCTCGTCTAACTCGCCACCCATCGCGCTCACTATCGCCGGTTCGGACAGCAGCGCTGGCGCCGGTGTCCAGGCCGATCTTAAAACGTTTTCGTCGCTCGGCGTCTATGGATTAACGGCAGTCACCTGCGTTGTTGCTGAAATACCAGGTAGAGTTTCGCGCATCGACCCACTCAACAGCGAGATCGTGCGCGAACAAATCGCTGTGCTCGCCGAAAACTTCCCAATCGCGGCCGTCAAGACAGGGCTGCTCTATTCCGCAGAAATCGTCGAAGCGGTTGCGCGCGCTCTTGTCGATCTTTCAGGCAGGTTCGCCGATCGTGTTCCACTTGTAATCGATCCAGTAATGGTTGCGACAAGCGGCGATCTCCTTCTTCGTCCGGATGCGATTGCATTTTACGAATCAGAGTTATTTCCGCTCGCGGCGTTGCTTACGCCCAACCTGGTTGAAGCCGAGAAATTGGTCGGTGAACCAATTCGTGATCTGAAGGGAATGCGCAAAGCCGGACGCAAAATGCAAAAAAAATATGGCGTGTCGATCTTGCTCAAGGGCGGACACCTTACCGGCAACAACGCAGTCGATCTGCTCTTTGCCGGTGACAAGATTAGCGAATTTTCAGCGCCATTTGTCCACGGCGTGGCGACGCACGGTACAGGTTGCACCTATTCAGCCGCAATCACCGCGGGCATTGCATTCGGCCTACGACTGGAAGATGCCATCGGTCGCGCGAAGAAATTTGTCACCGCATCCATCGCGCAGCATTTTCGATGGATGTCGAGCTCTCGCAAGAATCTCGACGCGCTCAACCACTGGCCGCGCGAAAATTAAGACCGGTTTCACGGCCCGCCCAGCGGTCGCTCCCTGCCTTGTCGATCTTACGCGGCCGGCTTCGGCTTGTTTTCCCAACGCTTCAATTGCATCGCATCGAGCGCTGCCGCGGTTTCCGCCTGTTTTTTGCTTCGACCTCTGCCTTGGCCAAGGACAATTCCCTCCCAAACAACTTGTACGACAAATGTCTTTTCGTGCTCCGGTCCACTTTGCGAAATCAGCTCATAGACAGGGCTGCGCGGGGAAATGCTTTGCAATAACTCCTGCAAATGACCTTTCGGATTGATGTCCACCGGCTCCTCCGCGAGCTGCGGCCGCCACTGGCCTCTTCGCCGCGTCCCATTAAGAGGTAACGCCCCAAATCGAGCGCGGCGGCGTGCATCTTCAATGTTTCGCGAGACACAAGTCGTGAGCGCAATTTCGTCAGCTGCCCCTCGGCTTCACCGCCAAAGCGGCGAAAGAGGTGTTCGGTGATGACAAGCTGAAGCACGGCGTCGCCGAGAAATTCCAAACGCTGATTGTCAAAATGATAGCGCTGGGTCTCGTGGCTCAGACTAGGATGTGTCAGCGCCTCCGCCAGCAAAAGCGAATTGCGGAACTTGTAACCGATCCGTTCCTCGAGCGGACTCACGCTAGCGTTTTTGATAAATCTCGAGCGAGGTGACAACATCAAGCGCCCGCTGTAAGACCGGATCGTGTACAGGCGGTTTCTCTGGCGCACGTCCACGGCGCTGCTGCGCAGCCTCGGCCGCCTCCACCTCGGGATTTGTTCCAGCCAAGAGCGCCGCCTCATTCATGTGCGGACGCCCAGTTTCGTAAACAAACGGCCCCATTCCTTTTTCGCCGCTCAATTGAAAGATTTGCCACTTCTCTGCCATGCGCATCTCAACGGGCAGGTCTGGTTTCACTGCGTCTAGAAACAGTGAACGACCCTCCGGAGAAACCATTTCCGCCACTGCAACACGCAGAACTTTCCCGCCAGGCAACGACAAATCGGAATATTCGACCGCGCGACCTGCAGTCGGTTGCCCAATCACCAGCGCTTTGTCATAAAACCGTAATGCCGCAGCGAGTGCTTCGGCAGAGCCTTCGGTGTCGCCATCAGCGAGCACCATGACTAGGCCGTGAAAAGCTGGATCGTGGTCAGAATTAAACACTCGATCTTGACGTGCAGCCGGTTTGCGCAATGTGAAGAGTGGCTTGCCCTTCGGACAAAACCGTTTGGCAAATTCCGCCGCCGTTGCAAAATCATTTGTCCCCTGACTGGAGCGAAGATCGACAATCAGCGCATTCACCTTTTTCCCGGCGAAATTGCTGAGGCTTTTATCCATCGCCTGAAGATTAGCGCTGTTCAGCGATCCGAGGCGCAGATACCCGATGTGACCTCCCAACATCTCGCTGTAAAACGGGCTAGGCGCTTCTATCGGCGCGCTCTCCTTGTTCGGCAAAAGCACCACGCCCTGCGGCAGTCGAATTATCAGACCCTCAACAGTCGCCCGATTCAATTCCGTGTCGGTAATTGCATCCGGATTCGTGAAATTATTTTTCAAGAGTGTGATGACGGCCTGCAAATCAGCTGGGCCTAACGAATTAACCAATTCTTGCGTCTTGGGTGTCGCCGATGGCGAAGGCGGCAGCAGTCCAGGCGATTTTGACGGAATTAGCAGAGGTCTTCCCGATGATGTCGGGGCGGGCGATGTCGCTGTCGGCGATTGTGCGAAGAGATTCGCCGCTAAGATCGAGATCGTAAAAATCGTCAAAAAACACGGAGACATTACGGTGATTTTTTGATGTTATCCGTAACCCACACTGAGAGCAATATCGCGCCGATAATGGCAGTTCTCGAAGTGAATTCGGGACACGGCCTCGTACGCACGGGCGCGTGCGACTTCGATGGTCGATCCCAGTGCGGCAACCGCCAGTACACGACCACCAGCCGTCACAATTTCACCATTCGCACGCTTCGTTCCGGCATGAAAAATTTCGACGCCATCAAGTTTCGCCGCTGCGCTGAGGCCGGAGATGGTTTTGCCGGTGTCGTACTTGTTCGGATAACCGCCTGAGGCAAGCACAACTGTGACCGCCGGACACTGGTCCCATTCGATTGTGCTCGCCTCAGGCGAGTCGATCTTTCCGTCGATCGTCGCCTCCAGCAACGGCAACAAATCGGATTTCATTCGCGGCAAAATTGCCTGTGTTTCAGGGTCGCCAAAGCGGCAGTTGAACTCAAGCACGCGCGCGCCATCCCCGCTGAGCATCAATCCAGGATAAAGTAAGCCGCGGAATGTAATCTCCTTTTCCTGCAAGCCGCGCAGCAGCGGTCGCATGATTTTTTTGTGAAATTGATCTTCCAACTCAGCATTCCAATTATTTGCTGGACTGAACGCTCCCATCCCGCCCGTGTTGGGTCCGGTATCGCCGTCAAACGCCCGCTTGTGATCGCGCGCCGTTTGCAGCAACCGATAGTTTGCGCCATCCACCAGCGCGTGCAGCGAACATTCCGTGCCACGTAAGAACTCTTCGACCACAATGCGCCGACCAGCCTCGCCGAAACGGCCTTGATTCATCATCGCGTCGATTGTCGATCGTGCGGCACCAGGATCAGGCGCAATCATCACGCCCTTGCCAAGGGCAAGGCCGTCGGCCTTAATCACAATCGGAAATCGTAGCCGGTCACAAAACCGAAGGGCATCATCGCTTCTTTCAAATGTGCCTGCTTGGGCTGTCGGAATTCCGTGTTCACGCATCAATTCTTTCGCAAAAATTTTTGACGACTCGAGTCGTGCCGCCGCTTTGGTCGGCCCAAAGATGCGCAAACCTTCCGCAGCAAAAAGATCGACGATCCCGGCGGCAAGTGGGTCGTCTGGACCGACCACGGTCAGATCGACATGATTTTCTTTAGCGAACCGAACGAGTTTCCCAAGGTCACTCGCTGAGATCGCGACGTTCTCGCCGATTTCGGCGGTACCGGCGTTTCCCGGGGCACAAAAAATGCGCTCTGCATACGGCGACTGCTTCAGTTTCCATGCGAGCGCGTGTTCGCGGCCGCCGCTCCCAACGACAAGAATTTTCTTCACGATCAGTTTGAACTGTAGAGGCAGCCGTGCCGGCTGCGAGAAACTTTTAAATTTGAAGGCGATACGCCTATCGAATTCGCTCAGAGCAGGCTCTGGTGTTAGCTATCCTTCACGGGTGCCTGATTCGGCAGGCAAGATCGACAATTCCAATTTTTCCGTGTGCCGAATCACCAGCAGCTTCGCGGGAATGCCGATTTGCTCGCCTACCAGCATCTTGTGCAGATCGTGGATGGAGCCGATCGGTTGCTCATTAAAACCAACGATGATGTCTCCCTCTAGGAGCCCGGCGCGCTGTGCCGGGCTTTCCTTTTCTACGGATACAACCAGCACTCCGGTTTCGAGCGACAAATTGTAAAACCGGATTACGCGGCGATGAAGCGGCACATTTTGGCCCGCGACGCCGATGTAGCTGCGCCGAATTCTTCCATCGCGAATCAGCCATCCGGCGACAAGCTTGGCGGTGTTGCTTGCGATCGCAAAGCAGATGCCTTGGGCCGGCCGAATCATTGCCGTGTTCACACCGATGACTTCCCCGGCTGAGTTGACGAGTGGTCCGCCGGAATTGCCGGGATTCAGCGCCGCGTCAGTCTGAATGACATTGTCGATCAAACGACCCGATTGCGAATACATCGAGCGACCGAGCGCACTGATCACGCCAGCCGTCACGCTCGCCTGGAACCCAAGCGGATTTCCGATCGCAATCGCCACCTGGCCGAC
>WNGJ01018568.1_pt1 | contig 13042 bp, 13 predicted proteins | sample 5400611 | NCBI WGS metagenome assembly WNGJ01 (sample SAMN13153375, study PRJNA577476) | soil metagenome | isolation source: 40 cm soil or saprolite under Garry oak tree replicate 1 | place: USA:California | collected 2016-06-15
ACAATGTGTCGGTTGTAATTGGGCGAACGCGGGTCATCGCTCCAAACGTCTGCCTCAGTGACTTGATGGTACGGATAGTCGGCGCCGGTCGGCAGATGTGCGTCGTACCCAAACACCTGGCCGATCTCGAAAACCCCTGTCGGCGCGCGGCCATCTCGCTCCTTTTTCCGAAGGCCCGGCTCGTTTTGTCCTGCCAGTCCTGTTCCCCAGGCAAGGCCATTCTTGCCGAACAAAACGGGAAACGGCCCCGCCGCAACTACCCAGTCGCCCCCGTGTGGTCGCTCGAACAATCGCACCTCGCCGCGCATCGAATCCCAAGTCGGCGCAATTCCCAAGATAAGCTGTGTGCAATCATCGGGAACGCCGTCTGCGCAAGCGTTGCTTGTCAGCCAAATTAGCGAGAGCATCGGTAAACAGCGCAACATCGACATAAAGCTTCCGAGACTGGACGAACTTTCAGACGGTTCCGGCTGTTTCTACCGCAGCAGTGTCCGCCGGAAGATATTTCACACCGACGAGCCAGGCCAGGCCGGAGAGGAGAATAATTCCGGATACAACCAGAAATGCCACATGCATGTTCGTGTGGCCGCCGATGTAGCCGAGCAGCCAGAATGCTTGCACATCGCCTAGCGCGTGGATGACGAGAATGTTGACGGCGAAGGCCGTTGCGCGCACGGCTGGCAACGAGACATTGGCCAGAGCCGTGTTTGAGGGGCCTGTGTTCAGAAACAGGAAAAAGATCGCGACGAACATTGGAATCCACGCCACAGGGAAGGGCGTATAAAGTGTTGCAATAAAAAACGGACACGCGATCAGCATTCCGATACCTGAAACCCAGAAATAAGAACCGGCGAAACGCGAACGTAATCTATCCGCAATCACACCTCCCAGCAAAGTCGACACCAGGCCCGCTACGACGGTGATCAAGCCAAATATCGTCATTCCGACATCCGGACTTTGATTCCGATAACGGAGATATGCTGATGCCCAAAAACCCAGGCCACCTGTTGCAAATGTCATCAACGTTTGAGCGACGCAGTTGATGAGATACGAACGCGTCCGGAAGAGTCTCACGTAATCTCGCAGGTTGCGACGTGGCGATTTCTGCACCACGTGATCCGCACCGACTCGCGGATCGCGTTGCAAGAAACACAAAAGGCCAAGCAACAAACCTGGCGGTGTGACGAGATAAAATGCCCAACGCCAGCCCAAGTGAGCACCGATGAGCCCGCCGATTACATACCCGAGGGCGCTCCCAACAGGAATCGCCGCATAAAAAATCGCCATGACGCGACCGCGTATTTCGATCCGGAAGAGATCGGACAAGATTGTCGGTGCCGCCGGTCCGTAGCCGCCTTCGCCGATCCCCACGAAGATTCGAGTCGCAAACAGAATGGTGAATGTCGCTGCCAGACCGGAGCCGCCGCTGGCCAGGCTCCACAAAATCACAGCAGAACCAATAATGATCCAGCGGGAGACTCGATCGGCGAGCAAGCCGAGAATCGGCGCGCTGACCATGTACGTGACAAAAAACGCGTCGCCCAACCAGCCGGTCCGCATCATCGCATTCGGATCGTTAGGCGCAAAAAACGCGGCGCGAATATCGGGCTCAAGCGCGGCGAGAATCTGCCGGTCGATGTAATTGAAAAGATTGATGGCCAGGAGCAGAGCAAGGGCCACATACGAGCCCGTCAACGGTTTTCCGCGGCTAGCTTCCATGAACAATTGCCGATTGCAGTTTGGCGTGCGCCGATTGTAAATCATAAACCATGCGGCCCCAATCCACTGCGGAACGCGTTCTCTATTTCTTCGGCCGACCACTGGTGCGCTGCTTTTATCGCGTCTCTGCGCTTGGTCTGGAGAACTTACCGGCTGGCGGTTTTCTTCTTGTGCCGAATCATATCAGCTGGGTGGACGCGCTCGTCCTGCAGCTCGCCTGCCCACGGCCGATTCGTTACGTCATCGACCAGGAGTATTATCACAAACGGATTTTGCATCCGATCCTGCGCGCTCTCGGCTGTATTCCGATCAGCAACCGGCATTCGCATGCTGCAGTGCGCGCCGCTGCGGAACGAATCGCCGCCGGAGAGATCGTATGTGTATTTCCTGAGGGCGAGTTGGAAAGAAGGGGAACACTATTGCGTTTGCAGCGCGGATATGAAGTCATTGCGCGCCACGCCCAGGCCCAGGTCGTGCCGGTTTGGCTAGACCAACTCTGGGGATCGATCTTTTCATTCCAAGGCGGAAAATTTTTCAGAAAATTTCCGAAGCGAATCCCGTATCCGGTCACCGTCGCTTTCGGCAGACCACTCGACGCAAAGTCGGCAGACATTGCCACCATGCGTGAGGAGTTGCTCAAGCTAGGCGAATTCTGTTTCAGCCGCCGGCCTTCACTGGAGCGACATCTTGCCGAAGAATGCGTCCGCGGCCTTAAGCGCAGACCGTTTGCCACAGCGGTGATAGATGGAATCGATCATAGCAGCCTAAGTCGCGCGAAACTGCTCGGCGCAGCGTCGGCATTGAGTCGCCATTTGCGCAAGGAATTTCCCGACGAGCGAATTGCGATCGTTTTGCCCGCCAGCAAGGGTTCGATGATGGCGAATCTGGCAGTGATCCTGGCGAATAAAACCCCCGTGGACCTTAATTTCACCATGGGACGCGGGGCGAATGAATCCTGCTGCCGGCGCGCGAATCTCGGGGTCGCAATCTCAGCGACGCCGTTCATCGAACGCCTCGACGATTTTCCGTGGCCCGAACGCGTCTTGAAACTCGATGAACTGATGCCGCGAATGAAACGCCAAATTATCCTGTGGTGGATCGTCTCGATCGTGGTTCCCGCGCGCTTGCTCTTGCCGCTTCTGAAGATCCCGAAAAAAGGCGGGCACGCCGAAGCAGTATTGCTTTTTACCAGCGGAACCACCGGCGAACCGAAAGGAGCGGTGATGAGTCACCGCAACGTCGTGGGAAATGTGTTCCAATTTCGGCAACTGCTGGATGCGAAGAAAACCGACGCCATTCTCGCGTCGCTGCCGTTTTTTCACACATTTGGATCAACGGTCACACTTTGGTATCCGCTCATCGAAGGTGTGCGCATCGTTACGTATCCGAACCCATTGGACGCGTCGAAATGCGCAGCCCTGATCGACCGATATGAGCTGACGTTCCTGCTCCTAACGCCCACTTTTTTGCGCCTGTATTTGCGCAAAGCTGAACCGAAGCAGCTCCGCAGCTTACGCCTCATCATTACCGGCGCGGAAAAATTGCCGCTCGAACTGGCTACACACTTTGAGGAACGCTTCCGAAAAAAAGTTTTCGAGGGTTATGGGCTGACTGAGACTGCGCCGGTAGTCAGCGTCAATTTGCCTGATCCCGAGCCGAAAAAACCCGGCGAACATGTGCAGCCCTCCAGCCGTTTGGGATCAGTTGGGAGACTCGCGCCGGGTATCGCTGCAGAGATCCGTGAACCGGAGACCGGTCGAAAACTTTCGCTGTTCGATCCCGGAATGCTTTGGCTGCGCGGGGTCAATATTTTCGAAGGCTATCTGCACGATCAGGAACGAACTGCAGAAGTTCTGCGCGACGACTGGTTGAAGACCGGCGACATTGGCCGGTTCGACGAAGACGGATTTCTTTACATCGAAGGTCGCCTCTCACGTTTTTCGAAAATCGGCGGCGAAATGGTGCCGCACGAAGCGATCGAACACAAAATTATCGAGCTATTGGGACTATCGGGAAGAGACGAACGCCCCATCGCCATCATCGGCGTGCAGGACGAGGCCAAGGGCGAGGCGCTCGTGCTGCTTAGCGCAGTTGATATCAATATTGCCGAGCTACGCGAACAATTGCACGACGCAGGTGTTCCAAACTTGTGGATTCCCAAACACGTCCAGCGAGTTGAAACAATTCCCGTCCTTGCTTCCGGTAAACTAGATCTAAAAAGATGTCAGGAGTGCGCTGCTGAAGGGTAGGGCCATCGTCGGCGCGCCGATGAATCACGGATGAGCGATGGAATCTTCTTCTTTGACTCGCCACGGCGAAATTCTGCCAAAAAGATCGCGAGTAGCGCCCGCGATGTCTTCGGCTTTCGATACGCCGCTATCGATTAATGCGCGTCCGGTGCTTGCCCAAATCTTCCTAACAACGAGCGCTCCGTTTTCGCGCACGATTCGCCCGAGATGCTGGACAGCCGTGGCAGTAGCAGATTTCCGAATCGCTTCCGGCGAACTGCGCGAGGTCAATTCGCAATAACGTCGCGCAACTTCGCCCACGCGCAGCGTGAGGAACGCATTCGCAGCGCCGTTGGAAACGCATTTCACTAGTAGAGCAGAGATGCCACTCAATCCTGGAATCCCGCCTTTGAGCGCGGGCACCACAGAGACGGCAAGCGGCGCCACCATTTCGCCGAGATCAAGCGATTCAAGGCCGCTGGCAACAAATGCTGTGACAGAAACATTCGCATACAGCCGCATCAGTTCGCGTGGCGAAGGACGTTGGACGTAGATCCGCGCAATTCGTCCGACCATTTGAATCTGCGTAAATAGCACGATGAGCCCATCGAGCCGGCCATTTTGCATGAGCGCGGTACTGAGAAAGACGGTGCTCGCCGTTCTGCGGACAACCAAATCCGCTTGCTTCGACAACTGCGCGACTGCGGCTTCGATTTCAGCCGTTGTCGCCAGTGGCAACTTACGAGCTCGCGGATTATTCGCCAGTCGAACGCGCAACGCTCGCAGATACGCCTCGTGCTTCGGCCCAGAGGTCTCCTTCGGCGGTACGAGCGCTGCCGGCAGCCGCGCGTATGCAATCAGGCAGTAAAGCGCAAAAAGTCCTGCGGCCAGACAAATGCCCCAGAACGCGATCGTGCCTGCCACCGGGTGAATTCGCTCTGCCAGCGAGATTAAGCTCGTCGCGCCAGCGATTATTAGCGACGCTATACAAACGCCCATCAGCACAGCGATGCCGATTAGCAAAGTTCTCGCATTGGAATTCGGGGCTACGACAGCGGATTTGGCGGCCATTGAACCAAATGTGCACCCCGGGCTGGCAGGGTTCAATTGAAACAGGAAACCTGTTTGAGCATTAGACGTTCAGGGTTCACTTTGCCTGCGATGCAAAGCACGTTCGTGGTAATTTCGTCAGCGGGCCCGAACCGCGATAAATCCAGTAACACGCGCGGGCAGCCGCTTTGGAACGAGCACGCGGCGTTCATCGATCAGCTCGTTGCCGAAGGCTTCATCTTGATGGGCGGACCGCTGGTCGATGAAGGCGGCGCTATGCTCATCGTCAATGCCGACGATGAAAACGAGGTGCGAGAGAAATTGAGGGAAGATCCGTGGTATGCGCACGGCATTCTAAAACTGGAGAGCGTCAAGCGCTGGCAGGTCTTCATTGATGCCCAGAAGTAAATTTCTGGTGCGAATGGGAAAATTTCCAGTTCGCAGTTCAGCAGAACGCACGCGACTGTGGTGTTATGCAATGCAGCGGATCAGCTCTCCGTTTTTGAGCTTAGCCGCTCTCGGAGTCCTGTCGGTCTGCATGGCGCGGACTGACGAAAAGCTACTGATGCAGGCCGTTGTGGCGCACGAATATGGTGCACCCGATGTGCTGAAACTTGAACAATTACCGCGGCCAGAGCCGAACGATGATGAAGCGCTCGTGCGTGTGATCGCCAGCAGCGTCAATCCAGCCGATCCACTGACGCTCAACGGGAAATACGCCAAGGAATTCGGCACCCATCTGCCGCTGATTCCGGGATACGACATCGCTGGGGTCGTCCAGAAAATCGGCGCGAACATTAGGAAGCTCAAAGTGGGCGACGCGGTCTATGGCTACCCAACGTTCGGCGGCGGTTGGGCAGATTACGTCGCGGTCAAGGAATGGGAAGTGGCTGCGAAACCAAAATCGCTCAATTTTGTAGAAGCCGCAGCGGTCCCGATGGGCGCGTTGACTGCCTGGCAGGCGTTGGTGGACGTGGCGAAACTCCAGCCCGGGCAAACAATCCTTGTTCATGGAGGGTCGGGTGGCGTGGGCAGTTTTGCGGTGCAGATTGCAAAAGTGCGAGGCGCGCGCGTCATCGCTACTGCCTCGACAGCAAACCAGGACCTTCTTAAACAGCTCGGCGCCGACGTGGCGGTGGATTATACCAAGACCAGGTTTGAGGATGTCGCCAAAGATGTGGACGCCGTGCTCGATCCGGTGGGCAAAGAAACACTCGCGCGTTCCTACGGTGTAGTGAAGAAAGGCGGTATCGTCATGTCACTGGTAGCGCGTCCCGATCCGGTCGAGCTTCAGAAACACGGAATTCGCAGCGCGAGTATCTCCGTTCACCCGGATACGGCCGATCTCACTGAGATTGCCCAGTTGGTTGATGCAGGAAAAATCAAGCCAGTTGTTACGGAGGTTTTGCCGTTGAATGATGCGGTCAAGGCGCAGCAACAAGCCGCGACGCATCACACACGCGGAAAAGTTGTACTGCGGATCGCAGACGAGCCGAAAGGTTGAACGACCGTGTTTTGATTTGGCTGCTTTGTTCTGTACGACACAGCTACAAGGCGCCGTGACGAGCGTTTTCGTCGATCGCCAGGTAATCGTCCCGCGGCGGACTGAACGTATCGAGCACGCGTGTTGCTGACAATGTCTCGACGCCATGCGAGAGATTGCTCGCAAGATAAAATGAGTCGCCCGTTGAAAGCTCGTGCGGCACACCTTCGACAATCAACCGCATTTTGCCCTCGAGAATGTGAACGATCTGCTCCTGTGGATGCGAGTGCGCAGGCATCTGGCTCCCGGCGGCGAGTGTGGCGAGCATCTGATACATCGCGTTGCCGTGCGCGACTGTACGGCGAGTGATGCCTGGGCAAATTTCAATTGTCGGAGCTTGTGGTTTCATTTCAGAATCTTACGCCACTGCGTTTCTCGCGCGAGCCTCTCGAGCCATCGCGCACAGAGTTCGTGGTGGCACGGCCGCGCGGCTGGCGGACACGCGTTTTGGGACAGAGCCCTTTTCGCGAGGCGGTTCTGCTCGCGACGATATCCGGGAGCGTTGGAGCACACCGAGGTTTCAAATCTGTTACCAAACAAGTCTGATCGCACTTGCCACTGGCCACTCGTTACTGGCACAATGCACACCATGAAAAAATTTACATCATTGGCCGCCATTCTATTCGCGATAGCAATCGCGAGTCCCTTATTCGCACAAACTTCTGCCACGTCGCCGGCTGTCGCGACGTCGCCGGCCGGAGCTGTGAGTGCTCCGGGCGGTCCGCCAAACCCGCAGGAAATGATGAAGCAGATGATGGAGATGTCGAAGCTCAACGAGAACCACAAGCTCCTCACGGACCTCGACGGCAATTGGAATTTTGCCATCAAGATGTGGATGAATCCTGACCCGAATGCGCCGCCACAACAATCCAAGGGCACTGCCGTCCGCAAGAGCGCTATGGGCGGTCGTTACGTGATAATGGATGTGACCGGGAAGATGCAGAAAGGCATGGGCGTCGAAGGCTATGATAACGTAAAGCAAAAGTTCGTCGCCTCGTGGATCGACAACATGGGAACCGGCATTCAGTTTTCCGACGGCACCTACGATCCCGCCACGAAAACATTTACTTACACGAGCGAAATGGAGCCCATGCCCGGGATGAAAATGCCGGTGCGCGAGGCGATAAAAATCGCCGACAACAATCATATGACCCTGGAATGGTACGAAAATCACGGCGGCCAGGAAAAGAAGACGATGGAGATCAACTACACCCGCGCAGGCAAGAAATAGCGGATTGCCAGGTTTTCAGGTAGGGCGACCACTCCTGTGGGCGCCACGCTCTCGGCGTGCAGAGGACTGCACGCCCTACCGAGCCGATTCCCTTGGTTTGAGCCGCCCAATGGGACATGAAAATCTGCGGTGCTCGACGTCACTCATCGGTGATGATTAATCCGACGAAATAACGAACTGATTGCCTTCGCTGTCCTTGAACAGCGCGTACGTGCCCCACGGCTGTTTTTGCGGAGGACCCTCAAATTCCACACCGCGCTTTTTCAGCTCGTCATAGGTCTTGTGAATGTCATCACATGTATACGACATGTTCATGAATGAACCGATCCGATTTTGCGCGATTCTGATCGCGCACGGGAATGCTGACGAATTTGATTTGTTTGATCATGATGCGCTGAAGGTAAGCGAGCCCCGCTTTTGCCGTCCAGAACTGCCCATGATCCATTGTAAGAAACCGCTGTCCGTTTAAAGGAATAGCGTTTAATCTGCTCTTCTTCACAGGTTGCTCGTCACTTGTCGCTTCGCAATCCTCGCTTTAAACAAACGGTTCCCATTGATGATTACGTCCTCGATGTGCTGATGCGCGATTTGATTGGCCACGATCAAAAACCTTCGGCGTATCTCGTTTATCTGCACCTTTACGCCGAGGCCGCACGAACCAAGTGGCGCCCCATCAGCGCCAGTGCGCGCACGATCGCGGACGTCACCGGGCTTTCGAAAAGCGCCGTTCATGCGGCGCTCACGCATTTAAGGCGCCGTCAATTAATCGCGACTACAGCCGATTACGTCACTGCTACTCCACGCCAGCGAGTTCTCCGCCACTGGCGCACGCGATAATGCCGGAGTCATATGCTCGCCGTTCTGACTAGCTATAACGATTCCGGCTTTTGACTTGCTCGCGTCGGCGAGACTCTCCTTTTGGGCTTGCCGTCTGTGTCGCTTGCGTCCCGCCCCTCTGCTATGTCGGACGCCACCTTCGTCTCAAATCGAGCCGCGAACACCACGATCGGGATCGCGCGGTCCGATGACGCCACACATTCTGTCCCAGACCGAACTTACTACCGGACGCACGGTATCCCACGGCAGCGCTGAATCGGGTTTTCCCAGCTCGTATTCGACGGCAACGGAACCTTCGACCTCGCCGAATTTCTTACCGGGTTTTTCAGGAACGAACTATATGCCGTGCGATATGCGTGCTCGAACTGCTCGTAAGAATAGTCTTTCCCGTCGGTTGTTTGGAATGTTGTTCGCGCCAATAAGCGGCTTCGTTTTCCGGATAGACCCAGTTGCCTTGATGATTTTTGTCCGCTGCTGTTTCCGAACGTGTTTGCATAGCTGATTGCCCCTTTTAAGAAGTTCGCCAGTGGCCGCTCGATCGGTTGCTTTTTTCGCGAGCGTAAAACTCATTCAGGATCGCGGCAAAATAGAAGGTGCAGAGCATCTCTGCGAGCCGGGCGCCTATCGGGTTGTTCGATGAGCGCAGACGCGTTGCCGGTTGCGAATCGTTTGTGAACGCCCGCTGTAGTGCGGCCGCTATCGACAGCTTGCTCGTCGCGCGGAGTTTTTAGCGCCAACTGTAGGGCGTCTGTGTCAGACGCCAGGCATTTGGCACAAACCTTGACAACAATTCCTGCGTTCCTGATAGGACTCTTAGCGCCTCGCAGAAGCGCCTTACAATCCTCTATTTTTCTACCAGGTTCCAAACACCATGCCAATCCTTGCCGGGAGGATTTCGTCTTAAAGATTGAACACGCTCAAGAAAAACGCGGGAGGGTTCGTCGGTCGGACGGATTTTCAGGCATTCACTAAAGGTCGCCTCAGCCATATCCCAATGTTGAGTGAGGTAACTTTGCCGGGCTGCCTCGTAGCATTCGCGCAACCGTCCTAATTCTTCAGATAGTTTCCCCGCTGCGGACATCAATTCAAAAACCCGCGTAGTTTCCGTCTTGCCTTTGACAAAAATGGTGTCGATTTCTCGTGTTTCGAAGTGCGCCGCGATAGCTTGTGCGGTACTTTCGCTAACCAAAATATGCGTACCATAGACGCGATTTGCCCTTTCGAGTCGCGCGGCCAGGTTCACCGTATCGCCGATTACGGTGTAGCTCCGGGTATTTTCCGAGCCGATATTGCCGACTACGACTTCGCCGGTGCAAATGCCAATGCACAGGTCAATGGCTGGCGCGTCTCGGCGCAACCCTGTGATGTCCGGCAATTCTCGACGGAGATTATCGAGCGCCGATAGTTGCGCTTGCGCAGCGCGACACGCCAGCATGGCGTGTTCTTCCGTCTTTACGAAGGGAGGACCCCAGAACGCAACAATGGAATCACCAACGAACTTGTCCACGACGCCGTGGTGCTCCTGAACGGCGAGAGCTTGCAAACCGAAGTGCCGGTTGAGCAATGTCACCATGAGCAAAGGACTGAGCCTTTCTGATAAACTTGTGAACCCAACGAGATCCGCGAACAACACGGTCATATCACGCCGGCCGCTGGCTACCACTTCTGCGCCAGGTTGCGCGAGTACGTGCTCCAGGATTCGCGGATCGATGTACTTGCCGAAAGTTTGCTTCATGCGCTCCTTGGAACGCAATTCCTTTACGAAAAAATTGAAGGAATCCGTGAGCCGCCCCACTTCGTCAGCAGAGCCAACAGGCAATTCGATGTTGAGGTTCCCTTGCTGGACATCGCGCATGGCGCTGGCCAGCGATCGCACCGGTTTGCTAAGCCGGTTTGTGATAAGCGCCGCTACGGCCAGGCCTAGTAAAACTGTGGATGTTGTTGCAGCGATCGTTAACCAGAATACACGCCGCTCGCGTTGCTCTGTTGCCTTCGCGGCAGAGCCACTCCACGCCGCCATTTTCAAATTCACCAACTCACGTTGATTCTGGACGCTGCGCTGAAGGTCATTAAGGAGGTTTAACTGCTGATTGGCCTTGTCGTGTTGACCGGCGAGTTGGATGTCGAGCACCTCATGCTGGCGATTGTTGAGGGTTTTATAGGCAGGCTGAATTTGATCCAGAAGCGTTTCTACCTCAGCGAGTGTGTGACTGCCGGGTCCATTTCTCGGATAAGCTTCAATGATGCGGCGGGCAGTTGAAAATTCGTCTGTAAGTTTGCGAGTAAAAAGCGCGTAATTCTCTGTCGCCTCGGCGACAATTTCGCGATTCGGTTCAGAGGCATTTAGTGCGCCGAACCAGCGTTCGAACGCAAGGCGCCGTCGAAGCCCGAACTCATCCAGCCGTGCCAGAGATTGCGTAAGCGGCACATCGAAATTCGCTACGACCGTAAGATCCTGTTTTGTGCGCGTTACCTCGTACAACAGAAAGCCGGCAAGCGCGATGGTGAGCAGCAACAAGATTATTGCCAGGCCAAAAATCTTTGCTGCGATGGTTTGCCGGAACGGCATATGACAGCGAGTTTCGCGAAGAATGTCCTGCGCGCATCCGCGAGGCAAGCCGAACCAGCTACTTGATCTAAATTATCAGAAAAGCAGGAAAACATAGAACGATGGGAGTTTCATCCCATCATGAAAATGTAGCCTGACTCTTCCTGTGGTGCCGCTTGGAAATCCTGTTCGTCGCTTCGCGTCCGCCGTAGCCTGATTAACTAAAGGTTTCGGTTTTACTCGGATTTCCGCTCGTTTACCGCGACGATTTGAAAATCGCTGCCAGAAGGCTCCAATAGGAGCGTCTTATAGACCTTGCCGTTTAGAGTTTTGTTGCCGTTGCGCAATTTGAATCCCAGTGGAAATGTCACCCGCACTCGATTATCACTCTGTGGCTCGACGTTGATGGTGCCTGCGACCCAGAAGTGCCGCTCCGGCCAGCGCTCATCGTAGCGCTTTAAATCGTCCCGGATCCTTTCCCGATCCATTGTGCCTTGGTCGTAGTACTCGACGCGATCTGCAAAAAAATCACTTTCAGCGCCAACGTTCCTATCGAGTCCGGCCAATACAAACGCGGCGACATAATCGCGCAGTCGTTCCGTGCTGAACTCTGGCGCGGGAGAACCAGTGGCCGGGGCTGTAGCCGGCGACGCCAACGGCGGTCTCGCCATTTCAGAGGAGTTCGATGAGGTGTCCTGAGTTGATTCCTCCGATGGTGTGCCAGTGTTAGTCTCTGCTGGTTCTTCGTTGCGCGGTGATGACGTCTCTCGGGCATCGGCAGCGGCGGTGTCTGACTGCCGTGCACTTGTTGAAGGTCGCTGCTGGCCCCGGCGCAACCGGTGCCACGTCTCGGAACTTTGCTCGCTACCCGTTGAGCCGTTGGTGACCGCCGGCTTCGCGTCCAACTCTTTGCTCGTATCTTCGTCAAGTTGTCCCGTGATGGGTAGTCCATGGCGAATCTGGTAACGCGTCAGCGCCGCAGACAGCTCGCTGCTGTAGGCGCCGTCGATCTGGCCCGAATAAAAACCGTCGTCGCGCAATTTGTTCTGCACCGCGCGCACGTTTTCATCGGCCGAAGTCGCTCCGGCGAGCGAAAGTCCGGTCGCGATCGCCAAAAAAACAAGACGCATGATCACATTATTATATCGAAGGCCGCTCACCGCCCGCTCTTGCGCAAAATGAATCACGAGCGCAGGAACGGAGAAGAGAATTCCGAGATAGAGGGACTGAGAAGCGAGCCAGTTTTGATCAAGGAATGAGATTTGCGAGATACAAGACAAAGCCGCGCGCGCAGCAGCGACGGAGCGAGGGCAGCGACTGAGTTTCAACCCAGGAATTGTAGGGCGTCTCTGCGAGACGCATCTGACTTCGTTCTTTCGTTCCTGCTTTCCTAAGAGATAACCAAAACTCGCGCTGAATCAGATCCAGCGACGCACCTGGCATTTATATTGCAGATAAGGCTCACCGAATTTCGCGGTAAGATACCTCTCTTCGCGAAGGACGACTCCGTAATGGAAGATCAAAGCAAGCGGGACGACAAAGAACAACGTGATCCAGTCGTTAAGGAAAAAGCCCAGCGCGACCTGCAATAAACAAAACGCGAGATATACCGGATTCCGGGTGAAACGAAACGGCCCGTTGCGCACAATGGTTAGCGCAGGTTTAGACGGAAGGATGTTTGTTCCGCCCGCTTTCATTGTCATAAAAGCTGAGAGCGCCAGGGTCGGCGCCAAGATTATGAACACGATCCCGCAAACGAGACAAACGCGATAGCTCATGATCGGCACCCGTATGAACAAATGCACGAGAACGCTGATCACCGCGTTCACCAGCCAGATCAGCGGCGGAAACGCGATGACACCGGGACTATCCTGTGGTTGATCTGG
>WNGJ01005770.1_pt1 | contig 13037 bp, 13 predicted proteins | sample 5400611 | NCBI WGS metagenome assembly WNGJ01 (sample SAMN13153375, study PRJNA577476) | soil metagenome | isolation source: 40 cm soil or saprolite under Garry oak tree replicate 1 | place: USA:California | collected 2016-06-15
CGTGACGCGACGCTGCGGCTGCTGCGCACGGGCGCCGACGCGCTCGAGTCAGCGATCCGCTCGCTCCGCGACGACCAGCTAGACGGCGAGATCAGGGTCGGCCCTGTCACTGGCACGACCGGGCGGCTCGTCGACAGTGGCCGCGACCACGTGATCGAGCACGAGATCACCGTCCGACGATCGGTCAGCGCATAGATCGCGTCCCACGCGCCGTCAGAGCTACGAGCGGTGGAACTCCTCGTGGACCGCGCGCACCGCCTTGTCGCGCTCGGACTCGATGACGACGAACGAGATGTTCAGCTCGCTCGAGCCCTGCGCGATCGCCATGACGTTGACGCCCGCGCGACCGAGCGCCCCGAAGACGCGCGCCGCTACGCCGGGCGTGCCGCGCATCCCCTCCCCCACCGCGGCCACGATCGCCACAGGCGTGTCGACGGTGACGCGCTCGACGTCGTGGCGGCGCAGCTCCGCGCTGAACATGCGCTCGAGCGCGGGCCGCAGACGTTCCGCGCCGTCGGCGGGCACGACGAGACAGATCGAGTTCTCGCTCGAGGACTGGCTGATCATGAGCACGTTCACCTTTTCCGCCGCGGTCGTGTCGAATACGCGCGCCGCGAAGCCGGGCACGCCGCTCATGCCCGCGCCCTGCACCGTGAGCAGCCCGAGCCCGCCGAGGGACGTCGTCGCCTTCACGACGCTGCCATCGAACACCGGATCGCCGGTGATCGTCGTCCCCGGGTGTTCGGGGGCGAACGTATTCAGGATCCGCACCGGGATGTGCGCCTCGATCGCCGGCAGCACGGTGCGCGGATGGATCACCTTCGCCCCGAAGTACGAAAGCTCCGCAGCCTCGGCGTACGACACGCGGTCGAGCGACTTCGCGCCGCGCACGATGCGCGGATCCGCGCTCATCACGCCGTTCACGTCGGTGTAGATGAGGAGGACGTCGGCGTTGAGGGCCGCCGCGAGTACCGCCGCGGAGTAGTCGGAGCCGCCGCGTCCGAGCGTCGTCGTCACGCCGTCGGCGGTCGACGCGACGTAACCGGTGATGACCGGCGTCACTCCGTCTTTGAGCAGCGGCAGGACGTCCTGATGCACGCGCACCTTCGTCTCTTCAAGAAGCGGGTTCGCGTGCCCGAAGGCATCGTCGGTGATGAGCAGTCCCTCCGCGGAGAGCGACCGCGCCTTCGCCCCACGGCCGTTCAGCAGCGCGGCGACGATCGGGGCCGAGATCTTCTCACCGTAGGTGACGATCGCGTCGAGGCTCCGCGGTGTGCATTCGTGGAGGATCGCGACGCTGCGGAGCAGCGAGATCGTGCGCTCGGTGAGGTCGGTGATCTCGCCGAGCACATCGCCGCCACCGACGCCGAGAAGATCGGCGACGAGGTTCGCGTGCGCTTTCGCGAGGTCGCTCACGATCCGTTCGGCCACCGAGGCCTCGCCGTTCGCGGCCTCGCGTGCCGCGGTGTGCAGCGCGTCCGTGGTCCCCGCGGTCGCCGAGACGACGACGACCCGGTCCCCCTTCGTGTCGCCGACGATGCGCGCCACGCTCTCGAGCGCGGTCGGTGAAGCGACCGACGTCCCGCCGAACTTGAGGACGGTCCGCGTCAACGCATGGCCCGCGCGATCGCGATCACGTCGCCGAGTATGGCCGAGGCGGTCGCGTCGCCGCCCGCGCCCGGTCCGCTGAACACGAGACGGCCCGCGAGGTCGGTCTCGATCGTGACGACGTTCGTCGGCCCGTCGGCGGCGCCCTCGGGCGAGGCGATCGGCACCTCCTCCGGGCCGACGCGTGCCTTCGTCGCGCGCTCTCCGAAGTCGGCCGTCGCGAGATAGCGGACCTTCGCGTCGCGCGACGACGCGGCCTTGACGGTGTCGGCCGACAATCCGCGCAGCGTCGTGCGCCGCACGTTGTCGGGATGGAAATGGCGGCCCTCGAGCAGGCTGATGAGGATCGAGAGCTTGTAGGCCGCGTCGAAGCCGTCGACGTCCGCCGTCGGGTCGGCCTCGGCATAGCCTTTCGCGATCGCCTCCTCGAGCGCCGCGTCAAATCCAAGCCCGGATTCCATGCGGGAGCAGATGTAGGTCGTCGTTCCGTTCAGCAGGCCGCGAACGACGCGCGGACGCGAAGCCGCGAGCATGCGCGTGGCGGCGATGAGCGGGATCGCGGCGGCGACCGCCGCCTCGAACCGCAGCTCGCGCTTCGCGAGCTTGGCCGCCTCGTGGAGCGCGTTCCACTCCTTCGCGACGAGCTCCTTGTTCGCGGTCACGACGTGACGACCGCGCTCGAACGCCGCGAAGTGGAGGTCGCGTGCTGGGGATGTCCCGCCGATCACCTCGATGACGATGTGGATGCCCGGATCGTCAAGCAGCCGGAACGGATCGGTCGTGACCGCGAGATCGCCCACGTCGCGTGCCTTGCGGCGGTCGCGCACCGCTGCGCCGACGAGCCGCAGCGGGCGGCCGGCGGCCGCGTCGAGGCGTTTGCCGCGATCCGCGAACGCGCGCGCGACTGATGAGCCGACCGTGCCGAGCCCGAGCAGCGCGACGCCGACCTGCGTGCTCACGGCAGGGTCACCCAGGCGACGTAGCCGACGACCGCCGACCGGATCCGTGTCAGGCCGTGGCGCGCGAACACCTCTCGGCACTCACCCTCGAACGCGTCGGCGCGCGATCCGAGGCTCACCCGCGAAAACGTGCTGGTGCTCCCGAGCAGCCGCAGGTAGTCGTCGACGGATTGATCGAACGGGACCGACGCCGTGCGCTCCTCCCCTACCAGCCCGATGAGGCCTTGCGCCGCGAGCTGCGCAACCATCTCGTGCGTCTCGAAATAATGCCGGGGCGGCTCGTAGCGTCGGATGATGTCGAGGAACTCGGGACGCCACTCGCCCGAGTGCGTGGTCTCCGTATCGAGGATCGCGAGATACGCACCCGGTGCGAGCGCGTCGCGGAATCGCGGCAGCACGACCTCAGGCTGCATCCAGTGCAGGCTCGCGCCGACGGTGATGAGGCCGTACGGCGGCGACAGGGGCGCGTCCTCGGCGCGACCGAGGATCCAGCGGATCCGTGGATCGTCGCCGCCCGGCAGGGAGCGGCCGCGGGCGATCATCGCCGCGGACGGATCCACGGCGTCGATGCGCGCGAACGAGGGCGGGAAGCGTCGCGCGAGCGCGCCGGTACCGGTCCCCGCGTCGAGGACGGCGCGCGGCTCGACCGCCAGCCGCTCGAGGATGTCGAAGACGCCCCGCGGGTACGGCGCGCGGTACCGATACAGCGCCGCGACTTCATCGTCGGTCCACACGCGCCCGAGCCCGATCATGCTATGGCCGCCTCCAGCAGGTCCAGCGCGGCGCCGACGCTCGCAAGGCGATTGCCCGCGCGATCGAAGGTCCACACATACTTCTTCACCGCGCTGTGTTTATCGCTGTCGACGGCGACGTACGTGAGGCCAACCGGTTTCCCCGGCGTCGCGCCACCCGGTCCCGCGATGCCGGTGATGCCGAGGCCGATCTTCGCGCCCAGGCGCGCGCGCGAGCCGCGCGCGAGCGCGCCCGCGACGACGGACGACACCGCTCCGTGCGAATGGATGAGCTGCGGGGCGACGTCGGCGAGGACCGTCTTGGCTTCGTTGCTGTAGACGACCATGCCGCCGACGAAGACGTCGCTCGCGCCGCCGTGAGCCGACAGCACGGCGCTGAGGAGGCCGCCGGTGCACGACTCCGCCACGGCGACGGTGAGCTTTCGGCGGCGCAGCGACGCCTGGATCGTCGCCATGCGCGCGCTCAGGGCGTCGAGGGTCGGGGCTGCCTTCGGTGACACACGAAGAGGTTAGGCGAGCGGCGAGAAGTCGATCAGACGACGCGCGTGGCGAAGTAGCGCGGCAGGGAGACCAGGCTGAGGAGGAACGCGAGTCCGACGAGCGTGGCCCCCGCGACCGGCCAAGGACGTTCTCCGACGATGATCAGAAAGACGCCCACCATCTCCGCGGCGGTCTTGAGCTTCGCGAGGCGGTCCGTGGGTAGCGTGACGCCTCGCACGAACGCGCGCGTCCTGGCGACCGCGACGGCGCATTCGCGCACGCCCACGAAGACCGCGACGACCGTCACGGGCCAGCCGTTCCCGACCGCGGCCAGCGCGACGAGCGTTCCGACGACGAGGACCTTGTCGGCGAGCGGATCGATGAATGCGCCACGCGGAGTCGCGCTGCCGGATCGGCGGGCGAGCCATCCGTCGAGCGCATCCGTCGCCGCCGCCACCGCGAAGACAGCGAGGGCGACGGTCCGTTCGCCGGCGGCGATCGCCAGCACGATCGGGATGACCGCGAACGCGCGGAAGATCGCGAGCCAGTCCGCGACGGTCACTGGGCGGTGTAGACGCGCTCGACGACCTCGCCCTGCTGGCCGAGCGCCACCGCGGGCTGTCCGTTGTAGCTCACGACCGTCGCCGCGCCGTTCCCGGAGCGGAGACGCACCTCGCGGCCGGTATACGTCGCGGTCTCGCCCTCCTTGAACACGCGGCCGGTGCCGGGCACGACGGTGCCGTCCACCGTCGCCTGCAACCATGCCTCACCGCCCTTGAGCGTGACGTTCACGACCGCGGCGGTGTACGCGACCGTGACCGAGCGCGTCTCCGTGGCGGTCCCGCCCGCGGCGTTGCTCGCGACGATGCTGATCGTCTGCTTCCCCGCCGGATAGGTGAACCGGATCTCGAAGAGCCGCGCGCTGCTGATCGGCAGCTGGACGCCGTTCACCGTCAGCGCGGTGACGGTCGGATCGAAGCGGCCGCGCACCAGCACCGGCGCGTTCGTGAAGGTGGCGCCGTTCGCCGGCTCCTCGACGATGATCACCGGCTGCCCGGGCGTGCTCGCGACGGTCTCGAGGCGGACCGTGCGTGACGCGCGCCCGACCTTACCGGTCACGTCGAGCACTTCCACGACGATGTGGTTCGCCCCTGGGTTCAGCTGCACGCTCGCCGAGAACGTGCCGTCGGCGTTCGGATGGATGTCCGCGACGGTCAGCGGTCCCGGGAACACCTGCACCGTCACGCGGCCGTCGGGAACGGTCGTTCCCTTCACGACGAAGTCCGCCGACTGCGCGATCGCGTCGGACGCGGGCTCGGTGACCTCGAGCTTCGGTGGGACCGCGAACGAGACGAACTGGTAATAGAGGTAGCTCACGAAGAGGACGATGCCCGCGAGCACGACGACCGGAACGAGCACCGCGGGCGTGAAGATGAGGTTGCGTCTCATGATCGGGCCGATCGGTTTGAATGCGCGCGGCGCGTCGGGCTGGTCGCGCTCCTGATGGAACTGGACGACAAGCTCTTCCGCGTCGAGCTCGAGGTACTCCGCGTAATTGCGGAGGAAGCCCTTCGTGTACACCGTGCCCGGCAGCGTCTGGTAGTCGCTGTCCTCGAGCCCCTTCAGGAATTTCTCGCGGATGCGCGTGTCGGACGCGGCCTGCTCCAGCGTGATGCCCTTCTTCTCACGCTGCGCGCGAAGCGTTTCGCCGAGCCGCGCCACTCCTACTCCTCGCCAGGCCGAGCCGAGCCGTACACCTCTCGGAATTTGCCCGGCCCGCGGTCCGGCCCGACGACGCCGTTCCGCTCCATGATGTCGATGAGCCTGCCGGCGCGCGCGAAGCCGATCGTCATCTTTCGCTGGAGCATCGAGACCGACGCCTTGCCCTCGTGGCGGATGATCTCGACCGCCTCTTCGTAGCGCTCGTCGTCGATGTCCTCGCCGTCGGACTCGCGACGCGTCAGGCGATCCGGGCCCTCGAGCACCTTCGGGTGGCGGTCGTATGCGGTCCCGCCCTGCAGCGTCCAGTGGCGGCTGATGAGCTGGATCTCGTTGTCCGACACGAAGACGCCCTGAGCGCGGATCGGCTTCGCGAGGTCGGGCCGCAGCACGAGCATGTCGCCACGTCCGAGGAGCTTCTCCGCACCGGTCATGTCGATGATGGTGCGGGAGTCGACGGCGGACGCGGTAGCAAACGCGATGCGAGCCGGGATGTTCGCCTTGATGAGACCGGTGATGACGTCGACCGACGGCCGCTGCGTGCCGAGGACGAGGTGGATGCCGGTGGCGCGGGCCAGCTGCGCGACGCGCGTGATCTGCTTCTCCACCTGGATCGGCGCCTGGAGCATCAGGTCGGCGAGCTCGTCGATGACGAATACGACGTAGGGGATGCGGTCCGACCCGGTGTGTTTCTCGTTGTACTGGCCGATGTTCCGCGAGCTCGTACGGGCGAAGAGCCGGTAGCGGCGGTCCATCTCCCCCACCACCCAGAACAGGGCGTTCAGGATCTTCTCCGCGTCGGTCATGACCGGCGCGACCAGGTGCGGAACGTCGCCGAACGCGGTGAAGTCGACACGCTTGAGGTCGCCGATGAGGAGGCGCACGTCGTCGGGCGTCGCGTTCAGCAGCAGGCTGCAGAGGATCGAGCTGATGTTCACGCTCTTCCCCGAGCCCGTCTGACCCGCGACGAGGAGGTGCGGCATCGCGCCGAGGTCGAGGACGATCGGGGCGCCGGCGACGTCGCGCCCCAGCGCGACGGTGAGCTTGGACGGCGACGCGCGGAAGATCGCGGTCTCGACCACGTCGCGCAGCGACACGAGTCCGACGGCGAGGTTCGGGACCTCGATGCCGACCACGCTCTTGCCGGGGATCGGCGCCTCGATCCGCAGCGTGCGCGCCGCGAGCGCGAGGGCCAGGTTGTCGTTCAGCGACTCGACGCGCGAGAGGAGGACCCCGGGCGCGATCTTGAGCTCGTAACGGGTCACGACCGGGCCGGGCGTGACCTCGACGACCTTCGCGGCGATGTTGAAGTGCGCGAGCGTCTGCTCGATGACCTCGGCGCTCTTCCGGATCTCCGTGCTGGTCCCCGCGTGACCGGCGTCGCCGAGGCCGAGGATGTCGAGCGGCGGCAGCGTCCAGTTCCGGTCGGCTTTGGCGTGCAGGACGCCTTCGACGGCCACGTTCTTGTCCGGCAGCCCGGCGATGGAGGGTGTGAACGCGCCGTCCGGCGCGGAGGCTGCGTCGTCGGCCACGGGTGGCGGAAGGAGCCGCAGCTGGGGCTTCGGAGGCTGAGCGGCCCCCTTGGGGCGCTCGACGGGCAGGTTGATCCGCAGCGGCGGCGCGGGCTCGCTGACGTCCTCATCCTCAGGCTCGTCGACGTCGCGACCGAACCGGCCGGCGGTACCGCCGGGGAGGCTCACGCCTGGGCGCAGGGCCGTCCGTCGCTCCCAGGCCGGCCGGATGAGGTCACCGAGCGTGCGGTTCGAGGCTACGACGACACCGACCAGGACGAGCGCGATGAGCGCGATCGGCCCGCCGACGTCCCCGAAGGCGCCGGTCGCGATCTTCGCGACCGTGGCGCCGACGAGACCGCCCGCGCCCTGGCCGCTCGCCGGCTCGCCACCTTGATAGTGCTGGGCGATCGCGAGGAGCGCGACGAACACCAGCGCCCCACCGCCGATCGGGATGATCGCGCTGCGCCGCATGAGACCGAACCACAGCTCGGCCGCGAGCGCGGCGAGGAGGAACGGCACCACCAGGGCGCCCCAGCCGAGGCCCGAGACGAGGAACGCGTGCCACCACTGCAGCACCGGTCCCTGATCGGCGATGAGCGCGACGATCGACAGCACCGCGAACGCGAGCAGCGCGATCGCGCCGACCTCGCCCCGGATCCGTGGGTCGACCGCGGGGACCGCACCGCGCTGCGGCTGGCGGCGCGACACGCGGCGTGCGCTCATACCTGCATGATCACCGGCAGCACCATCGGCCGGCGCTTCGTTCGCTCATAGAGGTAGGCCGTGACGCTGTTGTGGATCGAGTCGCGCAGCGTCGCGAGCTCCGCGAGGTGCTCGCCGGTCTGCGCCTCACCGAGCCCGTCGAGGATGCGCTGCTTGGTACGCTCGACGATGTCCGTCGCGTCCTCCTCCGGCACGAAGCCCTTCGTGACGATGTCCGGACCCGACAGGACCTTGCCGGTCTGCCGCTCGATCGTGAGCACGACGAGGAAGATGCCGTCGCTGCCGATCGACCAGCGGTCGCGCATGACCGACTGGCTGATGTCGCCGACGCCGAGGCCGTCGACGTACACGACCCCGGAGGCCACCTTCTCGCCGAGACGCGCGCCGCGCTCGTCGATCTCGACCGAGTCGCCGTTGGTGATGACGAACGCGTTCCCCGGCGCGACGCCGAGGTCGATCGCGATGCGGGCGTGGCGCACGAGCATCCGATACTCACCGTGGACCGGGATGAAGTACTTCGGTCGCAGGATGTTGAGGAGCAGCTTCAGCTCCTCCTGGCTCGCGTGCCCGGACACGTGGGGTCGAACGCCCGCGTCGTAGATGACCTCCGCGCCGAGCTTGAAGAGGTTGTCGACAGTGCGGCTGACCAGCTCCTCATTGCCCGGGATGGGCGTTGCCGACATCACGACGGTGTCGCCTTCCTTCACGGCGACGTGCCGGTGGTCGCCGAGGGCCATGCGTGACAGCGCGCTCGTGGGCTCGCCCTGGCTGCCGGTGGTGATGATGCAGAGCTCGTGATCGGGGAGCTTGTCGATCTCCTTGGGATGGATGAGCGTGCCCTCGGGGAACACGAGATACCCGAGCTCGCGCGCGGTCCGCGTGTAGTTCTCCATCGAGCGCCCGATGATCGCCGTGCGCCTTCCCCACGCCGCGGCGACGTCGACGATCTGCTTGATGCGCGAAATGTTCGACGCGAACGTCGTCGTGATCACGCGGCCCGGCGCGCGCGACATGATCGTGTCGAGGAGGTCACCGACGTGGCGCTCCGACTGCGTGTAGCCGGCGACCTCCGCCCGCGTCGAGTCGGAGAGCAGCAGCAGCACGCCGTGCGCGGCGATCTCAGAGAGCCGAGCGAAGTCGGTCTGCTTCCCGTCCACCGGCGTGTGGTCGAACTTCCAGTCGCCCGAGTGCACGATCGTCCCGTACCGGGTCTCGATCGTCAGACCGACGGCGTCGGGGATGCTGTGGCAGACGTAGTACGAGTCGCACTCGAACGGGCCGACCTGGAACGGCGTTCCCGGCGTGATCTCGTTCGCGTTCACCTTGTCGGCGAGCTTGTGCTCTCGCAGCTTGGTGCGCATCAGGCCGAGCGTCAGCTTGGTGCCGTAGATCGGGACGTCGGGAAGATCGCGCAGGACGTAGGGAAGCGCGCCCATGTGGTCCTCGTGCGCGTGGGTCAGGATGATCCCGCGCACCTTCGCCTTGTTCTGGCGCAGGTACGAGATGTCCGGGATGACGAGATCGATCCCGAGCATCTCCTCGTCCGGGAACATCAGGCCGGCGTCGACGACGACGATGTCGTCGCCCTGCTCGATCGCGAGCATGTTCTTCCCGATCTCGCCGACACCGCCGAGCGGGATCACGCGAAGGCGGCTACTTGCCAAAGAGCGTCAGCTGATCCGCGGTCTTCTGCTCCGCGGCCTTCTCGTGTGGGACCGGCTCCGTCGCCAGCAGCAGCGCGAGCGCGGCAAAGTCGCCCGCGAGCGCGCCGCGCAGGGCGGGCTGGTGGAGCGCGGCGGCGGGGTGGTAGACGGGGAAGATCACGAGGCCATCGACCTTGCGCGGGCGCCCGTGGATCCGTGAGATCGATTCACCCGGCAGGAACTTCGCCATCGCGTGCCGGCCCAGCGTCACGATCACGCGCGGCTTGAGCGCCGCCAGATGCCGGTGCAGCCACACGTCGCACGCGGTGACCTCCTCGGGCAGGGGGTCGCGGTTCTCCGGCGGCCGGTGCCGCACGACGTTGGTGATGAACACCTTGCTCCGGTCGAGACCGATGTCCGACAAAAGCTCGTCGAGAAGCTGCCCGGCCGCTCCGACGAACGGCCTTCCCTGAAGATCCTCGTTGTATCCGGGGGCTTCGCCGAGGAAGAAGATCCCCGACTCGGCGCTCCCCTCGCCTGGTACGGCCTGCCGTGCGCTCCGGTGTAGGGGACAGGCCGTGCAGGCGCGGATCTCGTCGGCGAGCATGCGCAGGTCGTCTTGCATCCGCGGTGGATTATGGGTCCGTCCGGCCTGGACAGTGGCTCGATTATTCAGCACGTGCAGGACGACGGCTGGACCAGGCTGCGTCGAGGCAGCGTCAAACGAACCGGTCGGGCCTCCTGCCTGTCGTTCGGTGGCACAGCGTTGATAGTGGTCGTCGCCTTCTTCGTCCTCGCGGCTCTGCACATACCTTCGTTCGTCAGCTTCGTGCTGCTCTGCGGAGTCTTGGTGTTCGCGGGTTTCGCAGTGTCCGCAACCGGAGAGATGCTCTGGGGCACCGGGGCCCGCGTGTCGGTGTCGCGCCAGCCGGTGCGTGCCGGTGAGACGTTCAGGGTCCGGTGCGACATTGGTCGCACGCGGAACGCGCAAGAGCTGAGAGTGATGTGGCAAGGCCGCGAGGAGGCGGTCCTTCGGGCCTACGACACCACCAGATTTGTCGAGCCATTCCTCCGGCAGGAGCTGATCGATGTCCAGAGGACGTCGGCGTCCATCGAGATCCCACCCGACGCTATGCCGAGCTTCCGCGCCAAGAACGTGCGCATCGTGTGGAGCATCGTCGTCGAAGCGCGCGCCGGAGGCAGTCTCGTTCAGAACGATTTTCCAGTACTCGTTCTGCCAGCCCATTCATGACCGCCACAATCGTTTTGCGCAGTCCCGACGGACGATTCGAGCCGCGCGAGCGCGTCGACGGCTCGGCGTCCTGGAGCTTGGAGCACGCGCCGGCATGGCTCGAGGTACGGCTCGCGTGGCACACCGAGGGCAAGGGAACCAAGGAGGTCGTGGTCGTCGGCTTCGAGCGGCTCCGTGGCGTCAGCGCTCAGGACCAGCGCACATTCGGGCTGACGCTTCCCGAGATGCCATACACATATCACGGGCGGATCGTCAGCATCTTGTGGTCTGTGGCGGTATTCGGGCCGAGCTGGCGATTCTGGAGCCGCGAGCAGCTGCTGGCAACGGTGCCGATCGTCGTCTCGCCGACGCGGGAGCCGTTCGGCGAACGTCGGACATGAGGGCGCACGAGAACCCGTTTCGCGTCTCGCGCGTGGAAGCACTTGGCTTCCGTGGTTCCCAGTCGGTCGTGCATATCGCAGCCACCCTGCGCTCGCACGAATACCGGGGCGTGATCATCGGACCGGAGGGTTCTGGCAAGTCGACCCTGCTGCGCGAGCTCGCGGGCCTCATCGCTGCTGATGGGGTTCGGGTCCGCATCGCTCGTTTCGACGATGTCGCCGCGCTCGCGTCCGCTGTCGTCGAGCGGGACGCGGTGTGGCTCGTGGACGGCGCGGAGCGGATCCCAGCGCCGATCCGTTCGATGCTGGCCATGCTCGTCCGACGGATCGTGATGACATCGCACGAAGAGACGTCCAACCTGCCGCTGCTCGTTCAATGCGAAACGGATCTGGCATTGCTCGATGATCTCCTGGCCGAGCTCGCTGGTCCGACCGCGGTTGCCGAGATCGCCGAAGCTCTCTTTCACGAGTCCGGCGGAAATCTCCGGATGGTGTTCCAAGAGCTCTACGACGCCGCGGCTCAGGACTTCGTCGGGGCCTTTCTCGCCAGATAGAGCACGTCCGTATAGATGCGTCTCGGCATCTCGACGACGTCCACGACGAATCCGGCGCGCTCGAACATGGCCAGGGCCTCGGCGCGCGAGGGGAAGAAGAAACGCTCGCGTCCGCCCTGCGTGAAGCCCAGGCTGACGGTTACCAGCTCCTGACCGTAGGTGAGCGCGTAGCGCGGATCGAGCCGGCGCTCCTGCGCCTTCACCACGAGCGGCCCGCCCTCGCCGAGGGCCGCCGCGGCGTTCCGCAGCACGCTCTCCTGCTGCTCGAACGGGAGCAGGTAGAGCACGTCGACGACCGTCACCGCGTCGCAGCGTGGCGGCGTGTCCGCCACGATGTCGCCGACCTCGAACCGGAGCCACTGCGTGTCCTGGATCGCGCCGCGGGCGACGTCGATCTTGCGCGGATCGAGGTCGATGCCGAGCACGCGCCGCGTCGGCGACGCCTCGCGCAGCACACAGGCGAACAGCCCGTGGCCGCAGCCGAGATCCACGATGAAGCCCTTCTTCGGTACGTAGCGCTCGACGACCGCGAGGTCCGAGAGGAACGCGCGCCCATGCACGAACAGTCGCGCCGCGATCGGCGCTCGCGTGTAGCGGCGAAGGGCGCGGCCCAGGGCGCCGGTCGCGGTGGCACCCGGCATCAGTGCACCCGCCAGAGCACGCCGTCGCCGAGGGCGGTCCGGAGCAGTGGGTCGGTGAGGAGCGCGAGATCGTCGGTCCGCGGCAACAGACCGTCCGCGGCGCTGAGGTCGTCGTCGACGTACCCCGGATGGCCCGAGAGCTCCCCGAGGCCACCGTAGGCTGCCAGGAGCGCAACGCCCGCCGCGTCGAGACGCGGACGCTGCGAGGTGAGGTCGACGTACCAGGAGGGGCCGCGGATGCCGCGGAAGGCCAGGTCCGAGACCAACGAGGCCGCGGCGAGCGACGCGGTCTTGAGCTCCACCTTCAGCCGCGGCGCGCGAGCGCGGCGCACCCACCGGACGCCCAGATCGCGCGCGACATGCCCGACGACGAGCGCGACCGGCGGCAAGAGGTGCACGTGGCGATGCGAGTCCCAGGCGAGCGCCGGAACGCCCCAGGAGCGCGCTCGCTCGGCCTGCGCTCGCAGCTCCTTCGCCAGCTCCGCCGGGCGCACTCGGCCCGTGAAGAGACGCCGCGTGAAGATGGGAAGCGGGTAGAACCGTCCGTTCTCGTCGCAGAGCGAGGGGACCGAGGCGGGGTCGCTCGCGGGTTGGCCGCCGACGAGGTCGAGATGCAATCCGACTTCGAGGTCGCGCTCGGCCTGCGCAAGCGCCGCGGACTCCTGGGCGGCCGGGTACGTCACGATGAGCGAGGTCGAGCGGACCACGCCGCGACGATGAGCTTCGAGGATGCCGCGCGTCACGCCGGCGCTGAGGCCGAGATCGTCGGCGGTCACGATGACGCTCAACGGTAGCGCCCGAGAATGTCGTTG
>WNGJ01005771.1_pt1 | contig 13037 bp, 10 predicted proteins | sample 5400611 | NCBI WGS metagenome assembly WNGJ01 (sample SAMN13153375, study PRJNA577476) | soil metagenome | isolation source: 40 cm soil or saprolite under Garry oak tree replicate 1 | place: USA:California | collected 2016-06-15
ACGGAACTATGGCATACTGGTCTGACATGAATATCCCTCCTTTGGATACCTGAGACGTTTTTTCGTACTTCTCAAGCATACCATAGGAGGGATGCTTCTCTCTCTCTCATCCTTTCAAAAATTCGGGATGACTCATGTTCTATGTCTATCCATACCTTTTTGGGTTATTTTGTTTCATCCTATGTAATGTTGTGATATTCTATAGTGGTGAAGGTAAGTCGTTGGAGTAGCGGAATGTAGCACAAAGGGTTTGCGCATGTTCGGAAGAATATTCAGCAGAACAAGGTATTTATTTCCTCTTTTACTGGCCCTGTTTGCGGTGTTCTTGACCGGTTGGATACTGGTTGCTGCTCCCTTGAATCATAGTGCCTGGCTGGAGGCGGTTTCGCTTCAGTCACAGCAGCAGGCCCCGACTTCCGATCCAAATACTTTCCACCTGTTAAATGGTAAACTGGCCTCGCTGGGCTGGATTGTGGGACGGGACTGCCAGAGGGGCCTGCGTGCTTACCTGCAAACCGCGGACACGAATCCCGATGCAGCCCTTGTCGGCACTGGCTGGCTCGATCCCACCACTGGCACGTTCATTAACGGCCAGAATAATAATTGCATGCCCGGCAGCCTGAGTATGGATAACGTGGTGCAGCTGGTACATAGTAAAGGTGGCATGGCCTATTTTACCGTCACTATGATGACCGATGGTGCGCCAGGTTCCTGGACTTCTCAGCAGCAGTCGGACTATATTCGTAGAGGCACAACCGATCAGAGCTATATCGACAACATTGTGCGCGAGGTGCAACGCGCCCATTATGACGGGGTGATTATGGATTTAGAGGCTGGACTGGCCACATATCCCAACATCCAGCAGCTCTTTGCCACCTATAACCAGCGCGTGTGGGCCGCTCTCAAGCCTCTGCACAAGTGGTATGGCATAGCGCTGATCCATAAACTCAATGACCACGATGATTACTACAGTCTCAACGCCTTCGAGAACTGGTCGCTGTTAGCGCGCGCGGCTGACTTTATTGTGGTTATGGCGGTTGACCAGTCCTATTTCACACCTGGCCCGACCGTCAGCATCCCCTGGCTGAAACAACTGCTGGCTTATACGCTGCGCACAATGCCTAATATGCTCCCGCGCATCATCTGGGAGTTGCCGCTCTATGGTGCAACCTGGCACCTGGAAGGAGGAAATTGGGTCTTTGATGGCGGGGTCAACTACGCGGATGGCGTGAATGCCGTGCAGCAGATACCCCTTTCACAGATCGATAGGGGTGCCAGCGACCTGAATGATACCACCTGTGCCCATCTTGTCTATACCGATTCATCTGGTGTGAAGCACTCGATGTGGTATCATACCGCGAAAAACCTCTATTACGTTATCTCGAATTTCAAGCAGATACTGGCGCAGGTGCCACAGTTTGGCCATAGCCATCTGCAGATTGCGGTCTGGTATCGCGCAACGTGGGAACCGAGTGATGTGTGGCCAATGCTGAGGGATGTGCTGCCAAACTGAGACTATCTACATTAAAAACGCTGAGAGCTAATCACCTGCTCTCAGCGTTTTTTTCTTTCAGCCTTTTAATAGGGGCAAGGGCTTACATCATGCCGCCCATGCCGCCCATTCCACCCATACCGCCCATGCCACCGGGCATGGCGCCAGCGGCTGACTCCTCCTCAGGAGAGTCTGTTATCAGGGTATCGGTCGAGAGGACCATACCGGCGATACTAGCGGCGTTCTGCAAGGCAGAGCGTGTCACTTTTACCGGGTCAATGATACCGGCCTTGAACATGTCAACGTATTGGCCTGTCAGGGCATCGAAGCCGTAGCCGCGCGGAGCGTTGCGGATAGCGGCTACTACGACGGAGCCATCACTACCGGCATTGATAGCGATCTGGCGCGCAGGCTCCTCGAGGGCGCGGCGCAGGATATTGACACCTGTTTGCTCCTCACCCGCGGCAACTTCTACTTTGTCCAGTGCAGGAATGGCAGCGATCAAGACTGCGCCACCTCCGGCCACGATACCTTCTTCGATAGCGGCACGGGTAGCGGAAAGAGCGTCCTCGACACGGTGCTTCTTCTCTTTCAGCTCTACCTCGGTGGCAGCGCCGACTTTAATCACGCCTACGCCACCGGCAAGCTTGGCAAGGCGCTCCTGGAGCTTCTCGCGGTCGTAGTCGCTGGTCGTCTCTTCGATGAGGGCGCGGATCTGGCGTATACGAGCCTGAATCTGATCGTTTTTGCCTGCGCCTTCAACGATGGTGGTGTTATCTTTAGTCGCGGTCACCAGGCGGGCGCGACCAAGGTCACGCAGCGTAGCATTTTCGAGCTTGAGGCCGGTCTTCTCGGTGATGACCTTACCACCGGTGAGAATAGCGATGTCTTCCAGCATAGCTTCACGGCGTTCGCCGAAGCCAGGGGCTTTGACTGCCAGCACATTAAATGCGCCGCGCAGTTTGTTGACGACAAGGGTTGCCAGGGCTTCGCCATCGACGTCCTCGGCGATAATCACCAATTCTTTGGTGCCCGATTGCAGGACGCGCTCCAACAGGGGCAGAATGTCCGCGATGGCGCTGATCTTCTTGTCGGTAATCAGAATGTAGGGGTTCGTGAGTTCCGCGATGGTGTGCTCGTTGTTTGTCGTCATGTAGGCAGAGATGAAGCCACGATCAAACTGCATACCCTCGGTATACTCTTTTTCCATCTCGAGGCCGCGGCCCTCCTCAACGGTAATGACGCCGTCTTTGCCAACTTTGTCCATCACATCGGCGATTAGTTCGCCAATTTCGCTGTCAGCGGCGGAGATAGCGGCCACCTGAGCTATTTCTTCGCGTGTCTCGACCGGTTTGCTCATCGACTTGATTTCGTCGATGACAGCCTCAACGCCCTTCTCCAGTCCACGGCGCAGGATCATCGGATTGGCGCCAGCGGCGAGATTCCTGAGACCCTCGATAACGATGGCCTGTGACAGGACGGTCGCGGTGGTGGTACCATCACCAGCAACATCATTTGTTTTGGTCGCGACCTCTTTCAGCAGCTGCGCGCCCATATTCTCAAATGGCTCGGCCAGGTCGATATCACGAGCAATGGTTACACCATCATTGGTAATGGTTGGTGCACCAAACTTTTTGTCAAGCACAACATTGCGGCCCTTTGGCCCAAGTGTGACTTTGACGGCTTCTGCCAGCGAGTCGATACCCTTTTTAAGGGAACGACGCGCCTCTTCATCAAATTGTAGTCTCTTTGCCACGAAACATACTCCTAAAAAAAATCAACTGTAAAGTTCAATCGTATTGGGTAGATCAAATTACTCCACAATACCCATAACGTCGCTTTCGCGCAGGATCAGATACTCTTCGCCGTCTATTTTGATTTCGGTGCCGGCATACCTGGCAAACAAGACGCGCTCTCCCACTTTAACCTCGGGTGTTGTGCGTTTGCCGTTGTCCAGGACTTTGCCGGGGCCGACTGCCAGGATTTCGCCCTCCTGGGGCTTCTCTTTCGCAGTATCCGGTAGCACGAGGCCGCTCTTTGTGACGGTTTCACGAGCTAATGCTTTGACTACCACACGGTCACCCAGCGGCTGGATCTTTGGGCTCACTGTTGACATACCATTTCTCCCTAATTTTGATATGTGATATGTAGACGAGTAGTGGCTCGTCTCTCATTTTTAGCACTCTTATTGCGAGAGTGCGAACCTCCCATATAATACACCATATGAGGCGTAACCGCAAGGGGGTGTAGCGTGTCTTTTATGTTGGGTAACATAGACCTGAGTGTTTTGCTACACTCATTAAAAGATCATTTATCTGTTTTGGGTGGAGTAGTAAGTATTTGCAATACTTGCTCAAGCTTTCCTTCTACAGAAGTGAAACGCTGCTCAAATCCCTCAAGCCGCCGATCAATACCATTGAGCCGCCGATCAATATCCTCAATACGTTCCTTGACAACGCTCAGATCATTTTGCATTGTCTTAATATCCTTACCCTGACTACCTGCAATCCCAAGGAGCACGGCTACATTATGGTCAAGATCCCTACTATGAAGCTCTTGCATCGTGATAACTTTATTTAGCGCCGCCATATGTCGATTGTTCTCGCTCAGATGAACGAGAAAATCTGTCTGAACGGCTGCCAGACCCTGCTCCAATGCTACAATTCGTTCTTCTGTAGACATATGGGCCTCCCTTCTCTTTCGGAGAGTATAGCATATCATACTTCTACCTAAAACAGGTACTGGACAAACGAAAAAGGTAGGGCTATTTAATAGACTTTTAAAGAGCCCTGATGCCGTATGCTACAATGGGCAAATGAAAGATCTAAGAAGACGGTTTACGTTCCATGAGAGTGACGATTGCTTATAGGAGAAATTAGCGTGTTCCGAAACGAGCAGCCACAAGATAAAGATTACTTCGATTTTCTGATGGATGAGGCCAATCACCCTTTTACGGGCTGGGACTTTTCGCATATCACGGCTACGCGCAGGATGGTTGAAGGGGTGCTCAGTTGGAGCTATAGCAGCAAAATACTCATGCGACTCAGGCAAATCCAATCGTTATTGGATATGGGGACAGGCGGTGGAGAATTTTTATCTTCGCTGCATCCCCTGCCGGAACATACCTGTGCGACTGAAGGGTATGCGCCCAATGTTCCTATCGCTCGCCAGAGGCTTGAGCCGCTGGGGGTCAAGGTCTATGAGGTCAGCGATCATCATCGCTTGCCCTTTGCAGGGAATGAGTTCGACCTGGTCATCAACAGGCACGAGTACTACGATCCACAGGAAGCGATGCGTATCCTCAAACCTGGGCACCAGTTTATAACGCAGCAGGTTGGCGGGTCAAACGACGTAGAACTTTTGCAGATGCTAGGTGGAGGAGAATACCAGTACGCTTACTGGACCCTGGAGTATGCTGTAAAGGAACTCGAGGCAGCGGGTTGGAAGATTGTGGAGCAGCGAGAGGATTTCCCCGTCACGCGCTTCTTTGACGTGGGGGCCGTCGTTTTTTTTCTAAAGGCCATTCCATGGCATATTTCCGATTTCTCTGTGGAGAAATATTTCGATAAACTGGTGGAGATGCACAACATTATCCAGGCTCAGAACTACTTCGATATGCATGACCACCGCTTTTTGATTGTTGCTGAAAAGCCGTGATGTTTCAGAAGGAATGGTTCCTTACAGCCATCCTTTCTGCTCAGCAAGTCGTGCCGCTTCCATGCGGTTATGTGCGCCCAGCTTCTGCGTGGCGATAGAGAGGTGATTGCGCACGGTACCCTCTGATAGATAGAGCTGCGCAGCGATGTCTGCAATGCTGATGCCTGAAAGTGCGACTGAGAGCACCTCACGCTCCCGGTTCGTGAGCGGGTTGTTGCCCTCGGAAAGCGCAGCCAGCGCGAGGTCAGGATCAACCACCCGCTCACCTTCCATAACGCTGCGAATGGCAACCGCGAGTTCTGTGGCAGGCGCATCCTTCAATAAGAACCCGACGGCTCCGCTGTCCATAGCCCGCCGCAGATAGCCGCTGCGTCCAAAGGTGGTCAAGATCACCACGCGACAGGACGGGAGGTATTCACGAAGCGCTTGCGCCGCAGGTAATCCACCGCCGCCAGGCATCTCAATATCCAGTAGGGCGACATCGGGATGGGCCGAGAGCGCCGCTGGCAGCACCTCATCGCCCCGCGCGACTTCAGCAATTACCTCGATATCCTTCTCCAGGCTGAGCAGAGCAGAGAGCGCTCCGCGCACCATCGCCTGATCTTCCGCCAGGAGGACCCGTATCATAATCGCTCCTCCTCTGATGGCTCTACATGGCCTGGGACTGGCAGTTCCACCCGCAGGCGAAAGCCCTCGTTGCCCGCTGTTCGCAATGGACCCGCCTCCATACGCCCCCCATATGAGTTAACGCGCTCACTGAGGCCGGAGAGGCCGCTGCCGATCCTGGCTTTTGCGACCTCCAATTGTCGCCTCCGTGGTCCATCATTAATCACCTCGGCACAGACAGTGCTATTTTCATGGGTGAGTCGGATGGAGCAGCGACGCGCGCGACTGTGCCGGATCACGTTAGTCACTCCCTCGCGCACAGTCCAGGCGAGCACTGCATCTGTGGAAGGCTCCAGCTCCCCGGCAGAGTGTTCAACCTGGCATGCGACCCCGGCCGCCGAGAGGATCTGCCGGGCACCGTCCAGTTCGCTCTCAAGCCGGGGTTGCCGGTATCCTGCAACGGCCTCGCGCACCTCGCGCAAGGTATGGCGGGCAGCGCGCTCGACCTCGCGAATCTCCTGGATTGCGCGCGCAGGCTCTTGCTCGACGAGACGCCCTGCCAGTTCGCTCTTGAGCGTAATCATGGACAGGGTATGCCCGAGCAGATCATGGAGATCGCGCGATAGACGTTGCCGTTCCTCCGTCACCGCAAGGTGGGCCAACTCTTCCCGCGCAGCCTGTAGTTCCCTGATCGCGCCGGACAAGCGAGCAGCGCCGATCATATCCACGCCGATCCCCCGCACCAGCAGCATGAGCGGGATGATCTGCAGCCAGTCCACCCGCGCAATGCCTCCGCTCGCGCCCACACTGATCACGAGCGGGAGGAGTGTGAAGATCACGACAGCTACGAACGCGCTGCGCATCGGGAGCGTTACCCCTGCTATGGCGCTGACCCCGATGAAGAGCCAGAGAAAGGAGCTGCCATAGAGCAGGCAGAGCGCGAGCACGAGAGCCACCAGGACGCCGAACAGGATGAGCGATGCAGGGGACCGCGAGCGTTTGCGCGCTCCACTGCTTGCAGGGTGAGGCCACATGAGCCAGGTGTAGCTGACCGCGAAGAACACCAGGGCAGCTAGAGCTAAGAAAAGACGCGCCGCGGGGAGAGGGGTTTGCACGAGCGAGACAATAGGAAACAGGAGGCAGACGAGCCAGAAATGCTGGTACAGCCGCCAGAGATGGAAGGGGATCCCGCTGGAGACGACGAGCACCTCTGCGCCTTCCATAGTGGTGAGGTAGCGTTCCCACCGCGCATATCCCCGTGCTAGCTGTGTTCGTATGGTCTTCATGGGTTCAGCGCTCCTTTCTTCCTACCGAAACAGGCTCTTCTACCCACGAACTTATTCTACCACCGCCTCGTCCAGACGGTCTTTCTCAGGAAAGGATCTTCACCTGTACCGTTCATGTGGGTGGACGTGTGCCCTACTCGTCGCTCTCTGGCTCGATAAAGATAGTTCCAGCGGAGCCATCGACGGTGAGGATCATCCCGGTAGTGATGCGCTCGGTTGATTGTGGTACCCCGACGACCGCCGGGATGCCGTACTCGCGGGCCACGATAGCGCCATGCGCCATCGCGCCGCCCATTTCCATCACCAGGCCACCAGCCGTGAGGAAGAGGGGCGTCCAACCGGGATCGGTCGAGGGCGCGACCAGGATCTCACCGGGAACTAAATTCGCGCCATGTGGGTCAAGTATCACCCGCGCTGGTGCAGTCACAATGCCCGGCGAGGCAGGCGTTCCCTGGAGCGTGTCACGAGCTAATCCGCTCGTGCCTGGCTGGATGGTGGGTTCGGTGCCATCAGAGAGCAGCACGAGCGGTACATGGCGGCGAGTCAGTTCGCGTTCAAAGTCGGCCCGCCGGGCGCTGACAAGCGCGCGCATATCGGTTACGGCGAGGGCTTCGTGCGCTTCGGGCAGGGTAATGAAAAAGATATCTCCGGCTGCCTCCAGCCGCCCGAGCCGTACAAGTTCCTCTCCAACCGGCCAGAGGAGCTCACGTGCCCGTGCAAGGAGCAATGTGAAACAGAACCTGGGCATTTCGCGCAAGCCTGCCAAAGCGCGTGCTCGTCCGAGGAAGAAGCCAACGAGCAGGCCGCGCAGCCAGCTTTTGCGCCTGGCGCGGCGCGTTAGCTCGGACACCATCGTCTCAGCCTCTTCTGCTGCTCGCCGGAACTGCGTATCAGGGGAGAGCGCCGGATCACGAATCTCCTGGTAACCGGCGAGAATACCGAGCACATACGTCGTGTCCTCCGACCAGCGTGGCACGCCCAGGTCGAGCTCGGCCACGCTGCGATGCCCATAGATCGCCAGGAAGGTTGCGAGGCCGTTTTGGAGCAGTGGAGGCAGGCTTCCGTTGCGGTAATCCTCTGCCAGCCGCACTGGTGGGGTGTGCTGGAGCAGGTGAGTTACCGCCGCGTCGTTTTGCACTTGCTTTGCCAGCGTCCACAGCGCAAGATCCATCTCGGTGGTCGGATTGAATGGCGCTCCTCGTAGCACTACCTGAAGTTCGCTTGCAGTCACAAGGCCACCGAGGAATTTGCCAGCAAGGGCGAAGGCCTGCATACCACCGAGCATAACTGGAGAGGCACCGGATAACAGGCGCAGTGGTGAGTCGAGGATGAGTTGCTCGGCGGCTGCCAGGCGATCGGAGGCTGAAGCGTCTGACGCGACCTTCCCTGCACTACGTAAGATACGAACTAGTCGCAGCAGTCGAGCGCGTGCAGACCGAGGCAAGAGCAGCGCACGGAGCAGATACAACGGCATACCTGTGCGAATGAGTAGCAGGATGATCGTGCGAACGAGCGAGAGACGGGGGATGGGGAGGAGAGAGAGGCGCGGATCGCTGGCAAGCTGTTGAAAGATGACTGCGGCATGAACCTCTGCTTCCAACATTGCCCGTATGAGGAACGCGCGCCCAAACGAGCTACGCAGCGCAGCAGTTACGTCGAAAAAGATACGAGATGCAGCCTCCGTGACGAAACCGGGGCCGGTAAGTGGCTCACGCGGAGGAAAGCCGGCGAGTGTTGCTAGCGATGAAACGAGCAGGCGGGTAGCGGAGATGCCCATGGGCGTGAAGGGCCGGTAGGTGCCCTGCTGGATATTGTACGACAAGTACACGCGCAGGACTTCATCGGTAGGTGGAGCATCAGCAGGCAGTGGAAACAGGGTCGTAATCGGACGCGACTGGAGCAGGAAGAATTGACCAGAGGCATCCATTGCCCACTCGATGTCCTGGGGCACATTGAAATGCGCCTCGACTTTTGCCCCGAGTTTCGCAAGCGCACGTACCTGGGCATCAGAGAGGCAAGGCTCTGGAGTACGAGCATCTGCTACGATCTTCCGGGTTCCTCCTCCGGGGGTCGCCTGGATGATGATCTGTTTGTCGCCCAGGCGGCGCTCGACAATCTCGCCGGTCGTCGTATTGACGACGAAGTGGTCGGGGATGGTCGCGCCGGAGACAACGGCTTCCCCCAGGCCGAGATTGGCATCGATTACCGCCTGGCGTCGCTTGCCAGTGAGTGGGTTGGCCGTGAAGAGAACGCCAGCGCTCTGTGCCACGATCATGCGCTGTACAACAACCGCCATGCGCACGGCGCCAGGATCGATGCCCAGGCTGCGGCGGTAGCTCACAGCGCGCTCGGTCCACAGAGACGACCAGCAGCGCTGGACTGCTGTGAGCACGGCCTCGACCCCAATGATATTGAGGTATGTTTCCTGTTGACCGGCAAAGCTTGCGGTAGGAAGGTCTTCAGCGGTGGCAGATGAACGGATAGCGACGGGTTCTTCGTTGCCCAGCGCCCGGTAGGCTCGGGTGATGGCTCCAGTAATACTCGTTGGAATAGATGCCTGGAGCACGGCATCGCGTGCCGCCGCAGCCAGCTCTGCCTGATGTGCAATATCCTCCACATCGTCGTTCCGCAGCTTTGCCAGTTCCGCCAGTATGGGCTCAAGAGTGGCGCTCACCAGGGCATAAGCAATGGTGGTCACGCAGAATCCACCGGGAACGGAGAAGCCTGCGCGAATCAACTCGCCCAGGTTCGCAGCCTTGCCGCCAACCAGGGAGAGTTGCGTCCGGTCAAGTGTGGTCAGGGGGAGTACCAGGGGGCCAGCATCAGATTGATGCGAGCCTGGGGGCTGGTTTGCCTGGATTTGGGAGTTCATGATGCTGCCTCCTTTGGCTTTTCGGTTTAAGATCGTTCTTTGGCGGCTGTGCTTTCGCTTCAGAGTATAGCCTTGTCCGTGATCGATGGGAAGTGAAGTCTATCCTGATTTGGGCGTGACAAATGTCATGGGTGCTTCATCCTGATGAACTACGTGCGCATACTGCTTGCACCCACGTAACAACGCCCTCCTGAGGCCCTCTATCCCACACTTAAATCGGCTGTGCAGGCATGGGAGGGGGCGATGGGAAACTGCTCAAGCGCTCCTCCAGGAAGCGCTGCCGCTGGCACGAGAGATGGGTTATCTCTAACGAGTACGGGGGATCGAGGGTCTTTCACTGATAGGTTTTTTGGAACGAGCTCTGCTTGCTGTTTGTATCACTTGTTTCATTTGTTTCATTTGTTTCACTTGTATCAGATGTAGCATACAAACCCACGGGTTGGGCAACGAGATCAGTAGAAGGGAAGCAACAACACCTCTAGTCAGAGTTCTCTTCACATCTATTGGCTGTCGGGCGTGGTGTCTATCAGTTCGCAGACGCGGCAGTGGCACGCAAACGGCGATCAAGATACCATCCAAGTCCAGCAGTGATGATGGTGGCCCCCGCTCCCATCAGGTTAGATGGTACCCCTACGATCCGCACGAGATGGTGCCCTGGGTCCTCAACGGCAGTGCCTGGGACGAATGGGGCAAGAAAGAAAGGTCCCCAATATGCCACGGGAATCGCTGCGGCAACCGTTACTGCTGCGTCCTGATCTGGCGAGCGTCGCCAGAGCAACCAGAGTGCGATGGATGAGAGTATTGTCGTCATCCCCAGGGAGACGGCGCCGTGAAAGCGGGCGTGAGGAGACCACTGAGGGCTGAATAGGTGCGAGTCGTTCCAGTCGGCCAGAAAGGGCGCCACAGCGGTGATGATGGCGGCAAGGGAGATAAGGATCTTTCCAATGTTCCAGCGCATGGCTTTCTTCCTCCTCTGCGAGTTTGAGTGAGTCGTTCCCATATCCTGGACTGTAACCAGCATACATCTTATCTTCGTTCAATGCCGTTAGTCTACCATTTCTCTATTTCTTAACGCAACTCTGTAACATCATTGTGTGCCTGCTAGTATACCCTTTCCCGTGAGAGAAGGCGTCCCACCAGTACAAACCAGAGCGGGAGCAGCACGAGTGAAGGCACGAGCACAACAAATGTGAGGGGTAAGAAGGCAATGAACGAGTAGATGGCGAGGTCGAATGCTAAGAGCCAGCCGACAATACGCGCCGTGCCGATTGCCTGCCAGGAGGCCGATGCAATCCAGAGGGCTGCAGAAATGTGCCCGCCGTAGCGCAACGAGAGATAGGTCAGTTTGGGGGACACCATTGAGGCCCATGATATCTGTCGAGATGTCGATGACGAGCCATCCATAACCGGCAGCCTTCGCCCAGCGCGGGGCAGGAAGGGCCGCGACAACCGGGAACAGGAGCAGGTGGGGTGCGACGCCTAGCAGGCCGTTCAGTTCATCCAGGAATAGCGAACTGGAAGGGGTAGCGTCACGAATGACAGGGATGAAAAAGGTGGGGAGGCGGATGGCAAAGAGGATAGCGACTATAGACGATGGGTGCATTTTGCTCTTTAGAACGTTCAGGCTGATCATTCTGCCACGTCGTCAACAGGTTTTTATGAAACGAGCAGGGAAGCAGGAGAGAAGCACCTAACAGCGTAAGCAGACCCAATGGTACATTGACAAAGAAGACCCATATTTACTGCTGTTCCATCACCTCCACCTGTGATACAATACCAGGGATTACATATGCACTAGCGCGATGAAGTACGCGCCTCGTATATTTTTTGTTGGAGATAGGTGATGACGATTGAACAAACTACGTTACTGACAGGGCTAAACGAGCCCCAGAAGAGGGCTGTTACGACAACTGAGGGACCGCTGCTTATTCTGGCCGGACCGGGGAGCGGCAAGACCCGCGTCATCACTCACCGCATGGCCTACCTTGTACAGCACGAACAAATCTCTCCCTGGCGCATACTCGGCGTTACCTTTACGAACAAGGCCGCGAAGGAGATGCGCGATCGGTTGGAGAAACTGGTGGGTATCAGCGAGTCCAAGGAGATGACCATCGGGACCTTTCATGCCATTTGCGCGCGCGTTTTACGTATTGAAGCGGATCATCTTGCTCCCCTTGGGCTCAACAAGTCTTTCGTCATCCTTGATACTGAAGAGCAGACTGCGCTGATTAAGCAGGCGGTGAAAGATTTGAACCTGGATGAGAAGCAGAATAAGCCTACCACGATGCAGGCGTTGATCTCGCGCGCCAAGAATGATTTGCTGGGGCCGGAGCAAATGGCCGAGCAGGCGGCAAAATACATCGAAGAGGTAGCGGCACGCGTCTACAAGGTCTATCAAAAGCTGCTGCGCGCCAATAACAGCGTCGACTTTGATGATCTGCTCTTGCTCACCGAGCAATTGTGGCGGCGTGAACCGGATGTCCTTCACCACTACCAGATGCGCTGGCAGTATATACATGTCGATGAGTTCCAGGATTGCAACCTTCCACAATATAAGCTGATACGCCTGCTAGGCTATGGCACGAGCGACAGGCATGAAGGCCTGGGCAATGTGTGTGTCGTGGGCGACGATGACCAGATGATTTATAGCTGGCGCGGAGCCAGTTCCGAAAATGTGATTCGCTTTGAGGAAGATTTTCCGCGTGCGAAGATCATCATGTTGGAGCAGAACTATCGCTCGACGCAGTCCATCCTCGACGCGGCTCAGAACGTGGTGCGGCGCAACAGGTTGCGCAAGGACAAGAAGCTCTGGACGGCGCTGGGCTCGGGCGAGAAGATCATGGTGTACGAGGCCTATAACGAAGAAGAGGAGGGACTCTTCACGGCCCGTGAGATCATGCGCCTGCTGGCGCGGGGAGAGATAGAGAAGCGCGGCGATGTGGCTGTTATGTATCGTACCAACGCGCAATCGCGTGCCATCGAAGAACAATTTCTGCGAGCAAACATTCCCTACAAGGTCATCGGCAGCCGCAAGTTCTATGAACGCAAAGAAATTAAGGATATGGTGGCCTACCTGCGTTTGCTGCTCAATAACCATGATGAGCTGAGCCTGAAACGAATCATC